>Ga0210133_1000199_pt1 | contig 24227 bp, 20 predicted proteins | sample Joice_ThreeSqC_D_2_FD_184874 | JGI IMG/M metagenome (GOLD analysis project Ga0210133, IMG submission 184874) | Wetland microbial communities from San Francisco Bay, California, USA, that impact long-term carbon sequestration - Joice_ThreeSqC_D1... | ecosystem: Environmental > Aquatic > Marine >...
CGTCATTTCACTTTAATTATAGGAGTTTATAATTAAACATAATGAATTTCCTTTAATTATGTCAATTTATAATTTAAGTTATTCATTGGTGCACTCTTTGTTTAGTTTATAGTATCAGTACCATATTCTTCGCTTCAAATGAGCAATGAAATTAGCATTACAAATAGTATTTGGCGATAATAGATTTTGCTATATTTACCGTTGTTTAAGATTTAACACAAATGAAAATATTCTGTAGATGAAAAAATCAAATTACATTTTAAGATTTCAATTTATTGTTGTCATTCTTACGTTTCTTGCCGGGTTTTATTTCTTTTTCGTTCCGGTTAACCATAGCTTACTAACTGTGAAAGAACCACCGTTAGAACCTACGCAGGGTAGTGAAGACAACCCTTATGCTGCTTCGGAGTTCAGATGGGAAATGATAACCGGTGGAAAAAGTAATATCGACCCGGTTCAACTAAGAAGCAAAGCAATCGAAAAAACAAAATTATCTATTTCGGAAGATGCGAGACTGCTTAAAACAAATGCAATCACGTGGACTGCAGTAGGTCCGGGTAATATCGGCGGGAGGATCCGATCGATAATTATTGATCCTTCAAACTCCAGCAATATTTTAATTGGTTCCGTTAGCGGCGGCATCTGGAAAACAACGAACGGTGGAACAAGCTGGTCGCCAAAACTCGATGATCAGGATCCGATAGCAATTGGTTCTATGGTTCTTGTAGGTTCCTCTACTGTTTATGCCGGAACCGGTGAAGGCTGGCGTAACATCGATGCTGTTTACGGCGGCGGAATTTATACATCAACAGACTTTGGCGATAACTGGAGCCTGCTTTCCAGTACAACCGGTGCAAATGTCTGGAATTTCAAAAATGTTCTTCAGTTAGCAAAAGATCCTTCAGATAACGTTTATGCAATTACAAAAGCATACAATCGAAAGGACGGAGTAGGTTCTTCTTATTATAATTACGGTGGTCTCTTTATGACAACCAATTCAGGAACGGACTGGACGAATATCGGTCCTACCGATACCGCCACTCATTATTTTAATCCGTCCGATGTTATAGCGATCTCTTCTTCCGTTATACTCTTTGCAACGATGGATAACGGCGGCGCTTTGGGCGGCATCTACAGAACTACTGACAGTGGTTCGAACTGGACAAAAGTAACAAGCGGTTTACCAACTTCCAGCTACCGGAGAATTGCAATGGCACAGGATCCAAATAGTTCTTCAACAATTTATGCTGTGTTTGAATCTACAACAACCGGTTCTCCATATTACGGACTCCGTGGAATTTATAAATCGACCGACAGCGGCGAAAACTGGTCGGCGCTTATTACTCCTTCAACACTTGCGTCAACAGGCAGCAAATCGTACCTAAGTACACAGGGCTGGTACGATAACGTTATCGCTGTCGATCCTAACAACTCAAGTAACATTTATGCCGGCGGTGTTGATATGATAAAAACAACAACCGGCGGATCAAGCTGGTCTCAGCTTTCTTTCTGGAATACATTTTATGGAAGCCCCTACGTACATGCAGATCATCATAGCATTGTTTTTGATCCTAACAATTCGGGAACCGTCTTTGTCGGAAACGACGGCGGTATTTATAAATCAACCAACAACGGCAGCAGCTGGACAGATTTAAACAACGGATTGGAAATAACTCAGTTCTATGGCGGAGCTGTTTATCCAACAGGTTCAACTTACTACGGAGGTACACAGGATAACGGTCATCTAAAATATTCAACAGGAACAAGCTGGAACGAATCTCAGAGCGGTGACGGCGGTTATGCGGCTCAAGATCAAACCAACAGTTCTATTTCTTATGAAGAGTACGTGTATCTTGATATGGATAAAACTACAAACGGCGGATCGTCGTGGTTTAATTGCAAAACCGGGCTAACAGATGCGGGATCTTCATCGGCAAGTTTGTTTATTGCGCCGTTCTCGATTAACCCGGAAAACTCAAGTGTGTTGATTGCCGGGGGTAATAATGTTTTTATTACTGATAACTCCGCAGGAAGCTGGACTGCTTCCAGCAGCACACTTTCAACAGGTGAAAAAATAAGTGCAGTAACAGTCGTGAACTCATTAGCAAATTATCTTGGTTTTGCCGGAACTACTGATGGAAAAATCTTTATATGTACGAGCCTTGACCCTTCTTCCGGCATTGATTCTTGGACGGAAATATCTCCCTCCGGTAACAACGGTGCCTGGGTAAGGAGAATTGTTGTGGATCTTTCAGACAAGAATAAAATATACGCTTGCTATTCCGGTTATAATAATAGTTCTTCCGGAAAGCATGTGTGGTATTCAACTAACCAGGGAACAAGCTGGACGGACATTTCAACTTCTCTTCCCGATGTTCCGGTTCATTCTCTTGTGATTGATCCATTCACCTCAACAACTTTGTATATCGGTACTGAGACAGGCATTTATTCATCTACCAATACCGGTTCAACCTGGAATACTTTTACAACCGGTATGCCTTCGTACGTTCCTGTTGATGAACTTGTTTTACAGACGGGAACAAACGAACTTTTTGCTTTCACTCATGGAAGAGGCACCTGGAAAACTACAACTGCTCTCCCTGTTGAACTATCTTCATTTACTGCAAACGTAAATGGTAATCAGGTTGAGCTTAGCTGGCGCACCGAAACAGAAGTAAATAATTATGGATTCGGAATTGAGAAGTTAGGAGTTAGTAGTCAGAATTCAGAATTCAAATCAATCGGATTTGTTGAAGGACACGGAAACTCAAATTCACCAAAAGAATATTCATTTAAAGATAAAAACATCTCGCCGGGAAATTATTCTTATAGGTTAAAACAAATAGACAACGACGGCAGCTTTAAATACAGCAATACAATTGATGTAACAATAAATGAATTACCTGGTGAGTTTTCGCTTGAACAGAATTATCCTAACCCGTTTAATCCTGATACAAAAATTAAATATACAATACCCAATGTAGGGGCTTCATTAATGAAGCCCGTACATTTAAAAGTTTATGATGTTTTAGGAAACGAAGTTGCAACTCTTGTTAGCGAAGAAAAACCTGCCGGAAATTATGAAGCGGAATTTAACGCTGCCTTATTAGCAAGCGGGATTTATTATTACAGATTGCAGGCAGACAAATTCACAAAAACAGTGAAGATGATTTTACTCAAATAATTTTAGCGAGACATTCATACATAAAACAAAAAGGCGATCGTTGTTGATCGCCTATTGTTTTAAATCAAACAGATTGTTTAAATGCCGGTTTATTAATCTTATATCAACCTATCGTCATCCCCGCCGACTTCTTCGTCTTCGGAAATAACTTTTGCTATGTCTGCTATTGTATCGCCATCTTTTAAATTTATAACCCTGACGCCCTGGGTGTTTCTTCCCATCACGCGCAGGTTTTTTATTCCCTGTCTTATTACCATACCTTTTGTTGTTATAATAATAAGCTCATCTGTATCGATAACTTCCATCATGGCTATCATTTTACCGATCTTATCGCTTGTCTTAACGGTGAATACTCCTTTCCCGCCCCGGTGTGCGGTTCTGTAGTCGTTGATGTCTGAGCGTTTTCCATAACCCCTATTTGTAACAACAAGCAGAGTGCATTGCCGTTTTATTACAAGCAGACTAACTACTTTATCTCCCTTACCGAGACGTACTCCTCTTACGCCAGTTGCCGTTCTTCCCATGTCTCTAACGTCTTTTTCATTAAAGCGGATTGCAAGACCGTTCCGTGTACCCATAACAATATCGTTATTGCCTTCGGTCATCTTAACTTCAATTAAGCGGTCTCCTTTTACAAGATTTATTGCATTGATTCCGCCCTTACGTACATTCCCATAAGCAGAAAGAACTGTTTTCTTTACGGTTCCGCCCTCGGTTGCCATAATTAAATATTTATCATCCGAGAATTCTTTTACTGCAACAAAAGCAGTTATTAATTCTTCCTTGTCTTTTTGCAGAAGGTTAAGTATCGATCTTCCTCTCGCGGCTCTTCCGCCTTCGGGAATTTCGTGTACTTTCAACCAATAAACTTTTCCTTTATCCGTGAAGAAGAGAATATACTGATGAGTAGATGCGATAAACATATGTTCTATGAAATCATCTTCTTTAGTTCCTGCCCCGGTTACACCCCTTCCACCGCGTCCCTGTTTTCTATAACCGCTTACGGGAAACCGTTTAATAAACCCGGTGTGCGAAATTGTTACTACAACATCTTCTTCGGCAATTGTATCTTCGAGAGAGAAGTCTTCGTAATCGTAAACAATTTCCGTTCTTCTTTCATCTGCATATCTTTTCTTTATCTCAAGCAGTTCATCGTTAATTATTATTTTTCTTTTTTCCTCGCTCTTCAGTATTCCCTTCAACCGTTCTATCAGCTTAATCGTTTCTTTATATTCGTCTTCAATCTTTTGTCTTTCGAGTCCTGTTAAACGCTGCAGACGCATATCGAGAATTGCTTTTGCCTGTATCTCGCTCAACTTGAATTTTTTCATCAAGTTGTTTTTGGCAGTCTCAACATCCTTTGATTTTTTAATTGTCTGGATAACCGCATCGATGTTATCGAGAGCGATTATGTATCCTTCCAGGATATGTGCGCGTTTTTCCGCCGCATCCAGTTCATACTTTGTTCTCCTGATAAGCACGTCCATCCTGTGTTCAAGAAAATGCTGAAGCATTTCTTTAAGTGTAAGAACTTTTGGAACACCGTTTACAAGTGCAAGCATTATTACGCCAAACGTGGTCTGCATCTGCGTATGAACAAACAGCTGATTGAGAACAACTGCCGGTTGAGAATCTTTTTTAAGCTCAATTACCACACGCATTCCATCACGGTCGGATTCATCGCGGATGTTGCTTATATCGTTCAGCTTTCCCGCGCGAACAAGCTCAGCCATCTTCTCGATAAGGTTTGCTTTATTAACCTGGTAAGGCAGCTCGGTGATGATAATGTTTTCACGATTGTTTTTTAGCGTTTCGATGTTGGCTTTCGCACGAATAACGAGTCTGCCTCTTCCGGTCATATAAGCATCTTTTACACCCGAATAACCATAGATAATCCCTGCTGTCGGGAAGTCCGGCGCAGTGATTTTTTTCATTAGTTTTTGTATCGTTACTTCAGGATCTTTAATGAGCATAATCAAGCCATCAATCACTTCTCCAATGTTGTGGGGCGGAATGTTGGTTGCCATTCCGACTGCGATACCGCTTGCACCGTTTATTAATAAGTTAGGAAGATACGATGGAAGTACTGTCGGCTCCTGAAGTGAGTCATCAAAGTTGGGAATAAAATCAACTGTGTTTTTATCGAGATCGCGAAGCATTTCATCTGCTATTCTTGCAAGACGTGCTTCGGTGTATCTCATTGCTGCAGGAGAATCACCGTCTACGGAACCAAAGTTTCCCTGTCCATCCACGAGAGGATAACGAAGTGAAAAATCCTGAACCATTCTTACCATAGAATCGTAAACAGCAGTATCGCCATGCGGGTGAAACTTACCGAGGACTTCTCCAACTATTCTTGCAGATTTTTTGTACGGTTTGCTGTGGCTCATTCCCAGCTCGTGCATACCAAACAGCACTCTGCGGTGAACCGGTTTCAACCCGTCTCGAACATCGGGCAATGCACGCGCAACGATAACGGACATTGCATAATCTATGTAAGAGGATTTCATTTCCTCTTCTAAAGTTCTTGGAACTATCTTTTCAAATATTGTTGCCATACTCTATTTTATTTCTTTTTCCTGGTTAATTGTCTTTTAATTTCGTTTAAGTATTCAAGATCGATTTTGTCTTTTGCACGTCCCGCTGCTTTTTTCATTGAAATTAGTTCTTCTAATGAAGGAACATACACTTTGACATTTTCTATTTTTACTTCTTTTTTTGTTTTCCATACATCTTTAAAATTTGCCCCGGCAACAAATGGATGTATATCCGTATCCAATATATATTGTCGAAATAAAGTTTTCTTCTTCAATAGCTGTTCTAAAGTCAGATCTTCAACACCATCATATCCCACTTCATTCAATGCCTTAATTAACCGTCTAACATTGGCTTTTGTCGGGTCGAAAAAAATATCTATATCAAAAGATCTGCGTGTATAACCGTATGCGGGAAGAGCCCACGCCCCGATTACTACAAATTTTACCTTATGTTCGACTAACAATCGCAGTAGCTTTTGTATGGTCATGCTTCTTCTTTGCAGGTTTAGTTTCACTAAACATTTTTTTCATTCTTTTGTATCTCTGTTCTACAGTCAGACTTAACTGGAAAGCTATCTCAAATTCTAATTCCTTTCGGGGATCGTCTTCTTCAAGCATCAGAATATATGTGCCGTTCTTTTTCATAATTTATTATACATCCAGGTTAGCATACTTTGCATGCTTTTCTATAAAAGCTTTTCTTGGTTCTACATCGTCACCCATAAGTGTTTCAAATATTTTATCTGCAGCAGCGGCGCTTTCTAACGTAACCTGAAGTATCGTTCTTGTCTCAGGATTCATAGTCGTATCCCATAGCTGTGTCGGATTCATTTCCCCCAATCCTTTATAACGTGAGATAAGAACGCCACGAATTTCCTTACCTTCTTCAACTGTTTCTTCCGCATCAACTTTTTCACCCTTGCCGTTCGACTTAATTCTTTTTAAAACATTATCTCTTTCATTATCATCATAGGCATAAAATTCTTCTTTGCCCTTTTTAATTTTATAAAGCGGCGGCTGTGCAATATAAACTTTACCGGAAGTTATCAGGTCTTTCATATGACGATAAATAAATGTCAACAACAATGTCCTGATGTGACTTCCATCCACGTCGGCATCTGTCATCAATATTATTTTACCGTAGCGAGCTTTCAAATGATCAAATTCAGGACCCATGCCGGCGCCAACAGCAGATATAATTGCTTTGATTTCGTTGTTCTCAAGTATCTTGTTAAGCTTCGCTTTTTCAACATTAAGTATTTTACCTCTTAACGGAAGTATTGCCTGAAATTTTCTATCTCTACCCTGCTTTGCGGAACCACCTGCTGAGTCACCTTCAACAATATAAATTTCACAATGTTCAGGATCCGTAATACTGCAGTCGGCAAGCTTACCCGGAAGGTTCATGTTATCGAGTGCATTTTTTCTTCTTGAAAGATCGCGTGCTTTACGTGCTGCTTCTCTTGCTTCCGCGGCGCGCAAACACTTATCGATAATTTTTCTTGCAACTGCGGGATTTTCTTCCAGGAACTCTGATAGCTTTTCACCAACAAGTGTTTCCACAGCGGACTTTGTTTCGCTGTTACCAAGCTTTGTTTTTGTTTGTCCTTCAAACTGAGGCTCTGCAACTTTTACAGAAATAACGCCCGTTAATCCTTCGCGGAAGTCATCACCCGTAAGGGTAATTTTACCTTCTTTGATGAGATTGTTTTTATACGCATAATTATTAAGTGTTCTGGTAAGTGCGGTTTTAAATCCTACTAAGTGTGTGCCGCCTTCATGAGTGTTAATATTGTTCACATAAGAAAAAAGATTTTCCGAATAGTTATCCGTATACTGGAATGCTATTTCAACCGGTGTATCGTCTTTTTCTCCTTCGATGTATACGGTTTTATGAAGGGGCTGTCTTGAAGCATCGAGATACTTAACAAACTCTATCAAGCCGCCTTTAAAATGAAAATTTTCTTCTTCTCCGCCGCTGTGCTCATCTTTGATGTGTATCGATATGGTTCTATTTAAGTATGCTAACTCTCTCATTCTTTCGGCAAGAGTATCGAATTTAAATTCCGTTACCTGAAAGATGCTGCCATCCGGTAAAAAGGTGATGGTTGTTCCTCTCTCTCCTTTTTTCGCTTTGCCAATTTCTTTAACTGCTTTAAGCGGAATCCCTTTTCTGTATTCCTGGAAATAAACTTTTCCATCACGTTTAACCTCTGCTTTTAACCATTCGGATAAAGCATTAACAACGGAGACGCCAACACCATGCAATCCGCCGGATACTTTGTAAGAGGATTTATCGAACTTTCCTCCGGCATGTAATACCGTCATTACAACTTCAAGTGCAGAACGTTTCTCAACGGGATGAATATCAACCGGAATTCCTCTGCCATTATCCGATACGGTAACCGAGCCATCCTTGTTTAAAAAGACTTCAATTTTATCACACTGACCTATCATTGCTTCATCAATGCTGTTATCTACAACCTCGTTTACCAGATGATGCAGACCACGCGCACTTACATCTCCAATGTACATTGCAGGTCTTTTGCGAACTGCTTCAAGTCCCTTCAGCACATTTATATTTTTAGCACTATACTCAGAATTTGACTGCGTTTTAGCCATATATTTTTCTTGTCCTCTATCTTATAACTTCAGTTTGTAAATTTTATTCCTTTTATTCTTTCTTCGTTGTAGAAGGCATTTATCTTATCCACGATTTCACGTTCTTTAAATTTCAACTCGCTTCTCCATGCAGCATTTTCCACTTTCAATTTTAAAAACATTTTATCAACCTTTTGCGGCACCACTATTTTCTTTAGATCAGGAAATACTTTATAGAAATCTATCACCACATCTGAAGACTTAACGATACTTCTTACTTTGGACAATCCGGGTTCTTTACTAAAAACATCTTTAAGACTTCTGAATCCATCAGGCATAAGAAAAAGTTCCGCTTCCCAATTTTATTAACCTGTCATCATTATCCTTCTTCAGAAATTGGAAATTTCCAAAGTCGGTTAATGTAACAAACGTTTGCCCTATGTTTTTCAGGTAATCACTTATCTTATTAGCGCGTGACGCATCCAATTCTCCGAAAACATCGTCAAGAAGAAAAATGGGTGTTTTACCGGTTACATCTTTCAGATAGAAAAATTCTGCAAACCTAAGAACTGTTTGAAAGGTTTTATGCTGACCCTGAGAGCCGTAAGTTCTAAGATTTTTATCGTTGAAATAAAAAATAAAATCATCACGGTGAGGACCAACAAGGTTTGTTGCTCTTCGTAATTCTTCTTCTCTTTTTTCTTTGATTAAGTTTGTAAACTTTTCTTTTATACTTTTTTGATCCGAGCCATCGAGATAATAATATTCGATACCGGGCTGCTCTTCATCATTCATAATTTTTTTATATGACTCTTTCACGTAATCCATAAATGATTCAATAAATGAAATACGATGCTCAATTAACTCTGTTCCCGTTTCAATTAAACGGTGAGTCCATGCATTTAACTCCTCTGTGCTAATCCCGTTTCTGTTTTCTCTCATTTTTGTTAACAAAGAAGAGCGGTGTTTTAAGGTGCGGTTATAATCTAAAAGATTTTTAAGATACATGTTGCTTGCCTGGGAAATAACCGAATCTATAAATTTTCTTCGCTCGCCCGGTGTACCCGATGTTATAGAATGATCTGCCGGAGAAAGCAGCACAACGGGAAATTTTCCTATTATTTCCGATGATCTATTTACTTGTTTTTCGTTCAAATAATAATATTTTTTTGATTCATTTATATCGTAAACCACTTTTACTTTGTCCTTGGTTAATCCGGAAAATATCCCGTCTATTTCAAAATTTGATTCACCGAATTTCACTACTTCGCTATCGCTTTTAACATTAAAACTTTTAGTTGTGCACAAGTAATAAATTGATTCGAGTACCGATGTTTTTCCCAGACCGTTATTACCAACGATGTAATTTAAATTACCGGAGAATTCAAGTTCAACATTATTATGTAATCTAAAATTCTTTAACTTTAAAGAGGAAAGGACCATCTCAACTATTTAATCGGACAGGCATTAACAGCAACATTAAGTCTTCGTTTTCTTTTTCCGTTTCGGGTAAAATAATACAAGCTTTGGTTGGCGAATGCAGCCTGAATACAACATTTTCATCATCCACATGTGTCAGTATATCGTTCATATAAGCGGTGTTAAAACCTATATCCATCGGGTCGCCGTCATACTTGCATTTAATATTTTCTACTGCATTTGAACCGTGATCAACATCTTCAGCAGATACTTCAAGATTATTTTTAGTTATAGAGAGTTTAACCTGCTTTGAACTTGAAGATGAAAACAGCATCATTCTTTTAATTGTTGAGTTAAGTTCCGAACGGTTAACATAAAGCTTGTTTTCGTTTTCAAGAGGTATAACACTACTGTATGCCGGGTATTTTTCTCCTATCATCCTGGTTACAAATTCAATATCACCCAGATGAAAAGAAGCATTCGATTTGCTAAAATAAATTTTAACATCGGCATCGGTTAACAATTTAGTTAAAACGGAAATTGCACGTTCGGGAACAATGTACTGCTGTTCTTTATCAGATTTAAGATTTTTATTTACAAACTTTACCAGCCTGTGACCGTCTGTTGTAACAAACCTTAAACCATCAATTGCAAATTCAAATAATGTCCCGGTCATTGCGGGTCTCATATCTTCTTTACTCATAGCAAACGAAGTTTGATCTATAGATTTTTTCAAATCTAATCCGTTCAATACAATTTCTTTTTCTTTAGATACAGAGGGAATTTCAGGAAAGTCTTCGGGTGATGCATAACCAATATTATACAAACCATTTTCTGTGGTTAGCTTAAGCTTGGTTCCGCTATCGGTAGTAAAAGTAATTTGTGTTTCTTCAAGAGATCTGATAATATCGAAAAGTAAACGTGCGGGAATAACCATTTTCAGGTTTTCATCAGATGCAACATTGATGGAAGATCGTAATGCGATTTCAAGATCTGTCGCACTAACAGTCATGGATCCATCTTTTATTTCAAATAAAAAATTCTCTAAAATTGGCATTGGTGTGCGAGCAGGTACAGCGGGTATTATCTTGCTTAGAAGCTTTTCAAGTACTTTACTGTTTACTTTAAATTCCATAAAATTCTCTCCGATTTTAACGCAGTAAAATACGAAAATGAGAGCCTAATCTCAATTGTTTTTAAGTATATAATTGATGGAAAAAGAAAGAAAAATCCCCGGATTTTCTTTCTTTATTCAATTGTGGAAAAGTACCTGTTTATTAAGGATTCAGTGGGTCGGAACCGCCTGAACCCGATAAGTCCTCAGAAGTAGAAATTGTAGCGCCAAGGGTGTACAGACCATCTGAAAATGTACTTGAATATATAATCAAAATCTCAGTACCTGCTTTAAGTGATAGTTCTCCTGAAACAGCTCCTTCAGCTCTATAACTTGTTGCGCCTGCAGGTATTTCATAAGTAGTTTCATAAGAAAAAGTTCCCTGTGGAATTTCTGAAATAACAGTAGTTGCCCCTGCTTCAACCTCTATAACAGATGCCCTGAAGTTTATGTAAATCTTGTTTGAAGCAAAGTTCCGAAAGGTTATTTTATTGTCGACATTACTTGAACATCCAGTCAAAATTGGCATAAGAAAAAGTAGTAATACGGCTATTCTCAATACTTTTTTCATAATATCCTCAAAAAGATTAAAATTTTCATTTCTAAGTATATATTAGAACAATATTCAGGCCAATATTGGATGATTAAACCAATTTGAATAGGTAGTTAAATCTGTATTAAAAAGTAACTTAATAACAGCATTATAATATTTAATTCTTTAATTAATTAATGATAATTGTAATAATTACAATGTTAATATGTTAATAAAACGGTAACGGGTTTATATATATAATGTTATGAATTGATTTGAGACTTATAACATGTTAGTAAAATTTAAACATTAAATTTTATCAACAGAGCCATCAATAACTTTAACTTAATAACATTTTTTTTATTGCTTGCCAACAACTTGTTAACCATAAAAAAAGCTCCGAAAGGAGCTTCTTGATAAAAATGATATCTATATATAGTTCAACTTGTGATTAGTTCAATTTGGTTTTTTAATTCTTCAATCATATCCATAACTGATTTATCCTGTACTTTTGATTTTTCTATTGATGTACATGCGTGAATTACGGTAGAATGATCTCTTCCACCAAAATGCAAACCAATTGTTTTTAAAGAAGCATTTGTCATTTCTTTTGATAAATACATTGCGAGCTGTCTTGCCTGAACGATTTCTTTCTTCCGGGTTTTATCGCGTATTTTATTTTCAGCAATGTTAAGATGATCGCAAACTACTTTTGTTATAGAATCGATATTAATATTATTCTTTTTGCGATCCGTGGCTACTTCATAAACTGTTTTTTTTACCAGCTCAAAATTAATTTGTTTGGAACTTAAAGAAGCGTTTGCGAGAATTTTTATAAGACAGCCTTCCAATTCACGGATGTTTGAGGTAATATTGGAGGCAATATATTCGAGTATATCGCCTGATACATCCATACCATATGCTTCTGCTTTCTTGCGAAGGATTGCGATACGGGTTTCCAGTTCCGGCGGCTGGATATCTGCCGTAAGTCCCCACTGAAATCTGGAGGTTAATCTTTCATCCAATCCCTTAAGATTTTTTGGAGGTTTATCGCTTGATAGAATAATTTGTTTTCTTGATTGATGCAAGGTGTTAAAAATATGGAAGAACAGATCCTGTGTTTTCTCCTTGCCAATTAAAAACTGAATGTCATCAATTATTAAAACATCCATACCACGGTAGAAATTTGAAAACTCATTTACCTTATTAGATTGTATCGATTCTACAAATTCTACAGTAAAAATATCGGTCGATAAATAGATTACTTTTTTCTCGGGGAATTTATTAACAATTTCGTTTCCAACCGCCTGTATCAAATGTGTTTTTCCTAAACCAACGCCACCATAAACAAAAAACGGGTTGAATGAAGTTCCACCGGGGTTATCGCTGATTGCACCGGCAGCAGCTCTTGCTAATTGATTTCCTTCTCCAGTTATAAAATTCTGAAAAGTATATCGTGGGTTCAGGTAAGATTCAAAATTGTGTTTAACTTTTGGTTTCTCTTTAGTAATAGTTTCGCTTACTTCATTATTTATATCTGTTGATTCGGAAGCTTCTTCTGCATCTTTATCAATGATGTAAGATAGTTTGGCTTCAGGACCGATAACCTCAGAGATAGTTTTATTAATAAGTGAGTTATAGTGCTCATCGATCCATTCCCAGAAAAATTGACTTGGTAATTCTACTTTCAGAGTATTGTTTTCAAGCCGTAAAGGCTTTATAGGTAAGAACCAGGTATTATACGTCATTTGTGTAACGTTAGTCTTGATTTTACTTAAGCAATTTTTCCAGATTGAAGAAAGATCATTTATGGTTGTTTTTTCAGATAATTCAGCATTCATTTATTAAGTTATCCACAAATTAAAACGTCGATAAATATTAGAATAATGTGATTTTAGGGGTAAAAATATGACCCATTTAAAATTTATAAACATGTTATTAACATAAGATGAGGCACGTCAACTCCTTATAAACAATCACTTTACCGGTATAGCTTAAAAAAGACGAACAAAAATCAATCAGACAATCATTTTTTTTACTCATAATGAGATGTGAAACGTTTTCACAAGAATAAGTTATTAACAGTTTATCAACATTAATTCAGATGCCTGATTCTTCATAAAAAATAGAAACTATTTGTATACGGAACAAATTAATTCGGAATTAAAAGTAAATTATTTTCTATAAAAAGTTTATCTGGATGGTGATAAACAAAATAGTTTGTATTAATGATCTTCTGCACTTAAATTTGTACTCTTTTTTGAAAGGTTTTGAGGAATATAAATGAAAAGAACATATCAGCCAAGCAATAGAAAACGAAAAAACAAGCATGGCTTTAGAGAAAGAATGAAAACCGGCAACGGTAGAAAAGTTCTTGCCCGGAGAAGATCCAGGGGCAGAAAGAAACTAACAGTTAGTGACGAGTTTTAATTTCGTGTGAAAAAATACGGGCTATCGGCAAAGGAAAAAATTAAAAATCAGAAAGATTTAAACAAACTACATCAATCCGGTAAATCCATCCTCTCTTCTGATAAAAAAATAAAAGCAAATTTTTTTGTTGAAAAGACAACACATCAGCCAAAAGTTAAATTTGCAGTAACAGTTTCTAAAAGACTTGGCAGTGCTGTTTGGAGAAATAGACTGAAACGTCTTTTTAGAGAAGCCTATAGATTAAACAAGTCTGCACTTATTGAAAAGAGTATGAACAATAATAAAGATATCAAGATAGCTATGTCTTCTTATAAGCTAAATCAAAAAATATATCGAAGACTAGGACTCCTCGATGTTGAGCCCGGTATTTCGGAAATAATTAATAATATTTGCCGGCAGATATAAATATTTAAAAAAAGCAGATAATCGGACTATAAGGGGTATTATTTATATATCTTATAGTTTTTTCAAACTATTTCAATAACTTGTATTGCATAATGACGGATTTAAGCCGCAATCATAAAATCATCTCACAGAAGATTCTCGAAGGATTACTATAATGGATAAACAGACTACAATAGCATTCGTATTAATCGGAATAGTATTGGTCGTCTGGTTGTATATGACAGCTCCTGAGCCGGTTATTGAAAAACCAAGACAAACGGACTCAACAACTGTCGTTATCGATACAGTCAAAACAAAGATAGAAAAAGAGCCGGTTGTTGAAGAATCAAAAACACAGGAAAATATTCCTTTTAAAGAAATCGTTACTCCAAAAGATGAAAAAATAATAACGATTGAAAACGATGTATTTCTTGTTGAATTGTCCGATCGCGGTGGCAGCATTCATAAAGTTTTCCTAAAAGAGTATAATAATTGGTATTCTATTAATGAAAACGGAGATGATTATTACAAGAAAAGCGTTCAGCTTATTAATTACTCTAAAGGCAACACTTATAACTTGTCATTCGTTTCCTCCGATGGTAAAGCCGTAAATACCGGGGATTATACTTTTACTCCGGATAGAACCCGGGGCAAATATCAAATCCATGAAGGGGACTCTATAGTAATAAAATATACATGGAAGATTGCCGAAGGTAAAGAAATAATAAAAAGCTACAAGTTTTATGGTTCCAGCTATGAGATTGGTAGTAAGATCGAATTATCTGGAATGAGCAGCATTATAAGTAACAATGCTTACGATCTTGTATGGAGCGGCGGATTAAAATTTGTCGAATATAACACTCACGATGAGGCAACATATTCAAATTCAAGCGTTTACTATGGTGGTGAACAAGCTATTTTAGATGCTTCCTCGGTTGGAGAAAAAGTACAGGAAGACTACAATGGTAGAATAGATTGGGTTGCAATTAGGAACAAATATTTTGCTGCCGTAATCATTCCAGATGATCCTTCAAAAGTGGATGGGGCATATTTAGAGGGTAATAGCGAACAGATATCTTCAACCGGTGTTGCAGAGTATTACGATGCAAGACTCATACTTCCCTTTAAAAATACTGATCTGGAAACGAGATCATTTAAAATATATATAGGTCCCGTTGATTATAACCGATTAAAAGATTTAGGAAGTCATCTAGAAGCACTTGTAGATTTTGGAAGCTTCTTCGGTTTAAAATTTGTTGTAAGACCAATTGCAGAATATGTTTTACTTCCGCTTTTTAACTTTCTACACTTGTTCATTCCGAACTATGGTTTTGTAATAATGGTTTTTTCATTAATCATCAAAATTGTGGTTTATCCTCTAACGAAGCAGAGCTATCAGTCGATGAAAAAGATGCAGCTGCTTCAACCCAAAATTGCTGAGATAAAAGAAAAACTTAAAGATGATCAGCAGAAGATGAACAAGGAAACGATGAAGCTGTACTCAACGTACGGTGTAAATCCTGCCGGTGGATGTCTACCGATGCTTCTTCAAATGCCAATATTTGTTGCATTGTGGGGACTTTTCCAAACAGCTATTGAATTAAGACAGCAGCCATTCATTCTATGGATTAAGGATCTGTCTCAGCCCGATGTTATTTATAATCTCGGCTTTAAGCTACCATTATTTGGAATACAGGAAATAAGCGGGCTTGCAATATTGATGGGGGTAACAACTTTCATTCAACAAAAGATGACGATGAAGGATCCTAAACAAGCAGCCATGGTTTATATAATGCCTGTTTTCCTGACAATATTATTTATGAGCTTTCCTTCAGGACTTAATCTTTACTACTTTTTATTTAACCTCTTCTCTATAGCACAACAACAGTATATTAATCATAAGCATGATGGTATGGAGCTTGTGCCGGTCAAGAATCCGAAAAAGAAACAGGGTTTTATGGCAAGGCTAATGGATGCTGCAGATCAGCAAACCAAGGCACAGCAAAAGAAGAAACGTTAGAGTATAGATTTACGTAAATTTGCGCTGCATATACTTTTTTCTATCTTAATTGCAATTGATATCAGCAAAAGCCAATGGGATTTTTACAAAAGATAACCATACTTTCGTTTATTATTTTTGTCTCCTGCCTTTATTCTCAACAAAAAAAAATCATAACGATTGATTTAAAACCAAGAAACCTTCCCTTTGGAATGGTTGATTATATTCCGGCTGATGAACCGGTGTTAGGACTTGCACTAAGCGGCGGTGGCGCAAGAGCGATAGCACAAATTGGCGTCCTGAAAGCATTAATGGAAGCCGGAATAAAAACAGATGTAATTGTGGGAACAAGCATGGGTAGTATCCTCGGCGGATTATTTGCCGCAGGCTATTCTCCCGATGAACTTGATTCAATTGTTTCAAAAACAGATTGGGATAATTTATTATCAATCAGCGGGGAAACCAGCAGAAGTGAATTATTTGTAGACCAGAAAATTACAGAAGACAGGGCGCTGTTTGCACTCAGGCTTGATGGATTTAAACCTATTCTTCCCACGTCATTAAATAATGGGCAAAGACTCGCGAATTATTTTTATCTTCTTACAAGCATGACACCGCATAGTGACTATGGCAGCTTCGACAATCTATGGGTGAAATATAGAGCTGTTTGTACGGACCTGATTACGGGGAAAATGATTGTGCTTGACGGAGGTTCATTAAGTAAGGCGATGCGTGCAAGTTCGAGTGTTTCCTTTTTTCTCGAACCTGTAAAATGGGGAGATTGGATGCTTGTTGACGGAGGATTGGTTTCAAATATTCCCGTTGACCTTACATTTCAAAACGGAGCCGATCTTGTCATCGCCGTTAATAATACAAGCCCGCTTCATTCAGAAGAAGAAATGGATCTCCCCTGGTTTGTTGCTGATCAGGTTGTGAGCATTCCAATGAAAAAATTAAACGAGCTCGAATTGGACAACGCTGATTTTGTAATTAACCCGGAGTTAAAAAGTTTCACTTCAACGGATTTTACAAACATCGATACGTTAATTCTTGCCGGGTATGAAAGCACCCTGCCGCTAATTGATAAGATTAAAGCGAAAATCGATTCGTTAAAAATCAACAAATTAAAAGAGAATGAATTCTTTATAAAAAACATTAAATATGTGTTTACTGAATATCGGGATTTAAATGCATTACTAATAAAATATAGTAAGATGGATTCGGTTTCGAGTGGGGAAATCAGACAGGATATCGAAACTATTTATAGTACCGGCAAATTTAAAAGTTTAAATGCCGAACTATCTGAGCAGGGTGATTCAACAATCATCGGTTTTATATATCAACTTAACCCGGTAATAGCACAAGTGAATGCATTAGGGATAGAAGTAGAAGCAAAAAGCGTAATAGATTCGATATTATCGGCGCTTATCAATAAGCCATATAATAATAGACGGATTGCAGAAAACATTGCAGGTATTTTAAAATATTATCGTTCACAAGGATACATACTGGCAAACTTTTACAAAATGGCTTTTAATGATCTAACAGGGGAACTCTCATTATCTTTTGATGAAGGTATGATTTCGGAAGTACGTGTTGAAGGAAAATTTAGCAGAGAAACAATGGTTACCAGGGAGGTTCCAATACAGCCGGGAGATTATCTTACTTATGATAAAGTCAAAAAAGGATTGGATAATTTAAGAAGCAGCCGGTTTTATAATGACATCTCATTTAGCATTGAAAAAGAAAACAGCAAAAATATTCTCATCATTAGTGTTGATGAAAAGGAAACAAGTATTCTTCGTTTTGGATTCCTGCTGAATGAAACATATAATGCACAATTTAGTCTGGATATAAGAGATGAAGATTTTTTTGGTACTGGCATCGAGACAGGATTGTTTCTGTTTGGGGGTGTAAGTAACAGACAGTTTATATTTGAATTAAAAAATCATCGGATTCTAAACACGTACTTTACATATAACATAAGTGCATATTATAAATTTAACGACATAGGCATTTACGATAATGATACTACCGTAACCGGTAATAGATTTTCCAGGACAAAAACCGGGGAGTATAGACAAATCTTTTACGGCACATCAATTTCACTTGGGACACAAGTTGAAAAATTTGGCAACCTGGTTTTTACAGGAAAGTACCAGATAGACGAAGTTAAAAATATACAAAAGAAAGAAAAGGATCCTTACAAAACTAAAATTGTTAGTCTTGGTGTTTCAGCCAAAGTTGATGATATTGATAAATATCCTTACCCGCTGAACGGACTTTATTTTTCCGGATTCTATGAAACGGCACAAAGCTTTTTGGGTGGCGATGAAGGTTATAGCAACTTAGGACTGGACTTATTGTATTATATAAAATTGGGAAAAAGAAGTACCATCATGCCCAGGTTAAAGATAGGGTTTGGAGATAAAACATTACCTTTGAGTGAACAATTTGTTTTGGGCGGTTTAAACTCTTTTTTTGGAATGAGAGAAAATGAATTTAGAGGCAGGCAAATATTGCTTATTTCGTTTATGTATAGAATAAAGCTACCATTTCAAATTTTCTTCGATACCTATTTAAAATTCAGGTATGATCTGGGGTCGACATGGGACGTTCAGGAAAAAATAAAATTTAAAGATCTTCGTCATGGTATCGGTGGTATTATATCTTTTGATACACCAATCGGTCCCGCGGATTTTGCTATAGGCAGAAGTTTTCTGCTGCAGAAAAACCTGCCTGAAAATCCAATAAAGTGGGGCGATTTGTTATTTTACTTTTCTATCGGCTATGAGGTAGATTTTTAATTGCTTTTTTCTTTTGCGAGCAAACACTATTTATTAAATTATTACGCGAATGAAAATGTATAATAATTAATATTGAGGAATATATTGAAAAGAACCATAAACAATTTATCTGTTTTTACCACAGGCGGAAGCAAAGAAAAATCTATCCTGTTTGTGCATGGTTTTCCGTATGATCACACGATGTGGGATTACCAGGTGAAGGAATTCGGTGAAAAATATAACTGCATTACTTACGACATAAGAGGCTTGGGCGATTCCCCGGAATCAGATGGACAATACACCATTGAGTCTTTTGTCGATGACATTGAAAACATTTTAAATGAGTTGAAACTTGATAACCCCGTTTTATGCGGTCTCTCGATGGGAGGATATATTTCCCTAAGAGCTGTTGAGAGAATGGAAAATAAATTTAGCGGACTTATTTTGTGTGATACTAAATCCGCAGCTGATGACGACCAGGGAAAAATAAAAAGAGCTGTCGGGATAAAAGCTATAAATGCCAACGGGGCAGAAAAATTCGTTGAACAGTTTGTTCCAAATTGCTTTGCAGAAAAATTTACAAGGGAAAATGAAACCGAATATCTTGAGGTGCTCAACCGTTCAAGAAAACATAGCGCTGCCGGTTTGAAAGGATGTTTACTTGCTATGGCAGCAAGGACAGACACCACATCTTACTTACAGAAAATTTCAATTCCCACTTTGCTAATTTGTGGTAAAGAAGATAAGCTTACGCCTCCCGATGTTATGAAATCGATGGCGGATAAAATTAATAATTCAAAATTTGTTTTGGTTGAAGGTGCCGGTCATATGACCCCAATTGAAAAACCGGAAATAGTTACAAATGCCATCAAAGAATATTTAATCCATAATATTTGGATTGTGTAAAGATATGAGTGGGGAAATCAGAACGAACCGGATTAGAGAAACAATTGATAAATTAAAAAGCGACCCCATTCGTAACAGTAGTATAATAGGTTTCCTAAAAAACAATCCGATTTCATTGATATTATCCGAAGGGGAATCAATCCTTGTAAAAGGAAAAAGTGACAGGGAATGGATATATATTTCAAGCAAAAACAAAATTGAATTCCAATCCCTGGCACAAAATCTAAAAGCAGGCAATCTTTGTTTTGCGTCATTAGAAGATTGGATGATACAAGAATTAACACTATCCGGAAAAATTGATTGGAAGCTTACAACTGCAAGATATTTTTTTCCTGAAGGAGTAGTAATCCCGGGTAATAAAATAATGTTAGACCGGCTTAACCAAAAAGATGCGGCATATATAATGTCAAATTCCAGCTACAGACAGTTTTTTACGGAAGAATATTTGAAGGACCGTATTGAACGATCTTTTTCTGCAGCCGTAAAATTGAAAGGTAGACTGGTAGCCTGGGCGCTGACACACGATGATGGAGCTATAGGCGCATTACACGTTCTTGATGATTTTCGGAATAAAGGATTTGCACAGGAAATGATTTGTAATCTTTCCGATCAAATACGTAAGGCTGGAAATATTCCAATTGCCCAGATTGAAGAAAAAAACTCGCACGCGATCAGATTGTTTGAAAAGATAGGATTTACAAAAGACAGAAATACAACCTGGTTGAAATTATTTCAGTAATCTTGAAAGGAATAAATTTAACTTATTGAAATGCCTCGAGATATTTTGAGATATAGTAATCGATTTTTTTCAACCTGTACTGCATAATGTACCGGGGATGTTCGAGCACAAGTATCTTTTTAAAGAAGCTATATTCATTGTTAATCGAAGAAAAGTATTCTGCGTTTTTCTTCCCGAGAATTACAACCGAATCCTTCCGTACACCAAATTTCATTTGAGACATAACTGAACTAATGATTTCATTTCGGAGTGCAATTGATAATTCTTTTGTATCGTAATAATTATGATTCTTTCCTCCCCTGATTAGGGCAAGCGGGTAAAGTGCGGATAAGAAGATATTAGAATAAAACTTTTTTGTCCCGCCATATTTTTTAATCATTTTGTAAATAAACTTACTTGAAAGCTCTTTCTGGTTGCCAAGATCATTCTCAACTCCGCAATGTTCTCTTAGGGCAACAGGATCGGTAAAAGCAATACCTGTTAAACCGCCTCCGAATCTCCCGGGATTTATTCCAAAAACATATAGCCGCGGATTGCTATCATTAAAAAACGTGTTGTAAAAATCATTTACAACACTCCGAACTTTCTTGTCCTTATACGGATTCATGATTTCAACGTCTTTAGGAAACACGGAAGGTTTACGAAGATTAAGGAAATATTTTATTGCTTTGTCAGCGAAGCTCATTAGTATGTTGTATTACTTTTGTGATATTGAATAAAGATTATCGATTAATCGAAATATGGTCTTTTATACGTCAGCACATTTGGAAAAACGGAAATAAACATTTCCTTTATTTGTTTAGCTATTCCAAGCAACGAAAGAGTTTTCGACTGCATTTCGTATTGATTTTCGTATAACGACTTTAACGCATCTATACATTTTTCTATCCCGGTAAATGCGATCCGGGAATTAACATTTAGAATATCCTCGTCGATTTTCCTTTGAAATTCGTTTTTTGTATTAAGCAGTTTACTTCTTCCCCAAACACACATTCTTGATTTAACATGTATTTGCGGCGTATACCAGCTCAAGTCGGATAAATATGCTTCAAGGGATTTATCAATCTCGTCTATATTATCCGGGTATTTTGATTTTATAAGTGCATGATATTCCAGAAAATCTTCAAACAGCTTTTTGGTCATATAAATTATTGGATCCTGTGTATCTCTTACACCGAGTGATTGTCTTTCTGTACCATCGATTTCAAATTCATCATCCTCATCAAGCCCGAAGTTTTCCTCATCAACAAAATCGGTGAGATCATCATCATTCATTTTTTCATTAATTAAATCGAAAGTTTCCTGAAAGGTGTCTGCGAGATCTTTTGCGAAGACCTCGGGATCATTTGGATCTTCATCTCGTAAGATGTGATGAATATTTCTTTCTATCTCTTTCTTGAAAACCAAACATTTGTTTGTATAAGAACATTTTTCACACCAGCGATCGCAGAAATTGTAAATTCCGGAAATGTTTTCATCCATATGCTCTTGTTCGCTCATTCATCACCCACATTAAATAATAATTTCTTCATAAATATAAATCAGAATAGCGATTGATGAAATTTCTATGATTCAGGAAAAGATGACAGGAAAATTAAACCCAAATGGTGGGTCAATAAAAGTTTACACTGTGGTCAATAAATTTCCCATCTTTGTAATTAAATTTTGCACTGAAAAATTTATCACCGTATAACCAGGGAATAAAAATTTTATCGCCGTCCCAGAGATTGATTTCGGTTAGTTTATCATTGGGTATCCAGGCAAGGGTTCCTTCGTTAGAATCAATTAATTCACCTTCAAAACGGTCCGTTACAAAAAGAAACACGTACCAGTCTTCTTTCCCATCAAACATGGGAAAGGTTATAAATCCTTTCATAACAATATCTTTCACGGTTAATCCGCTTTCTTCTTTTATCTCACGTTTTGCACATTCTTCGGGACACTCACCGTGCTCAAATTTTCCGCCGAGACCGTTCCATTTTCCCTGATGATAATCATTTTCTTTTTTTACCCGGTGAATCATGAGGGTAGAATTATTTTTTTTATCGATTACATAACATAGTGTAGCAAGTTTCATAAAAATATTTTAGTATTTTGGGAATAGTGTTGACAAATTATTTATTGGCACTTATGTTTTACGTGAACTGAATTAATAATATTCCTGAAGAAAAACAATGTTATTTAATTAATATTTTATGGATAAATTTCATATAATCAAATTACTCAATAAACTTTAACATAATTAGGAGATAAAAATAATGAACCAAGATGACGCAATTCAATCGATGATAAGCACTGATGAGAGTGAGCAGATAGTTATTGCAGTTTACAACCTTTATCAGGAATCATCTTCAAATGAATTGAGTTATAAAATAAGCGCCGCAAAGCGAAGTGAAGACGACTTTGACGACGACGATGATTTTATAGAAGATGACGACTTAGAGGAAGAAGAAGAAGTTGATAAAGAGAATCTTTTTGAAAGAGAACCGGATGAAGAAGATTTGATTGATGATGATCTTCCGCTTGAAAACCCGGAAGACGATTTGACGGACGATGATGACGATATACCTTATAATTAATTACATCCCAAGGTACTGTTTACCCAACAAATAATTTTTTACATAATCAGACACGCCCGCTTCAAGTGAGGAGAGGGGATTACTGTAGCCGGATTGTTTAATGCGTTTGAGTTTGGCTTCCGTGAAGTATTGGTATTTATCTGCAAGATGATCGGGAAGTTCTATGTACTCAATATTAACGGGGAGATTTAAAGAAGCAAATAATGCTGTTACAAGATCATTCCATGATCTCGCTTTTCCGGAACCGACATTGAATAATCCGCACTTGTCTTTCTGCTCATAAAAATGAAGTGTCATTTCAACAGCATCTTTTACATAAACAAAATCACGTTTTTGTTCACCATCTTTATATTCCGGTTTTCCCGATTTAAAAAGTTTCACTTTACCTGTGTCTCTTACCTGTTCGAACGCTTTGTGAACAACGCTTCGCATATCTCCTTTATGATATTCGTTAGGACCATAAACGTTAAAATATTTTATTCCAACTATTTCTTTAAAAGCATCATGACGAATTGCCCATATATCGAATAAGTTTTTTGAATAGCCATACATATTAAGCGGGTGTAATTTTCCGCATAAATTTATATCATCATCAAATCCTAAAGATCCGTCTCCATAAGTTGCGGCTGAAGAAGCATAAATAAACCGCATATCATTCCACAAGCAAAATTCAGCAAGCTTTTTTGTGTAATCATAATTATTTGTAAGCAGCGAGTCGGCATCTATTTCAGTAGTTGAAGAATTGGCGCCCATGTGAATTATGCATTCAATCTCAGGATGTTTTCCCGAGGCTAATTGATCTAGAAAAAGGTTTTTGTTTATGAAGTCGTCGAATTTTAATCCGACAAGATTTTTCCACTTCTCATCTTTCCCCAGTTCATCAACAATTAGTATATCGCTTTCACCCCGTCGGTTCAGTTCCCAAATAATAGCGCTGCCGATAAAGCCTGCACCACCAGTTACAACGATCATAGAGTTACCCGGGGATGAATTAAATTAGTTTATAATGCAAAGCAA
>Ga0210133_1000200_pt1 | contig 24073 bp, 18 predicted proteins | sample Joice_ThreeSqC_D_2_FD_184874 | JGI IMG/M metagenome (GOLD analysis project Ga0210133, IMG submission 184874) | Wetland microbial communities from San Francisco Bay, California, USA, that impact long-term carbon sequestration - Joice_ThreeSqC_D1... | ecosystem: Environmental > Aquatic > Marine >...
CTGGTGGTGCCGACACAGACGACGCTGACCTGGCTCTTCTGGGCGGCGAGGGCCATGCAGTAGACGAAGGCGTTGTTGGTTTCGCGGTCGGGGCGCATGCGTGGGTTGCTCTCTGAGGTTGAGGGCTGCTGGCCATCACGACATTTTCCACGGGCTGCTAGGTTCCGCAGAATGGCCGCACCCGAACAATCACATGAACAATATGGTTTGTATCGAGGCCTGCATCGGTTTCCCAGATCGCCAGATACCCCGCGTCTTCCCATCCTTGATAGCCGGCGTCCGCCCATCCCTCGGGTGCCGGCACCAACTCGCAGACCTCTACGGAACCCATCATCGGCTTTTGAGGATTGATGGCTAGTTCTGTAGCGTAAAACTTGCACAGCTCATCACAGTCGGATGCTGCACCGAAACAACTGAGAAATTCCGAGGAGTTGGCACTTCTATCAAATACGAGGTATCTCTCCACCAGCGTCCCCTTGTCATCGCATGAAGATCCTGAACAGCAAGGGACGAACAGCAGACAGGAACAGCACAGCAAGGCCAAGAGGTATCTTCCGCTCCCACCCGCGCTTCTCGCGCCGCCACTCAGCCAATTCCTGCCAACAACCTCATGGGTTGCCATTTAACCCTCCGTCAGCGTCAAGCTCCCAAACGCTGCATCCCCTGTCATATTCCTTCCACATCTTCCTGTCCACCGTCCTGGAGGAACCACCATGGGTTGCTCTCCGAGGTTGAGGATCGCAGTACAAGAAGGACGGCTCGCTCGTGGGTTGCTCTCCGAGGTTGAGGATTGCGAGGATCCTGTCGGGCACACGGCGTAGGCTAGCCGCGGTCAGGCGCTCGCTCTCGAAGACGATCTGCGATCGGTCGCAGGAACAAGTCGCCCCGGCCCCGGTCCCGACGTCGGTCAGGAGGCGATGCGCGCGAAAGAAGATGCAACCAGCGAGGACACGGAGGACACAGAGACCGAGGACGAGGAAGAAGGACCCCGGATCCTGGCTCCGCCCCCCTCCTCTTCCGACTCCCCTTCCGACGTCTGTGCTCTCCGTGTCCTGTATGGTGAAAAATCCGGGAGCATTGCGCCTATCGGACCGCGAAATCGGAGCCTCTTCCAGGGTTGCAATCCGCGCTTGGAAGAGCAACTCTTCACCCGAGTTACACATGAGCGTTGTCTTGCTCCCCGGCTCCCCGGCCTTCACCCCTGCCCGTCTGGCCAAGCGCCTCAAGAAGATCCAGGGCAAGAACCCCCTTGTACGCGACATCGCGGCCGCGTACATGCACGTCGTCGACCTGGGCGAGGCCCTGTCACTGGGGGTCCCGGTCAGCACGGGCGCGCTGCGCTTCTCGCTCTCGCGTCTGACCGCCCCCACCGACGTAGAACGCGCCGCCGCCGCCCTCGCCGAAGCCGTGCCCGAGATCGCGCGCACCGTACGCCCGGCGAGGTCGCAGGAATCCTGACGGGAATGTCGCGGTCACGTCGCGTGTCCGCCCGGACAATCGAGAGAACAGCCACGGCATGTCCAATGCATCACTTGACGGCTGGTGATCCATGATCAAACACCGCCTGAATCTGGGTTTGTCGATTGCTCGCGTGGCCTGGCTGGCCGTGCTGCTGGTTGCCTGCTCCAATGACGGCCCGCCGACCGGCAGCCCGGACACGAAGGCTCCGCCCGCCACGGACGCGGACACGAACGTTCTCCCGCCTGCCGACACCGCTAAGAGCCTCGACAGCCTCACCTGCGACGAGATCGGGGCGCTCTGGCACGCACTCGTCGTCAGGCCGGACATGGTCGCCTGTCAGAAGGACGAGGACTGTGATTCGGCCGCGGCGAGCGGCGGCTGTGGTTGCTCGAGCAACATCGGCGGCTGTGGGGTCGGCGTGAACGCCGCCGCGTACGCCGCCTCGGAGGGGCCGGCCTTGGCGAACCGGCACTTGACCCTGAGCTGCCCCTACGGCGGCGCCTGCGATTGCGGGAACCTCTCGCACTGGTGCGCCGAGGGCAAGTGCTGGGCGAGCCAGTCCGGCTGCAGCCTGGGCGGCGTCCCCTTGGGCAGCCCCTAACCTGACCACGCCAGGACGGCGAGGTTGCGCAGGCTCAACGCCGCCGGGAACACCTCGACGACGCTCGCCCGCAAGCCGTTCTGCGCGAGAAAACACGCGCGGTCGAGCGCCAAGAAGATCTCGAGCGTGCGCCCCAGCATCGACCGGGGAAGCGACAGGCGGCGCTGGGCGAGGTAGTCGGCGCGCGCCCGCTCCGCCGCCGTCGTGATTTCCAGGTCCGACGGGGCTCGGAACGTAAGCAAATCGAAGCGGGTCTCCCGCCTCCGAGAACCCTCCCCGCCCTGCGGGCCCCCCACAGCAGTGCCACCCGACGGTCAAGGAGGCTACTCCGGGTGTTGACTAGCGGTCGCGAAGAGAGCGTGCGGAGCACCGGGCGTAGTCTTCTCCATCGCGGCCTCCGCGACGTCGCCTTGCTCAGCTCGCCCGGTCTTCCCCGCTTGGGCCGGGTCCCTGCTCGCGGTGTCCGGGCGGCGGGCGCGCGGGATCCAGCTCGGGCGCTTGGGCCGGCAGGTGCATGGCGACCAGGATCTTCTTGATGACCTCCTCGGTCTTGACGATGGCGATGAGGCGCAACTGGGTGGGGCAGGTTGCAAGGCGCGAAGCTGCGGTACACCCTCGGGGCCACAGACCTATGTCCCGTCGACGGCGATGGCGAGTAGGTGTGGGGGCCAGTATGCCTGACAGTGTGACCGCCATCGCATGGCACGGGCACCAGCCGACTGCCGATTGGGCGTATCATTGCCCCATGCGCAGGTTGCTTGTTGCCTCAGTGGCTTGTATCTCCTGTGGCTCCCATACCGCCCTCCCCAACGGATCCGCTGATACCGGGCGCGACGCCGCTCCCGGTGGATCGGGTGGACTCGCTGGCCAGAGCGCCGCCAGCACGGGTGGGACGGTCGGCACCACAGGGGGGGCCACAGGCGGAGGCGCCGTGGGAGCGGGCGGTGTGCCGGCTGGGGACGGCGGCACGGGCGGCGGTGCGGGTGGCAGCGGAGGAAGCGCGCTGACCGGCGGCAGCGCGATCGGTGCCAGCTCCGGCGACGCCGGTGGCGCGGCCGCAGACGAAGGGGGCGCTTGCGCTCGAACCAAGATCGATACGGCGCAAGCCACTTCCATCATCGCCGACTACGCGTGGAACGCCCAACCCACGCTCAACCCGAAGACGACGTTCGAGGCCAAGGAGATGTCCGTGCCGGGTCTGTGGGAACAAATGCAGGCCCAGCTGTTCAACGGGGTCTACTACGCCGAAGATGGCTCGGCTTGGCGGGAGTGTTCGTTCGTGTACCACGATTGTGCCCTCACCCCGGCGAACGACTGCGGCATGTTCGGGCCACTCGCCTCCGGTGCGGTCGTGAACGGGGCGTTCTACTTCTCATGGACCTCGGGGTCTGGCATCTCACGCTCGACGCTGGGCAAGCTCGCCATCGACAAGGGCCTGATCCGAACGACGAGCCCTGACTATCGCGACGTGACGCTGGTGGTTGCGCCTGAGAACGGCGAGCTGGTCGTGTACCGCGCCACCGTGTATTGGGCGAAGTTCAACGAATGGTTGGACCCCACGCGAGTGGGTGTCGTCAAGGAGCTTGAGAACCGGCTGGCCGTGGTTGGCGATGACGGCACCGAGTTGCCGGCCATCTCCTACGCCCTGCCGGATGCGGGGCCCACCGCCGATGGGTCCGCCCCGACCGATGCGACTGCCGTCTTCGATTCTGCGACGGACGTCCCCGCTGCCGCGGCTGCCTGGACGACGCTGTCGGCCGGGTTCAGTCATACGTGCGCCCTGCGCTCCGACGGAAAGACCTCGTGCTGGGGCGACGACTACTTTGGCGAATCCACGCCGCCCGCGGGCGACTTCGCCCAGGTCTGCGCGGGAGAGCTCTACGCGTGCGGGTTGCGTGCGGACGGAACCGTCGTGTGCTGGGGCGCCAACATGGGTGGCGGCAGCTTCGTGGCTCCCCCCGGGACATTCCAAAGCATCGCCTGTGTGAACGGGCACGCATGCGGAGTCCGCACCGACGGATCGGTCGCCTGCTGGGATGGAATGGCGAGCACGACGACCTCACCTTTGACCGGTGTCTTTGCCAGCGTCGCGGCAGGCGGGAGCGACGACTGCGGGTTGCGCGCGGACGGTACCATCGTGTGCTCGGCAAGCAGCAGCGCCGTCCCCCCATCCGGAACCTTCACCCAGATGTCGTCGGGGTATGCCCACGCTTGCGCGATCCGGAACGACGGCACCGTCGCCTGCTGGGGCCACAGCTCGAGCGGAGAATCGACGCCGCCGGCCGGGACGTACAAACGCATCTCGGCCGGTTGGTTCTCTAGCTGTGCGCTCAGCACGGAAGGGACCGCCGTCTGTTGGGGTGACAATTCCTTCGGGAAGGCCACCGCGCCGACGGGCGTATTCACCGACATCTCCGCGGGTGGCCGGCACTCGTGCGGCCTGCGCAACGACGGCGTCATCGTGTGCTGGGGCTATGGCAGCTGGGAAGAGGGTTCGCCCCCTCCGGGAACCTACCGCCAGCTCGCAGGTGCTAGCCGACTGAGCTGCGGCGTCCGCAACGACGGCAGCGGGATCTGCTGGGGGATGGACTCGTCCGATCGCCTCAAGGTGCCGGAAGGAACCTACACCCAGATCGCCGCCGGCGAGGATCACGCTTGCGGCTTGCGAACCGATGGCTCGATCGTCTGCTGGGGCAGCAACGGTGACAACCGCGCCACGCCCCCCGCGGGCAGTTTCGTCCAGATCACCTCTGGCGATGCGCACAGCTGCGCGCTCGATACCAGCGGGTACGTCTCCTGTTGGGGCAAGAGCGACTCCAGTCAGCTCGACGCCCCCACGGGCACCTTCGTGCAAATCTCGGCCAATCGCGATCACACCTGCGCGCGTGCCAGCGATGGAAGCACCAGCTGTTGGGGAAGCAACCTCTTCGGGGAAGCCACGCCTCCGACCATCCCATTGGCGCAGATCTCCACTGGCCTCAACCACACCTGTGGCCTGCGCACCGACGGAGCGGTCACCTGCTGGGGCAGCGTCCCCAACCAAGCCGCGCCCCCCTCGGGCGCTTTCGTCCAGATCGCGGCGGGGGCCGACTTCACCTGCGCCTTGCGGGCCAACGGCACCGCCGCATGCTGGGGCAAGAGCAACTGGCCTTCCGCCACCCCGACCGCAGAAACCTTCACGCAAGTGGCGGCCGGCGGCAACCACGCCTGCGGCCTGCGCCCGGACGGCAGCGCAACCTGTTGGGGCGACTTCGCACTTCCTCCGCCAACTGGCTTGTAGCCTCGGCTTTCGCGGATTTCGACATTCTCACGCGCGTCCGCGCGCGAAAGATGGCGATGGAAATTTGCGAGAGTCGAGTCTAAACCAACAAGCATGATTCCCGATTGGGCCCGCTCTCGGAACCGCACCCGGATGTCCTCACCACAGAGGGCACAGAGGACACAGAGCCGGACCGGAAACGGAAGGGTTCCGGAATGGATCCGAGCGTAAGCAAATCGAAGCGGGTTTTCCGCCTCCGAGAACCCTCCCCGCCCTGCGGTGCCCCCCACAGCAGTGCCACCCGACGGTCAAGGAGGCTACTCCGGGTGTTGACCAGCGGTCGCGAAGAGAGCGTGCCGAGCACGGGGCGTAGTCTTCTCCATCGCGGCCTCCGCGAGGTCGCCTTGCTCAGCTCGCCCGGTAAGGCCGCACCGAGGTTGAGCCGGAGAAAACGGCTCTCGCGAACCCTGGCCACGCGCGTTCCTCGCGCAGCGATGGTCGCGAGCTGGTGAGAACCCGCATTCCCAGGTGCCATCAGCGGTGAGATTCACTACGTTTCCGCGGAAACGGCAGACGTCGCCCCTGGTGAGGCGCCGCGGATGAATCGGAACCGGCCTCTGCTCAGCTCGGCGGCGCGGTAGCCCCGAGCTCGGCGCAGGTCAACCCAGCGTAGCGGCACAACCACCAAGTCCCCGGCGGGAACAGCGCCTCGCGCCCCGCGAGGTGGTCGGCACGGGCGCCACGGTACAAGTCCAGAAACACCTTGTTTCTTTGCAGCGCTTCGATGCGCGCCCACTTGTTTCTGCACGCGACTCGCGGGGAAAGACCACGGCGCGGCTCGCGGGTGTTGGGGCTGTCATTCCAGCGCTGGCGGAGCACACCCTTGCGACCGACCAGCTTGATGCCCTTCTCGATGCGCTCGGCCTTGGCCTTGGCCACGGCCTGGTCGACCTGCTCGCGGACGATCTTGGCGTAGTCTGCGTGGCTCAGGCGCTCGAACCCCGGAGCGCGACGGAAACCGAGCTGGACGACGTCGGGCAAATCCCCATTCTCCGGGTCGAAGAACCTCACCGGCTTGGTCGCGACCAGCGGCAAGTCCTCCTCGATGCAGGTGAGGGATTCGACGCCGGGCCAGTGGTGGACGTGCTCGACCAGGTAGCTGGAGCAGGGATTGGCGATGGTGTAGACCATCTTGGCGAGGACGTCTTCCGCATTCGGCAGCTCGACGATGGAGGTCGGCTCGGTGGCCCAGAAGGCCTCCCACCTGCCCCGCAACGCGTTTTGGTGTTTAGCCAACAGCTTGTGGAAGTGGCCGAGGAACTCCGGCAGCTGACCGCGATTGTCGACGACGACGGCATGGTAGTGGTTGCTGGTGGTGCCGACGCAGACGATGCTGACGTGGCTCTTCTGTGCAGCGAGGGCCATGCAGTACACGAACGCATTGTTGGTCTCGCGGTCGGGGCGCATCAGGAAGCGTCGCTCGGAGCAGCGGCGTGTGACGAGATAGCGCCGGCCGGGGATGATGGCACGAGGCAGGGACATGCCGATGTATCGGCAAGGGCCGGCATTTTGTTGCGTGGACCGTTCTCCGAGGTTGAGGGCGATTGCGAGGTTGAGGGCGATTGGACCGTTCTCCGAGGTTGAGGGCGATTGCGACCGTTCTCCGAGGTTGAGGGCGATTGCGCGCGAGGCTAGGGCCGCACCGCACAAGATTCCCCAACTCAACGCGGCGCGCGCGCAAACTGCCGTGCTAGTTTTTTTCCGTCAGTGCGACCGAGCGTCTCGGGACCTCCTCAGGCGGGTGAACCGACGAAGGAATTGCCTCCATGAAGCGAACGTGGATCATTGCAGTGGCTCTCATGGGTATTGCCTGCTCCAGCGCGGGCAAGAGCACCAGCGGAGGCGGTGCCGGCAGTGCTGGCACCCAAGTTCTCGCAACAGGAATGGGCGGTGCATCCGGAATCGGCACCGACACGACCACGGCCAGTGGGACAAATTCCGGAGGCGCCACGATTGCAGGCACCGGTGGCGGCTCGGGCGGCGCAACGAGCGTCGGCAGCGTAGGCGCAACAGGCACGGCCACGGGTGGCGCTACGGTCGCCGGGACCGGAGGGAGCGCGGCATCCGCAACTGGTGGTGTCACGAGCGCGGGCACCGGAGGTGTCACGATGGTGGGCACCGGAGGCGCGACGAGCGCAGCCACCGGCGGGGCCGTGGGGCAGGCTGCCGGCGGCAACACGGGCACGGGCGGTAGCACGCAAGGCCCAGGCGATTTCGTTACCGGTCCCACGCCGAAGGATCCGGCCACCGTGGCGGCCGGGCTCCCGAGGTACTACATCTCCAACACTGGCGACGACAGCAACAGCGGCACCAGCCCCGACGAAGCATGGAAGACCGTTGCCAACATCCCGAAGGACAAGGCCTCGGCGGTGTTCTTCGAGCGCGGGGGAACGTTCACGGCGGCGGGCGCCCGCGCCTTGGGGCGCAATGGCCCGGCCGCGTTCAACGTGCCCCCAGGTAGCGTCTGGACGGTCTACGGCGATGGGGACAAACGTCCCATTCTGAAAGCGACAGAGCAGACCGCGGGCCAGCCGACCGGGGCCGTCATCTCGCCAGGTGGCAACACCCTGGTCGCGGGGCTCAGCTTCACGGGGCAAGCCAACTTCGGCTACCTGGTCATGACCGACGGGAACACGGTGCAGGACTGCGAGGTCGACGGCAACATCGAGGGGAGCCAAATCCAGCTGGCCTTCTCCATCCGGGGCAACGACAACCTGATCGTCGGCAACTACATCCACGACCTTCACACGGTGATTCTGGATTCCGGTGACGTGAACACCTCGGGGGGCGCGGAGGCGATTATCGTCAACGGCACCAATCAAGAGGTCGCCTACAACACGATCGTGGACTGCTGGTGTCCCAACGAGACCTTGGGGGGGGCCGAAGGCGGGTGCCTGGAGATCATCGCCCGGTCACCCGGCGAGGTCGTCGAGAACGTCAATTTCCACCACAACTACTGCGAGACCAGCGTGGGCCTCTTCGAGGGGGATTCAGGCAACTTCACGGGAACGTCCGAAAGGATGCAGGAGAATCACGCCGTCATTCGCAATACGACGCTCGCCTACAACGTGGCGGTCGATGCCATGTGGCTCTACCTGCTCCAGACCGTCAACACGGACATGGACCATCTGACCTTCGAGCACAACACCTTGATTCATGGACCGGCCAACACCGATATCCCGCAACAAGGCGCCCCCGGGTTCGGGAACTTCTACGACACGGACAGGTGGATTGGCGGGAGCACCACCCCCGCTCCGACGTCATGCTCGACGACGGCCGATTGTGGTGGCCGGCCGTCGGCGATCTGCCTGGCCGCAAGCTGCGTCTACCAGACCAAGGCGCAGCCGGGCCAGATCCTGGTGCGCAACAACCTGTTCGTCGTGCTTGCTGGCGCCACCGCGGCCACGATGAAGTTGCCCCCTGGCACTGACGACGTCATCGACAACATCTTCTCGCCCAAGGCTCCCACGGGGGTCACGGCCAGCGCGGGCCACGTCGCGGTGGTTGCGGATCCGGGCCTTTTGAACAACACTTACCGCATCGGGGCCGGCAGCCCTGCCATCGATCAGGGCAGCAAGGACTCGGTGAAGCCTTGGCCTGACTTCGACGGCAAAAGCGTACCGTGTGGAACCGCTCCGGACGTTGGAGCGATCGAATACTGTCCCTGAGAATTGGCGTCGGGACCCTGCCATGTAGCCTGGTGGTGGTCTCTCAACTGTTGCAGCGACGAAAGAAGGTGGGCCATGAAGCGAACGTTCATCTGCGCACTCGCTCTTGTGGGGATTGCGTGCTCCGGCTCGGGGCAGGGCACGAAGACGGGCAACGGTGGCAGCGGCGGAACCACGAGCGCCGCGACCCCGACAGGCGGCACGTCCGGTCCGGCCACCACAACCACTACCATCGCAAGCAGCGGGGGTAGCAGCGGCAGCGGCACGAACGCGGGAACTGGCGGCGGCACGAGCGCGGGCAGCGGCGGCGCGACGACAACCAGTACCGGCGGAGTCGCGGGCACGGGCAGCGGTGGAGCGACGACGACCACTACCGGCGGCGCCACGAGCGCGGGCAGCGGTGGCACGACGACCACCGCAAGCGGCGGAATCGCGGGCGCGAGCAGCGGCGGTTCCACGGGAGCAGGCGGCAGCACGGGGGGCGGTGGTGCCACACTCGTAGCCACCGGCCCCACGGCCAAGGACCCGACGACCGAGGCCGCCGGCCTCACGACGTACTACGTCTCCTCCATCAACGGCGACGACGGCAACAGCGGGACCAGCCCCGACCAGGCGTGGGCGTCCCTGGGTAAGATCCCCAGGAGCAAGGTCGCGGTCTTCTTCGAGAAGGGCAGCACTTGGACGATCACCGTCGGCGGGACCAGCCGCACCGGGCTCTCCGTCGCGGCCGGCAGCGTCTACGCCACCTACGGCTCTGGCGACAAGCCGCTCGTCTATCTCGACTCGACGGACGGCAAGACCACCGCGATGTCGGCCGTGCAGCTCGGCGGAAGCAATCTGGTCGACGGTCTCAAGGTGAAGGGCTTCGCCGTGATTGCCTTCCCCGTCAGCAGCAACGGCAACGTGGTCCAGAACTGCGAGGTCGACGGCGCCATCGATGGTCAGGACTTCGGCACCATGCAGCTCGGCTTCTCCATCTCGGGACAGAACAACCTCATCGTCGGCAACTACGTGCACGACCTGTCCGGCCTGAGCGGTGACACCGGCAACGTCAACACCTCGGGTGGCTCGGAGGCGTTCGTCATGAACGCGGGCAATAACGAGGTCGCCTACAACACCGCGATCGATTGCTGGGTTCCCAACACCACCCTCAATGGCGCCGAGGGCGGTTGCCTCGAAATCATCGGCAACAAGGCAGGCGAGCTCATCGAGAACGCCTTCTTCCACCACAACTACTGCGAGCGCAGCGTGGGCCTGTTCGAGGCGTGTGCCGGCAACTTCAGCGGGGATGGCCAGAAGATCCAGCTCAACCACGCCATCGTGCGCAACTCGACGGTTTCGTACAACGTCGCCGTCGATGCCATGTGGCTCTACCTGCTTCAGCCGGTGAACACCGACTTCGACGGCCTGTACTTCGAGCACAACACGTTCATCCACGGGCCGCACAACACGGACATCCCGCAGGGTGGCGCGGCGGCGTTCGGCATCATGTACGACACGGATGTCGTGTGGACCACTGGAGCCAACCCGACCACCATAGCGTGCACCGTGGACACGGACTGCGGGCCGCAGGAACACTGCCTGGACTACAAGGGTACCGGGAAGGCTTGCCAGTACCAATGGAAGGTGCAGCCCGGACAAATGATGGTGCGCAACAACCTCTTCGTCGTTCTCGAAGGCGCGGCCGCGGCGATGATGACGCCTCCGCCCGGCGCCGGTGACTTCCTCAACAACATCTTTTCACCCAAGGCTCCCATGGGCGTGACGGCGGGCGCCGGGGCCATCATCGTCGCGGATCCGGGGCTGGTGGACACCTTCCATCTCGCGCCGACCAGCCCGGCCATCGACAAGGGCGACCCGGGCGCCTTCCAGCCTTGGGTCGACTGGGACGGCAACCAGGTGCCTTGCGGCAGCGCGCCGGACGTCGGCGCGGTCGAATATTGTCCGTAGTTGCGCTCCGTTTCGGCTATCGTGCGTCCTCACATGACGGCTCGATGGTTCATGGTTGGGGCAACACTCGCCGCGGTATGGATGCACGCGCCCGCGATCCACGCCGCGACCATCAACTGGAAAGGCCACACCTGGAACGTGACCAACGGTGGGATGGCCGGGGTCTGCCAGGGGAACGCGGCGAACATCTCGATCGACACGGACGGGTTTCTTCACATGAAGATCACCAACAACGGCGGCACCTGGACCGCGGCCGAAATCTTCTCGACCGACAAGATCGGCTTCGGCACCTACCAGTGGCAGCTGGACGGACCGATCGACAAGCTCGACAAGAACGTGGTCGTGGGGCTTTACCCCTACGGACCGGCGGCCGGCCTGGGCAGCAGTGGCAATAACGAAATCGACATCGAGTTCGCGCGATGGGGCAATACCAGCTACCCGAACGGCAATTACACAATCTGGCCGCCCACGGGCACGACCACCGGATCGCACACGTTCGAGCTTTCATTGAACGGCGGCACTTCGCTCACGACGAGGTTTGGCTGGAGCGCCACGAAGATCGACTTTGCAACCCTTGGCGGTTTCGTGGCGGTTGACGCCACGAGTGGACTCATCGACGCCTGGACATTTGCCCCGAGCAATCCCACGACCCGAATAACCCAAGAGCCTATGCCGCTGGGCATGAACCTGTGGTGCTTTGAAAATCCGCCTTCGGACGGACAGCAGGTCGAGATCGTCGTGCGCGACTTCCTGTTCGTGCCCCTCGATTCTGCCGATGCCGGCAGCTTGGACGGCGCGCTGGGCACGGGCGGCGCGGTGGGGACGGGCGGCGCGGCGGGAACGGGTGGCGCGGCGGGCTCAGGCGGCGTGGTGGGCTCAGGCGGCGCGGTGGGCTCAGGCGGCGCGGCGGGCGCGGGCGGCGTGGTGGGCATGGGCGGTGCGGCGGGCACGGGCGGCGTGGTGGGCACGGGCGGCGCGGTGGGCACGGGCGGCGTGGTGGGCACAGGCGGCGCGGTGGGCACAGGCGGCGCGGCTGCTACGGGCGGTGCCTCCAACACTTCGCAGGTCTCTACGGGCAGCGGGTGCACATGCCGCATGGCTCGTGGGCGGAGCACCCTAGGAATGCTGACGCTGATCGCAACGTGGGCAGCGCTATTCGTCACGCGACGGCGCGGCATCGGGCGGCGCCGGGTCCGACGAACTGGCCCATAGCCAGGCGTTGCTCGCAAGATCCGGCGCAACGTCGGCGAGTGCTATCCTCGAGAGCAGTGACTTGTTCTCGGACGCCGCTTCTTCCCGACGCCGGTGCGCGCCTCGTGGAAGTTGGATCTTGCGCAATGCTGGCGCTTGCCATGCTGCTGTTTTCGGGGTGCGGAGGGATGGGCAAGCGCGCGACCGGACCGGTCGATGCTCCGACCGCGGCCGACGCCCCCGCTGCGTCCGAAGCTTCCGTCGCGGCCGACGCTCACGTGGTCGTCGATGGGCTATCAGCCGACGGCGGCTATGCACAGGTCGATGGGCCCGTGCAAGACGCGCCCGCTGGCGAGGTCGAGGTCGACGACGCCGATGTACCGGCAGATGTGCAAGTCGTCACGCCGGTCGATGCACCAGCACAAGAGGCCGCCGGGGCATTTCCTGAAGCCGGTGCAGGCGCGCTCGACTCGCAGATGGATGGATCGGATCCGTTTCAACTGGTGGGCGCCCCCTTGGTCTTCGATCCGACACCGAACGGATTTTCCATCAGCGTCGTGCTGCGATCGGGCTCTCCGTCGGCGTTGCGGGCACGCGTGCGCGAACAATCGAGCGTGCAGTGGTCGGACCTTGGCAGCCCGCAATCACCCGCCGGCGACGTTGCCCAATGGGCGGTCGAGGGGCTTGATCCGGGCTTGCGCTACGACTACGAAATTCGTGTTGCCGGCGGGCAAGACAGCGATCAGAACGGCGGGCAAGACGGTGGCCAGGTCCAGACGCTCTACCTGGGTAGCGCCATCACCGCGCGCGAGCCCGGGTCGGCCTTCACCTTCGCCGTGCTTGCCGACTCACACATCCTGCCGAGAGATCCATTCCCCGCGGGTACGAGCCTCGCCGAGGACCTCTTTGGCGTCGAGGAGAACACGCTGTTTTCGGTGGCTAGCGACATAGCGGCGGCCAACCCGGATTTCATGATCAACCTGGGGGACATGCTCGACTACCACCCCTTCGGCTACAACGGGCCGCCACCCGACGAGGCCTGGGCACGCATCGCCTACCTCAACTACCGCAGGCTGCTCGGCGACACCCTTGGTCATGCGGCACACTTCGCGGTCATTGGAAACTGGGACGGCGAGGATGGGTTCTTCACCCCGGAGGAAATCGCACGTTCGACCAGCCAGCGCATGCTCTACCTGCCGGGGCCGCGTCCAGACACCTACCCGCAATCGGGAAGCCCCAACGAGGACTACTATGCGTTCACTTGGGGCGACGCGCTCTTCGTCGTGCTCAACGTGATGACCTACACCCCGACCGCCCATCTGCTCGGCGCAGATCCTGGCGTGCCCGACGACTGGACGCTGGGGGACGAGCAACGCGCGTGGCTCGAACAGACCCTGGCCGGTGCGTCGTCGAAATGGCGTTTTCTCTTCATTCATCACACCGTGGGCGGAGCCGCCGGAGACGACGTCGATTCCGCCTACGGCCGCGGCGGCGGGCAGGCTGCCCGCGTGGGCGAGCAGTCGATCGTCCACGACATGATGCTGAAGTACGGCGTCCAGATCTTCTTCTACGGCCACGACCACGTGTTCACCGACATGATCGTCGACGGCATCCACTACACCCTGCCTGGCAGCGCGGGCGCGGCCTGGAAGTTCGACGGATCCCTCACCGGCTACACGCAATATTGGTTCGATTCCGGCTATGGGAAGGTGCAGGTCAGCCCGGATCACGTGCAGGTGGATTTCGTGGCCCTGGGCGGCCAGGTTCTGGATAGCTATACCGTCGAGTGAACGGAGAAATCCGGACTATTCGGCCGGGAGAGTCGCGTCGATCTCGGCGAGGGTGGATTCCTCAGGCGGGACCGAGCCGTCGATTCCTGGAATCTCACTTGGATACCAGCCCAGGGATTGCACCATGATGTCCGGGGCGGCGCCGGCGTCGGCCGAAGCCACCTCGTACGCCAGCAGGCTGGTGCCGCCGGCACCGTTGAGCCGCAACAAGCCGGCCCGGGCCACGTCGAGGGCGGCGCTTACTTTCGGAAGTTTCTCCCGATCTGCCAGTTCGGCGACGGATTGGGCATGGCCGAGGCCGACCAGAACGTAGCCGTCGCTCGCCAGAGAATCGCCTGCCAACTTGACGTCCGCGATACAGCGATATGCGCCGTTGGCCAAGATGGGCACCTGCCAGTAGCCCTCGAAGGCGAGCCAGGGTCCCTTGTGGAGGGTGAAGATCCCATAGGGCCTGCCCATCTCGATGGCGACGGCATCCGCCAGCGAGAGGCCCAGTTGTGCTAGCAGCTCGGCTGGCGTACCACGAATGAACTCCGCTACGGCGGGGGCGACGTCGGCGGCCAGGCGCGCCGGATCCACCCCGGTAGCCAAGGTGGGGGGCCCGGCAGGCCTAGCCAGGTCCAAGGCGCTCGGGCTCGAGGGAGACCCGCCCTCCAGGGAAGACGGAACATCCGCAAGAGGCATGGCATCTTGTTCGGCCGAGCTACTGCTGGAGCACGCGCCTCCAGTCGGCAATGTTGCGACGATGGCCAAGCCGAAGATGCGCATTGTTTGATAGGTCATCGCAGCCCCCGTCCAATTGCAGCCTTTGTAGCGATGCTACCACCGAACCTACCCCTCGCGACGATCACGCCGTGATCCCCAACACGGTCAGCCCGTCCCCGGGGCAGATGCCGAAGATCTCCCGTCAGCCCAGCTCTGGGGGCTCGATTGCGGGACTCGCGTCGATGGCTGGCCGTTCGTCGCTGCTGGGACGGCGCATATGGCGGTACCACCGGCGGTACAGGGGAGCGGCGAGGGCGGTCAGGCCGACGAGCACGACCATGGCCACCACGAAGATGGCATGTCGGCGCAGATGGCCCGCGTTCCTGTGCACGAACCAGGGCATGGCCGCGACGAGGAACGACGCCCACAGGGCGTTGACGTAGTCGATGGGCACGCGGCCGAGCCAGATACCCCCGTGCCACCAGATCTGTCCCTTGCGAAAGCGCGCCCAGCCGAAGTGGGGATTGAGCAGGAACCACAAGAAGTCCCAGGTCACGTTCCACACCAGGTAGCTCGCGAGGACGTGCGCCTCCAGACCCCACGACCAGGGTTGGCCGAAGGCGAGACCGATGTGGAAGCTGACGAAAGGTATGAAGAACATCACCGCGTGGTAGCCGGTCAAGGGCTTGCCTGACAGCAGGAACGCGTACAAGCGCGCATACCAGGGGGTGCGGCGAAACCACGTGGGCAGTCTCATGGCCCAGCCGTCCTTGCCTTCGATCTCGATTTCCACCAGCGCGAACAGCAGCGCGTACGCGAAGAGCAGCAGCGTCCCTGGCAGCGCACCCAGGAGGTCGGTCCAGCATGGATAGCCCGTGCAAGTCATGTCGCCAGTTTTCCGGCAGGTAGCATATGCTGATTGGCATGCGAATTCTCTACGGAGTCACCGGGGAAGGCATGGGGCACGCCATGCGTTCGCGTGTGGTGCTGGAGTCGCTGGCCGGCCAGCATGAGATCCAGGTCGTGGTGTCGGGCCGCGCGGCCGATTACCTGTCCAAGCGGTCGAGCGACGTCCTGTCGGTGAGGAAGATCTGGGGCTACACCCTGGCCTACGAGGACAACGAGTTGCAGAAGTGGCGCACGGTCGTGCAGAACCTCAAGGGCGCTCTCGCCGGCCTGCCCAAGAACATCCGCGCCTACCTCGACATCGTCGAGGCGTTCCGGCCCGAGGTCGTGATCACCGACTTCGAAACCTGGAGCTACCTTTTCGGCCTGCGCCACGAGTTGCCGGTGATCTCCATCGACAACATGCAGATCATCAATCGCTGCGCTCACGCGCCCGAGATGCTGGCCGGCCACGAGGGCGACTTCCGCCTGACCAATGCCGTGGTCAAGGCCAAGATACCAGGCGCCGTCCACTACCACATCACGACCTTCTTCTACCCACCCACGCGCAAACCGAATACCAGTCTGCACCCGCCCATCTTACGGCCGGAGATCTTGGCCGCGCGCGGCGAGCCGGGTCAGCACCTGCTGGTCTACCAGACCTCGACGTCGAACGCGGCGCTGCCCGAGATCCTCAAGCGCAGCGGTCGCGAGTGCCGCATCTATGGTTTGCGCCGCGACATCGCCAGCGAGGTGGTGGATGGCAACCTGCGCTTCCGGCCCTTTTCCGAGGCCGGCTTCATCGACGATCTGCGCACGGCGGCCGGCGTGGTCGCAAGTGCCGGTTTCACCTTGATGGGCGAGGCGGTGTACCTGCGGCGGCCCATGCTCGCCGTGCCCATCGCCGGCCAGTTCGAGCAGGTACTGAACGCACGCTACCTGGAGCGCGACGGCTACGGCCTTGCCGCGGACGAGATCAGCGACGACCGCCTGGGCGAGTTCATCGAACGCCTGCCCGACTTCGAGCGCAAGCTGGCCGGTTACAGTCAGAACGGTAACCAAGATTTGCTCGATAGCCTGAACAGAACGCTGGCCGCCGCCGTGGCCTAGGGTCCGCCGGACACCGGCCAGCCGTCGTTGTCGAATGCCAGCTCTGCGATACGCAGGGTTGCCGCGCCGTTCGCGCTGACATCGTACGCGTGGTACACGTTGTACTGCTTGCCGGCGTCGGTGAAAATCATGTTGCTGCCCGGCCCCTTCCAGTCGGCGTTCGATTCGAGCACCAGGGTGCCGCCGCCGTCCATCATGTCGAGATTGTCGCGATCGAGGTAGGGACCAGTCAGGTTGCTGGAACGGCCGACGTGAATAGAGTGAGTGCTGTCGACTCCACTGCAACAGCCGTCGAACGAGGCAAAGAGGTAGTAGAAATCTCGCCACTTCATCAGGTGGCAGGCCTGGATGGCCGCGTTGCTGGGGGGCCGCATGGCGATGGGGAACAGAGGCGAGGCCACGGGCCCTCCGTCAGCACCGAGCGCAATCAGCTTGATTCCGCTTTCCCAGCTGCCAAAGGCCAGCCAGACGGAACCATCCGTCTCCACGTACACCGAGGGGTCGATAGCGTTGAAATCTTCGACGTTGCCCGACACGTTGGAGCAAATCACCTGCCCCTGATCGAGGAATGGCGAGCCCTGGCCAATGGTATCCGCCGTGGCGTGTCCAATGCACGATTGAATGCTCGAGAAGGTCGAAGCGGCATAATAGAGGTGGAACTTGCCGCCGAAGTACGCCAGGGCAGGCGACCACAGGTCGGTGACGGCGGGTAGCAGCGGAGCAATCCAGCTGGGGTTCTGAGCGAAGACTTGCCCCTCGTCTTGCCACTGACGCATGTCCGCAGAGCTTTTGGTCGGAATTCCCGGTCCGGTGGAGAAGATCCAGACGCGTTGTCCGACACGGATGGCGTATGGGTCGGACAGGCGCAGCGACCCGGTCAAGTCGAGCGCTTGGGGAGGATGACCGGGGTCGAGGTCGCCGTAGGACGCCGCAACGAGATCCGGGTCCGCGCGACAGCCTTGCGTTGCGAGAACGACCGCCATGCATGCCAAGGCGGTGCGGACAGTTGCGGCTGGCCAGACAGGTCGTTGCATGGGACTACCGAGAAGGATGCTGACGACGCAGGCTTTCGGCCTGAACGCTGCGCGGGTAGTCCCGCAGGAACGCGGTGATGGCTTCTTTCTCCTCGGTGCTTCTCGACAGCATGCGTAGCGCGCGAATCTGGCCAAAGCGCGCCTCACGCGCCAGCGGGCCGTCCTTGCGTAGGTAGTCTTCGAAATCCCGGAGCGCTTGCCTCGGTTGCGCTAGCTCCGAAAGCTCCAGCTCGCCGAGCGAGACCAGCGAGACGCGAGCTTCGTCGCTACGCGGGTAGCGTGCGATCAGCTTGCGGTAGGCTAGCGCGCACTCATGGTAACGGCTCGCCGAGCGGAGGGACTGGGCACGAGCCAGCAGCATGCCGGGAGTTCCGGCGCTTGCCGGCGTGACCCTCGCGCCAAGGGACTGTCTGCTGTTGGGGGAGTCGTCGTCGGCCGTTGCAAGGGATGGCAGCTTGGACAGCTCGAAGCTTCGTTCCAGCACGTCGGCGTGGCCCGCGGCCAACAATTCTTTGACCGTGGCGTAGCCGGCGAGTGAAACCTGGAGACGATAGCCTCCGCTCAACAAGGCCGACACTGGCGAGGGCCCGATGACCATGTCGTCCACGGCGACCGTGGCCCCCGCCGGCTTGGTCACGACATCGAGACGCGTGCGCTGTCCGGTCCGCGGCAGATTCGACAAGCCGGCCAGAACGCGGTCCTCCTCTACGATCTGCTCCGACCACGGTTCCTTGTGGATCTCCCGGGCGACAACGGCCTGGCTCGGCGCGATCATATCGGTCGACAAGTTGTTGGCGGTGCGTAGTGCGATGCTGCCTTCGTGCAGGTGGACCCTGGTTCGGTGCTCCGCGTCCACTTCGACCAGGAACTGCGTCCCCTTCGCGATGATCGAGGTTTGGGCCGTGCTGACCATGAAGCTGCGATGGGTTGGTTGCCGATCCAGACGCGACATCAGCCGACCGCGCTTCAGGTTGACCACGAGTTGAGTGGGATCCGCGTAGGATAGGGAGGCGGTGGTTTCCTCGTCGAGGCAGGTGGTGACGGATCCCGCGATGCCGATGCAGGCTCTGCCATGCGTCGTGGCCACTTGTTCATTCTCGCCGACCAGATCGCCGGCTCGCGCAGGGCGCAGCCCCACGCGCACTTCACCGGCCACGGAGAGCATCTGCACGGAAGAGGGCCGAATCGACGGCAGTACCGTCCGCGCGTCTTTGGGCGACGGCGAGCGCAGCATGAGCGCGGCGGTGCTCAAGGTGAGGGCCAGGCTCGCTGCCAGGCCGAGCCCCCAGACCAGCCGTCGGTCGAACCGTCCTGCGGTTTCCCTGCGCGTGGCGCGGGAACGCCTGTTGGCGTCGGGCTCCGGAACAAGCGTGAGCTGCTCTGGCTTGCCCACGACGTCGGCCAGGGACGACCACAGACGCTCTTCGCCGCCGCAATGGGGACAAACCGATGCATGCTGGCGCAACCACGCGGTTTCCGCATCGGAGATGGACTCTTCGGTGGCCTGCCGGTCGGACAAACTGATCCAGCGACGGCAATCCGCGTCGGTCATCTTGCCACCCCCATCGATTGCACGGTCAGATCGCGGCGGACGAGACGCCGGATTTGCGAACGACCATGCAGCAACCGGTCCTTGACCGTGTTGGGCGAAACCTCCGTCAACTCCGCGATCTCTTCGATGGAGTAGTCCAGGACGTGCCGGAGCACGAGGGGTACCCGCCGCGTGTCGGGCAGCAGCGCCAGGTAGTCGAGGATTCTCCTCGGCAATCCCTCGTGGCTATCGAGCGGTTCGCCCACCGCTGCAATATCGTCGAAATCGGGGCGAGCTTCGAAGTGCATGGCACGGACGCGCCGTTGGCGTGCCTGGCGAATGGCCGTTCGCGCGGCGATTCGGTCGGCCCAGCCGAACAGGCTCTCCCCACGAAAGCTGCTCGCGCTCTTGAGAATCTCCATCAGGATGGTTTGCGTGGTGTCCTCGGCGTCCGACACGTTGCCCATGATGGACAGCGAAATGCTTTGCACCCGCCGCCGCAGGCGTTCGACTAGATCCCGCTGGGCACGCTTGTCCCCGGCCGCCGCCAAGCTGACGAGCTCGAATGCTTCTTTGGGGCTGACTTGGCTCATTGGCAGGGTAGGGAAGAACCGGATGAAGTCCGGTCCCGCAATCTATCAAGTGGCTGCCGCGGGACATTTCGGGCTGAAATCGTGTGCGGCAATCCTTAGTTTCTCACCAAGCAAGTATCGTCATTCCCAGCTCAAGGGTCCACCTGAACGGCGCAAGGCGGGCGACGACGCGACGTTCCGTCGCAACTTCCACCTCAAAATCATAGGGATTCACCAGAGCTTCCACTCCTACGCCCAGATTCACAGCCAGATTCCTCAGCACTCGCAGTTCACTGCGCAACCGTGCGGTCGCCGCAGCGCTCCAGCGCCAATTCGCCCCCAGGCTGGACAGCGGCGCCTGGACTGATTCCGTGCGGCGCTGGATCGGATCGAGCAGAAAGCCAACCTCGGCCACCAGGGAATGGACGCGGGTGTTCCACATGTCGTAGCCGGCAAAGCCCTCGATCGGGTGTCGGCGAAGCGAAATTGTCGCCTCGGGGGCCGACACCTCGAAGGCAGGAAAGAAGGTATAGGCCAGGCCTCCACGGAACCGATGCCCCCCAGCAAAGGCGCGGAGGCCCAGGCCAAACTGCCCATGCTGGTCGCGCACTGGTTGGTCATAGATGCCTGCGGGGCCCACGCCCCACCTGGGGCTTGTCGGGTGGATCGGCGAGGCTTCTTCCACCATCGCCGTGGGCGCCTCGGGCACGAGCGCAGTAGCTTTGGGCAGCGCCACCTCGGGCATGGGCACCTCGCCACCCTGCAAGCGCGCCAGGATTTCGGAGCGCAGGATGAGGGCCAGTTCCTCGGAAGCGGCCGCGGACGACCCGCTCAAGGTGACGGAGCGCGCGCGCAGATGAGGACCAACCGGATCGTACATGTAGACGGTTCGGCTGCCGCCATCGCGCATGATCCACACCACCAGGAAGGCATTGGCAGTTTCGGTTTGCCTCCTGGCCTCGGCAACCGTCTCAGGCAACCCGGCGGAAATTGGCAGCTCTTGCGCGCCGAGGGAGAGCTTCAGCTCGGAGAGATGCGCGCGGAGGTTGGCCACGAACGAGGCCTCGCTGGGCTCCGGCAACGCACCCCGGGTCAGCACCACGATATGCTGTTTGCCGGCGGCTTCTTGCGCCTGCGCCGGTGCAACCCAAGAAGCGAGCGAGATACCGAAACATGCCGCCAGCGAGACGCACGCGGCCCAAACGCCCTGTGTGGCCCGTCGCCCTCGGATGATCCCTGGAGTACGCATGAAGCAGTGACACAAACGCATCACCAAGGTAGCCCCATTTCGCGTTCCGCCGTGAGAAAGAATTCCACGACGGTAGACTTGGAACCACCCGTTGGTCAGCCCTCGCCTCGAGTCTTGCCTGCGCCTGCTGACTGTGGAGGCTAGGGGCCGACAGGGATCGGCCAACCGCTGTCGTCCCAGACCAGATCCGCGATGCGTAGGTTGGATGCTCCGTTGGTCATGGCATAGGCGTGGTACACGAGATACGCCTTCTTGCCCACGACCATCACGGACTGGCCTCCGGGCCCGGCCCAAGTGCTATCACCCTGAGCGATGAGTGTCCCGCCCCCTTGCATGGCCGCGGTTCCCGCCTTGTCCTCGAAGGGGCCGGTAACGCTGGTGCCACGCACCACGCGAATGTTGTAGGTGCTGCTTGCGCCCTTGCAGCAGGTATCCCAGGAAGTGAAAAGGTAGTAGTAGCCGCACCGCCGCACCATGAAGGGGCCCTCGATGGCGCCCCCGTTGCTGGGACGCGCGGCGATTCCCGTGACGGTGGTGCCCACGCGCTCACCGGCTTGGTCGAGCTGGATGATCTTGATGCCGCCCCAGAAGCTGCCAAGAACGAGCCAAGGATTGCCGTCGGTGTCCAAGATTGCGCCCGGATCGATGGCGTTCCAGTTGTCCGAGGTGCCGACGTTCGAGCAGATGGTGGCCGAGCCCTGATCGCTCCACGAGCCCGAGCTGAGTGACGCGCGTGTGGCGTGCCCGATGCAGGACTTGTTCGACCCGAAGGTCGAGCCAGCATAGTAGAGGTGGTAGGCGCCGCCGAAGAATGAGATGTCAGGGGCCCAGAGGTTGGAGATGCCCGAAACCGCGGCGCTCAGCCAGGCGGGTGTGCCGAAGGGTGCCGAAGCGCCGTTCCAAGCGGTCAGGTTCGTAGAGGTCTTGGCCGCGAGTCCGGTGGCGTACAGGTAGTAGGTGCCGTTGCTCTCGATCGCGGCGGGATCGTGGGTTCCCAGGTTGCCTGTCAAAGTCAGCACCTTGGGAGGGTTGGCGGAGTCGTAGACACCAACGTCGCAACGATCGGAGGTCCCGCCTCCGGCGCCAGTGGCTCCTCCATTGGTCGTCGCACCACCGGCGCCGGTCGTTCCGCCCATCGGGGTGGTTCCGCCAGTCGGGGAGATTCCGCCGGTCGCGGTCGTTCCCCCCGTGGCTCTGCCGCCACTGCTGCTGGTCGCGCCGCCAGTCGCCGATGTGGCCCCGGCGGTCGATGCGCCGCCGGTGCCAGTGGTACCGCCGGTGCCCGTCGTTCCTCCAGTCCCGAAACTACCGCCGTTGGCTGAGGTGCCGCCGGTATCCGTCAGCCCGCCGCTGCCAACCATTCCACCGCCGCCAACTCCCCCGCCAGCATCAGAGCCGGAAGCACTGCTCCCGCCCGTGCCTGGCGTTCCCCCAGTCGCCGACGAGCCACCGCTGTCGTTCGCGCCGCCAGATCCCTGGGGACTGCCGGCACCTGGTGACGAGCAACCCACGAGGAGAGTTCCGACCGCAGCCGATGCGAGCAGGGATCGCGCCCATCGAGAATTCCGGGTGGGGCACATTGCGGCGAGGTTCATCTCCAGACTCCTTCTCATTCAGCCGAGGGCTCGGTCACATCGGCGGTCGTCGATACCGGCTACTCCCAAGGACGTGGGCGCTCTCGTAGTCCTATGAGTGCGGTGGTGTGTGCCTAGCGGGCGGAGAAATGTGCGCCGGGCGTTCAAACCGTGAGGTCCGAGGTGCCATACCCTGGGATCTATGTATGACCTTCCCGTTGGTCATCATGCGGTCCGCAACTACTTGAGGGTGGTCTTGCCGCGTAGCTCGATCTGTTGCGAGGAAGAGCCGACCAGGATGTCGAAGTCCCCCGGAGCGACGGTCCACTGCGTCGCCTTGACGTCGAAGTAGGAAAAGGCCCTCCGATCGAGCGCGATCTGGACGCGCTCGGTTTGACCCGGGGCGAGCTTGACCTTGGCGAAGCCCTTCAGCTCCTTGGGAGGGCGGGGAACCTTGGCGTGTCCGTCGCCGACGTAGACCTGCGCAACCTCTGCGCCTTCGCGCCGGCCTTGATTGGTCACGTCGAAGGCGACCGTGATGGCTCCCCCGGCGGAATCCGCCGGCGTGATTGACAGGCGACCATACTTGAACTTCGTATAGGACAGGCCGTGGCCGAACGGGAAGAGCGGCCTCTTGCCCAACCTGTCGAAGTGGCGGTACCCGAGGAACACGCCCTCGCCGTAGCGGATCTGGCCTTCGGCATTTGGGGCGTAGCTGTGAAAGGTGGCGTTGTCCTCCAGTCTGCGCTCGAAGGTCACCGGCAATCTTCCCGACGGGCTGAACTCACCGAACAGCAGCTGGGCCAGCGCGCGGCCCCCTTCCTGGCCCGGATACCACGCCTGCACGATGGCGTTGGTTCCGTCCACCCACCGTGACATGTCCACGCCGCCGCCCGATGTGACGACCACGATGGTGTTCTTGTTGGCGTTGTGGACCATGGCGATGAGATCGTCCTGCCCGAGGGGCAGCTGGAAGGTGCGGTCGGCTCCCTCGCCCTCGTTGCTTGGATCGAATCCGGCAAGGACCACGGCGACATCGGCGGCTGCGGCCAGCTGCTTCACCTCCGGTGCGATGAGATCCGCGACCCTGCGCACGCCCATGCCCAATCGCGCGTGGTGGTCGAAATGGATGTATTCCAGCCGGACGGCGTAGGACTTGCCGGCCTTCAGCTTCATCCTCGCGTGCAGGATGGGTTGAGCTTGCCCGGTCCGGTCGATGACCTTCTTGCCGTCGATGAACAGTCGGTAACCGTCGAGGCCGTAGCTCGAAATGGAGAAGCGATGGTCGCCCGCGGACGTGGGAACGAAGACGCCGTTCCAGCGCGCCGAGAATTCGGAGCCGAGGCCAGCAGGCCAGGCGGGGCCGCTCTCCGAGGAAAAATGGATATGCTTGTCGGTGCGCGTGGCCACCGGCGGGCCGGAAAGATCGAGGC
>Ga0210133_1000201_pt1 | contig 23906 bp, 20 predicted proteins | sample Joice_ThreeSqC_D_2_FD_184874 | JGI IMG/M metagenome (GOLD analysis project Ga0210133, IMG submission 184874) | Wetland microbial communities from San Francisco Bay, California, USA, that impact long-term carbon sequestration - Joice_ThreeSqC_D1... | ecosystem: Environmental > Aquatic > Marine >...
GGCGCCTGGACCTCGGGCAGCCAGGGAGCACAAGTTCCCGACTTCGGTCAACCCGCCTACAACCTGTGCACCGCCACCGGCGACGCGACCTGCCTGGCCGCCAAGTCGTACGTACATGATCTGGCCATCTATTTGCCCGACACCCTGGCGGCAGGTCCCTTCAGCACTGTCGTCCTTTACACGGGGACCATGCCGTGAGCCGGGCTCCTCCCTGCCGTGGCCCGCCCGCTCCCCGGTGAGCCGCGCGTCCGTCCGTTCCCACCATCTGACAACTGAATATCCATCCGGTCAACTAACGCAGAGAGACACAAAAGGGAGTAACACCATGAAGCGCATTCAAAACATTCTGTTCGTACTCGGCACCGCTGGCCTCGGTCTCGCCCTCAGCCTCGGCACCGCCCAGGCGCAAGTCACCAGCACGGGCACCAACCAAGGCATCGTCGACCTGACCCTGTCGGGAACAATCGCGAGCTCGATGGTGCTCAGCATTAGTGGCACGGGCACAACCACCCTGAACGTCACTGGTTCGAACATCATGCCGAATCCCTCCACGGCCACGGTGGACTTCGGTTCGTTCAGCACCCAAACGGGCTTCACCGGCGCCGCCAACGGTAGGTTTGTCCGTCCGGCAGGCACTGCCGGCGCCTTCCTCGTCGCCGAACTCAACGCCACCGCCACTTTCAGCGGCAACGCGGGTGGCGCTTCGGCAGCCAACATCAACCTGACCCTTGGCGCGGCTGGCGGCAGCGCTCCGGCCAGCCCCATCGCTGCGGGCAACACTCGCGTTCAGGTCCTGCCCATAAGCTGGGCCAACGCGACATCCGGTACCGTTATCGATGCGACCAACGTCTCCATCTGTCCGAACACCGATCCCGTCAGCGGCAACTGTGCGAGTGGTGTGGCCAATCTCCATGAGCTGGCCGTTTACATCCCCGACACGCAAGCGGCGGGTAACTTCACCCAGGTCGTGCGCTACACCGCGACCGCGTACTAGGCCAACAGCAACCGCGTTTCCTCTCTCGTTGGATAGACCGGTGCCGGATCGGCGCAATAGCCGCTGTTCGTGGATCGCTGTGTGTGCAGCGGTTCTCGCTGGGCTCTTGCTGCCGGTCCGGCAAAGTGCTGCCCAAGTCGGGTCGCGAGGAACCAATCAGGGAATCGTGGACCTGAAGATGACGGGCACCATCACTTCATCGATTGCCATCTTCGTTACTGGATCCGTCGATCAGCAGGGTAACGTCGCCACCCTCATCACGGGAAATGGCATCCAGGGCGTGGTGAACTTCGGAACCTACAACCTAGCCGGTCCGCTGCTCACGGGAGACAAGCAATCCGTGAACGGCGCAGGCAACGGAGGTCCAGGGAGCTACCTCATCGCAACGCTCACGGTGGGCACGAGGTTTTCGGGCGGTGGCCGCATGCAGGCCGCGGTAGACATCCAGCGCAGCAACCCCTGCGGCCCCGCGCCGGACGTAGCGTGCGGTGCACCCGGAAGGTTGTTCTACGCCAAGCAGGTCCCGCGCAGGCCGAACCAAAAAGCGACCTGGCCTACCTGGAAGAAATACCCCGACGCGCGCTATGGATCGAGCGTGCTGGACATGCCCGACGCGGCCTACGTTCCGGGCGCGGGCAACATCGACAACCAGATGGCCAACGGAGACACCATCGACCACCAGGTTGCCATCTGGATCCCCAACTCGCTGCCGCCCGGCCCCTTCTCAACCATGGTGACCTACACCGCCACGCGACTATAGTTGCCCCATGACAAATACCTTTGCACGTTTCACGCTGCTGACCGCCATCGCGGGGATTGGTTCTTTGTGCTCCACGACCTCCGTGCTCGCGGACGTGTCCTTGGGCGCGTCTCCTGCCTCGCTGGAGATGACCCTTGATCGAGGCAAGACGTCGGCGCAAACAATACTCCTGTTCAACCAGGGCAAGGATCCAGTCACGGTCACTGCCTACGCCTGGGACTGGTGGCACGGTGAGGGGAATGGGCGCAAGTTCGCCCCGCCAGGCTCTCTGCCCCACTCTGCCTCAAAATGGATCTCTTTCGTGCCGGAGAAGGTCACGGTTGCGCCAGGCAAGGGGGCCAATGTGACGGTAGTCGTGGCCACCCCGCCAAATGCCAGCGGGGGCAACTACGCGGTCGCCTGGTTCGAAGCCATTCCCGATGCTAATCCCAAGGCAAAGGAACTGCGCGTGGGTGCACGCTTGGGCGTGCTTATCATGACCGATGTGCGCGGCACCTCAAAGCCGAACATCAACGTGGACAAATTGATCATCTCGCCGCCGACCGCTTCGCAGCCGCTCAAGGCAGACATCAAGATCAGCAACGCCGGCGATGTGCACCTGTTTCCCAAGGGCACCCTGGTCATCATGGACCGCAAGCGCAAGCTGGCTGGACATGTAGGGTTCGAGAAGCAGCGCATGCTGCCCGGCGAGGAGCGCAACGTCACCTTGAAATTCGGCGCCGAGTTGAAGCCAGGCGAATACGAGGCCATCCTGACCGTGGACTACGGCGAGGCCGGTGCCACGGTCAAGACCGCTACCTTCACCGTCGCGGGAGGGACGAGGATCTGAAAGGGCGCGGGCAGGGCTCCCGCTTCCGATGCGTGGCCCCGGGGCGGCAGGATTGTCGCCTGGGGCTGATTGTCGTCGTCTACCTTGCGACCCTCGCGTTCGCTTCCACGGCTCGTGCCGAGCAAGAAAGTGCGCAACACCTATCGCTCTTCGTCGGTCAATCTCACGTGGTTCAACTGGCCGATATCGCCACTGTAATGACGGTCGACGAATCCGTAGCCCAAGCCACGCCCAGCGAGGGAGGCTTCACCTTGGTGGGAAGGGCCCCCGGAGACACCATCGTCCAGGTTTTCACCACTTCCGAGCTTCATGTGTATGTCGTGGCTGTGCAGCCGCCACCGCCCAGACCGCCGGGGCCCCCACCACCGCCCAGCATGATGCAGACCGGAGCCATCAAGAGCTTCTGGGCTGACAACCGCTACCAGGTGCGTTTCAACGAATCATCCTTTGGCGGCCACTACTTCGACCACACGCTGTCCTTCCATGGGCGTGAGCAGCAGGGCGAATTTCATGCCACGGGTGACTTCACCCATGGCGATATCGGAACCCGGTTCCAGCGCGGGGCGATCAATTGGATGAGCGACAATCGCGACCTGTCTTTCGATGTGGGCGACACCTCTGGTCGGCTGTGCGGCAGTTCGCTAGTGGGTGGCGTACCCCTGCGTGGTTTGCGCGCGAACCGCGGGTACAAGCTCGCAGACAATCGCGGCACCTGGGGCTATGAGGTCTTCTCTGGCGAGATGCTCGGCTTGACCGACACCTGGGGAACAAATCTCAATCAACCCGCGGTAGGGGGCAACATCGAGACCTCGTTTTCGCTGCAAGACGCAAGGGACGTGCGCGTCACCCTTGCTTCGAGCGCCCTTGCCTTCTCCACGCCGAGAATCTCCGATCAGTCGCCCGGCCAGACAGGGATCATCCTCGGCGCAGCGGCGCGTGCAGTGCGACAGAACGGATTCGGCCTTGAATTGCGGTCCGGAGTGTCCTCGAGCACCGACCACGCCGCGGGCGCACAAACGCAAACCGCCGCCAGCTTCGGTGCGGTGGCGCTGTACCGGAGCGGCAAGGACAGCCAGCGCGTTGATTACGAGTTGAGCCAGCGGGGCTTCGCGTCGTTGCAGGCCAGCACGCGCAACCCAGGATTCCAACGCATAGGGGCCTCCTTCACCCGCAACATTCACGGCATCACCGGCACCGGTAGCGCGACCTACGCCGTGAACAGGGATCTCTATGGCAATTCTCTCGGCGCACTGTTGTACCGTTTTGGTGCCGTGATCCCTGTCCATCGGCAGACCACCTTCACGCTCGCGGCTGGCGAGAACAGCATTCCCACTCCGATGCTCCTTTCCGATGGTTCCCACATGCTCAAGGCGTGGTCCCAATCGCAGATCGTGGCACGCCTCGACCACTCGACGCCGGACGGCCGTTATCTCGTTCAGTCGGAGATCGACTACCTCAACACCCAGTCGAGCCAGGGAGATGCAATCGGCACCACCGCCATGCTGAATGTACAGCGCAGGCGCATCGAGAACTCAAAATGGGATGGAGGCGGGTACGTGAACGCGAACGCCTCCCAGGCACGTCCCCACAACAGCCCCACGAGCGCCGGTGGATCGAGCATCGTGCCCACGGTGATCGCCGCCGATCAGCCGCCGCTCAACTTCGGCGTGTCGGGCGGCGTGCAAGGCCGCTTCGTCCAGGGCCCCTTCGAATCCTTTGGCGGTCTCGGTCTGCAAACCACAGAGCTCCCCGCGTTCCATGTTGCTCCGACGGTGAACTTGGGCGTCCAGTTCACCCCTACCTCGGCCCACCAGCTGGTCGCCAATTTCAGCTACAACCGTTGGTCTCAGAGCACGCGTGCCAGCTACAACCTGTCGGTCAACTACACCTATCGCTTTGGCGATTCGATTAAGGCCGTGCCCATCTTCGAGTTCATGAGCTACGGCGTGGTCGAGGGGCGCATTTGCTATGACGAGAACAGCGACGGTGTGTGCAGCGCGGATGAAGCGCCACTGCCCAACGTGCCGCTGGTGCTGTCGAACGGCAACCGCACGGTCAGCGACCGCGACGGCAATTACCGCTTCGAACGCGTGAAGCCCGGCTTCTATCACCTGGACGTCGACGAGGCGGTCATGCGCGAGCACGGTCGGCCCACCACCATCCTGGCCGCGGCCTTCGATCTCCCCGTGCGCGGGAACGAGAGTCACAATTTCGCCGTGGCGCGGGCCTGTCGCATCCAGGGCCACCTGACCCACGATCTCAACCTCGACGGACAGGGCGAAACCTCCGAACCGCTGTTCGGCGGCCCACTGGTCGTGATGACGAGCCCGTCCGGTACGTTCCAAGCGCGCGTGAACAACATCGGTACCTTCGCCGCCGTCGTGCCGTGTGGCGAATACGATCTGGAAATCGACCCGGCATCGCTGCCTGCTCTGTACGCGCCTGGTAGCGACGAGCCGGTACACGTGGTCGCGACCGCCACCGAGATCCCCAGCGCCGAGCTGCTGGTCAGTGCGATCCGCACGATCGGCGGCAACGTCTACCTGGATAGCAACGGCAACGGCAAGCGGGACGCGGGCGAGCCCGTGGTGGCCGATGCGGTGGTCCGCTTCGGCAAGGCCGCCGGCCGCACAGATGAGACCGGTGCGTTTCTGCTGCGCCACTTGCCGGCTGGCAAGGGCACCCTGTCCGTCGATCCGGCTAGCCTCGGAGGTGGCATGCGGCCGGGCGCGCCGATCCCCATGACCGTGTCCGCCGACGCTTCCGCGATCGACGAGCTGCTCATCCCGGTGCTACCGGCCCCCTGAGAAGGCGCAAGCGCCCGGCGCGGCCGCGCCTGCACGACCCTACGGGGTCAGGCGGCCGATCTTGTTAGCTCCGGATTCGGTGAACCAGAGATTGCCGTCGGGCCCGGCCACGATGCCATTGGGCGCGCTGTTTGGGATCCCAAGCGGGTACTCTGTGATGGTCCCGCTGGTCGTGATGCGACCGATCTTGTTGCCGCCGTATTCGGTGAACCACAGGTTGTCGTCCGGCCCGGCCGTGATACCAGCGGGCTGGCTGTTCACCGCGGGAATCGGGAACTCGGTTACGGTTCGGGTTCCGCTGGGGACCATGCGGCCGATCCTGTTGCCAGTGAATTCGGTGAACCACAAGTTGCCGTCGGAGCCGGAGGCGATGTGGTAGGGCGCGCTGCCCGCGGTCAGCCCCGCGATCTCGACGAAGGCTCCGGTCTGGACGTTGAGGCGAGCGATGCCGTTTCCCGCGTATTCAGTGATCCACAGGTAGCCGACCGAGCCGACCACGAGATGCGAAGGGCTGCTGCCGGCCGTGGGGATGGCGTACTCGGTCAGCACTCCGGTGGGGGAGATGCGGCCAATCTTGTTGTTGCCGTATTCCGCAAACCAAAGATTGGTCCCCTGCGGCCCGAGTGACAGGCCACAGGGTTGGCTGTTCGCGGTGGGAAGCGTGAATTCAGTCACCGTCCCACCCGTGGGAGCGATGCGGCCGACCTTGTTACCCCCAAATTCCGTGAACCAGATGTTGCCGTCGGTCCCGACGGCGATGCCATCGGGCTGTCCCCCGGTGGTCGGGATAGGGAACTCGATGATGACCCCGGCGGGGGTGATGCGGCCGATCTTGTCGCCGCTGCGCTCGGTGAACCACAGGTTGTTGTCCGGCCCAACCATGATGTCCCAGGGCTCGCTGTTCGCCGTCGGGATGGAAAATTCTATGACGTTGTCCGGGCCATCGGGTGTCGCCGGGACGACGTCCATGCCACGAACATCACGACCCACCTCGAAGAATGTCGCCTGATCCGGCCCTGTCACGGCATCCACGACCTCCCCAACGTCGAGAGGAGGCGCGCTGTCCGGCTCGATCGAAGCATCCACCGCCGCATCGCACCCACCGTCGAGACAACTCGGTGGCAACAACACGTCCGGGAAGGACGGATCTTGCATGTCGGCAGAAAGCGCATCGCCGCTCTCGACCCCATCCCCGATTTGTGGCGCGGCATCCCCGCCCCGGCTGCCATCCGGACCCGGTGAGTCATCGCCGATCGGCATGTCCGCCGCGAGGGTATCCTCCACCACGACGAGGTCATAGGCGATAGCGTCCGCAGCAGCCGCGCCGATGTCGGGCGAAATGATGGTGTCGCCCGCGCGGCCAAATTCAGCGTCCGCGCGTTCGACGGCGGGTCCGTCGTCGATCCATGGCCGCTCGACGGAGGCATCGCGGGCTCCGGTCGAAAGCCCACCGGTCCCTTGCTTGTCGACCGAACAGCCCAGACTTGCCAGTGCGACGACCAGGAAGATGCCCACGGCCCTGGTGCGGATGGGACCCAAAGAAAGGACACTCCCTCGGGAGAAGCCCTTGCGGGAACTCCACACGGGCTGCCGCTCTCGTTGATTCAGGGAGCACACCTCGGCGATTGTAGCGAGGCTCACGGAGCGATGCGAGCGATCTTGTTGCCCGCCGATTCGGTGAACCAGACATTGCCGTCGGGGCCAGCCACGATCCCGAAGGGCGCGCTGTCCGATGTGGCGATCGGGAATTCGGTGATCGTGCCGGCCGTGGTGATGCGCGCGACCTTGTTGCCGCCGAATTCCGTGAACCAGAGAGCCCCGTCAGGTCCTTCGGTGATGCACGCGGGTTGGCTGTTCGGGGTCGAAATGGGGTAAGTGGTGGCGGTACCGATTCCGCTGGCAGCCATGCGACCAATCATGTTGCCGCCGTACTCCGTGAACCAAATGGCGCCATCCGGTCCGACGGTGATCCCCTCGGGTGCGCTCCCAGCGCCCAGACTGGCGAGCTCGGTCACCGTGCCCGCGATGGCTGCACGGCCCAACCGATCTCCCGTCGACTCGGTGAACCAATAACCGCCAGTGCTCCCGGGCGCCACGACAATTTGCGCTGGGCCGCTCCCGGAGGTCGGAACCGCGAATTCCTCGATCGTGCCGACGCCGGTGGTCGCGATGCGACCCAGCCGGTTGCCGGTCGACTCCGTGAACCAGACGTAATTCCCCAAAGCCGAGGCTTCAATACCGGCCGGCGAGCTGACTCCCGTGCCCGGCAGCGGATACTCGGTGAGCGTCCCGGTTGTCGTCATGCGGCCCAACCGGTTTCCGCCATGCTCCGTGAACCAGAGGTTACCGTCCGGGCCGGTCACGATAGAGAACGGCTCGCTACCCGCATTGGGAAGAGGAAACTCCGTGATCGTCCCGGCGGTCGTGATACGCCCGATCGCGTTGCCGGTGCGCTCGGTGAACCACAGGTTGCCATCGGGCCCGACCGTGATATCCCAGGGCTGGCTGCTCGCCGTGATGATTGGGAACTCGGTGACGGCACTGTTCGGCGACCCGTCCCTGCCATCGAGTTTGCTTGCATCATCCAAAGCATTCGCTCCATCGGCGACGGCGCCATCGTCCGCGCTATCGACAGCTTGCATGTCCTCCGCGCCGCCCGCGCCATCCGCCTGCGCGCCGCACCCGCCATCGAAACCGACCTCGCAACCCGAGACCGAGGGGCCGTCGTCGCCGAGAGGCGTGTCGCCGCCGTCGCGGTCGATCGCGCTGCCGGTCTCCCCGACGCCACCGTCCTCGTCGAGGTCAAGGCCAGCAAGATCGCGGGTGACATCGCCGGCGTCGTCCGGCTGAGCGACGTCGGGTGCTGGATCGCTCGCTCTGTCGTCGCTGACGTCGGGCATGGGCTTCGTGTCATCGGTGCCAATCGCATCCCCGGCGTCATGGACGAGCGCGGGACCGTCGTCGCCTCCGGGCAGGTCGGACGGAGCATCTCGCGCAGGTGCGCGCAGCTTGCTGGCATCGAAAGTGCAGCCAACGCCGATCACCGCGCAGAGGAGCAAGATCCCCTGGGCTGGTGAGCGCGACCAGGCAGCCGGGGTTCTCATGGTCAATAGGCCATTCCCACCATCACGCCCGTGGCTTGGCCCACCATGGGTGCGGCGCTGACGCTTCGACCTTCCACAGCGAAGAGCACCCCGGCGGTTGCCGCCGTGGCAGCTGCCAGTCCCCACGATACGTTCGCCAGGTTTCTGCGCAGGGCGACGGAATCGACTTCACTGTCGTCGCAGCCCGTCCAAGTTCCGCCCGCAGCCGGTGCGGCGCTGCCGCAAGACTTGTTGAGGCTATTGAACTTCGACTGCATGGACACGCCAAAGATCGCCGCGCTCCCGACGAACACGATGGTCGCGCCACTGGCGACCCAGGCCCATTTCTTCCCCAGCCACCAGCCTTGGTCTCGCGCGGCCGAACCTTGCGGTAAAGACCGCGAGACCTCGCCTTCGACCGTGGCAGTCGCCGGAGGCGGCGAGGCTGCCGGCGCGACGTCGGACGCTACTGCGTCGAGCTTCACCAGAGGCTGCAGCGTCATCACCACCGTATGCATCCAGCCCGCCTTGACCTCTACGTTCTCGATGGCAGGAAGCATGTTGGCGTGGCGTGCAGTTAGTTGATGGCTTCCCGGCATGGCCCATACCACATCGGTAACTGGAGAATTCCCAATCAGTCTTCCGTCGAGGCTGATTTCAGCGTCGGCAGTCGGGCACTGGATGTGAAGCCTGCCCATCCTCAGTTGAAGCTCCTCCACCGAACGCTTGGCCTCCGCCGTCATCTGCTCCGGAGCGTCCAGTTCCTCCGCCAGAAAGCGCGTGAACGCGTCCATGGCCTCGGGAAGTCGGCCAAGGTCGCGGCTCGTTTGTCCGATGTTGAAGAGCAGCTTGGGACTCTTGAATTCCTCGTAGGCCGCGCTGAATTTCTCGTAGGCCGCGGCGACGCTGCCTGCCTGGTAGAGTTCCGCGCCCTCGGTTAGCAGGGCCTGTGCCCTGGCCTTGGCGTCAGGACTGGCGGCTGGCTGGGTGGTTTGGGCGATGAGTGCGACGAGGGCCAACGACACTGCATGAACCATTACAACTCCTGGAAGATGCGGCGGCTAGAGCGGTCTTTCGCCGGCCTGCGCTTGGCCGGGCTCTTGTTCGATGCGGCCTTCCCCCTGCTCGATGAAATCTTGTTCTTGTATGTGTGGCCGGGTGGCTTCGGCGCGGGCTGGGGTGCGACAGTTTGCTCGGCAGTGGGCGTGGGCAACGGAACGACGAGGGCAGGAGTCGGAGCGGGAGGCGGCACTGCTGCCGGAGGTTCGGCCAGCGCCGGAGACGGCAGGGCGGGGACGGACCTCGGCGAGGAGTTTCCAACTCTGAAGAACACCAAGCCGCCCGCCACGATGACAAGACCGGCGGCGACTCCCAGGGCATGCACCGGCCTGAACCGCCGCCGGAACCGCGCGAAGGTCGTCTGTTGCGTCGATTCTCCCGTGGTGTGCGAGAAGGTCGTGACCTTCTTGGCCACAGCACGCTCGTTCTGCGCGGCCATGGCCCGCAGCGCGGCACCCGATGAGCTTAGACGCACACCAACGCCCGTCCTCACTACCCAGGGGTCGGACGACAAACCCATCGGCGTCGGTGTCATGTCCGCGGGAATGCCCAGCGCTGCTTCCTCGAATGCGCGCGAGAACTCCCGCACACCCGGAAAGCGGTCCACTGGCCGTTTCGACAGCGCTCGCCTCAGCACGGGCTCAACTTCGGGGGGAAGGTCGGGGGCGATCTTCGTCAGCGAGGGCGGATCGAGGTTGGTGATCTGATAGAAGAGTGGCGACACGTCGTCACCCACGAAGGGGGTGCGGCCCGTCAGCATCTCCCAGACGATGCAGGCGAGCGCCCACTGGTCCGCGCGGTGATCGGTTTCATCCACCCTGCCAGCCGCCTGCTCGGGCGACATGTAGTTCGGCGTGCCGATGACCGCCGTGGCGCGGGTCAGCTTCGCACGAGCGGCTTTCACCTTCGAGATGCCGAAGTCGAGCACCTTGACGAAGTCGGGCTCACCCGGCACCTGCATGAGAAAGATGTTCGCGGGCTTCAAATCACGGTGAACCACGTCCTTGGAGTGCGTGGCGGCGAGCGCGGAAGCAACCTGCCTCGTGATGTGAACCGCGGCTTCGACGGGCAAGCAGCCCGCCTGCAGAATGCGATGCTCGAGATCCGTTCCGTCGAGATACTCCATGACGAGGTACGGTTCGCCGGACTCGGCCGTGCCGAAGTCGACGACGTTGACCAGGTGCGGGTGCCCGAGCTGCGAGGTGATCTCGGCCTCGCGATGGAAGCGAGCGAGGGCTTCCGGGTTGGAGGCCAACTCGCGCGCCATCAGCTTGACTGCAACGCGCTTGTTGAGGCGCAACTGGACTGCCTCGTAGACCGCACCCATCCCACCCTGGCCCTTGAGGGACACCAGGCGATAAGCTCCTTCGAGGACGGTTCCCGCCAGATCCGTCGCAGGCCGTTCGGGCATGTTCAACGACTTACCTCCTCATGCCACTTGATCAGAAAAATGTATGCTAGCTCGCGCTTGCTCGATACGAAGAACAACCTGGGTAGAGATCATCCCAGGCAGCTTTGTCAGTATACTCCAACGGCAGATTGGGTTGAGGCCTGAAGAGGATGCTGCCAATGACAACGGGGGGACAACGTCCGACGGCAACCTACACGCCGTGTGTATGTCCATGAAGGGTAAGCGGGGGTATTGGGGGAGAAATGGCGACGCTCCCGCCGCCACAAGGTCCGTGATCCCTAGTAGACGACGCTCACTTCGCCATGGGGCCGATGTATTCCGTCGCGGCCACGACGTTGTCGTACCACTTCTTCGATTCGCCGTTCGGATTGGAACCGATGTGAAAGCACAGGGCGAATCGGTCGATGGTCAGATCGGCCACGTCGCGCAGGCGCAGGTTCTGGAAATCCATCACCAGCTTGCCATCGAGCCACGCGGCGATACGGCCATCGCGCATGCCGGGCGTGTTCGCCTTGACCATCAGCTCGTAGCTGTACCAGCGATCGAGCTCGTTGATGATGTCGGGGCGAGCAACGAAGGCGGGGCCGAAATCGAACGGTATGCTGGTGTTGGGCATGACCAAACCCGTTGGGAAGAAATGATCGCCCCACTGACTGCGCTGCTCGGGGTGGTAGATGTAAACATTGAGGTCGCCCGGCGAGATGGTGCTGGCGTCGCCGCGCCAGTTTTCGAGATTGGCCAGGAACTTGTTGGTCCCGTCCGCCGGAATTCCCGGTGTGGACTGCCCATTCACGGTGTAGTGGGCCGAGATGCTGGAACCGTTGTGGCTAGACCCGACGACGTCGTAGGGCGGCTGGAACTTGCTGTAGTAGCGCAAAAAGAGAACATCTAGCTCGGGGCTGACGATTTTTTCGGTGGCGTCGGAAAGCTCGGCGGACTGCTGTGGCAGCGTGAACTCTAGCGCTTGCTTGCCCGCGTAGACATCGGCCGCGGCGGTTGAGATGGCGATGTACTGGTTCTGGTACATGTTGTCCCAGCGCTTGCCGATGTCGGCTGCCTTGGCGTAGCTCTCGAAGTCATCGGCGAAGATGACCGCCGAATCGGATGCGATGTCCGCGTCGCCGGGATGCCGGGCGGCGATGCCGGTATCACCCTCGGGCAGAACGCCGCTCGCGGTGCCGCCGGCCGCGCCACCGGTCGCGACGCCGGTCGATCCGCCTGCACTCGTTGCGCCACCCGCCCCGGTCGCTCCGCCGACGCCAGTCGATCCCCCGGACGACATCGCGGCGTCGAATCCACTGCCGGTTCCTCGGGTTCCGCCGGCGCCGGCGCTGCCGTCGCCGGTCAGCCCATCGTGCGCACCACCGCACCCCACGGAAACCAAGAGCACGGCGGCGATGCCGAGAGCTTTCATCGCATTCCTCCATGAAGCCGGCGAACCAGCAGAGCAGCACTGCTGTCATTGTGGCAGCTTTCCGCGCTCGAACCAAACCCGGGGCGATCCGTAGGCGAAGGAGGCCGGTGACCGCTTTTGCCTTTCCCGTCCGGTTCCGGCGCTATGCTCGCACCATGGCCGATCCGAACCTGCCCTGCCTGCTCGTCATTTTTGGCGCCTCCGGCGACCTCGCTCGGCGCAAGCTGGTACCCTCCCTGTTCGATCTCTTCCTCGCGGGCACCTTGCCCAAGCGACTTGCCGTGCTCGGCATCAGCAGAAGCCAGCTTGGCGACGACGGGTTCCGCGAGCGATGCAAGCGCGGGTGTGCCGGCCGGCCGGGCTTTTCCGAGACGGCCTGGACGAAGTTCACCGAGAGGCTGAGCTACTACGCCGCGGATGCCGCGAAGGAGACCGACTGGCCGGGCATCGTCAAGAAATTGCAGGGGCTTTGCCAAAGCCACGGGACCGGCGACAACACGCTGTTCTACCTCTCCGTCGCGCCCGAGCTGTACGAGCCCATCATCACGAACATCGGCGCCGCCGGCCTGGTCCACGGCGGCAAGTCCTGGTGTCAGATCGACGGAAAGGCCGCCCCACGCCAGCGCATCATCGTGGAGAAGCCCTTCGGTTCGGACCTGGCGTCGGCCGAGCGCCTCAACCGCAGCCTGGGCAACGTGTTCGACGACGCTGACGTGTTCCGCATCGACCACTACCTCGGCAAGGAGACGGTGCAGAACCTGCTGGTCTTCCGCTTCGCCAACCTGCTCTTCGAACCGCTGTGGAACCGGCGCTACGTCGACAACGTTCAGATTACTGCCGCCGAAACCGTGGGGCTGGAAGGACGCGCCGGCTACTACGACGGCATCGGGGCCATGCGCGACATGATCCAGAGCCACCTGCTGCAGCTCATGGCCGTGATCGCGATGGAACCGCCCAATTCCTTCCGCGCCGCCGACCTGCGCAGCGAGCAGCGCCAGGTGCTCGAGGCGATTCGCCCCATCGCCTACGAGGAGGTTCCCAAGGTGGCTGTGCGTGGACAGTACGGCGCAGGCGTCGTCGACGGCAAGTCGCTGTCGGCCTACGCGAATGAGCCTGGCGTGCCTAGCGGCTCATCATGCGAAACCTACGCCGCGCTCAAGCTAGCCGTCGACAACTGGCGCTGGGAAGGGGTGCCCTTCTTCCTGCGCACGGGCAAGCGTATGCGGCGCAAGCTGACCCAGTTCGTGATCAACTTCAAGGGGGCGCCCCAGCTCCTGCGCAACCAAGACAACGGCCGCGTCCGGCCCCGTCACAACCAGCTGGTGGTCAACGTGCAACCCGACGAGGGCATCAGTCTGCGCTTCGAGGGCAAGGTGCCCGGACAGGGATTGCAGCTCAAGTCCGCGCTGCTCGACTTCGACTACCGGCAACAGTGGAATTCGGTGCCTTCCGAGGCCTACGCCATGCTCCTGCTCGAAGCCATCCACGGTGATCAAACACATTTCAAGGATCGACATGAGGTCGAGGCGGCCTGGCGTATCGTGATGCCCGTGCTCGAATATTGGCGCGACCACCCCGGCCAGGGTCTCGAGACCTACGCCTCGGGTAGCTGGGGCCCGGCGGGAGCGGACGCGCTCATCAAACCCTTCGGGCGCTGGCGCAATCCCGAGGCCGAAGGTTCACGCAACGAGGCGCCGCTCGACGCGCCTGCGCCCAGCTCCAAGGGCGGGTCCTCGTGACCGCTGCCGACGCGGGAAGATTGTCTGGACTGGTCGGGGAACAGGTGGTCTGCCCGACCCCCGAGGACTGCGCGCGACGTCTGGCAGGAGAGCTGGCTCGACATCTCAAACACCGCATGGGGATGCTCGGAGCGGTTCATCTGGCTCTTTCGGGCGGATCGTCGGGAAGGCTGCTGTGTGCGGCGCTTGCTCGCGAAGTCTCCCTGGGCGCTTCGGAATGGATGCGCATCCACCTCTGGCTGGTCGACGAGCGATGCGTGGCCGACGACGACGCGCGCCTGAATTTCGGTATGATCTGCGATGCCCTGGCGCCGCACGTGCCGCTGCCGGCCGGAAACCTGCACCCCATGCCTGTTCTGTTGGCCGACGGCGACGAACGCTATGAACGCGAATTGCAGGCCGCGTTCCGCCAGCGCGGGGACACCGACGAGCGCCGCTTGGACGTCGTCGTTCTCGGCATGGGGAGCGACGGACACACGGCAAGCCTCTTTCCGGGAACGCCGGCGCTCGACGAGCGAACGCGCATGATCGTGTTCAACGACGGCGCCGATGTCGCACCACCTCGGCCGCGCATGACCATGACCTACCCGCTCATCAACCGCACGAGCTTCATCGCCTTGCTGGTGACCGGCGCGGGGAAGAAGGCGACCCTGCAACACGTGGCCGAGAACCCGCACGACCGGCGAGCACGTCCGGTGGTCGGCGTGGTGCCCAGCGCGACGTCACGGATGCTGTGGTACCTCGATCAGGCCGCGCTCCCGCGCTGACCGCGAAGACTCGGCAAGGGCACACCGGATCTACGATCGGTCTTCTTCCTTGGGATACCCGTACGCGCGCAACTTGCGGTAGAGGGTCTTGCGGTCGATTCCGAGCGCGTCCGCCGCAGATCCGCGGTTGCCCCGATAGATGTCCATGGCGCGCAGGATATGACGCCGTTCGAGCTCGTCGAGAGAAAGGAAGCCGTCCGGCTCGGTGGCCTCGTCGCCCGGGGGCGTGTCACCGCTTTCTCCTCCTTGCACCTTGGCGGGGAGATCCTCGACGACGATCTCACTCATGCGTGTCAGCGCCACCGCCCGCTCGACGCAATTCTGGAGCTCTCGCACGTTGCCGGGCCACGAGAAGGCCAGCAACCGTTGTGCAACCGCGGCAGACATGCCGCTCACCGTCTTCCTGAAGGTCGTGGCGTAGTGCTCGATGAAATGCTGTGCGAGCAGAAGAATGTCGTTGCCGCGCGAGCGCAAGGGGGGCAGCGGAATGTGGATGACGTTGATGCGGTAGAAGAGGTCCTCACGGAACTGTCGCTCCTCGACCAGCAACTCGAGGTCGCGGTTGGTTGCCGCCACGATGCGCGCATCAAACGAGATCTCCCCGCTCCCGCCCACCGGCCGGACCCTTCTTTCCTGCAAGGCTCGCAACAATTTGGGCTGAAGCGACGCCGGCAAATCGCCGATCTCGTCCAGGAAGATGACGCCGCCGGAAGCATCGACGAAGAGCCCGTTGCGCGCGGCCTTGGCGTCGGTGAAGGCGCCTCGCACGTGGCCGAAAAGCTCGGATTCGAGGAGGTTCGCCGGAACGGCGGCGCAGTTCAGCGCGATGAAGGGACCGTCCCTGCGCGCGCTGCGGGCGTGCAAGGCGCGAGCAACCAATTCCTTGCCGGTGCCACTTTCGCCCGTGATGAGCACCGAGGCGTCGGTCTCGCTCACGCGTTCGATCAGATCGTAGACCTTCTGCATCGACGTGCTGTCGCCCAGGAGTCCCTCGAACGGTCGGGCATGGGCGGCCGCCACCCGCAGTCTGGCGATCTCCGACTTGAGGGATCGGTGCTGCACGGCCCGATCCAGGGCGAATCGTAGAACATCCATGGCGAAGGGCTTGGTGACGAAGTCGTAGGCACCCGCGCGGATGGCGGCGACAGCCGTTTCCAGGCTCCCGAAAGCAGTCAAAACGATCACCGGCGTGTCGGGGCGGTTGGCGACCACGTGGCTGCACAGGGCCAGACCGCTCATTCCCGGCATTTGCAGGTCGGTCACCACGGCGTCGAACTCTTGCTGCGCCAGCAGACTCATGGCCTCCTGCGGGGAGGTCTGCGTGGCGACCTCGAAGCCGTGCCGGCGGAGGCTCACCGCGGCCACGTCGCACATCTCTGGCTCATCGTCGACGAATAGAACGCGGGGCTGCATGCCACAAGCTTCGGTTCCCGCGCATTCTTGTCAAGCGCCTCGCCGAGGGCTGCGCGTCCGGGCACCGGTCGGGCAGGAAGCCCGAGCCCGGGAACGAATGGGGCGAAATGCCCTGTGGGAATGTCTAGGCCCATGCCCATCGGCAGCAAAGCTGGCGGCTCGCGCGCCTTGCAGGCGGCACCCGTCTTGCACCGTCTCGTGACGAGTCAGCACACAACAGCTGGCGCACCACAGACGCCGCTCATGAAAGGAGACAAGCCGATGGATCCAACGACTCCCCGAACACCCAAGGAACGAATCGGGAATCCTGCCGCGCGGGTGTTCCTGGCGGAGGACGATAGCGAGATGCGGGGTCTCCTGGCGGCGGTACTCCGCCGTGATGGACACGAGGTCATCGAGGCGACGAACGGTCTGGAGCTGCTGCGTCGGGTTGAATCGCATGGAGGATTCGCTCCGGGACCTCGCCGCGACATCGTCGTGACCGACGTGCGCATGCCCGGCGCGAGCGGCCTCGAGGTTTTGGCAACCTTGCGGGAGTTGCGACCAGGGGTGCCCGTGGTGGTTGTCACCGGTTTCGGCGATCCCGAGACGCACGCAAGCGCGAAGGAGTTGGGCGCGGCCGCCGTCTTCGACAAGCCCTTCAGTCTGACCGACCTCGTCGAAACGGTGCTTCGATTGGCGGTTTGGGGATCGTTGCTACCGCGGCCCGCCAACTCCAACGGTGCCACATGACCTTCGAACGGAGGCGCGTGCTGCTGGCCGATGATGACATCGAGATGCGCGGGGTCGTCCGGCACGTGCTCGAGACCCTCGGGCTGGAGGTTCGCGAGGCTTCGTCCGGCGTGGCTCTGCTGTCTTGTCTAGCCGAGGAAAGCGACTTCGATCTGGTGGTGACGGACGTGCGCATGCCGTGGGTCTCGGGCGCTCAGGTCGTCGAGATGGCCAGGGCCGCGGGCTTCGACATGCCGGTGCTCATCATGACGGCGTTCGCCGACGAAGGAATACGGAAATCAGTGCAAGGCATTGCCGGAGCGCAACTGCTGGAGAAGCCATTCGAGATGCACGAGTTGGCCATGCGCACACGTTCTATTCTCGGCATCGAGGCGCTGACTGATCCGTCATGAATACTCTGGGATTCTTGTTCGACGACGAGGTCGGCACGCGAATCGGCCATTACGTGGTGGAGGGAAGTCTGGGAGGGGGAGGCATGGGCGTGGTCTACGCGGCAAGGGATGCGTTGTCGGGACATAGGGTCGCCCTCAAGGTCGTGCGCGCGGACTCGGGCGCGGCCCGGGCGGCACGCCACGCTCGCCTCCAGCTCCTGCGGGAGGCGTGGATACTATCGCGCATCCAGCATCCCAACGTCGTAAGACTGCTCGAGGTGGGCACCGCGCGCGAAGTGGTGTTCATGGCCATGGCCCTGGTCGAAGGAACGGACCTGTTCGCTTGGTTGAGAGGGGCGCATTCCTGGCGAGAGATTGTCGAGGTCTTCGCCACCGCCGGACGTGGACTGGCGGCCGTGCATGACGTCGGCGTGGTGCACCGGGATTTCAAACCATCGAATGTTCTCGTCGGCCACGATGGCAGCGTTTGCCTGACCGACTTCGGACTGGCGGTGCCCGCGGGCGAAGGAGAAGCGGTCGAAGGATTCGTCATCGGAACGCGCAAATACATGGCCCCTGAGCATCGCGATGGCTTGCGCGCGTCCCGCTTGGAAGATCAGTTTTCCTTCTGCGCGGCCCTCGAAGAGGGGCTCTCGGCTTTCCGGAGCTCCGGCGGTGGATCTGGCGGACCGCCGGAGCAGCTGTGGCAGGCCCTGCACCGGGGCACGCGCATCGATCCGAAGGAACGCTACACCTCGCTGCGCGAGTTGCTCGACGTCTTGACCGAAGTATTGCGAACGGGGCACAGCACGGTGGAGGAACAGCCGAGGACGGATTCGCGACGGATGCAAACAGGGCCGGACCCGCAGTCGGAAAGCACCGCGGTCGTGGCTCCCGTACTCCGGAGTCGGGGATGAAGCTCGCGCAACGACTGACCTGGGCGATCCTCGCCGGGCTGTGCCTGATTCTCGTGATCGAGGGTGTCTGGCGCTTGCACCGCATCGAGGAGAGGTTCGAGGACGACATGCGCCACGATCACCAGCTCATCGGCCAGTCCGCGGGGCGTGCCATTGCCGAGGCGCCGCTGGTTCATACATGGTCCGATGCGCTCGATCGCATCACCAAGGCCTTCGAACGCAACGGCCGGGTCCGCATCCGCTGGGTCGCGGCCGAGCCACCCGGGGCCTCTGGCATGCACGGCGGGCGCTTCTATTCCTACGTCAAGTTGCCCCCGGACAGCCAGGTCGATGGCGTGCTCGAAGTATCCGAACCCGTGACGGAGGAGCACGCGTACATGCGCGGGGCAACGATACGCGTTGTCGGGATCACGGTGTTGGTGGCCGCGCTCGGGGCGGTGCTCGCAGCAATCCTCGGCTACAAGATGGTTGGTTCTCCGGTCAAGAGCCTGGTCGACAAGGCTCGCCGTGTTGGGGCTGGCGATCTGGGGGCCCCTCTCCAGCTCGCTCAGCGGGACGAGCTCGGCGATCTGGCGACGGAGATGAACGTCATGTGCGAGCGCCTGGCCGAGGCAAAAGTCCGCATTGCCAGCGAAACCCAGGCGAGGGTCGCGGCGATAGAGGCGCTTCGACACGCCGATCGCCTGGCCACGGTGGGCAAGCTCGCCTCCGGCATGGCGCACGAAATGGGAACACCCCTCAACGTCATCGCCGCGCGCGGCAAGATGATCGAGCTGGGCGAGGGAACCCCCGAAGAGCTTGCTGGTTACGGGCGAATCGTCGTGGATCAGACCGAGCGCATCACGCGCATCATCCGGCAGCTACTGGACTTCGCGCGCGGCCGCACACCGATAGCCGGCACGGCCCAGCAACCGTCGAGAAGAAGCGTGGATCTCCGGAAGCTGGCGGAAGACATCTGCGTCATGCTGGCGCCCCTAGCCGCCAAGCGAGGCGTTTCCTTGGGGGTCGTGGATGGGCAAGCGCGGGCCTCGACGCTGGCCGACGACAACCTCATCGAGCAGGCGGTGACCAATCTGGTGGTCAACGCCGTACAGGCGTCGAGTCCGCAGGGAGCCGTCACCCTCGAGCTCGTGACGGAACAGGTGAGCCCGCCCGCCGACATCGGAGGCCCGGCAAACTGGTTCGTCGGGATCACGGTTCGCGACCAGGGCTCCGGCATCGCGCCCGAGAACCTGCCACGCATTTTCGAACCGTTCTTCACCACCAAGGAGGTCGGGCAGGGCACCGGGCTCGGCTTGAGCGTCGCATACGGCATCGCGCGCGAGCATGGTGGCTGGATCGCCGTCGAGAGCAACCCGGGCAAGGGTAGCCGTTTCACGATGTTCCTGCCCGCGGCGATTGATGAAGGCACGGCACAGCAGGAGTACTCGATGGGGACGCAGGGCTAGCGCCCGGCCCGAGCCCCGCCAATCAGTCGGCTTGCAGGCGGTAGACGCGGAAGATTTCGTCGGCGACGATGCCTGGCCGGCTGGTGAACAAGAGCGTGCTCGTGGCGCCCGGGCCGGGAGCGGGAAGTGTATCGAAGCAGATGAGGAGCACCGGGCTCTTGCGCTCTCGCGAAACCTCGACGGCGAGCCTCACCAGCCCTTCCCGCGAGAAACCGCGGCGCCGGTTGTGAAAGACGACGGTGTCGTTCACTTCGTCGGTTTCCATGCGAATGAAGGGGCGACGCAGGTAACCGGCAACGGTGACCGCCATGTAGTCCGGACCGGCGACGATGGGCAGATCCTGCAAGCCGGCCTTCTCGATGAACGCCGCGGTTTCGCGCCCGCCGGAGAAGACTTCGCGCGTGTCGATGACGGTGGCGACCCCGAAGCTCTCGGCCTGGACGGCCAGGATCGCCACCAGCAGCGCGGTCGAGAACCAGTGCCGGCGCCGCGGAAAGCTCAGGCGCGCAAGCCAGCTGGCAGCCACGAACAGCATGAAGAAGTGCCCCCAGTGGCGGGGCACGCCGAAGAAGCGGATCTCCTGGAAGACCAGCATGCTGCTCACCGCAGCCAGATAGATCAGCATGAGCCGCCACGCTGGATAAAGAGCGACCAGCAGGAGCAACATCAATCCCGAGCCCACGTAGGTGGGCCAGACCGAATGCATGTCCCAGAAGGTGTAGAACTCGCCCCAGAAGTCGTTGAGCGAGTAGCGGCGCCAGGGCAAAAGGCCGGCGGTGAAGCGGTAAAGCATTTCGGACCAGGCGGGGGACTTCAATGCCGCCAGGTTGAAGGCGGGCGAGAAGGGGTTGGGCTCGGGTGGCTCCAGCGTGAGGACGCAAAAGATCATCACGACCGCCACGATCGCGATGGTAGCGAAGATGCGGGGGGAGGTGGCGGCCCGCACCTCCGCCGGAACCGCCTGGGGAGGCTTGGACCATGAAACCGTGAGCTGGTCGAGAACGAAGTAGCCGAGCAGGAAGCAGCTCATGACCAGGCCATAGAAGCTGGTGAGTGAAAGCAGGGCGAGAGCGAAGCCGATCAGGTAGTAGCGAACGCGTAGCGGGTGGTAGAGCGCGCAAAACACGCACACGAACAACCAGCCGAGCACGTAGTTGCGCGCCATCACGGTGTACTCGAAGCCGAAGTAGTACGAGAAGAGCAGCAACACCTTGAGATAGCGGGGGAAGGGTGCATAACGGGCGAGCAACACCGCCGCCGCGGTGGAAGCGGCGATGGTAGCGGCCTGGATGCCGTATGCCGACTGGGTGATCCACGTCCAGACGTGGAGGTACCAGAACCACAAGGGGGGATGACCTTCCTGGATGCGATCCCCGGTGACGAGCTCCCCAAAGCTCTTCGCCAGCCGCGCCAGCGTCCACGCATGGACCTCGTCGCGCCACATCTCGTGGTGGACGTGCATCCAGATGAGGAAGGCCAGGTAGGGAACGCAGACGACGAGCGTGAAGATCCACCCGGACTCCCGATCCTTGGCCAGCAGCTTGAGCGCGCGGGGCATCTTCATTGAGGGCAGGTAAAACCTGGCCCTCGATCAACCACGCCCACGCGCTCCACGTCAAGCCTGCCCGGTATCGTTTGCGTGACTGGGGACACGCCGCCGCGGCCGTGGCCCGCGAGATGTCCAGCCGAGTGAGCAACCCGTACGTGACCGGCTCTAGCTTGCGGCGCCTGGCGAAGGCCTTCAGGGTCAGGGGCCTGCCCGGCCAAGGCGGAACGGCTTGCGACCTGTGGTTCGCCGATGGTCTGACCCTCGGCTGCCAACCCGAGCCTGCAGCAGGTCGACATCTCCGGCAGCACCGGCCCCTGCAGCGACACCCCGGCGCCCCACCTCGCCTGCTCGACGCTCAGCGGTGTCGCCGTCGGCTCAACCACCCTGCTCTGTAATCAGCTACATATCCTCCATGGTCTTCACGATCTCCACCTCGAATCCCTTGCGCAGCTCGATGAGCGATGGCTGCACGGCGCGAACCACGGTCTCGATCCGCTCACCCTCCGGCCCCAGCAGCCCGCCCTGAATGTCGTCGGGCGTGAACTCGAGGTGCTTGACGGGTACCCAAGCGTCGCGGTCATCGTTGTCCGCTCTCGCGCCCGCGGGCACGGCAACTGCGGCCGAGAGCAGGCAGGCAGAGAATGCAACGATCCGAAACAAGTACCGTTTGCGTGAGCTGTTCATGACGTACCTCCTATGCCGATCAACGCCCGAGCCGCGCCAGCGTTCCCGACCCGGGAGACAAGTGGCGAGGGTGCGCAATTCAGGCAGTCGCCGTTCCCGGACACCTCAGAGGCGATGCGGCGACGGCAAGAGGACGCGCGATTGCCTACGCTGCATGATGCTTTCGTGCCATTGGCTAGGACGACCATAAGGACCTGTGAGGCGGGCGTCACCAACGGCTCGGCCAATTCGCATGTCGCGGCCTCGACCAACCACGAAAGGGCGTATCATCGTGCCGCACGACATGCGCCCAATCGATGCTCTCGTGATAACTACGGCTTTGTCGGTCGTCGGCTGCGGTGGCTTGGCCGATCCGGTCTCGCCGCCCAACTCCGACGATTCCGGTGCCATCTCCCAGCCCTACCTTGCGGTTTGGGTTTACGACCCTCCGTTGACACTCGTGACGGCGCGCGACCCGGCATCGCCGGTGTGGCTGGGTTCAGGCCTCGTCGGCTACCCGCCGATCACATTCGCCACAATCCTGGAGGATCGAGCGGTCGGAGAGAGCGTGGTTCATAGCCTGGTCACCATGAACGAGATGCCAAGCGGCGCGCCGGTGGGGTACACGGTCGGGGTTCCAGCGCAGGACCCGAGCAGGCAACTCGAAACGCTCGCGCTGACGCCGGCCACGCCATTCGCAGCCGATGGCTGGTATCGCTTGACTCTCGACCCGGGCGAGACGCAGCAGATCGTGAATTGCCGCACCCATGGCAACTACCCTGGGAGCCAATGGCTCACGGCTCCCCAGGCAATCGATTTCTACACCTACAGTCGGCCAATGGTGGCGATGGTGTCCATGAGCCGCCAGCCCGACGGCTCCGGCTCTCTCGCCTTTGCCTTCAGCGAAGCCCTGCTTTACGGCGACCTTGACGCTCATCCCGAGGCCATCATGGCTATCGACGGTGTGGCGTTGTCGGGATGTGTGACGCCGTACGCCTGTTCGAGGGGGAACATGCCGCCGCCAGGCGGGTGGGCGGCGATGGTTTCGTACCAACTGGGCATCACGTTCACGGCGGCGCCGGCGTCGTTTACCGAGATCACCCTCGCGCTTCCGCTCGCGCTGAGGGCTGAGAAAGGGGGCTCGGTCCTGGACGGCACCCTCGGCAACCCGCAGGCGAGGGTCGATGGCGATTGGGCGGTTTACAGCTTCAACGCCGTGGACATGGACACGACCGCAAGCGAAAGCAAGTGGTCGAGCCTCTGGTACTACCGTGGTCCGCCGCCGTGGTGCGAGAAGATGGTGTTCGAAAAGCCACGCCGAGGTTGAGGGAAGTGGGCCGGGCACTCTGCAAATCTAGTCCACCCTAGGATCTCGCCCTTGCTCGGTCGACGATGGCGACGAGGAAGGCTACGACCGAGGCGCTTGCGGCGTCAGTGCCATCGTCGATGTTGACCTGGACGTAGTAGCGGCCCGCGACTGCACTACCGTCGCAGGTCGCCGCCCCCTTGTAGATGATCACGTTGTCGAGTCCGCTAACCGTCGTGCCGGAGATCGGCAAATTGAAGTCAAAGATGGCCTGGGCATTCTCGGCGTTGCCCATGTCGTGGATCGCGACGTAAACACTCTGCCCGGCTTGGCCGTAGTTTGCCTCCACCGCCCCTTGCCACCCGCGATCCAGGTACTTGGGACCAGCGCCGTCGATCTGATTGTAGAGGTCCACCTCGGTCTTGAGCACCAGCGGCTTGTCCGTCTGTCCCCACGACTCGATTTCGTTGTCCGCCGGGAGCAACCCCGTCAGCGAATTGCCATCCGAGGAGCACGCAGCGGCAAGCCCGCCCAGACATCCCAGTACCACGAACCAACCCGGAAGCTTACGGGACAGCACCTGCATTCCGACCTCCTGCTCGATAGGTAAGTCTATTTCGATTCCGGGCATGAGGGCCGGGCAT
>Ga0210133_1000207_pt1:0-12500 | contig 23543 bp, 17 predicted proteins | sample Joice_ThreeSqC_D_2_FD_184874 | JGI IMG/M metagenome (GOLD analysis project Ga0210133, IMG submission 184874) | Wetland microbial communities from San Francisco Bay, California, USA, that impact long-term carbon sequestration - Joice_ThreeSqC_D1... | ecosystem: Environmental > Aquatic >...
CGGCCACCGCTGCCGCAGCCAGGGCCCCGCCGAGCCCGGCAATCCACATCCGGCTCGGGCGGGCTCGTGGCACGCGCTGCGCCCGTTCTACCCCGCCGGCGAAGCGCTCGAAGGGGATGTCACGCTCGAAAGCGCGTTGCTCTTCCACGAGCAGGCGCAGCTTGCTGCGGCAAGGTGCGCAGGAAGCCAGGTGGCGATCCGTTTCGGCGCATTTCTCGGCGGAGAACTCGCCGGCGCGGTAGCGGCGCAGACCGAATTCGGCCAGGTGGCTGGACTCGGAAGTAGTTGTCTCGACGAGTGTCATGGCGAAAACTCCCTGCCGCAGATCGCGGCGAATTCCGTGAGCCGCTTGCGTACCGTGGGCACCGACCGCCCGAGGAGCGCGGCGACCTCCTCCAGAGTCATCTCGTCGACGTGGTAATGGATGGCCACCGCCTGCGTCTCCTGGTCGACGAGCGAGAGCATCTTGCCTACCAGCTCGCGCATCTCGAAGACCTGCGGGCCCGGGTCGCTGCTGTTACGCGCCTTCGCCTCGCGTTCGTAGCGCTCGTGCCACGCCGCCCGCTCGGCCCGTAGGACGTTGAGGCAGTGGTGGGTCGCAATCTTGATGAGCCAGGTGAGTGGGGACGATTCGGCGCGAAAGCTTGCATAGTGCGTGAGCGCCTTGGCGAAGACGTCCTGCATGGCGTCCTCGGCCTTGTTGCGATCGCGCAGCACGTACGAGCACCGACCGTACACGCTGGCGCCGTATTTCTCGTACAGCTCGCGCAGGTCGGCACGCGCATCGTTGGCCGCCAGGCTCTTGTCGCCCGGGATGACCCGGAAGGTGGGGGTCTGGCGGCCGGACATGGCTAAAGGCTCGAATACTCCACGGTGGTGAAGGCGCAGTTGGCTTCGCTGCCGTAGTTGTCGGTGGTGCTGGTCGACAGGGGAATCGACTTGTAGATGCTGGTGTAGTTGATGTCCCAGCACTCGCTCAAGTTGTAGGTCAGGGTGCTGTCCGTCGTGGTCGCGGTGACATCGGATCGCCCGGCTCCGCTCCACAGCCATCGGCTGCGCACCTTGCCGAGGCCGCCCGCCGAGGTGCCGAGTGCGGGCACGTTGTAAAGGAAGTCCATGCTGCCCTCCGCGCTGGGATTCTGCTGGTACGCGTAGTCTACATCGACCAGCTTGCCAGGCTGCTTGTCGTCCTTGACCTGGCGGAACTTGGCTGAAATGTTGACGACGGTTGCTGGCCCCACGTGGTCGTAGGTGTAGTTGGCCGTGCCCACGTTGTCGTCCGGGGCGGGCAAGGTGGCGCGGGCGTTCCAATCCAGGGTGAAGCTGCCAGCGCCGAAGCCCTCCATCTCGGCTCCCGTGGCATCGAGCCCGGCGGTGTGCACGCCCGACAGAATCGTCACGAAGGCGGCCAAGGGATCGTGCTTGTCGCGGCCCTCGAATTTGTACTGGTACTGGTGCAGCGCCACGCGGGTGATGGTGACCTTCCACTCGACGGGATCGAGCGGACCCTGCCACGGCCCCCACACCGCGCTGTCCAGGGTGACGGTGGTGGCGGGATAGTTGGTGATCAGCCGGACCAGCGCGCCCACGGCCAGCGCCCCGGCGTTGACGGTACCGCTGACCGCGCGGGTGATGGTGTACCACTCGGAGGTTTGTCCCTCGAGAGCACGGGTGCTGCCCTCGACGGTCAAGGCCTTTGCGCTCGAGCCGGGCACGGACATGGCCACGGTTTCCTGACGGGGAACCCCGGTGGCGAACGCGGAGCCCGCGTCGGGCGGTTGGCAGGCGGTGGTAGTAGCAGCGAGGGCGAGGCAAGCAATGCAGCAAGCGACGGTACGTGTCATCGTGGTGTCTCCTTCCGGAGAAGACTGACACGGCTGCGCGCAGAAACTGAAAGGCTAGGCGCTCGCGGCTTCCTCGCGGATGAAGCGGCCGCTGCGTAGATCGGCCAGGGTTTCCTGGATCTCCTCGGCCGTGTTCATCACGAAGGGCCCATAGCGGGCAATGGGCTCGTTCAGGGGACGTGCCGCGGCGAGCAGGAAGCGCCCGCCCCCGGTTCCACCCTCGGCACGAATCCCGTCCCCTTCGCCGAAGACAACCAACGCCGGCCCGTCCACGACCTTGACATCATCGACACTGCCAAAACTCACCCTGCCCCGATCGAGGTAGGCGAAGGCGGTGTGGCCGGCCGGGACCTCCTCGCGAAAGACGGCACCCGCCGACAGAGCCACTTCGACGAACTTGGGTGCAACCGAAAGCCCGGATACCGGCCCCTTGGCGCGCCCGCCCTCGGCCTCGCCGGCAATCACGCGAAGCTTGGCGCCATCGTCGGTGACACGCGTTTCCAGCTTGTCCGCGCGCAAGTCGCGGTACTTGGGCCGGGTCATCTTCTCGCGCGCCGGAAGGTTCAACCACAGCTGCAGCCCAGAAATCCCCTCGGGACGCACCACAGGCATCTCTTCGTGCAGGATGCCGCTCCCCGACGTCATCCATTGCACATCGCCTGCGCCGATGGTGCCTTTGTGGCCGAGGGAATCGCCGTGGCGGACCTGTCCCGTGCGCAGGATAGTCACGGTCTCGATCCCGCGGTGCGGGTGAAAGGGAAAGCCGGCGCGATAGTCCGCCGGCGTCGAGGATTCGAAGTGATCGAGTAGGAGGAACGGGTCGAGATTGGTCAACTGCCGCGTTCCGATGCTGCGTACCAGGTTCACGCCGGCGCCCTCCACTGTGGGCTGTGGCCGGATGATTTGCTTGATGGGTCGTAGGGTCATCACCTCGTTTGATGATCGGGTCGAACGGAGGGTTCGGGCGCACCCAGGCACGGGCCGGCGCTTGGGGCTGCGGGCCGCGAATAGACCAACGCGTCTATTGGGCCTTCGTCATCCCAGCTTGCCGGCCACGCGCGCGGTTTCCTCGATGGTGCGGGCGAGGACCGAGCGAATCCTGCCCTCTTCCATCACGCCGAGACCTGCAACGGTGCAGCCGCCTGGGGTGGTGACCTGGTCCTTGAGCACGGCGGGATGGGTGCCGGTCTGCACCACCATGCGCGCCGCGCCCTGAACCATCTGTGCCGCCATGGCCACTGCGGCGTCTCGGCGCAGGCCCAGCTTCACGGCGCCGTCGGCAAGTGCGTCGATCATGACAAAGACGAAGGCCGGGCCGCTTCCTGCGAGCGCGGTCACGATGTCCATGTGGGCCTCGTCGACTTCCTGCGACTTTCCCACCGAGGCGAAGAGCGCCAGGGCCAGAGCCAGTTGCTCGTCGCTCGTGCCTTTGCCGCGCGCCAGGCCGGTCATGCCCTCCGCGATGAGAGCCGGCGTGTTAGGCATCGCGCGGATCACCGTGCTTTTGGGCAGAAACCCGCACAGCTTTTCCAGCCGCACCCCGGCGGCGATACTGATGACCAGCTTGCCCTTCAAGGCCACGCGCATGGCATCGTTGTCGAGCACGGCGGCCATCTGGTACGGCTTCACGGCTATGAGCGCGACCTGGCAGGCCATGGCCACCGCGAGGTTGTCGGTGTCGGTGCGTATGCCGTGTTTCTTCGCAAGGTCGCGTGCCACCTCCGGCCGCGCGTCGCTGGCGAAAATCTGCGTCGGCGCCAGGTTGCCGGAACGCAAGATGCCGCGCACGATGGCTTCGCCCATGGTACCGCAGCCGATGACACCCAAGGTCTTGTTCGCTTCGAGGAGATTCACACGCGCATTACCACACGAAGCGCGTCCAAGGTAAAGTCACCGCTTTCATGAGCCAGGAAATCTCAGCCCGCGCCGTTCTCCGCGAAGCCCACCGCTTGGTCGTCAAGGTTGGCACGCACGTCGTCACCACCGGGGACTCGGAGCTCGCGGCGGGACGTCTGGCGAATCTCGTCGAGGGTCTGGCCGCCGAGCGCAAGGCTGGCCGGGATGTGGTTCTGGTGACCTCGGGCGCCGTCGGCATGGGCATGCGCCTGCTCGGCCTGCGCGGACGGCCTCGCTCCCTCGGCTTGCGCCAGGCTTGCGCGGCGGTGGGCCAGGGACACCTCATGGCCGCCTACGCCGAGGCGTTTTCCAAGCAGGGTTTGATCGCCGCGCAGGTGCTGCTCACGCAGGAAGATCTGGGCGACCGTGACCGCGCGCTGTGCATACGCACGACACTGATGCGTCTGCTCGAGCTGGGCGCCGTGCCGGTGCTCAACGAGAACGACAGCGTGAGCATCCGTGAGCTGGTCGAGTACCAACGTCGTACCGGAACCGAGACGCCCGAGCGGGTCTTCGGCGACAACGACGGTTTGGCCGCGCGGGTCGCCGTGGCGCTGGACGCCGACTTACTCATGCTGCTCACCAACGTGGATGGACTCTTCACCTCCAACCCCAAGCTCGACCCGGGCGCCAGCCGGGTTTCCCTTCTGGCCGAAGTCGACGGTGATGCGCTCCGCTGCGCAAGTGGAGCCTCCGGCGGCGGAACCGGTGGCATGATGAGCAAGCTGGAGGCGGCAAAAGTGGCCACCTCCGAGGGCACCACGGTCGTCATCGCGAACGGTTCCGAGGAAGGGGTCATCGCCAGGATTCTGGCCGCCGAGGACATCGGCACCTTGATACCAACAGCCGATCGTCGGCGCGCCCGCCTGCGCTTCATCGCCGTGGCCAGCAAGAAGTTCGGTGCTCTGGTGCTCAACGACGGAGCGCTGCGGGCGCTGGAGAGGGCCAAGGCCTCGCTCCTGCCCGTCGGGGTCGTCGCGGTCGAGGGCAGCTTCGACAAGGGCGACGTGGTGGAGCTCCACGACGGCAGCGGGCGTGTGCGCGGACGAGGCATGGTGAACTACGACGCCGACGCATGCCGCAAGCTGGCTGGCCGGCAAAGCGAAGAGATCGATACGATCCTCGGTTACCGCGGCTACGACGCCCTCATCACCCGCGACAACCTCGTGATGGGCACAACGTAGCAGCGGCGGTCGGAACCGATTCACTTGCCCGCAAGGGCCGGCGTGGAAGCCGCAGTGCCCTTTTGCACCGGTTGGGCCGTCTTCTTGGCCTCGGCGTAGGAGGCGTAGGCGTCCGCCTCGACAGGCAGAAGCACGGTGAAGGTGGCGCCAGAGCCCGGCTGCGAGCGCACCTCGATGGTGCCGCCGTGGTTTTCGATGATGCGCTGGCTGATGGGCAATCCGAGTCCGGTCCCTTTGTCCTTGGTGGTGAAGAAAGGGATGAAGAGGTTGCGCAGATCCGCGGGCGGGATGCCCACGCCATCGTCGCGGAAGCGCACCTCGAGGAAGGCGGCGGTGGCGCCCCGACGGGTGGAACGGCGCAGGCTGGTCGAGACCTGCAGGCGTCCCCCCTCGGGCATGGCATCGAAGGCATTGATCGACAGGTTGAGGAAGACCTGGCGGAGCTGCTGGGCGTCAGCGCGCACGGGCGGCAACCCGTCGAGAAGGTTCATGGCAATTTCCACCCGCGTGCCGCTTCGCTCCTTCTCGAACAGGTTCATCGTCTTGCGAACCACGTCGTTGACGTCGAGCGGGCTCTGCTCTCCGCGGTAGGGGCGCGCGTAGTCGAGGAACTGCGAGACAATCTTGTTCAGCCGATCGACTTCCTCCACGATGATGCCCAGGAACTCCCGCGTGCTCCCCTCGGGTGGCCGCCCCTCCACGGGTTGCAGGTACTGGGCCGCACCCTTGATCGAGCCGAGCGGGTTCCGGATCTCGTGCGCCAGTCCCGCGGCCATCTGGCCGAGAGCCGCGAGACGATCGCGCTCCTTCATGCGCTCGTAGATTTGCGAGTTCTGCAAAGTCACGCCGATGGAGGCGGCCACGCTGCGAAAAAGCTCGATCTCCTCGGAAGAATAGGCCTCGCGCAGGCGCTCGTCGCGCAACACCAGCATGCCGAGGAGCTGCTCCTCTCCGAGGACGGCGAGGACCACGGAGCCGTTGATCAGCTCGAGGGCGCGGACGAGCAGCAGCAGGGCCTCGCGCTCCTCGCCCTGCTTGTTGCGCAGGGCGAGCAGCTCGCGCTCGAGCCCCTCGATGGAGACCACGCCGGCGCGCCGCAGGCGTTCGAGAAATCCGCGGTGCGCGACCGCGTCGATGCGTCCTTCCGGCCTCGGCCCGACGTGTCCGATGAGGTCGTAGGCCGAGCCGTCGGGATCGACGATGTACATCGAGGCGTGGGTCACGCGCCGGGAATCCTCCAGCGCCGAGAGCACGCGCGGCACCAGGTCACGCACGTCGATGACGTTCATGAGGTCGGCTCGCAGGCTCTCGATGCGGCGGAACAGCTCGTACTTTTCCTGGAACATCCAGCGGTTCACGACTCGCTCGAGCAGCGAGCGCAAAGGCTCGAACACGATGATGATGGCGGTGGACGCGATGAGGGCATTGAGGAAGAGCAGGCCGATCTCGTTCAGGTCGACGAGCTTGATGAGCAGCAGGCCGAAGATGAGCGTCGAAATGCTGGCCAGGGCCGCCAGGACCACCATGCGGCCGAGCAGCTCGTTGAGGTCGAGCAAACGGTAGCGAACCAGGGTCTGCGAGAGAAAGTATAGGTAAATGGTGATGAGGATGTTTCCGAGCGAGGGCGCCCAGGGAACCAGGTCCAACGCCGCAGCCGTCACCGTGGCCAACCCGCCCACCAGCAGGTAGAGCAGGCGGATCTTCTCCACCCGGGAAGGTGTCCGTCGGTAGCGTCGGTACAGGTAGTAGACCGAAAGGTAGAGCCCAAGGAAGATGTAGGTGAGCAGACCCAGGTAGAACCACTGGTTGGTGTGTGCCGGGGTGACGACAAAGAGGCTCGAAAGCAGGACGACATACAGCACGACCGCGCCGGCCAGCGTGATTCGCGACATGGGCGGGGGGCCCGCTTCGTCCCCGAGGAAGGCGCGAAAGAACCGTTGCGCCGTGGCTGGCAGGGACACCGCCGCCAGCATGGCCGCCCAGCGCAGAAGCGAACCGGACTCCTGGGTCGAGCCGAGGAAGTGGAAGAGCCGTTGCACCGCCACGTTGAAGGCGAAGGTCGCGAAGAGAACGTGCACACCTCGCCGAGAGTCGCGCAACAGAACCGCGCCACCCACAGCGAATCCCACGATGGCGGCGACCAGAGCGGAGAGGGTCTGCGTATTCACGGCGAATCCATTGTAGCGCCTTTGCCCACCCGCACTCCGTCTGTTAGCATAGCGCCCGCATCATGGGTGCGGCCGACGGGCATAGGCCGCTTCGGCGGCATGGTTTGGAACGCAGCCCCGCACAGGGCGGCGACGGGGTCGGTTTCCGCGAAGGCTGGACGTCGCTCGCGCGCGACCCGCAGAAAGTGGCGCCATGACGAACTCAGCGGTGCTGGTCTTGAACCGACATTTCCAGCCCATTCACGTGACCAATGTGAAGCGGGCCTTTGCCCTGCTCTACATGGGTGCGGCACAGGCGGTAGACCGGCAGTTTCGAACCTTCGATTTCGACAGCTGGGCCGACCTCTCCACCGAGATGGGCGACGACGTGATACACACCGTGAACCGCGCCATCCGCGTGCCTCGTGTGATTCTGTTGCAGGTCTACGATCGCATTCCGCGCGCCAAGGTGCGCTTCTCGCGCCACAACATCTACACGCGCGACAACAACACCTGTCAATACTGCGGCCGCCAGCTTCCTCGCGCCGAGCTCAACCTGGACCACGTGGTGCCTCGCTCGCGCGGCGGTCGCACCACCTGGGACAACGTCGTGTGTTGCTGCGTGGACTGCAATATCGCCAAGGGCGCTCGCACGCTGGAACAGGCCAAGCTCAAGCTGCTCAAGACCCCTACCCGTCCGCGCTGGACGCCCACTTTCAGGGTAGGCGGCGATCGCATTCGCCATCGCGACTGGCTACCGTTCCTCGACCTGCCCAATGCCTCGTACTGGAACGCCGAGCTGGTCGAGTGAGGGACAGGGGTCCTGTTATCATTCCGGGCTGCCATGTCGCACGTCTCCCTCGCCGGTCTGCGCGTCCTGCTCACTCGCCCGCAGGGTCACGGTTGCGATGATTGGGCGGCAGCCTTCGCAGCCGCCGGGGCCGAGCCTGTCCCCTACCCCACCATCACCATCGTGCCGCCCGACTCCTGGCAGGCCCTCGACGAGGCCCTTGCCAGGCTCGATCGGTACGATTGGATTGTCTTCACCAGCGAGACCACGGTGGCCTTCGTGTCGAGCAGATTGCCGGGCCAGCGCTTTGCCCCAGCCATGCGCGCCAAGATCGCCGTGGTCGGGGCGACCACGGGCCGGGCCGTCGAGAATGCTGGGGGCCAGGTCGCGCTCTTGCCGGCGGACAAGCGGCAGGAGGGTCTTGCTCTGGCGCTCGCCTCCGTGCCGGCAGGAACGCACATCTTGCTGCCCATCGCGGCCGGTGGACGAACCCTGCTCGCCGAGAGCCTGCGGGCCCAGGGCTGTGAGCTCGACGTCGTCACCGTATACCGGACCGTGGCCAACCCCGACCTTGCCATGCCGCCGAGCTTCGATGTTGCCACCTTCGCGAGCCCGTCCGCGCTACGCGGCTATCTTAGCCGCGCCGGCCGGACCTCTCTTGCGGGAAAGCTCGTCGGTGTCATTGGCCCGACCACAGCGGAGGAAGCCGGGGCGCACGGTATTGTCCCCGTGGTGGCCGAGACTCCCGATGTGGATTCCCTGATCCTCGCCATTGCAAGATCACGCACCAACCAAGGAGATTCTTGATGTCGTTCCCAGAAAACCGTCCCCGACGTTTGCGCCGTACCGAGGCCGTGCGCCGCATGGTTCGCGAAACCACTCTCTCGGTGGACAACTTGATGTACCCCCTGTTCGTCTGTCCGGGCAAGGGGGTGCGCAAGGAGATCTCCTCTCTGCCCGGCCAGTATCACCTATCGGTCGACCAGCTCGCGCGCGAGGCCGAGAGCATCGCAAGGCTTGGAATCCCGTCGGTCATTCTCTTCGGCCTACCCGAAAAGAAGGACAACGTGGGCAGCGAAGCCTGGCACGCGGAAGGGATTGTCCAGCGCGCTATCCGGGCCATCAAGAAGGCGACGCCGGATCTCGTGGTCGCGGCCGACTGCTGCTTGTGCGAGTACACCGCGCATGGGCACTGTGGCGTGCTCCTTGACCCCAAATCTGGTGAGGTAGACAACGATTCGACCCTGGAGAACCTGGCGCGCGTTGCCCTGGCGCAGGCCCAGGCTGGTGCGGACATTGTCGCGCCTTCAGGAATGATGGATGGAACCATCGGTTTCCTTCGCGAGGCCCTCGACGAGGCGGAACACGAGCAGGTGATTCTGCTCTCCTATGCGGTAAAGTATGCCTCGGCCTACTACGGCCCGTTCCGCGTGGCGGCCGACTCCGCCCCCGCCTTCGGGGATCGCCGAAGCTACCAGATGGATCCCGCGAATTTGCGCGAAGCCATTCGTGAGGCTGCGTTCGACATCGAGGAAGGTGCCGACATGATCATGGTCAAGCCCGCGCTGCCATACCTCGACGTCGTGGCGGAAATCAGACGGGAATTCGATGTACCCGTGGCCGCTTACAACGTTTCCGGCGAGTACCTCATGCTGAAGGCCGCGTCAGAAAAAGGCTTCCTTGACTACGAGCGTGCGATGATGGAAACTTTGACTTCTGTGCGTAGGGCGGGCGCCGATTTGATCGTGACATATCACGCCAAAGAGGCCGCAAACCTGCTCTCGAAGGCTCCCTAGCCGGCAGCGCAGAAAAGCGTATCGGCGACGATTTTGTTTGTTGACAAATCGGCCCCGATGCCTAATATCCCACTCCCCGCTGCGGGAAAGACTGCGTAAGTGGTTGCCTCCGTGGCTGGGAAAGTCGGTCTCTGAAAGCTGAATAGCAAATTGAGAAGATAGCTGAGAACCGAAGCCTTCTTCATCGCGTGAGTGCTGGCGGGCTTTGCCCGACGGAACTCTCCGCGGGGGATGTGAAGAACCCTCTCAGGGTTCTTCATTCGAAGACGGTCAGGGACTCGGCACCGTTTCCTTGAGTTGTTAGTAATGCCCAGGGGAAACACCCCTGGAAGGATCAAATCGAAAATGCATGAGGCTTCGGCCCCATGTGAAAGTTTAATTGGAGAGTTTGATCCTGGCTCAGAGCGAACGTTAGCGGCGGGCTTAACACATGCAAGTCGAACGAGAATGAGGGGGCAACTCCTCTAGTAAAGTGGCGGACGGGTGCGTAACACGTGGATAATCTACCTTCCGGCGGGGGACAACAGTTCGAAAGGACTGCTAATACCGCGTACGTCGGCGAGGGCTCCGGCTCTTGTCGAGAAAGATGGCCTCTCCTTGGAAGCTGTCACCGGAAGATGAATCCGCGGCCCATCAGGTAGTTGGTGAGGTAACGGCTCACCAAGCCTAAGACGGGTAGCTGGTCTGAGAGGATGATCAGCCACACTGGGACTGCGACACGGCCCAGACTCCTACGGGAGGCAGCAGTGGGGAATATTGGGCAATGGGCGGAAGCCTGACCCAGCCACGCCGCGTGAGTGATGAAGGCCTTCGGGTCGTAAAGCTCTGTGGGGAGGGACGAAAAAGCGCGTCTCCAATAAAGGCGTGCCCTGACGGTACCTCCTTAGCAAGCACCGGCTAACCATGTGCCAGCAGCCGCGGTAATACATGGGGTGCAAACGTTGCTCGGAATTATTGGGCGTAAAGCGCGCGTAGGCGGTTGTTTAAGTCGGATGTGAAAGCCCTTGGCTTAACTGAGGAAGTGCATCCGAGACTGAATAGCTAGAGTACGAAAGAGGGTCGCGGAATTCCCGGTGTAGAGGTGAAATTCGTAGATATCGGGAGGAACACCGGCGGCGAAGGCGGCGACCTGGTTCGAGACTGACGCTGAGGCGCGAAAGCGTGGGGAGCAAACAGGATTAGATACCCTGGTAGTCCACGCCGTAAACGATGGATGCTAGATGTTTCTGGTATTGACCCCGGAGGCGTCGTAGCTAACGCGTTAAGCATCCCGCCTGGGGAGTACGGCCGCAAGGCTAAAACTCAAAGGAATTGACGGGGGCCCGCACAAGCGGTGGAGCATGTGGTTCAATTCGACGCAACGCGAAGAACCTTACCTGGGTTGGAACCCTCCAGAAGTCCGCAGAGATGTGGATGTGCTCGCAAGAGAACTGGATGTCCAGGTGCTGCATGGCTGTCGTCAGCTCGTGTCGTGAGATGTTGGGTTAAGTCCCGCAACGAGCGCAACCCTTGTCGTTAGTTGCTAACAGTTCGGCTGAGCACTCTAACGAGACTGCCGGTGTTAAACCGGAGGAAGGTGGGGATGACGTCAAGTCCTCATGGCCCTTATGCCCAGGGCTACACACGTGCTACAATGGTCGTTACAAAGCGTCGCTAACCCGCGAGGGGGAGCTAATCGCAAAAAAGCGGCCTCAGTTCAGATTGCAGTCTGCAACTCGACTGCATGAAGTTGGAATCGCTAGTAATCCCTGATCAGCAGGCAGGGGTGAATACGTTCCCGGGCCTTGTACACACCGCCCGTCACACCATGGGAGTCAGTTGCTCCAGAAGTGGCTGTGCCAACCCGCAAGGGAGGCAGGTCCCTAAGGAGTGACTGGTGACTGGGGTGAAGTCGTAACAAGGTAGCCGTAGGGGAACCTGCGGCTGGATCACCTCCTTTCTGGAGACACGGGAATCTCTTCGGAGATTCCCTAGTCAGGTCATACTCAAGGAATTGTTCTTCTCGATTTTGCTGTTCAGCTTTGAGGGACTGACGCGCGTCTTGGCGTTCGGCCAGCGGCGCTCATCGAAACCTTGAGCCTGGGCCTGTAGCTCAGTTGGTTAGAGCACACGCTTGATAAGCGTGGGGTCGAAAGTTCAAATCTTTCCAGGCCCACCGCATCGGGCGGTGTGACCCGGGGGAGCCCCAAGACCTTCTGGGGCGTTAGCTCAGCTGGGAGAGCACCGGCTTTGCAAGCCGGGGGTCGAGGGTTCGAACCCCTTACGCTCCACCGAATCGAAAATACCTTAGCCTCGAACATTGACGTAGTCGCCTCGACAGAAGCGATTGGGTCAGCGGTCGAAAGACTCTGAAGTTCTTTGACAACCGAATAGCAAGACAACGACGCGAAAGCGTGTCTTGAGAGAATGAAAACGAGCGTCGATGGAATCCAGAGTTCGGAGTTCGTAAGACGAGCTTCGATCTCGACCTTGAACCGCATCCGCCAGACCACGGTCTGGCTTGGTGTGGGGATTGAAACCCAGCGATGGGGGACAATCTGAGACGGCGTGTCGCGATAATTGATGGTGGCTGACCACCCAACCTTTCGTGGAGCAATCCACAATAGATTGGCGGTCAAGCTACTAAGGGCACACGACGGATGCCTTGGCGTCAGGTGGCGATGAAGGACGTAGTTAGCTGCGATAAGCTCCGGGGAGTCGCAAACAGGCTTCGATCCGGAGATCTCCGAATGGGAAAACCCGACGGGAGTCATATCCCGTCACGGCTTGGTCCAATTCATAAACCAAGCAGAGCCAACGGGGGGAACTGAAACATCTAAGTACCCCCAGGAACAGACATCAAC
>Ga0210133_1000207_pt1:17500-23543 | contig 23543 bp, 17 predicted proteins | sample Joice_ThreeSqC_D_2_FD_184874 | JGI IMG/M metagenome (GOLD analysis project Ga0210133, IMG submission 184874) | Wetland microbial communities from San Francisco Bay, California, USA, that impact long-term carbon sequestration - Joice_ThreeSqC_D1... | ecosystem: Environmental > Aquatic...
AAGACGGCGAGGCGCGGAGGGGCGATTCCCCGCTCTTCGGGCCCTCAACACCCACGGCAGCTACCTACAGCTCCTTGCGCATCCAGGTGGCGGTCTTCGACCTGGCCATCTGGTATTCGACGGTGGCCGCGATGGCCGGGGTGATGCTCTTGGGGTCGATGATGTCGAAGCCCAGCTTCTCCCCCTGCAATCCCTGCGCTCCGTCGGTGACGAGGTAGAGGTGAAGCGCGCCGTCCATGCGCGCTTTCTTGATCGCCGCGTCGATGAGCGAGTATCCAAGCCCCTCACCGCGCCGCTCCGGAGTGACGGCGAGCATGCGCAGGAGCGCGTGCTCCTCCACGTGCTCGATGGCAACGCAGGCAGCGATCTCGTCGGCATCGGATGCAGGCATGACCAGGAACTCGGACCACACCCTGTCGAGTCCTGCATGGGTGATCCCCGCCCGGTCGAGGAGCTGGCTGATCTTCGATTTGTCCCCTGGTTGCGCCGCGCGCACGGGATCGCCCAGGACGGCGAGCAACAAATCGTGCAGACCACCGTAGTTGCCCGAGCTCATGATCACCACGGTGTCGCCCGGCGCCGCGCGTTTCGACAGGTGCTCGGCGGTTGCCTCCGCGCCGGCGATAACACACGCCGGAATCTCCAGGCCGCGCAGATCCGATGCCAGCTTCTCCACATCCAGGCGCTCGCCCTGCGGCACCTTTTCCGGCGCATGCAGCGGGGCGAGCACGACCTCGTCCGCCACGGCGAGCGCGTCGACGAAATGGTGCTGGAAGACCGCGCGCCGGCTGGTCGCCGAACGTGGCTCGAAGGCCGCAATGAGCTTGCCCGGCCCATGCCGGCCCTTGAGAGCACCCAAGGTTTCGCGGATGGCGGTGGGATGGTGGGCGAAGTCGTCGACGATGGTCACGCCATAGGCGATTCCGCAAACCTCCTGCCGACGCTTGACCCCGAGAAAGCGGCGCGCGGCGCTCGCAATCTTGGGTAGCTCGATGCCGAGGCAATGCGAGGCCGCGATGACCCCGGCGAGGTTCTCCATGTTGAAGATCCCGGCCATGCCCGTGTCGAGAGAGAACATGCCCTTGCCCTCGCATGCGACACGGAGGATGGAGCGCCCACCGAGGTTGCGGCCCGTCACCTCGAAGGTCCACTGTGCGTCGCTGCCTGGGCGGCCGTAGGTCGTGATGTTGCAATGTGCGGCCTTGGCGACCTCCAACGCCCCCGGGGAGGCGGCGCACACCAAGAGGTTGCCCTCGGGGGGAATCAGCGCGACGAACTCGCGGAAGGCGTCCTTCACGGCGTCTTCATTGGCGAAAATGTCCGCGTGATCGAATTCCACCGAGGTCAGGATGACCAGCTTCGGGCGGTAGTGCAGGAACTTGGACTTCTTGTCGAAGAATGCGGTGTCGTACTCGTCACCCTCGACGACGAAGTCGGTGCCCTGGCCCAGGCGCCACGAACGCAAAAAGTTCACCGGCACACCGCCCACGAGAAACGAGGGATCCCTACCGGCCTCGGTCAGGACGAAGGCCATCAGCGACGAGGTCGTGGTCTTGCCGTGCGTACCGGCGATCACGACGGAGTTGCGTTCGGCCAAGAATAGCTCGGAGAGCAGGGCGGGAAATGAAGCCAAGGGGATGCCGCGTTTCTGGGCGGCCAGTACCTCGACGTGGTCGCGCCGGCATACATTGCCGACCACCACGCGGTCGGGGTTCCACGCAAGGTTCTCGGGAGAGAATCCAGTCATGACGGGGATGCCCAGCTCCTCGAGCTGTGTCGACATGGGTGGGTACACGTGCTCGTCGGAACCGCGCACTTCGTGCCCGGCGTCGCGCAGCAGGCCAGCGAGGGATCCCATGCCGGTTCCGGCGATGCCTATCAGGTGGAGCTTCATGAAACGCCTATGGCTTGATTTGGCACTCGGAGGCGCCGGGTGGGAACTCGGTCGCGTACTTTCGCACGTGCAGGGCGAACGATGCCTCGAAATCGCGCAGAGCGCCGCCCTTGTCGGCATCCGAGCCACCTGATGTCGTCCATCGAAGGCCGCTCACGCTGATGGAACCACACGGCTCCAGTCGTCCGCGCTTGCGCGTCGCCTTCCACCTCTCGCCCCAGTCCTTCGCCGATTCCAGTGTGCACACGCTGGCGCCAAGGCCACAAGCAACGTCCAAGATGTCGTACCAATACGACCCGGTGGGACCGTACTCGGCGATGTGCATGTGCGGCGTGACCCCTGCGCCGATGCGGCCTTCCTGACTGTCTACGTGAAAGTCGTGGATGAGATCTACGTCGAGATCCACGTAGAAACACGCCTCTTGCGCCCCTTCCTGCGCGAAATGCCCGGCGGAAGGCGAGTCCAGCCGGATGTCACCGTTGAAGGCCGACATGCGGATTTCGATGCGTTTCTTTCCCGCGGGCGGCGGCGGACTCTCGGCCGGGTCGTGCGCTCCGCGGCAGCGGCACACGCCGTCCTTGCAACGCTTGCCGGCGAGCACCGGCACGGGGCCCCTCTGATGCGCCTGCTCGGCCCACGCGCGGCGGTGTTCGACCTTCCAAGCCGTGCATGCCGAGGCAGCAAGCGCGAGCACCAGCAGGAGAGACCATGGACGAGCCGCCATCGCGCACGTAGGATACTACGCCCGTGCGTAGAACAGCCCACAGATTTCTCCTTTCCATCGCGCTTGCCTCGAGCGCAGGACTTCTCGCTTGCGCCTCCAGCGAGGACGCCAAGCATGTCACCTATTCGCTCTCCGCGAAGCAGAACTACGAGCGCGGCTTGGACGAGCTGAAGAAGGAGAATTACATCGAGGCCGCGCGCTACTTCGGCTACGTGAAGCAGAAATTCCCCTTCTCGAAATACGCTGGCCTGGCCGAGCTGGCGCTGGCCGACACGGAATTCGCGCGCGGCAACTACCAGGAGGCCGTCGACTCGTACAAGAGCTTCGCCCGCCTGCACCCAACGCACGAGAAGGTCGAGGACGGCTACGTCGCCTTTCGCGTTGCCGAGTGCTTCGTCAAGGAAATGCCGGAAGATTTCTTCATCCTGCCACCAGCCTACGAGAAGGATCAGTCGGCGGTGCGCGACGCCCTCCGTGAGCTCGACAGCGCCCGCGACAAGTACCCCAACTCGCCCTACGCCAAGCCAGCCACGGCTTACCGCCGCGAAGTGTTGCGCCGGCTCATCCAGCACGAGGTCTACGTGGCCAGGTTCTATCTCGACCGCGGCCACCCCAAGGCAGCCATCCTACGCATCGAAGGTGCGCTGCGCCGCTACCCGGATTCCGGGCAGGAGGGCGAGCTCATGCTTGCGCTCGGCGAGACACACCTCGAGATGGGCAATGCCGCGCGGGCCAAGCAGGTCTTCGAACGCGTGAGGAAGGAATACGGCAGCAACTTGCAGGTCAAGCGCGCCGAGCTCTTCCTCGACTTCATCAAGCAGCGCTTCGGCGACGACCCCGTCGACAAATCCCCGTCCAGCGGCTGAGGATTGTTACCCCTCAAGCCTGGGCGGCCAGGACGGCAGCGAGAGCGGCAGCAAGGTCGCGGTATTGGAAGTTGTAACCCGTTCGCTCGGCCAGCCTCGGAAGCACGCGTTGGGAGGTGGTGAGCATCCCGCTCATTTCGCCGAGGGCCAGCCTCAGCGCCGCTTCGGGTACGGCCAGGAAGGCTGGCCGATGAAGGGCACGACCCAGCGTCCGCGTGAATTCGGCGTTGGTAACCGGAACCGGAGCCACGGCGTTGACGGCTCGCCGACAGGAATCCTGGCGGCTCGCGTGAAGAAGGATGCCAATGGCATCGTCGATGTGGACGAAGGACATCCACTGCCGTCCATCGCCCAGCTTGCCGCCAATGCCCAGGCGGAATGGCGGGAGCAATTTCGCCAGCGCTCCGCCCCCGGGGGCCAGCACAATGCCGAAGCGCACGCAGATCACTCGGATGCCGAGAGCCTCGGCCGCCATGGCTTCCGCCTCCCATTCCGCGCACACCTCCGCGAGGAATCCGCGACCTGGGGACGACATCTCATCCAGTTCTTCGTCACCGCGGTCACCGTAGTACCCCACCGCCGAGGCCGAGACCAGGACACGTGGGCGGGAGGTTTGCGCGGCCAGCCCGGCGACCAGGTTGCGCGTCCCAAGCACGCGGCTGTCGCGAATGCGACGTTTCTTGTCCTGCGTCCAGCGGCCCTCCGCCAGCGGTTCTCCGGCAAGGTTGAAGACGACATCGACCTCGCGAATCGCGTCGGCGGGTGGCGGCGCGGCGCTGGCGGACCAGGCGTGGGCCTCGACCCCCGGGAAGTCGAGCCTGGCGCGGGCGGGGTCGCGGCACAGGATCACAACCCCATCCAGGCTGCGCAACAGCACCTTGCCGAGAAGGCCGGTCGCTCCGGTCACCAGGGTTCGCATCACAGCTTCAGTGCATAGCAGGACAGTCGGCGATTCCAACCTGAACAAGCGCCTATCCCGGATCATCTTGTGAACATGCCAGAGGCGGACGGCCACGGCGGGCGGTCCTGATGCGGCTGTGGTCGCTGCATCCCCGGCGCCTGGATGGCAAGGGCCTGATCGCATCGTGGCGCGAGGGATTGCTCGCCCGCGCGGCGCTTGCGGCCCGAACGCGCGGGTATCGCAACCACTCGTAGTTGGAGCGATTTCGCGCTCGCCAGGATCCCGTGGCCGATGGGGAGCGCATGTCGCTGCCGCCGCACCGCCGGTCCACGCCCGGACGGCTCTCGCCGGGCGGGCCGAAGACATGCGAAACTGATGGGCTTCATGGCCAGATTCCAGCCGAGTCCCGAAACCTTCGTGGTGGAGGAGATCCCCGCCTACCTGCCCGTCGGCGAGGGAGAGCACACGTATCTGTGGATTGAGAAGCGCGACCTCACCACTTTCGATGCGGTCAACAGGCTGGCGCGCGTATGGGGGATCGACCCCCGCGATATCGGTTACGCCGGCATGAAGGATCGCCACGCCACCACCAGGCAGTGGCTGAGCGTTCTCGGCGTGGACGTGGCGCGTGCGCAAGCCGCATCGGTCGACGGCCTGACCGTGCTCTCGGCGAGCCGGCACAAGAACAAGTTGCGCGTCGGCCACCTCGACGGCAATCGCTTCGAGGTCGTGCTGGGCGACCTGGGAGACGGCGAGGCTGTCAGGATCGCGTCGGGGCTGCACGAGCTGGCCGAAAACGGCGTGCCGAATCGCTACGGCCACCAGCGCTTCGGTAGGGCTGGTGACAACCTGGCCTCGGGCCTGGCCCTGCTGCGGGGCACGCGGCGCGATGTGGATGCCCGCCGGCGCAAGCTCTTGCTCTCCGCAGTGCAGTCCGCGGTGTTCAACCGCGTGCTCGAGCTTCGGGCGGTTGGTGGAGGCCTCCTCGCCGTGCGCGCTGGCGACATCCTGGAGAAGGTCGCCTCTGGTGGCCAGTTCGTTTGCGAGGACATCCTGGCGGAGCAGGCGCGCGTGGACGCAGGGGAGGTCGTGCCCACGGGTCCTTTGCCGGGAAGCCGCAGTCGTTCGCCCGAGCCTGGAACGGCGGCCCGCGAGCTCGAGGAGCGCGCCCTGGCCGATCTTGGCATCGGAGCCAACGAGCTTGCCCAGGTTGGCCGATCCCTTCCTGGCGCGCGCCGGCCCGTGGTGGTCAGGGTCACGCTCGGCGAACCGGCGGTCAGCGAGGAACCAGCCGGGCTGCGCCTGCGCTTTTCCCTGCCAGCTGGGAGCTACGCCACAGTCGTCCTCGAAGCCTTGGGCGTGGAGCAAGGTGGCCGCGACGAACCTGTGCTAGCTTCGGGCGTCGAGCCAGACAGTTGACATGGAAACCCTGGGAGGGTTTCCAAACCTTCCCGCGTTCTGGCGGAGCTGGGCCAAGCCCGCCTCCGCCATCGCGACTAGACGGAGCACCGCGAACCATGCACATCACCGAACACATCCTCGCCTTCACCCTTCTCGGATCGGAATGGGTCCTGTGGCTGCTCGTCCTTTTGTCCATCCTTTCGGTGGCAGTGATGGTCGAGCGGGGTATCGCCATGGCGGGTCGCCGCGTCGACTTC
>Ga0210133_1000208_pt1 | contig 23496 bp, 16 predicted proteins | sample Joice_ThreeSqC_D_2_FD_184874 | JGI IMG/M metagenome (GOLD analysis project Ga0210133, IMG submission 184874) | Wetland microbial communities from San Francisco Bay, California, USA, that impact long-term carbon sequestration - Joice_ThreeSqC_D1... | ecosystem: Environmental > Aquatic > Marine >...
AATAAACATCTTAATTATTTCTATAACTTTCCTGCTAAACAACTATTCTCTCCGTTTAATTTTTGTCTAGTCTGAGATTAATTCCCCTTACATTTTTAAGCTGCTTCCTCCCGTATTTTTTCAGACATTAATTCTTTATGAACCGAAGCAGCACATTTTCTTCCTTCGGAAATTGCCCATACAACAAGCGATTGTCCTCTTCGCATATCTCCGCAAGCATATATTTTATCTAAGTTGGTTTTGTGTGCATTTTTTTCATTTCCAAAATCAGCTTTAATATTTCCACGCTGATCGAGCTCAAGTCCCATTTCAACAAGTTCATTTATTAATCCATTCTTAACTGGGTGAACAAATCCTGCTGCAATTAAAACCAGATCGGCTGGAATATTAAAATCTGTTCCGGGAACATCGACTATTTTTCCATTCTCTAATTTTATTTCAACACAATGCATTTCAGAAACCTGTCCCGCATCATTTCCTAAAAATTCTTTTGTGTTGATACTCCACTTTCTGTTAGCACCTTCTTCGTGGCTGCTTGATGTTCTCATCATCATCGGCCAGTATGGCCACGGAGTAAGTTCGGAACGGGTTTCAGGTGGTTGTGGAAGCAATTCAATTTGAGTTATTGATTTTGCACCCTGGCGGTTTGCGGTTCCAACACAATCAGAGCCGGTATCGCCGCCGCCGATTACAACAACATTTTTATCTTTAGCAGTTATTTGATTTTGTACCGTATCGCCGGCATTCACTTTATTTTGTTGAGGCAGATATTCCATTGCAAAATAAATCCCTTTAAGATCTCTGCCGGGAATAGAAATATCACGCGGGTGTTCGCTTCCGCCGGCAAGAACAATTGCATCGAATTTATTCATTAATTCTTTAACCGGAATATCGACACCAATGTTTTTACCCGTAACAAAATGGACACCTTCGGCAATCATCTGTTCCATACGTCTGTCAATAACATGTTTTTCGAGCTTGAAGTCCGGGATGCCGTAACGTAAAAGTCCACCGATTCGGTCATTCTTTTCAAAAATAGTTACAAGGTGTCCAACTCTTGCAAGCTGCTGGGCAGCGGCAAGTCCTGCGGGACCTGAACCGACTACAGCCACTTTCTTTCCGGTTAGCTCCGAGGGCGGAACAGGTTTAACCCAGCCCGATTCAAATCCAAAATCGATAATAGTTTTTTCAATCGCTTTAATAGAAACCGGGTTTGCATTTATACCGAGAACACAAGCTGCTTCGCAAGGTGCAGGGCAAAGTCTTCCGGTAAACTCAGGAAAATTATTTGTCGAGTGAAGATTATTTAAAGCTTCCTGCCAGTGTCCGCGATAGATAAGATCGTTCCATTCGGGGATGTAGTTTTCAACAGGACATCCTGTATCGCCATGACAAAACGGAATACCGCAATCCATGCATCTCGCACCCTGTACTTTGGCGTCAGCCTGGTTAAGAGAATGTTCAAATTCTTTGTAATGTTGCTTCCTCTCTTCAACAGGATCTTTAGATAAAGAGAGTCTTTCAAATTCCATAAATCCGGTTGGCTTACCCATTTGCCACCTTTGCGTAATTGTTCATTGTTAATTCACTCTCTTTTTGTTTTTCTTCTTCCAATGCTTTAAGTGCTTTTTTATATTCGCCGGGCATAACCTTCACGAAATTACGTTTTTCCTTTTCCCAGCTATCGAGAATTAATTTTGCTCTTTTAGAAGAAGTGTATTTTAAATGATTTTCAATTAGCGATCTTAATTCTTCAAATTCGGATTCATCTTCAATCTCTTCAAGCTCGACCATTTCTTTGTTAACAAGTTTTTCAAATGAATTTTCGGGATCCCACACATAAGCGATTCCGCCGGACATTCCCGCAGCAAAGTTTCTTCCTGTTTTTCCAAGCACCACAACTTTTCCGCCGGTCATATATTCACATCCATGATCGCCAACACCTTCAACAACAACCAATGCGCCTGAATTACGTACTGCAAATCTTTCACCAGCCATACCATTGAAATAAGCCTCACCGTTGGTTGCACCGTAAAGACAGGTGTTGCATGCAATAATATTTTCAGCTGGATCGAATGTAACTTCATCGGGTACCTGAACGATCAATCTTCCACCGGAAAGACCTTTGCCAGCGTAATCATTTGTTCCGCCTTTAAGATGAATCTCAATTCCTTTTGAAAGAAAAGCTCCTATACTTTGCCCGGCAGTTCCCTTTAACCTAAGTTTTATAGTTCCATCGGGAAGACCTTCATCGCCATAGCGTTTTGCAATTTCGTGCGATAAAATAGTACCGACTGCGCGGTTTACATTCCAGATTGATTCTTCAATAACAACCGGTTCTTTATTTTCAATTGCTGACATTGCCAACTTTAAAAATTTGTAATCGATCTGGTGTTCCAATTCATGATCTTGCTCTTTTGTTTTGTACAGATCGGTTTTATAAATCGGTTCCGGTTTGAAAAATATTTTTGTCAGATCGACACCGCGTGCTTTCCAGTGATTATAAGTCGTTGTCTGTTGTATCTTATCTGTTCTTCCGATCATATCGGTGAATTTCCTGAATCCCATTTGGGACATGTATTCTCTAACTTCTTCAGCAATGTAGAACATAAAGTTGATTACATATTCCGGTTTACCTGCAAATCTTTTTCTTAATTCCGGATCCTGCGTAGCTACACCAACAGGGCAGGTGTTAAGATGACATTTTCTCATGAGAATGCATCCCTGTGTAACGAGCGGAGCAGTTGAGAATCCGAATTCTTCAGCACCGAGTAGTGCAGCTATCGTTACATCTCTTCCGGTTTTTAATTGTCCGTCTACTGCTATGAAAACCCGATCACGCAGTCCGTTAAGAACCAATGTTTGATGAGTTTCACTTAAGCCTAATTCCCAGGGTGAGCCGGCATATTGAATAGAAGAGATTGGGCTTGCACCTGTACCGCCGTCGTGTCCGCTTATAAGAATATGATCGGCATGAGCTTTAGTAACTCCAGCTGCAATTGTTCCAACTCCGGCTTCTGAAACGAGCTTTACACTTATCCGCGCTTTAGGATTAATATTCTTTAAATCGAAGATCAACTGTTTGAGATCTTCAATAGAATAAATATCATGATGGGGCGGGGGACTGATCAATGTAACGCCCGGTGTGCTGTGCCTGATACGTGCAATAATTTTATCAACCTTGAAACCGGGTAACTGCCCGCCTTCTCCGGGTTTTGCACCTTGAGCCATCTTGATCTGTAATTCATCTGCATTAACAAGATAATTTGCGGTTACACCAAATCGTGCAGAAGCAACTTGCTTTATTGCGGAGCGCATACTATCTCCGTTCGGGAGAGTTATATAACGAATACTGTCTTCACCGCCTTCACCGGTATTGGATTTTCCACCTATCCTGTTCATTGCTGTTGCTAACGTGGTGTGTGCCTCCCAGGAAATAGAACCGAAGCTCATTGCACCCGTTGCAAATCTTTTTACGATCTCTGCAGCAGGTTCAACTTCATCGAGCGGAACAGGATTTTCATCAGGAATAAATTCCAGCAAACTTCTTAATGTTACCTTTTGCTTGCTCTGATTATTAATCAGCTCACTGTATTCTTTAAATGTTTTGTAGTTACCCTGCTGTGTACTTTGCTGAAGCTTTGCAATTGTCAATGGATTCCAGAGGTGTTTTTCACCATCTTTCCTGTAATGATAAAGTCCGCCGGGAGGAAGAATATCGGTTTCACCAATTCGGAATGCAGCCTTATGTCGCATAATTGTTTCTTGTTCGATCATTTCAAGACTCATACCTTCCAACTTAGTGGCGGTGCCCGTGAAATAATTAGCAATAACTTCAGTGTCGATTCCAACTGCTTCAAATATCTGCGCACCGCAATAAGACTGGAGTGTACTAATACCCATCTTACTGAATATTTTGAATAAACCTTTTGAGACAGCTTTTGCATAATTCTTCTTTGCTTCCTGGTACCCCTGTACTTCAGGTATAAATCCGTCTTCACAAAGCTGCCATAAAGTTTCATAAGCGAGATAAGGATTGATGGCATTCGCACCGTAACCTAAAAGCAGGGCATAGTGAGAAACTTCTCTCGGTTCACCGCTTTCCAAGATGATTCCGGTTTTTGTTCTTAAGCCGGCTCTTATCAATGCGTGATGAACACCGCCAACTGCAAGCAGACTTGGAATTGCAGCGATATCTTCTGAAACACCTCTGTCGGAAAGTATTAATAGACCCGTTCCTTTTTTTACAAGTTCTACCGCTTCTTCACAAAGCTTATCGAGCTTCTCTCTAAAGTCGTGTCTTTCATTAGGATTAAACAATAACGAAATAGTTGAAGAGTTAAATCTTCCTTTAGTTATGCCTCTTATTTTTTCAAGTCTTGAGTTTGAAAGTAAAGGATGACCGAGTTCAATTCTTTTTGCGTGTTCAGGTGTTTCATCAAGAAGATTTTGTTCAGGACCGATATAAGTTGTAAGCTCCATTACTAATTCTTCCCTGATAGCATCCACAGGTGGATTTGTTACCTGGGCAAATAACTGCTTGAAGTATCTGAAAAGAAGTTGTGGTTTCTCAGATAAACATGCGAGAGCCGCATCCGAACCCATTGAACCGATAGCTTCCTGACTGCTTACAGCCATCGGTCGCATAACGGTTAACAGGTCTTCTTTTGTATAACCGAATATTCTTTGTCTTTTCTTAATTGTAAAAGAATCGGCTTTATAAATGAACTCGGGGTCGGGCAGGGAATCGAGCTTAACTAAGTTTTCTTCAACCCATTTTTTATAAGGATGACGATTTATAATTTCATTTTTAACTTCATCATCATCAACTATTCTTTTCTTGCTTAAATCGATGATAAGCATTTTACCGGGCTGCAGTCTTCCTTTATAAAGAATTGTATCCTGATCAACCGAAACTGTTCCGGCTTCGGATGTTAAAACAACAAGGTCATCTTTTGTAACCGCATAGCGGGCAGGACGCAAACCGTTTCTGTCAAGCGTTGCTCCAATGATAGTTCCATCTGTAAACGAAACTGCAGCGGGACCATCCCACGGTTCCATCATCGTTGCATGATATTCATAAAAAGCCCTTCTGTCTTTATCCATCAAATCGTTTTTAGACCATGCTTCCGGTATCATCATCATCATTGCATGAGGTAACGATCTACCGGACATAACGAGCAGTTCAAGAACCGAATCGAATGTAGCAGAATCACTCTGACCTTCCATAATAATAGGAAGCATTCTCTTAAGATCTTTGCCATAGTATGGTGAATTCATAACTGCCTGACGTGCAGCCATCCAGTTTTTATTACCGCGTAAAGTATTGATCTCACCATTGTGTGCAATCATTCTAAACGGATGAGCGAGATCCCAGGTTGGAAACGTGTTTGTAGAAAAACGCATATGAACCATGGCTAATGCAGATTTTAAATCCGGATCATCAAGGTCTTTAAAATATCTCGTTACCTGGTCGCAAAGAAGCATCCCTTTATAAATTACGACTTTGCTTGAAAAAGACGGCACATAGTATTGGCTTCTATCGCAGTTTAATTCTGCCCGTACTCTTTTATCGATCATTCTTCTTATCAGGTATAGGCTTCTTTCAAACTCATCCTGAGATTTTGTTTTTTTACTTGCACCTATAAAACATTGACGGATAAACGGCTGTGTTAATTTTGCACTATCACCCGGGACAGAAGGATCGACATCAACATCTCTCCAGCCAAGGAAGCAATGATTTTCATCGATAACTATTTTTTCAACGATCTTCTCTATTGTTTTACGAAGCCCCCCATCCTGAGGGAGAAATATAACACCGACACCGTATCTTCCTTCTTCCGGTAAATTGATGTCCAGACCGGTCGCTACTTTTCTCATAAACTCATCGGGCATCTGGATGAGAATACCTGCACCATCACCTGTAAAAGGATCGGCACCAACGGCGCCGCGATGCCGCAGGTTTCTCATAATTTTTAAACCGATGTCTATAATTTTCCGTGATTTCCGGTTTTTGATATCTACAACGAAACCCATTCCGCACGCATCCTTCTCAAATGAAGGATCGTACATACCCTGTTTTGGGGGAGGAAAGGTTATCATATTTTTTTGTATTTCATTCATAGTTTTGCCGTTTTTCAGCCTGATCTCCTGCAAATAAAAAAGTACTTTGTTAAATTTCTGAGTGATGAAACCGGATTTTGTCTGGTTTTGCCATCAATTCGGAGGCTCACCCTAATTTACTAAGGGTATCTTAGCAGTAGGGGAATAGTTTTCAGAAAATATATAAAATTTAACGAAAAAAACAAGAGATTTTATCGTTTCATCCATATTATTTTTAGGTTAATCTTTAACAATCGCAACAAGTTTCGATTTCCATTTTTTCAACTGCACTTTCACCATCTCAGGATTCGGTGATCCTTTAGATTGTTTTCTGCCGAGAGACTTTTCAAGCTGAAGATATTCAAGTGCTTCCTCGTTAAATATCGGGTTGATCTCTTTCATTTTTTCGATAGTTAATTCGTTGAAATTCTTTCCTGAAGTTTCAAGTTGCTTAACAAGCGAACCCACAATTTTATGCGATTCACGGAAACTGATTCCCTGAAGCACAAGCCAGTCAACTAAATCTGTTGAAAGAAAATAATCTCCGTCAAGCTCAACAGAAAATCTTTCTTTATTTATTTGGAAGGTTTCAATTACTTTATCTAAAATTTTTAAACTGCTTAAATAAGTGTTGAAAGAATTAAATGCCGGTTCTTTGTCTTCCTGCAGATCACGGTTATAGCTTAGTGGAAGAGCTTTAAGTACCGTAACAATATTTACGTAATCACCCAGAATTTTTCCCGATCTTCCTCTTATCAATTCATTCATATCCGGATTTTTCTTTTGCGGCATAAGTGAAGATCCGGTTGAATACTCGTCACTAATTCTCACAAACTTCCATTCGGCTGTAGACCAGAGAATTACTTCTTCCGATAAACGGCTTAAATGGATCTGTCCTGTAACGCACGCATTAATAAAATCGATGACAAAATCTCTATCGGAAACAGCATCGAGAGCATTACCAAAATGTTTACTGAATCCAAGCTTCCACGATGTAAATTCAGGATCGATCGGTAAAGTTGATCCTGCAAGCGAGCCTGCACCGAGAGGGGAGACGTCAGCTTGTTTAAAAGCAAAACCAAATCTCATTTTATCACGTTCCAGCATTTCTACATAAGCAAGAAGATGGAATGCAAATGAAACCGGCTGTGCTCTTTGCAAATGTGTATACCCCGGCATTATCGTTTCAACATTTTTTTCTGCAACATCGATTAAAGTATTTTGAAAATTATTTATCGATGAAATAATTTCTTCGATTGCTTTCTTTATCCAAAGTCTGAAGTCGGTTACAACCTGGTCGTTCCTGCTTCTTCCGGTGTGCATCTTTCCGGCAGTATCACCGATCAGTTCGAACAATCTTCCTTCGATCGCTGAATGAATGTCTTCATACTTTGCAGGATCAGGTTTCCAGGTTACTTCATCAAACTCTTTACGAATAATATCCAAGCCATCAATAATACTTTTCATTTCATCGGAAGAAATTATTCCAATATGTTCAAGCATTTCAGAATGAGCTTTATTAACAAGGATGTCTTCTTCAAAAAGATTAATATCAATTGGCAGCGATGAAGAAAACTTCATAGCTGAATCATCCAGTTTATTTTTGAACCTGCTGCCCCACAGCATAGATTAAACCTCTTGTAAAGATTTGTTGTTAACTATATTCATCGTTTTATACGGAAGACCATAAAGCTTAAGGAAACCTTCAGCCGCAGTTCTGTCAAAAGTATCCTGGGGAGAATATGTAGCGAGCTCTTTATCATATAAACTGTATGGCGATGTTCTTGACAATACATTAATATTTCCTTTGTAGAACTCAAGCACAACTTCACCGGTTACATTTTTCTGAACCGTATCCACGTAAGCCATTAAACCATCGAAAAGGGGAGTAAACCATAAACCATCGTAAATGAGGTTTGCTACTTTATCGGAAACTTGCTGGTTAAACCTGAATGTTTCTCTATCGATAACCAGCTTCTCAAGTTCGTAATGTGCTTTGTGTAGAATTACTGCAGCCGGGGCTTCATATATTTCTCTTGATTTTATCCCAACAACCCGGTTCTCGATCAAATCAATTCTTCCAATGCCGTGGCTTCCTCCGGTAAAATTCAAGGCGCTTACAAGTTCGGCTGGTGAATAAGTTTGTCCGTTCAATTTGATAGGAATGCCGTGTTCAAATTCGATTGTAACTGTTTCCGATTCATCTTTTGCAAACTTAGGATCGGTTGTAATCTGGTAAGCATCATCCGGCGGAGTAGCTGTAGGGTCTTCCAGAACACCGCACTCAACCGCAACACCCCAAAGATTCTCATCGATAGAGTAGGGTGCTTTTTTTGTTACCTTAACCGGAATATTATTTTTAATTGCATAATCGATTTCTTCATCACGACTGTTAAATTCCCATGTTCTTAGCGGCGCAATAATATTTAATTCAGGTGCAAGCGATTGAATGCCGACTTCAAATCTTACCTGGTCGTTTCCTTTACCTGTACATCCATGTGCAACTGTATCAGCTCCTTCGGCTAAAGCAGTATCGACAAGAAGCTTTGCTAGAAGAGGTCTTCCAATTGCGGTAGCAAGCGGGTAAACTCCCTCGTAAACGGCGCCTGCTTTAAGCGCTTTGTATGCATAATCTTTAATAAACTTTTCCTGTAACTCTGCAATAACAACTTTAGATGCACCGGTTTTATAAGCTTTTTCTTCGAGACCATCGAGCTCTTTGGTTTTACCGAGAATTCCGGTAACTGTAATTATATCGGCATCGTATTTTTCACTAAGCCATTTCACCATAACGGAAGTATCAAGTCCGCCGGAATATGCAACTGCTATTTTTTTTCTGCCCATTTATTTATCCTTTTATTTTGATGGGAGTTCGATCATTATTTGTTTAATTAATGCAACGATTGTTGGAATGCTTTTATGACTGTTCGGGATAACCAGAACCGTGTCATCCCCGCCAACCGTTCCGAGAATCTCTTCTTTGTTTAATCTATCTATGTAATGTGCAACGCCCTGTGCTCTTCCTGCCAGGGTTCTGATCACTACCAGCGATTCATTTTGTTCGATGTTGAGAATTTCAAAACCTATGAGCCGTGCAATTTGTTTTCCCGATTCATTAGGATTCAAAACATATCTCGGTGTTCCGTTGAACAATGTTCTTATAACACCGAGCTCTGCAAAGTCCCTGCTTAACGTTGCCTGCGTAACTAAATAACCTTCTTCTTTAAGTTTTTTACTTAATGCTTCCTGGTTAGTAATTGCACGATCGTTCAGGATTTCTTTTATACGATTTTGTCTTTTTAATTTTACTGGCATTAGTAACTACCGACATTTTCTTTTATGGTTGAATAAAAAATTTCGTTAAAAATATCAATTTCATTTTCAGTTATAATGAATGGGGGAAGTAGTCTTAAAACATTATCGCCCGCAGTCCCAACGATCACTCCATGATTTAAAAGCCGTAAAGCGATATCCTTTGTATTAACAGTTTTATCGAATTCAATTCCTATCATCAAACCTTTTCCCCTGATTTCATTTATTGATGAAATTCCGAGTGATCGAATTGATTCGGTTAAATGCTTACCCATGTTTTGCACGTGATCGAGTAATTCTTCAGTAAGGAGATCCATAACTTTTAGTGCGGCACTAACGGCAATAAAATTTCCTCCGAAAGTTGAACCGTGCGCACCCGGAGTAATCGAGGTCGATACTTTTTCCGAACAGACAACCGCACCGAGTGGCAAACCGTTTGCAATTCCTTTTGCAATTGTAATGATGTCGGGTTTTATATTTTCCCATTGATAAGCAAATATTTTCCCTGTTCTTCCCAGCCCGGTCTGTACCTCATCAAATATTAGAAGAAGATTATTGTGATCGCATACCTGCCTTAGTTCGCTTAAATAATTTTCATCGGGAACATTTATACCGGATTCTCCCTGGATCGGCTCAACTATAACTGCGACCGTATCGGATGTAATTGAATACTCGATTGCATTAATATCATTATAAGGGACGTAGCTGAAGCCGGGAGTCATCGGTTGAAAGCCTTCCCATATTTTATATTGACCGGATGCTGAGAGACTGCCCATTGTTCTTCCATGAAAACTTCCGAGTGTGGAAATAATGTTCGATCTTCCGTTGCCCCATTTTCTTGCAAACTTTATTGCAGCTTCAGTTGTCTCGGTTCCCGAATTGCAGAAAAATGCTTTATCTAATTTTGTGACGGAAATTAACTTTTGAGCAAGATCTTCCTGTAAAGTTGAATGGAAAAGACTCGATACATGCCACAACTCGTTTAGCTGTTTGTTCACAGCTTCTTTTATTTCAGGATGCTGATGCCCGAAAGGCGTTACAGCAATGCCGGAAATAAAATCGAGATATTTCCTGCCTTCATCATCATAAAGGTAAGCACCTTCTCCCCGAACGGGATTTACAGGATACCGCTTATAACAGTTAAGAAGGTTAGGCGATACTTTATACTGCAACTGGTAATCGGTTAGTAATCCAGCTTCCTTTTCCATCACTTTTTCCGGGTTTATTTGTGAAATTGAAATTTGTTAGATCGTTTCCAATCCATACTTTATTTACACCGCCTTCCAAAAGATCAAGGCAGCTTTTAAGCTTTGGAATCATTCCCTCTGTTATTTCCTTCTGTTCGATTCCTTCAATAATCTCGTTGTATGTTAAATAATTTTTTGCTTCACCATTCAGCTTTACGGCTTCAACGTCGGAAAGGAACAAAACTGTATCGGCATTAAGAGCTAATGCAAGTTCTTTTGTAAATAGATCGGCATTAACATTCATAAGTTTTCCATCTTTATCGCTGCAAAGACTTGAAAATACGGGAACAATATTATTTTCAAGCAATGATATCAACCAATCGGTTTTTTCGTTTAGTTTTGGATTTCCAACATAGCCGAGCCTGGCATCGAGATAATCTGCTGTGAACAAGCCTTGATCAATGCCAGTGAATCCAGAAGCGTTTATTCCTTTCGATTGTAACGAAGCGATGATCTGTGTATTAAGTAATCCCGATTGAACTGCTGCAACTATCTCTATTGTTCTCTCATCTGTTACACGGTGTCCATTAACAAACTCAGATTGAAGATTCATAGCCGCAGACCATTCGGTAATTTTATTTCCGCCGCCGTGAACGAGAACAAGTCCATCGTATTCTTTTCTGATATCCTTAATGATATCTATCCATTTGGAATCGGTAGAAAAAGAATTGAGAATTTTACCGCTGAGTTTTACAATGATGATTTTCATAAACTTTAGGTCCTGTAGTTTGCATTAATTTTAACATACTCTTCAGAGAAGTCGCAGGTCCACCATGTAGAGGACTCAACACCTTCATCGAGATCGACAGAAATTGTAACGTTATCTTTATCGAGAATTTTCCTGGCTTCGTCTTCACAAAACTCAAACTTAAAATTAGGTTGAAGTATGGAGAGCTCATCGAACTTGATCGATACTTTTTCAGGAACGAAGTCAGCACCACTGTTTCCTGCCGCAGAAAGTATTCTGCCCCAGTTTGCATCGTTGCCGTTCATTGCAGTTTTAAATAAAGGTGAATTCACCATTGCACGCGCAATTGCGTTGGCATCCTGTTTCGTCTTTGCGTTGTTAACCGATATTGTAATAAGTTTTGTCGCACCTTCGCCGTCAGATGCAATTGATTTTGCCATCTCCTGGCAAATTGCAATTAACGCCGATCTAAAAATTTTATAATCCTGATCATTCGGATTTATTTTTATTTCCGACAATCCGTTTGCAAGCAGTATAACCATATCATTTGTGCTTGTGTCGCCGTCGACAGAAATTTTATTAAAAGATTCATTAACCGCTTCTTTTATAAAATGCTGAAGCAAGTCGTGTTCGATGAAAGCATCAGTTGCAATAAAGGCAAGCATTGTTGCCATGTTCGGCATTATCATTCCGCTTCCTTTGCATACTCCGCCAATCGTTATTTCGCCTTTCGATAACTGAACTTTAACAGCAAAAGATTTTTTCTTTTTATCGGTTGTCAAAATAGCTTCAGCTGCATCTTCACCACCGGAAGTAGAAAGAAATTCAGGAATTGTGTCGATACCATTCAATAATTTTTCCATCGGGAGCTGCTGCCCGATAACGCCGGTTGAGCTTATAATTACTTCGTGAGACTTTATCTTCAACTTGTCTGCACAAATACTTTGAGATTTCAGTGTATTCTCGTAACCCTCTGCACCGGTGCAAGCATTTGCATTACCGGAATTAACCAGGATTGCTTTAACTTTTTTCTTTTGCTCGATTATATTTTTTGATATTACCAAAGGTGCCGCAACTACTTTATTCAGAGTAAATGTTCCTGCAGCTTCACAGGGCACCTCAGAATAAATTAATGCTAAATCTTTTTTGCTTTTCTTGATGCCGCAGTTTATTCCTGCAGCCTGTATTCCATTTACGGATGTTATCGATCCGTTATCAATAAACTGAAACATGTTTTAACTCCTTCTGTATTACCCCGGTCGTCTCATCCCAACCCAGGAGTTTGTTCATATTTTGTATAGCCTGTCCCGAAGCTCCCTTGACAAGATTATCTATAGCAGCAGTTATTATAACAGATTTTCCTTTTACGGAAATATTTATGTCACAAAAATTTGTATCGATCACCCAGTTTAATTCCGGTGCAGAGTTTCTTAATCTTATAAAACTTGATTTTTCATAAGTCTGCTTGTATACATCTAACAGTTCACTCTGTTCTATGGTATCTTTCAAATGTACCGATGCAGTTAAGTAAATTCCTTTTGAAACAGGCAGAAGATGTGTTGTAAATGTTAATGGCGAATCGAAACCATTTTTGTAAAGATGCTGTAGAATTTCCGGTTCGTGTTTATGCTCGTTTATATTGTAAGCTTTCACATTGCCATCCATCTCGGACATCATTAATTCTGTCTTCGGTTTTTTTCCTGCTCCGCTCGTTCCCGAATATGTAATACAGCTTACTGTTGAAATTTTATCACTGTAATTCGATACTAGTGGAAGAAGTGAAAGTAATGTTGCAGTTGGGTAGCATCCCGGATTTGCAATTAGCTTATGTTCTTCATATTTAGTACCGGGATGATCAGCCAGTCCATAGATTTTGGACTTCAATAAATAAGAGGAAGTATGTGTGAATTTATACCATTGAATGTAAAGCTCTTCAAAGTCGAGTCTGTAATCACCGCCAAGATCGATTACATATTTCCCATTTGATATTAATGAAGGAATATACTTAAGCGATTCACCGTGCGGTAAAGCGACAAAGTATAAATCATGTTCATACGAAACCGAATCGATGGATAATACGGTGGAGTTTTCTATATAACCGATCAGGTCGGGGAAATAATCATAAAGATTTTCACCTGCACTTTTACCGGCGTATACTTTGTATTCTTTAACATAAGGATGAGCGTCGCAATATTGAATTAGTTTTTTGCCTGTGTATCCTGTTCCGCCGATTATACCTATAGAGACCATTTTAACTCCTGTTCATAAAAATTTTTAGAAAAATTATTTAGTTGAAGGTTTATGTTTACCCCTAAAGGGGTAGACGGCGGATACGGCGTGGGGATGTAATAATGAAAATCACTTTGCAGGAAAGCCGGGGATCGTTAATATTTTTTATCATTTGCATCATTGGATGCAAATGTACAATCTTCTGCTTTTCTTGTCAAGTGATTTATGTATATAATTGCATTAAATTTTAATATTATGCATATATTTACAAAATATTAGGATATTTATGCAAAATTCTGTTGGAGTGGCTCTTGCTTCTGATCCTTATGAATTTTGAAAAGCTTATAGTTGAAGCTGTCGCTTAAAGCCTGGAAACTTGCTTCGATAATATTTTCAGAAACGCCAACTGTGGTCCAGGTTTCTGTACCATCGCTTGACTCGATCATTACTCTTACTTTAGCCAGCGTACCGTCTGAGCCATCCAGAACACGAACTTTATAATCGATAAGTTTTATTAATTCAATCTCAGGATAGAATCTCATCAGGGCTTTTCGAAGCGCATTATCAAGTGCATTTACAGGACCATCGCCATCGGAAGCTGTATGTTCGATCTCTCCATCAACACGTAATTTTAAAACAACTTCTGAATATGATTTACCCTCGTTATCGTTCATTACGTTTACTTTGGAGTCTAAGACTTCGAAGAAAGGGGAAAACTCGCCAAGCTCGGAACGTAGTATAAGTTCAAATGAGGCTTCTGCACCATCGTATTGTAAACCGGAATGTTCCAGCTCTTTAATGTGAGTAACGAGATTTTTTATTATTTCTTTATTATCCGGTAGTTCAATTCCAAGTTCTTTTGCTTTATATCTTATGTTGCTCTGTCCTGCCAGATCAGAAACCAGAACTCTTTGTTTGTTGCCTACAGCTTCAGGTGAAATGTGTTCATACATTTTGCTGTTTTTGAGAACTGCACTAACATGTATTCCGCCTTTATGTGCAAATGCCGATTTACCAACGAATGCAGCTCTTGTATTCGGAACGAGATTCATTAACTCGTAAACATAATTTGAAAGATGAGTAAGGTTATCAAGATTTACATCCTGAACAGTTTCCCTTTTATGTTTTAGGAAGATATTCGGAATGATGCTGCAAAGGTTTGCATTTCCGCATCTTTCGCCGACACCATTTATAGTTCCCTGAACATGTTCAACCCCGGCGTTTAATGCAGCCAGAGAATTTGCTACAGCCAGTTCACTGTCGTTATGCGCATGAATTCCTAATTTTATCGCGAATGTTTTTTTCAACTCAGTAATGATGTTGAAAACTTCTTCGGGCAGACTACCGCCGTTTGTATCGCAGAGAACGAGAATATCCGCCCCGCCTCTTTCTGCTGCACGTAACATTTTAATTGCAAACTCAGGATCATCTTTATAACCGTCGAAGAAGTGTTCAGCATCATAAATAACTCTTCTTCCGTGAGATTTTAGAAAGCTTACGGATTTGAAAATCAATTCTTCATTTTCGTCATCGGTCAATCCTAATCCCAATTCTGAATGAAGTCTCCACGTTTTTCCGAATAAAGAGATTGCAGGTGTTTCTGCTTTAAGCAATGCCTGAAGATTAAAATCTGATTCTACAGCATCGAGTGAACGTGCAGTAGAACCAAAAGCGCAAAGTTGAGCGGTATTCAGTCTAAGAGATTTTGCTTTCTGAAAAAACTCTTCATCGCGTGGGTTGCTGCCAGGCCAGCCGCCTTCAATTACATCGATGCCAAATTCATCAAGTCTTGATGCAATCAGAAGTTTATCCTGGACAGATAGATTTATAGCTTCGCCCTGTGTTCCGTCCCGTAGTGTTGTGTCGAATAGTTCAATTTTTTTGTTCATAATAATATCTGTTGTTTAATTGTTAAACTGTTTAATTGCTAAATGCTCTTAGGAAATCATTCCTGATTTACGCGCATACTCAAAAAGATTTCCTGCTTCGATAATCGGAAGAATATCACCCAGCGGATTTAACGAGTAGACTTTTTGAGTTGTATGATTGATCAACTTATTTTCATCTAATATTATCTCGATTTCATCATTTGTTGAGATAACATCATTTAATTTTTCTTTTGCCTCATAAGGAATAATAAAACCGCCGTCGACAGAATTCCGGTAATAAATTCTTGCATAAGATTCTGCAACTACTACTTTTGCACCGGCTTTCATCAAAGCGAATGGTGCATGTTCACGGGAAGAACCGCAGCCAAAGTTTGAACCGCCGATTATAACAGTGTATTCAGAAAATTCTTCACCTTCTTTTACGAAAGGAATATTTCCATAAGGCAGACCCGATTCTTTTGGCGGTACGCTCGATAATGCAAACTTTCCGTAAAGTTGTGATTCTTTCGGATCGCTCATACTATAAACAAGATGTTCTGCCGGAATGATTTGATCGGTATCGATATTATCTCCGAGAACAAATGCTTTTCCTTTAATTATTTTTTCCATAATAAACTAAGCCTCTCCCAAACCCTCTCCAAAGGAGAGGGCTTTTGGAATTATTATTTTAATCTAATTTATTTTCATTTTTCTATTTAATTGTACCCACAAAGTCCTCCTTTTTGGGAAGGACTTAGGATGGGCTTTGACTTTACATATAATCTCTTGGATCGGTTATTTCTCCGGTTAATGCTGAAGCAGCAACAGTTAGAGGCGAAGCAAGATATACTTCCGATTTTTTACTTCCCATTCTACCGGGGAAATTCCTGTTAGTTGTTGAGATAATTACTTCGTTATCTTTTGCTCTTCCAATTGTGTCCATCGGACCGCCCAGACAGGCAGCACAAGAAGATTCTGCAACGATACAGCCTGATTTCACAAATATCTCTTTTAGTGAAACACCGGAAACAGTTTCAACTTCAAGCTGTTGAGCTACGGCAGTACTGGCAGGCACAATGAAAGTTGGAACTTTAACTTCATTGCCGAATAAAAATTTGGCAGCAGAAACAAAATCACTAAGCTTGCCGCCGGTACAGGAACCTATGTAACACTTGGTAAGCTTTCTTCCTTTTACATTTTGAACTGTATCTACGTTATCGGGACTGTGAGGTTTTGCAACAAGCGGCTCAAATTCACTTGAGTTGTAACGATACTTTTGCTTGTACACAGCATCACTATCACTCCGGAATAGTTCGTAACTCTTATCCGATCTTTCTTTAACATAATTTTCAATCACTTCATCGGCTTCAATTATTCCATTCATAGCACCGGCTTCTATTGCCATGTTGGTTAGCGTCATTCTTTCATCCACCGAAAGAGAAAAAATTGCATCGCCGTTGAATTCGAGAGATCTGTAAGTTCCACCGTTTGTAGTTATATCTCCGAGAACTCTTAGTATCAAATCTTTTGCAGTGATGTATGAAGGAAGTTCACCATCAAATGTGAAGAGTAAAGATTCCGGAACTTTCTCCCAAATTTTTCCAGTTCCCAAAATGAAAGCTGCATCGGTATTTCCAACACCGGTTGAAAACATTCCGAACGCACCTGATGTGCAGGTGTGGGAATCAGTACCAAACAAAACTGTTCCGGGGATATTGTATCCTTCTTCTGCAAGAGCGATATGACAAACTCCTTTATACCTGTCAGTTCCAACATCATAATAATTCTGGAAATCGTATTCTTTAGCAAAGCTTCTAAGTAACTCAACATTTCTGTTTGCGTGAGGATTACTTGTGAAAATATAATGATCGGGAAAAATAACAAGTTTTTGTTTATCCCATATTTTAGCGTTCTCACCGAATTCTTTTTTCCAGATCGCTATTGTCGGTGGTCCGCAAACATCGTGTGTCATCAGAACATCAACATTAAGCCAGATATTTTCACCCGGCACAACACTGTTTCTGCCGGAAGCTTTGGCAAGTATCTTTTCAGTTATAGTCATTCCCATTTCATTTCCTTAAATAGCTTGTGAAACTTCAGACAGGGAAGAAAAATTCGTCAGGTTCTCTTCCTTTTCTTTTAAATAGTATTGATAGACATTTATAACATTTATGTAAGCTTTAGCACTTGCTTCTATAATGTCGGTTGCAACTCCTCTGCCTGAAAAATATTTTTCATCTTCTCTTATACGAACGATAACTTCGCCTAAAGCCTGTCTGCCGGATGTAATCGATCTTACCTGGTAAGATTCGAGATTGTATTTTTGATCCAGTGCTCTTTCAATCGCTTTGAAGCAAGCATCGACAGCACCATCACCATCCGCAGATTCCTGGAATGTTTCATTACCTTTCCTGATCTTAACTGTTGATGATGGAATAAAATTAGTTCCCATTGTTACGTGAATGTATTCGAGTTCGTATTGATCTGATTTAACATCTGAAAGCTTATCGCCCATGATAAATCTCAGATCTTCATCGAAAATTTCTTTCTTCTTATCTGCAAGAGCGATGAAAGGTTGATAAACTTCATTCAACTGTTTTTCATTAAGAGTATAACCGAGTTCCATCAACCTGGCTTTTAAACCGTGCTTACCGGAGTGTTTTCCAAGAACAATTTTTGTTTTTGGGAATCCAACTGTTTGCGGGGTCATGATCTCATAAGTATTTCTATCCTTTAACATTCCGTCTTGATGAATTCCAGCTTCATGAGCAAAAGCATTATCACCAACAATCGCTTTATTCGGCTGCACAACAATTCCGGTGAACGAAGAAACCATTTTACTTGTATTATAAATTTCTTCGGTTTTAATTTTCGTGTGAAGACCTAAAAGATTTTCTCTAACTTTAATTGCCATTACAATTTCTTCAAGAGAGGCGTTGCCTGCTCTTTCACCAATTCCGTTTATTGTACACTCAACCTGTCTTGCACCGTTTATAACTCCGCTTATAGAATTTGCAACCGCAAGACCGAGATCGTTATGGCAGTGAACACTTAACACAGCCTTTTTAATATTTGGTACGTGCTCTCTTATGTGTTTTATTATCTTGCCAAATTCATCAGGTAAAGTATAACCGGTTGTATCTGGAACGTTGATGGTTGTAGCACCGGCTTCAATTGCTGCTTCGATTATTTCACATAAGTAACTAACATCAGTTCTTCCAGCATCTTCTGTTGAGAACTCGACATCTTTTGTAAAAGTTTTAGCAAGAGAGACAGCATCCTGCGTCATCTTAATTACGATATTCCTTTTTTCAGCTAAAGATTTACCGTAATTCTCGTTACCGAATTTTCCCATTATATGAATATCGGAAGTTCCTATAAAAGTATGAATTCTGAATTTATTTGCATCTTTTAGAGCTTTATAGGCTGAATTGATATCCTGCTCTTTTGCTCTTGCAAGTCCTGCAACGATGCAGCTTACTTCCGAAGAAATTGCTTTCACTGCATCGAACTGTGAAGGTGAGGAAATAGGAAATCCCGCTTCGATGATATCGACATTTAGTCTTTGAAGCTGTCGCGCTATTTCAATTTTTTCATGAACGTTCAAAGATGCGCCGGGAGATTGTTCTCCGTCTCTCAAAGTTGTGTCGAAAATAACGATTTTTTTGTTGTCCATTTTATTACTTAGTTAATTTTGAATAAATACTAATTTCACTAAAAAACTTTTGATTTCTGACTCCTGTCTATAGTGTAAAAACTCCAAGCGCTTGCTCATCATAAATTGTATTAAAGTTTTCAATGACCTGCTCTTTCATTTTGGTTGTACTTATTGATTGTTTCCCGGAAAGATTAATATCCGGTGTTCTGTAACCATCACTTAGAGTTCTTGAAATTGCTTCTTCAATTAATTCCGATGCTTTGTTCATCTGGAATGAATGTGTAAACATCAATGCTATAGACGAAATTGTTGCAAGGGGATTTGCTTTTTCCTGTCCTGCTATATCCGGCGCACTTCCATGAACCGGTTCATACATCGCATATTTACTTCCAAGACTTGCGGACGGAAGCATTCCTAAACTTCCGGTTATCATTGCAGCAATATCGCTTAAAATATCGCCGAACATATTTTGAGTAAGTACAACATCGAACTGGCGTGGATCTCTTACCAACTGCATAGCAGCATTATCAACGTACATGTGTTCAAGTTGAATATCAGGATATTTTTTATGTATTTCGTTAACAGTTTTTCTCCAGAATTGTGATGCTTCAAGGACATTTGCTTTATCGACCGAATGTACTTTCTTTCCTCTTTTTCTGGCAACCTTAAAAGCGTATTCAGCAATACGAACTACTTCTTCCTTTGTGTAGATCATCGTGTTGAAGCCTTTGTTCTCATCGATGCCGCGCGGTTCACCGAAATAGACATCACCAGTTAATTCTCTAAGAATAACGAGATCAGTTCCTTTTAGAACTTCTTCTTTTAACGAAGAAGCATTTACCAGCGCATCATAAATTTTTGCCGGGCGAATGTTTATATAAAGACCGAGTGCTTTACGAAGCTTAAGCAAAGCAGCTTCCGGTTTAAGATTCTGCTGAAGGTTATCCCATTTCGTTCCACCAACTGCACCGAGTAAAACGGCATTGGAATCAAAACAAGCCTGAAGAACATCATCTTTTATCGGGGTACCATACTTATCGTACGAAACTCCGCCGACCATGTATTCTTTAAGGTCGAATTCTACGTTGAATTTTTCGCCGGCTAATTTCAGAACATCTACTGCGGCAGAAACTACTTCAGGTCCAATTCCATCGCCGGGAAGAAGTGCTATTTTAAACTTCATACACCGACCTCTTCCTTTTTCGGTTTTTGAAGAAGCCAGCTCATCATTTCTCTAAGCTTTGCACCTACTTTTTCAATCGGGTGATTCCTGTTTTCTTCTCTAAGCTTATCCATTTCTTTCTCACCGCTGTAATATTCATCCAACCATTCCTTAGCAAACTTACCGGATTGAACGTCATCTAATATTTGCTTCATCGCTTTTCGTGATTCTGCATTAATTACTTTACTTCCTCTTGTCATTCCGCCATATTCTGCCGTATCGCTTACAGAATAATTCATTCTTGAAAGTCCACCTTCATAGTAAAGATCAACAATCAATTTCATTTCGTGCATACATTCGAAGTAAGCAAGTTCAGGTGGATAACCGGCATTCGTTAATGTTTCAAACCCTGCTTTTATTAATTCTGCCGAACCGCCGCAAAGAACAGCTTGTTCACCGAAAAGATCGGTTTCTGTTTCATTTTTAAAGTTTGTTTCAATAACACCTGCCTTTGTTCCACCGATTCCTTTTGCCCATGCAAGTGCGAGATCTTTTGTATTGCCGGAAGGATCCTGATGAATTGCAATTAAACAAGGTACACCGCTTCCCTGTAGAAAAGTTCTCCTTACAAGATGTCCCGGACTTTTAGGTGCGATCATCATTACATTAACATTTTCCGGTGGAACAATTTGTTTGTAATGAATATTGAATCCGTGACCGAAGGCGAGAGTATTTCCGGCTTCTACATAAGGAGCAATATCTTTATCATAAACCTCTTTCTGAACCTGGTCAGGAAGGAGTATCATAATAACATCAGCCCACTTAACAGCTTCTGGTACGGTCTTAACTTCTATACCAGCATTAACCGCTAAATCCCATCTTTTGCTTCCTTTTCTTAAACCGACAACTACATTCATTCCGCTGTCTTTTAAGCTTAAAGAATGAGCGTGTCCCTGGCTTCCAAAACCAAGAACAGCAATTTTTTTATCTTCAAGATGACTTAAAGAAGCGTCATCATCATAATAAACTTTTCCCACTGATTGGGATTTCATTTCATTCAACATTTTTATACCTGTATGTTTTGTTGTAATTCTTTTTTATCACCTTTAACCTGTTCACCTCTTTTTAGTGCAACGGTTCCACTGCGCGCCATTTCTTTAATACCATAGCCTTCAAGAACGTTTATAGCTGCATCAATTTTATCAGGAGGTCCGGTTATTTCAATTGTAATTGACTTATTATTAATATCTACAATGTTCCCTCTGAAAATATTACTTACACTTATTATATCTGCACGATTTCCTTTTTGATAATAAACCGTGATCAACGCAAGCTCTCTTTCGACTCTCGGTGAACCGGAAAGATCGACAACTTTAATAGTATCGATCAACCTGTTCAATTGTTTAACAACCTGTTCGATGATTTTGTCATCGCCTTCGGTAACTATAGTCATTCGTGATATTTCAGGTGATTCGGTTTCTCCAATGGACATACTGTGAACATTGAAACCTTTACCGCTGAACATCGTAACGACACGATTAAAAGTTCCGAATTGATTTTCAACAAGAACCGATATTGTGTGTTTCATAAATTAGATCATCTCCTTTGGATTGAGACGTTTTGTCATCATTTCTTTTATTGTTGCCCCTGAAGGAATTATCGGGAAAACCATATCTTCTCTTTCAACTCTGAATTCAACAAGTGATGGTCCGTCATTAATCTGCATCATTTCTTCGAGGATTGAATCAACATCCTCCGGTTTGTTTGTTACAAATGATTTCAATCCGAATGCTTCACCGAGTTTCTGGAAATCAGGGTTACTCTCGGAAAGATCTGTAAAGCTGTATTTTTCAGCATGGAATAATTCCTGCCATTGCCTTACCATTCCTAGGAAGCTGTTGTTTATTATTATAAATTTTATCGGAAGCTTATGATGAACGGCAGTTACAAGTTCCTGCATATTCATCTGGAAGCCGCCGTCTCCGCTGATCGAAATTATTGGTCTGTCTTTGATAGCGAAAGCTGCGCCTATTGCTGCCGGAACAGAAAATCCCATTGTTCCCAATCCTCCGCTTGTTAAATGCGAACGCGGATTATTGAATTTATAATATTGTGATGTCCACATCTGGTGCTGACCAACGTCTGTTACGATAACGGCTTCACCTTTAGTGAATTCGTTGAGTCTTTCAAGAATAAACTCAGTTCTTAATTTTCCGTCATGTTTTTCATAATGTAATGGGCATTCTGCGCGCCATTTATTAATTTGTTCCCACCACTCATCAATTTCAGGCGGAGAGGTCATTTCAGCAGCAAGCTCTGCAAGAACATGTTTAACATCACCAACTATCGGAAGATCGACAACAACGTTTTTATCAATACAGGTCGGATCGATATCAACATGAATTTTATAAGCACCTGTTGCAAATGAATCGATTTTACCTGTAACCCTGTCATCGAATCTTGCACCGAGAGAAACAAGGAGATCACAATCATTTACAGCTTGATTTGCCCAGTAAGTTCCGTGCATTCCAAGCATTCCAAGTGATTGTGAATCGCTCATCGGGAAAGCACCAAGTCCCTGAAGTGTCATCGTTACAGGAAGATTATTTTCTTTTGCTAACAAACGCAGTTCACGATTTCCATCGGACATAATTACACCGCCGCCAACATAAAGTAAGGGACGTTTTGCTTTTCTTAATCTTTCAGCCGCTTTCTTTATCTGGTTTTGATGACCGAGTAAGTTCGGTTTGTAACCACGCATCTCAACTTTTTCCGGATATTCAAATTCACATACGGAATTAATGACATCTTTCGGAAGATCGACCAGAACAGGTCCAGGTCTTCCTGTGGATGCAATGTAAAAAGCTTTTCTAATTGTAGGAGCTAATTCGCTTATGTCTCTTACAAGAAAATTGTGTTTTGTTATCGGTCTTGTAATTCCAACAATATCTGCTTCCTGGAAGGCATCATTTCCGATCATGTGAGTAGGAACCTGTCCCGTGAATACAACGATCGGAACGGAATCCATGTAAGCATCTGCAATTCCTGTTACTGTATTTGTAGCGCCGGGACCAGAAGTAACCAGAACAACACCGACTCTGCCGGTTGCTTTTGCATATCCTTCAGCCATGTGAGTGGCACCTTGTTCGTGACGCACAAGAATATGTTCCAGGAAATCCACATCGTATAGCTTTTCATATATTTTTAGAGTTGCGCCACCGGGATATCCG
>Ga0210133_1000212_pt1 | contig 23216 bp, 17 predicted proteins | sample Joice_ThreeSqC_D_2_FD_184874 | JGI IMG/M metagenome (GOLD analysis project Ga0210133, IMG submission 184874) | Wetland microbial communities from San Francisco Bay, California, USA, that impact long-term carbon sequestration - Joice_ThreeSqC_D1... | ecosystem: Environmental > Aquatic > Marine >...
GGCGAGTTCTTTAAGAAATTTGAAAAATAAATGCAGAAGAAAAATGAATTATGAGTACACAGGATAAAAATAAAATCGCTGTTGAAAAATTCTTTTCTTCCTTCGGGAAAGCAGAACATTCATCTTACTATGATACTTACTTCCATAAAGATCATAAATTATACTTCCCGATGTTTCCTTTGCCGGTAGATAGTGAAGATCACAGAAAAATTGATGAAGGTTTCATTTCAGGATTCCCCGATACTAAAATAGTTATTGATGATATATTCTCAGCTGATAACAAGGTTGTGTTAAGAGGAAAGTTTACAGGGACTCATAAAGGCGAATTCAATAACATTCCCCCTACAGGTAAAAATATAAGTTTATCTTTTATTTCAATTATTGAATTCCGTGATGGAAAAAATATCTGCGAATGGGTTGAGATGGATACAATTAAAATGATGCAGCAGCTTGGTCTTGTTCCGGATCAATCTTAATTCTCAATCTATAAGAATATTATTAAAATCAATTAATAAACCTAAACTATTGAAATGATTACCAATATGTTAAAAAAATATTTAACCATGGTAATTATTTTATTCACTACCGTCTTAACATCTTGCCAGAATAATCAAATGAATAAAACCGGGAAACAGTATATAGAAGCAACAATAAAAATAATTGAGATATTCGATAGTGGAAATGTCGATGAGCTCGACGTATTAATTTCCAAAGATGCTGTTGACCACCAGTTAGATACAACTGCTACTGAAAAAAAGGGACTTGAAGGAGTTAAGGATGAGTTTAGATATTTTCATAAGGTTTTTCCTGATTTGAAAACAACAATACATTCAATCGCAGTTTCAGGAGATACTGTATTCTGTTACTCCACTTCAGTTGGAACCAGCACCGAACTGTTTATGGGATTACCGGCAAATCAAAAAGTTGTATTAAATGGTGTAGACATAGTGAGGTTTGAAGGTGATATGAATGTAAAGCACCGGGGTTTCATCGATGTCAGCGATATGATGAAAATGATAAAACAGACAATGTAGAATAAAACAAATTAACATTTATTTTCTAAGAAGTATGCACTCTCTAACAAACAAATTAATCATTCATCAAAAGGAGTTGAAAATATGTTGCAGGAAAACTTGAAACTGGCAAAAAAAGTTTACGAGCTTTTTAATAACAACCAGATTGAAGAACTCTCAAATCTATATTCGAAGGATTCTGCCATAGCACATATTCCGACAAATATAGTCTTTAACGGACCGGAGGGATTTAAACAGGCAACGAAGATCTGGAAAACAGCTTTTTCAGATGCAAGATGTGTTATTACGAACCAGGTAGTAACGGATGACTATATCGTTACTGAATTTAACGGAGTAGGAACTCACGATGGTATTCTAACAACTCCGGTTGGAAACATAGAGCCTGCAGGTAAAAAGGTTAACATTCCTTTTGTTGAAATACTCGGTGTAAAGAATGGAAAAATTGAAAGTTCAAAATTATATTTTGATAATGCCACAATGATGCATCAATTAGAACTTATTCCTGAAAAAGTATAACTAATGTTTTAACATTATTTTTTCTTTTGCCGGAATTTTATTCTTCCGGCAAAGGTTTTCATATCCACGGATCAAGTGTAAAAGGGTATAGTTACCTTCATTCAAATTTCCCTATAAATCAAGTAAAAAATACGTTAATCCTTAGTAGAAAATATAAGATTTGATGAAGTAATCTTTCAATAATTGCTAAAACTGTGGCATTACATTTGAGTTTGCGTTCTTTTTAATGTAGTTAATACAATAATTCCTGATGGATGTCGGTTGTAAAATTGACAATGCTGAATGTAAGGAAAATCATTCAACGTAGTTAAGAGCAATAAAATATGGTGGTGAAAGATTTTATTGAAGATAATCAATTTATCTTCAAGACATTAATAGAAAATATACCTTTAAAATTATTTACAAAAGATCTCGACTTACACTATACCGGCTGCAGTAAAGATTTTGCAAAGGTTTTGAGAACACCTCCTCAAAAAATTATCGGTAAAACCGATTTCGATCTTTTCCCTTCCGAAACAGCCCTAAAGCATAAAGCAATAGAGAATAAAATTCTTGCCGGACTCGAAGAAGATAGTTATGAGGAAAAATATGAAACGAAGAACGGGGAAATTAGCACTAAGATAACTCTTCATCCGGTTAAGAATGGGAAGGGCAAGGTCATAGGTCTGCTTGGGGTTCTTCTTGAGATTCCGGATAAGGATAAAAACCCCGTTCATTATGAAAATATATTTCAAACATCATTAGATGGATTTTGTATAACTGATGGTGAAGGCATTATCAATTACGCTAACGATGCAATTTGCGAAATGCTTGGATATGAGCGCAATGAATTAATAGGTAAGAAATTTATTGCTTTCGAAAGCATACGAAACGGAATGATTAACCATTTCAAAAATGCCGGCACAAATGGATACGATAGATTTGAAACTGTAATAAAGAAAAAAGATAAGAACTTAACTCACGTAGAAATTTCATTAACATATTCAGACAAAGGTGAGGGAGAGTATATTTTATCTATAAGAGATATCAGCGATAGAGTTAAAGCCGAAGTGAATCTAACCCAAAGTGAAAGACGTTATCAGGATCTTGCCGAGATTTCTCCAGTCGGTATTTTCCATACCGATGTTGAAGGAGAGACAACTTATGTTAATAGAAGGTGGTCTAAAATTTCCGGTTTGTCTTTCGAAGAGAGTCTGGGGCAGGGGTGGCTTTCTGCTGTTCATCCGGAGGACCGGGAAAAAATTATTAAGAACTGGAATAACACAATTAATGATAAAAGTGACTCCGTTGCTGAATACCGTTTTTTACATAAAGATGGCTCGGTCATTTGGGTAATTGGTCAGGCAGTTCCTCATACGGATTCAAACGGTAAAATTATAGGATATCTAGGAACAGTTACAGATGTAACCCGGCATAAACAATTATTTGAATCTATCAGGGAATCGGAAAAACTTTACCGGGATGTGGTTGAAAATGCTTCCGATATCATTTATTCTGTAGATGTATCGGGGAGGTTTACGTATGCAAATAAAGCCGCACTAAAAGCTTCAGGCTACTCATTAGAGGAAATTAATAAGTTATCTTATTTCGATCTTGCACTTCCCGAATATCACGAAAAAGTAAAGAGAACGTATTTTAAACAGCATTTAAGCAAGTCGCCAAACAGCTATGTTGAATTTCCTTTCAAAACGAAATCAGGTGAAATCAGATGGTTTGGGCAAAGTGCATCATTAAAAAATGAAGAAGATAAAACAATCGGATTTCAAATAATTGCAAGAGATATAACAGCTCAAAAATTAGCCGAAGAAGCACTTAGGCAAAAACAAATATTATTGAGAACATTAATAGACAGTGCACCGGATGCAATCTATATAAAAGATGAATTTTCCAGAAAGACCTTAGCTAACTTAGCTGATGTGCAAAATATGGGACTGCAGTCGGAAGCTGAAGTTCTTGGTAAGGATGACTTCGAACTATTCCCAAAAAAAGTTGCAGAAAATTTTTATAAAGACGATCAATTTGTATTGCAAACCGGGCAGCCAGTATTAAACAGGGTTGAGCACCTCCAGGATCAGAATGGAAAAGAAAAATGGATCCTTACTTCTAAAGTACCACTTCGTGATGATAAAGGTCGCATTATCGGATTAGTTGGAATAGGACACGACTTTACTGAGAAAAGGAATTCAGAGGAAGCGCTGAAGAAAAATGAGAAATTGTTCAGAACGGCGCAGAGAATTGCAAAACTTGGTTCGTACTGTTTTGATATTAAAACAGGAATTTGGGAAAGCTCTGAAGTACTAGACGATATTTTTGGAATTGATAACACGTTTGAAAAATCAATTGAAAGCTGGCTGCACATTGTTCATCCTGATGATAGAGAAAGAATGCGCTCTTATTTGTTTGATGAAGTGATAGCACAAAAAAAATTGTTCGATACCAAGTATAGAATAATCAGGATAAACGACGGAGCTTTAAGATGGGTACGCGGTATAGGTGAGCTTGAGTTTGATGAAAACGAAAACTTGAGTCGTATGATTGGAGCAATACGTGATATAACAGATCGTGTAAAAGATGAAGAGCAGATAAAGAAACTAAATCGCTTATATGCCGTGCTGAGTTCTATCAACAAATCGATAGTCCGGATACGCGATGTTCAAATGCTTATGGAAAGTGTTTGTGAGATAGCCGTAAGCGTTGGTAATTTCCAAACAGTGTGGATTGGAAAAATGGTTGAATCTTCTCATCAAATAGATTTTGTTGCGCACGCCGGCAAATGCGATTTTAATACTCAAAGCTTCGAGATCATCAACTCACTTAATAATGAGTTTTTCAATTTTTACCCGCCAGATAAAATATTTAGCGAGCAGCAACATCAGATATATAAACTTTATCCTGATACAGGAAAATTGGCTCCACACCACGGAAAAGCATTTCAGGCTGGCTGCCGTTCTTATGGTTCATTTCCTCTTAAAGTTTCAGGCAAAATATGGGGAAGTGTAAATCTATATTCATCTGAGCCGGATTTCTTCGATGAAGAAGAAATAAAGCTGCTCGATGAATTGATAATGGATATTTCATTCGCTCTTGAGTTCAATGAACAGGAAACTCGAAGAAAGAATATGGAGGAAGAGCTTCGCAAAAGTGAAGAAAGATTCCGTTCACTTTATGAAAATAGTACGGTGGGTATTTACAGGACCACGCCGGATGGTAAAATTCTATTAGCTAATCCAACTCTAATTAAGATTTTAGGATTCACGTCATTTGAAGAACTTTCGAAAAGAGACCTTAATAAGGAGGGATTTGAAGAATCGATGGAACGTAAGAAGTTTGTCGAAACAATAGAAAAATTTGGTGAAATAATCGGGCAGGATTCCCAATGGAAGAAGGATGATGGAACAATCGTTTACTTAAGAGAGAGCGCTAAAGCAATGCGCGATGAAAATGGAAAAACACTTCATTACGATGGAATTATTGAAGATGTTACAGAACGAACTATTGCAGAAAATGCTTTAAAAACAAGCGAAAGAAGATTAACTGATGCACTTGAAATCGCTATGCTAGGACACTGGGAAATAGATTTAGTCACAAACAAATTTGTTTTAAACGATCAATTCTATAAACTCTTACACACTACTGCGGAAGAGCAAGGCGGCTATTTAATGGAAACCGAAGAATACTTTAGACGTTTTCTTTTTCCTGAAGATGCAAATATTATTGCTTCAAAAATGAAACGTTCTATGGATTCCACCGACTTAAAAGTGAGCAGGCAGCTAGAACATAAAATCCGTCTTGCTGATGGAAAAACAGGTTACATAGCCGTACGACTCTTTGTTATAAGAGACAACAATGGTAAAACGATCAGAGTATACGGTGTAAACCAGGATATCACCGAACGAAAACTTGCGGAAGAAAAAATAATACGGTCTGAACAAGAATATAGAAGGTTGTTTGATAATGCACACGATGCCATTCTCATTTTAAATCCTGAAAATGAAATTGTTTTAGACGTAAATGAAAGAGCCTGTGAATTATATGGATTCTCCAAATCTGAGTTTCTTGGAATGTCGCTGGAAAAAATAACTAAGGATGTGGAAGCAGGGAAAAATAAATTAGATAGAATTTTACAGACGGGAGTTGTTGATAAATTTGAAACCGTTCAATATACAAAATATGGGAAGGAATTAATTTTTGAGGTAAATGCTTCATTGATTGAATACAGAGATGGCAAAGCAATACTAAGTCTTAACCACGATATTACTGATCGTAAACGGACAGAAAATGAACTTGAATTTGCTTACGAACAGCTATCCAGCATCTATGCGAATATACCGGAAGCAATATTTTCATTCGACCAGGTTAATAAGAAAATGATGCAGGTATCTCCCGCTCACGAGTCAGTATTCGGATATCCTCTGAACGAATTTTATAGAAATCCGGATTTTTGGTATGAAATTATAATTCCGGAAGATAAGCCGGTTATCGATGCAGGCTTTCCTCTCTTAGCTGGCGGAAAATCTGTTCTTCATCAATACAGGATAAAAAGACCGGACGGCAAAATAGATTGGATTGAATCCAGGGTAAAACCGATATTAGATAATAACGGTAACGTTATTCGTATAGATGGGATTGCTGGTAATATTACAGAACGAAAAAAAGCAGAAGAAGAGATTATCAGCGCAAAAGAAAAAGCAGAAGAAATGAACCGGCTGAAAACAATCTTCCTCACAAATATGAGTCACGAATTAAGAACTCCTTTAATAGGGTTACTCGGTTTATCGGAATTTCTTGCCGATGAGGTTGAAGATGACCTTAAAGACAGCATGGAAATGATCAATAAGAGCGGGCAAAGGTTGCTTCGTACTTTAAGTACAATACTGGACTATTCAAAGCTTGAATCGGAAAGAATTGAAATAAATTTAAGTGCGGTATCTGTAACCGATCTATTGAAAGAACAAATTAAACTGTTCCAACCGCTTGCCAATTCAAAAGGTGTAAATATAATTGAAAATTTTGATGCGAAGGAAATCAAAATATTTACAGATGAAAAATTGATTTATGACATCATAAATAATTTGATTAATAATGCTGTGAAATTTACATCGCAAGGTGCAGTAACCGTTTCTTCAATTCATCAGCAGAATGAATTAATACTAAAAGTTTCTGATACAGGTATTGGTATTCCTGAGGAAAAGTTAGACATTATTTTTGAAGAATTTCGTCAGGTAAGTGAGGGAACGAACAGAAGTTTTGAAGGAACCGGTTTAGGTCTATCTATCGTAAAAAAATATGTAAATTTATTAAATGGAAATATTAGTGTAGAAAGTCAAGTTGGCGAAGGATCGTCTTTCATTATTCATTTTCCATTAAACCAGGTACCGAGCGAAAATGATGAATTGACGTATAATTCCATATCTAATGAGGAAAATAAAAAACCAGATAAAGATGACATAAGGCTGAAGAATATTCTTTTAGTTGAAGATGATTTAATCAGTGGGATAACAATAGAAGGTATGCTGAAGAATAATTATAAAATTTATAAAGTAAATAATGCAATAGACGCTATCAATAGTACAAAGAATGAAATTTATGACGCTATTCTTATGGATATAAATTTAGGACGCGGAATGGACGGTATACAGGCGACGAAAGAAATTAGAAAAGTTGCCGGTTATGAAAATATTCCGATATTTGCAATGACTGCTTTCGCATTGGAGGAAGATAAAGAAGAATTTCTAAAAGGTGGATGCTCACATTATATCGCAAAACCATTTACTAAAAAAGAAATACTGGAACAGATGGATTTGATATTTGATAAAACATCTGTTCATTTATAACTGATTTATTCTATAAGCTTTATTTATTTCATTTAAGAATTCTTAAAAATTCATTTTTGCACCAACGTTAAAAAATCTTTTAGAGAATACTTGCGGCACCGCAATAGGGTAAGGCGAGATGGGAAATACAGTGTAATAATTATAATCTGCAATATTGTTCTTATCAAATACGTTCAACACTTCGGCTATCAGAGTTAAATCAGTAGTTTCATCAAGATCGAACTTAAAGCTTAACCCCATATCCAGGCGAAAGTAAAAAGGAAATTTGGCAACATGATTATAATCAGTTTCTAAATATGTTAAACCGGTTTCTTCATCTTTAAGTGAAAGCTTTGGATGATAAAGCAAACCGGAACCAAATAGCAATCTTACATGCGATTGAAAGTTAGGTATATTTTTTATTTTATCCTGAAGAAATACTTTGAAGGTATGTGTCTGATCAAGCAAACTCCTGATGTAACCCGATGAATTATCCTGAGGCTTTTCTTTTGAATTAAGATAACTGTATCCAACCCAGCTTTTTACGCCCTCAACAATTTCTCCTTCATATTGAAAATCGAATCCGTAAGTATATCCTTCAAGAGAGTTTGTTCCGTTGTACTGAATTTGCATCTTTTCTATGTTGAAAGGAATAAGATCTGAATTGCGCTTGTAATATGCTTCCACCTGGAATCTTTCAGTGCTGTTTTTCCGGTAGTCCCAGCCGGCAACGATGTGATAAGATTTTTGAGATTTAAGTATCTCACCATTACTATTCTCATTATCTCTTAATTCATAAACAAATGGTGGTTGAATATAATAACCTGCACTCAAGTTTAATGTATGTTTTAATGACGGCTTAAAATAAAGTGAGAAAGATGGACAAACATTAAATTCATAGTTATAGCTGTAATAGATGAATCTGCTCCCGGCATTTACTGAAAATAAATCATTCAATTTGATGTAATCCTGTACATAAAATATTATTGATCTGAATAAGTCTGAAGATTCATCCCTCTTATAAATTGGCAGCTCAAGAGTTGAATCAGGTCCGCTCTCATAAGTATTGGAAAATAAAGAGCTGGCAAAACTACTTGATTTGAACTCAATTCCTGCTTCAAAAGTGTGATTGCCTGCCAAATAAAATAACTGTGATTTGATTTCATAGGTTTTCAGATCAAGATGACTATCGACAATTTCGAATCTTTCCTTAAGAAAAATCTTGTTATCATCCGGATTATATGCTGAACTCGAGTAAAAAATATCTTCAGCCAGATTAGTATTTTCTTTCTCAAAGTCTAAAGTGTATGCTGAAGAAGCATTAAGTATTAAATTATCATTAAACTTAAATTGATACTTGACGCCATAAAGATCAGTATGGAATGATGAGTTACGAACCCCATCAAAATTTACAGAGACTTCCTTCACATCCATCCATGACGTTTGAAAGTGACCCCGCCAATTTTCCGGCTTCAGATCATAATTGTTAACTGCTTTAATTGCAAGCAATTCCAGTGATGAATTAGAATTGAAATTATATCTTCCGAATAATTGAAAATCATAAAAAGATGGATTGTAACTCCCTTTCCTTTGCAGCCTGCTGCCGAATAGTGAAGGGTAGGCATACCTTAGTCCGCCAATGATTTGAAAGTCATCAAATGCTTTTGATACAACTAACGCAGAGCGGAGCAAGTCTGCATTTGCATTTACCTTAAGACGTGATTCGGTTGGTAGTTCGTAATTTACTTCAAGTGCAGAAGAAATTTTATCACCCAAATTGGATGGAAATGCACCGGCAAAGAATTTCAAATCTTTAACCATAAATGCATTTATAAGCGATTGACTTTCTTCAAGACCTTCTTTAATTAAAAACGGTCTGTGAATTTCAAAGCCGTTAAGATAGATCAGGTTTTGGTCGTAATTTCCACCACGAACATTATACCCAGTTGAGAGTTCATCGTTTGAAACAACACCGGGGAGTATTTTTACACTTCTCAATACGTCATCAAATATGGTTGGCATTTTTTGAATATTCTCACCTTCAATTTTTCTCACAACTGTAGACTGCGGATACTTTTCGCCTACAATATTTACTTCTTCTTGTTCAATCTGAGTTGGTTGCAGGCTAGCATTAATTGTATAACTTTTTGTACCAGGAGAAAATATGACTTCAATAATTTTTGTTTCATAGCCTACATAACTGAAAATGAACTTAGTCCTACCTTCAGGAAGATATATTGAATAGTTTCCATTCTCGTCGGTTGTTGTGCCTTTATCCGAAGGTTCTACAGTAATATTTGAATTTAATAATGGCTGGTTAGTCTGAGCATCGGTTACTATGCCAAAAACTCTGATAGAGTTTTGTGCAGGTAATAGAATTGAAAAAACAAACAGATAACTGATAACCGCATATCGCATTAGCTCTCCTGGAAATATTATTTATGCAGTATCAATCGATCATTCAATCCTGAATTTTTGATAATCACAATTAAAAATATTTTTGGTTGGTTTACAAGTCGTAAATGAAGTATTTATTATTTTGCGTTGAGTTTCCGGCTTTTTAAATTTTCTTATTTTTATATTTGTGCATAAGAATCAAGTAGTATATTTTTTTTATTTAAAGAGTCTTATCCACGATATTTTTCAAAAGGGTATATATTTTATAATTAATTAAAGCAAAAAAATTATCAATTTGCTTAAACGGTTAAGTTATGATTCATTCAAAAAAAAATAATTTTCTAATTACAATTTCATTCCTTTTTCTTATCAGTTCCATTTCTTACGGACAGGATAAAACGGAGTTTAGCATAGATGAATGTGTAAACGAATTCAATCCTGATAGTGTTATAAAAACTGAAGTGGGATATCAATACTGGTTTGTGGATAAAAAATTTCTTGATGGAAGAACATTAAAAATGAGTGTTGTTGCACCGCACAAGGCAACACATGCACCCCACAGTCATAATGAGGATGAATTCTTTTTTGTGCTTGAGGGGACAGCAGAATTCTATTTAAATGGAGAGACGAGAACAGGAGTACCTCTAACGAGTTTCTATTGTCCGCCAAACTCAATGCATGGTATCAGAAACATTGGTGATACTGAACTTAAATATTTAGTTATCAAAAAATATGAAATGAAGTAATTTTAGTTTGAAAGACTTTTATTATGAGAATAATTTTTCTTCTTCTGATCTTTAGTTTGATCTCCTGTGTACAGGAACCTATCGAAATACTAAAACATAAACCATTCGATCTCGGATCGTTTTATGACAGCTCTCATCACTGGTATGATATACATGATGAAGATAGAGTGATTGATCCCTTACCCGATCAAAAAAGATATAGTGGTTCCGACATAACTGAGATAGCCGACAATATCATTTTATTCCAAAAGAGTAACGGGGGATGGACGAAGAATTATGATATGAGAGCAATATTAACGGATGAACAGAAACTGGCAGTCATCAATTCCAAAAATGAAACGAACACAACTTTTGATAACGGGGCTACGCATTCGCAGGTTCAATATCTTGCTGATGTTTATACAAAAACAGGAATCGAAAAATATAAGGATGCCTGTATCAAAGGAATTGAGTTTATTCTTGAAGCACAATACGACAACGGCGGTTTTCCTCAATTTTACCCTGACAAAAGCGGTTACAGGAAGTACATAACTTTCAACGACGGTGCAATGATAGGAGTTATGGTGGTGCTGCATAGAATTGTTATGAATACTTCTGAATATTCATTTGTCGATGAGCAGCTTCGGGGCAAAGTTAAACAAGCTTTTAATAAAGGGATTGATTGCATATTAAAATGCCAGATTGTTGAAAGCGGCGATAAAACTGCCTGGTGCCAGCAGCATGATAATATAGACTTTCATCCTCAGAATGCTCGTACATTTGAACCGGCGGCAATCTGTAACGGCGAGAGTGCCGGAATTGTTTATTTATTAATGCAACTCGATCAGCCTTCCGATAAAGTTGTTGAATCAGTACAAAGTGCAATTAAATGGTTTGGTGAATCAAAAATATTAGGCATCCGTGTAGAATCGGTTGATTCATCATTGGCAGATTATCAGTATCATTCAACTGATAAAGACAGAGTTGTAATCGAAGATCCCGATGCGCCCCCTCTTTGGGCAAGATTTTATGAATTAAAAACTCACGTACCTCTATTTTGCAAACGCGATGGCAAATTAGTTTATTCTATGGCTGAAGTAGAAAGGGAAAGAAGAACCGGTTATGCCTGGTACATAGACTGGCCGCAAGCTGTTCTGAATATTTATCCCGCCTGGCAAAAGAAATGGGCACCTGAAAATAATGTTCTTGAAAATTGATGTGAAAATGAAATTACAATTTCATCATTGGAGTAGCTCTTTGGCAAACCTGCACGCAAACACCAAATGGATCACGTAGTGTCGCAAGGTGCGAGCCATCATCAAGCTTTAAATCTTCTTCGAGTTTTGCCCCAGACTGAATCAATTTGTTTTTCATACTTTCAGCGTCATCAACCATGAAAGCAAAATGGAATTCGAGAGGATGTGCATTTTGATGATCTGGAAATTTAGCAACAGTGTTTGCATACAATTCCAGTACAACTCTACCTGTTTTATCAGCAAGGAAATGAGTGAAAGGTGATTTGTCCAGAGAACGAACTATTTTCATATCAAAATTATCGATATACCATTTTGCCATATTTATTGGATCTTTTACGTTAAGTGCAAAGTGTTCAAAAATCATTTTAGTTACCTGGATTTTGTGTTAAATAAATTTTATTGAAATTGTGATAGTTCAATGCTCTCATTTATAAAATCAAACTTAATTCAGAAATATTAGATTTACAATTTGTTTAATGTCTTTTTGTTTTCAATGATAAAAAATTATAACACCTGATTTTAGCAAAATGAAATTACGCATAAAATTATTTTACGCATTTATTGCTTCAATTTTATTAATGCCAATCCTTGCACATTCTCAATCAAATGAAGTAATTCGTGATACTTCGTATACCGTTTACAGTGCATTTAACAAGTACAAGAAAAATTATCCTTTTATAAAAATTGTTAAACCTGAAATGCCTGATGGAATTTTGGCAAAATGGAATGTTGTTTATCAAACTTACGGAAACAGGAAATTGCATCTGGATATGTTCTATCCGGCTGATACAAACAAAATTTATCCTGCTGTTTTAATGGTTCATGGCGGTGGCTGGAATTCAGGAGATCGATCGTTACTTGTTCCTCTTGCGCAAAAGTTGGCTGATGAAGATTACATTACCGCAACACTTGAGTATAGACTTTCACCCGAAGCCGGTTATCCTGCTGCTGTGTTCGATATTAAGTCGGCAATACGTTGGCTGAGAGCAAACTCTGAAAAATATTTTATAGATACAAACAGAATTGCAGTTCTAGGTACTTCTGCCGGTGGACATTTAGCAGCTTTTGTTGGTGCTACAAATGGGATGAAAAAATTTGAACAACTAACAGATAACCAAAATTTCTCAAGTAATGTTCAGGCAATTGTAGATATCGATGGAATACTTGATTTTACTGATCCTGCTGAAAGTGGAAAAGATACAAACTTTGCGAAACCGTCGGTAGGGAAGTTGTGGCTTGGTTATGCATATAAAGATAATCCTTCAATCTGGGTTGAAGCTTCGCCACTGACTTATGTTGATGAAAAGACACCTCCGACTGCTTTTATAAATAGTTCGTTTGCAAGATTTCATGCCGGTCGTGATGAGGCTATAAGAATTTTGAAGAAAAATAATATTTATTGTGAAGTGCATACATTGCCCGAAACACCTCACTCATTCTGGTTGTTTCATCCCTGGTTTGAACCGACGTGTAAATATGTAATAGGATTTTTAAATCATATCTTTAATAAATAGAAATAATAATAAACTTCTCTATTTTCCTGTTCACTTAATTTTTAATATTTATAACGAGATAATTAATCTCAACTTAAAAGGAAAAGTTTATGGATGAATCGATTGATAAATTAAAATACCCGGTCGGTAAGTTTTCAATGCCGGAAAATGTAGATGAAAAAGTAATCAAACAATGGATAAATGATATTGAAATTCTTCCACAAAAATTAAGAGAAGCAGTAAATGGATTGAACGAAGAACAACTAAATACTCCATACAGACCAGGTGGCTGGACAGTAAGACAGGTTGTTCATCACGTTGGCGATAGCCATTTAAATAGTTATATTCGTTTTAAGCTGGCATTGACTGAAGATAATCCTACCATCAAACCTTATGATCAGGATAAGGCAGCAGAGCTTGAAGAATATAATTTACTTCCAATCGAGGACTCGTTAAATTTCGTTGAGGCATTACATAAAAGATGGATAGTGTTACTCAAAACCTTGAAAGATTCTGATTGGGAAAAAACATTTTTCCATCCCGAATCGAAAAGAAATGTTTCATTGAAAAGGAATCTCGGTATATATGCGTGGCATAGTAAACATCACGTTGCACACATTGCTTCTCTCAGAGAAAGAAATAATTGGTGATAAAAATAAAGGAATAAAATATGGAAACACTAAAATTTAAATACGGTGGGGCAAAAGCGTTAGTTGAGTTGCACGAAATTCAAATGCGTTCATTCATTGAAATATGGAAGAAAGCAAAAGAGGTAAATGTTCCTTTACCGGTTACGGACGATCCGTTTTATAAATCACTGGATACAATTCTTTATCACGTATTAAGATCATCGCGTGGCTATATAACCTGGATTTGCGAAAAATTAAATTTACCTGATCCGGGAATAACTCCTGCCCCGGAAGAAAACACAGTAGAGAAGTATCCTGAATATTTAGAACAACTTCTTGAAAAATGGAGAGCCCCACTTTGCGATGTTGAAGTTGAAAAGTTTGAGGATAAATTGTACACATCAAACTGGGGAGTCGATCATACAATTGAAGCAATGCTTGAACATGCTGTTATGCATCCGATTCGTCACGAGCATCAACTTAAAAAATTGATGAAAGAAATGAAGATGTGAATTTGTAGTGACACTTTGAAGTTAAAGCATTTACTAACTGACTAAGATCGTTAGTCTTTATTTTATATTAAGGTTCTGCATGTACGATTGCGGCTTTGCTAATGTCGTATAAATAATCCGGTGCTACATCATAACCATTAGCCCAGGTTAATGCTCCGTACTCATCAATGAAAAATCCCCTAAAATATTCCTCACTTTTAATATCTGAGAAACTCTTGAGATCTTCTTCAATTATGTATTTAAAATCGGCGATTTTTAGCTCGCCGTTATTAAACTCGATAAGTATTTTATAATCACCAATATAAATTGCATTTACGGGTACTTTTATTTCTTCCATGGTTCTATCCTTTCAGGTAACTCTTTATTTCTGATTTTATTCCAGTTAGCTGTCAATTCTTCTTTATGCGATGCAATCCAGCTACAAATAATAGTTAGTTTATTAGGTGATAAATTTCCTTTAACTATTTTTCCGTTAAAGTCTACCTTTGTATATCTGCCTGCACTATATACGTGAATATGTGGAATTTCGTGGTCATTATAAAACATACGAATCACCATTCCCATAAATCTTGATATTTCCGGCATAATTTTTTACAAAAATTTAATAAGTCTTAATTTTCAATAGAACGTTATTCTGTAATTGATCATTTAAGTAAAAAATAAATTCTATCTTTTTATTGTATATCAGTTTTGTTTTGATATAATCTAATATACCACGATGATAGCTGAAATGAAACAAACTCCAAGGTAAAGACTTCTTGATATTAAAAATTTAGGATATAAATATTATGTAGAGTTGGGTTTTCTATCCTCCCATGAGCCTTCTACTAAATTACTTTAATTTACAGACGAAAATATGCTAAGGTTCAGAATTATTGCATCCCAGTTAAGGAACTGCAAACACCATAACTACCTTAAATTTTATTCATCGAAAAGAATTTAAGACAACCTGGGGATTATTATTATTTTCTAACGAATAATTTGGGTCGAATAATTTTGTTATATTATAAACTATAATTTTAGCAGAAAAGCAGGAAATGTATGAGCACTTTTAAAGTTCAGGTCGTAGCGGTAAATCCTCTTAAAGATGGCAAGGCAACTCCCCCTATTGAAGCCCTGGTTGATGCCGGGTCAGAGCTAACCTGGTTACCGCAAAGCGTGCTGAAAAATATTAACGTAACAGCAAGAAGTAAAAAAACTTATATAACTGCAACCGGCGAGCATATTGAAAGAAATGTTGCTTACTTGATTCTCAGAGCCGAAGGATATGAAACTATTGATGAAGTTGTGTTAGGTGAAAAAGGCGATTTGAATCTATTGGGTGTGCGTACATTAGAGGGTTTTTCCGTTATGGTTGATAATATTGCTCACCGTTTCGTAGCTCGTGCTTCCTTAGCAACATAGAGTAATAATTTGATAAAATCTACATTTATTCTATTCAATTAATTTTAGCTATTTACGTATTCTTTCAAAGGAGCGGCTATGCCGATGGCTTCTAATCCGCTTTTGTACTGCCGGGTTATCACCTTAGTTAAGATTATGGCGAGTAAATCGGCGGACGAGGGCATCCGGGTATAATTACCTGCCGCTTGCGACGAGGAAATTCATTTTAGCTGCCAATGCGCTAATACCATTCATTTACGTTTAACTTATCCATACGCTAATTGATTATTTTAAAATCTCTATCTTCCAAACTCCAGATCCAGCACTTGCATCATTGCTTTACGGTTTTTGTAACTTTGATGAAAATAATTAACCATCGATTTTACTTTCTCATCGCCGCCGGTAATCTTTTCCAAACTTTTAAGATGGCGTGCAACTTCATTGTAATACCTGCGCCCGGTATTTTCTGCAAGCCTTTTTATTCCCTTTTCATACAATAGAATAAGTTCCTCCGGGAAAAACTTTCTTAAATGTTTTGCATATCTATCGATTAAATTTATTTCTTCGGAATTTAATTGTAGTAGTTTCAATAGCCGCTCTCTGTAATTTTCCTCTACAAAAATATCTGCAAGAGTAGCGGCATCATGAAAGGTGCCTGTTGCTTCTCTACCTTTAATATTATCTATTATACCTTCACAGATTTCCGACCATTCGGTTTTTTGATATGTTGATTTCAGTTTTTTATAATATCTCATGCTAAAATGATTCTCAAAGAAAAGTTTCTTTGTCATCTTCCTAATTTCAATAATATTCTTTGTGGTTTCATAGATTGAGAGCAGCTTCTCATTCCAGTTGTGCACTGTTCCCGGATGCTTTTTTTCTTCTGCAATTTTAATTCCCTCAAAACATAATTCTGTTGCTTTGATGTAGTCTTTCTTATTTAAAAACTCTTCCACTATTTTTTCCCTGAATTCCGGGTATTGCTTATTATCCTCTATTAATTTCCATGCTTCATCTTTTCTATCTTTCGATGTTAAGTAATCGATTTTTACCTGCAGAAGATGAGTTACTTTATAGTCCGAAAAAGTATCGTCCCTTTCGGAATCAATCAGACTATCTATCATTTTAATGAATTGCTTTTCCTGCTCTTCAGTAGTAATTAGACCGGGAAGTGCATATAAGAATCCATCTCCAAAATCGAATTCATGATAGTTGCTTTTCGAATAATTTTCTATGCAGTATTGAAATAATACATCCTTTAATTCGGGAGGAGCCTTTTCAGCAACCCGATAAAAAATATCAAATGCATGATCCAGTATCACGTTAATTCCGCCGTCAGAATCATCCATGTTTTGAACCAATGAAGGAGCTTCCTCAATTGTCGCTTTACAAATACCAAGACTTTCTATAATATTTCCTTTTTCCATCAGCATATCTGACTTGTTAAGCAATTGATGAAGATTATTCGTTAAGGTGTCAGCGGAACGGTAGTCAATAAATCCATGTCTGTCCTCAGATGCTTTTATAATATTTTTCACAATTATTTTGTATTTATTTTCAGAGTCCTCACTGATGAGTTCTGCAAAATAAGCGATGAATGCACTTTTAAAGTTTCTGTCCTTTGAGAATTGTGATTTAATAAATTCAATTATTTCTTCTTTTGAAACTTTATTGAAAATTTGTTCGATATTCTTTGTTTTACTTTTTTTTGATTTCTTTTTTTTCTGAGAATCTACCGGGGATGATTCATTTTCTTTTAAAGCATATAAAACGGCAGTTACGTGCTTACAAATCTCTCCTTCAAACGGACAATCACAGTCCCAGTAATTTATTTCATTCCCGTCAGTCTCAATAGTTACATTATAATCTTCATTGCCTGCAATTTCTGCAAACCAAATGCCCGGCTCCTCTTCTTCCAAAGAAATAATATGATGATTGTTAAAATAGCTGTAGCCTCTTTTTAGAATTTCGGGTGAAATATTATTCTCAAAATCTTTTAAATTCATAATGTTTAACTTTTTTGTAATAAATCATTTTCTAATGCAGTAATTGAAGTTTATATATTCGCATATTTGCAGCTTAATTAATTTTCCGCTAATGCGCAAATCACAATTTCTATTCTTTCTTGAGCTTTCAATCAATTTACAGTAATTTGCATCTGAAATTATGTTAAGCTTCAGAATTATTTCATACCGGTTTAGGGACTGTTTAATAAATAATTAAACGTTATTACACCTTAAATTTTATTCATCGAAAAGAATTTAAGACAACCCGGGAATTATTATGTGCCGATAGTGAAAGTATAAGTGAATGAGTATTTAAAATCCTGAAATAATATTAGTGTATTTACGATAATTAAAGATAAATACTTCAAACACTGTTTATCTAAATTGTCGATCTAAAAAATTAAATTTAGATTTGAATTCAAATCGATAAAATTTTATGAGTGAAAAAAATATAATCTGGAAAGACAGAGTTTACTGCGGAGAAATCACTCTCGATGATGTAAAATCCAAAGTAAAACTTATGGGCTGGATCGATGCTATGCGCGATCACGGACATATTATTTTTATTCACTTGCGCGATATTACCGGCATCGTTCAGATTGTGATTGATATCGAAAAGAATAAAGAGTTATACGAATCTGCTGTTCATCTTAAAGAAGAATATATAATTGAAGTTAAAGGCAAAGTTAGGAAAAGAGCAAAGGGAACTGAAAATCCTAACATCAAAACCGGTGAAATAGAAATTGTAGTTGATGATATAATACTTCATTCAAATTCCAAAACCTTGCCGTTCCAGATTTCCGAAAAGGCGATGGTTTACGGCGAAGAGTTTATGGGAAGTCCTGCGCATGTTGATGAAGATTTAAGATTGCAGTATCGTTATCTTGATTTACGCAGACCTTCTGTTCAGGAAAGATTTATAAAGCGTCACAAGATCAATAAGATAATTCGCGATTACTTAGATAAACAAAATTTTCTTGAGCTTGAAACTCCGGTGTTAACAAGAAGCACTCCCGAAGGTGCACGTGATTATCTTGTCCCAAGCAGAATTCATCAGGGAAAATTTTATGCTCTTCCACAATCACCGCAATTGTTCAAGCAGTTGTTTATGATGAGCGGAATGGAGAGATATTTCCAGATCGTAAAATGTTATCGTGATGAAGACCTCAGACCAAATCGCCAGCCTGAATTCACACAACTCGATCTTGAGGCTTCTTTTATAGATGAAGAATTTATTTATGAATTGATTGAAGGATTACTTAAGAAAATTTTTGCCGCCGGTGGAATCAAATTGAAACCTCCGTTCCAGAGAATGACTTACGCCGATGCGATGAATTTATACGGTTCAGATGCACCTGATCTTCGTTTTGGAATGACGTTTAAGGATGCAACTGAAGTCCTGAAAAATACCGGCTATACAATTTTCAATCGAGTGATAAAAAAACACGGTTACGTAAAAGGTTTCTGTATAAAAGAAAAAGCAACGGATCTCACGAAAAATATTTTGCAGAATGAATATGCGATGAAGATAGTTCAAACGTTCGGAGCAAAAGGAATGTCCTGGATGAGAGTAGTGAACGGTGAATTTGAATCCAACATTGTACAATTCTTCAGCAAACAAGAGCTTGATGATTTGATGAAATTATTCGAAGCAGAAGAAGATAACGTAATCGTACTTGTTGCGGAGACTTCACTCGATTTAACTAACAGAATTCTTGGAAGACTGAGACTTCACATTGCAAACCGTCTGGGAATAATTCCTAAAAATAAATTTGCTGCAGTCTGGATAACGGAATTTCCGATGTTCGAACTTGTGAATGAAACTGTCACTCCTTTGCATCATCCGTTTACAAGTCCCGACCGAACAGACTTTAATACTTCTGATATAAACGATCTGCTTTCACTTAAATCCAGAGCTTACGATATTGTTGTTAACGGCGAAGAGCTTGGCGGCGGAAGCATAAGAATCAACAATATGTCTTTGCAGAAAAAAATATTTGAAGCACTCGGTTTAACTCAAAAAGAAATTAAAGCAAAGTTTGGATTTTTTCTTAAGGCTCTCGAGTATGGTGCACCACCTCATGGCGGTTTAGCTCTCGGACTTGATCGTGTTGTTTCAATGGTTTTACAAACTCAATCGATTCGCGATGTAATTCCTTTCCCCAAGAACAGAAGTGCTGTTTGTCCTTTAACCGAAGCTCCGAGCACAGTTGATGAACTGCAGCTTCAGGAATTGAATATTGGTTTAAACAGAGACTTACAAACAGGAAAGGGAAGTGGGTCAGTTACAGGTAAAGAGGAATCAACTCCTCAAAAGCAAACCGGCTTATCCGATGAAGATGTTAAAAAGGTTGCAAGTCTCGCAAGATTAAAATTAGGCGAAGCTGATTTAGCGAATATCAAAAAAGATTTAAATAAAATTATAGATTACGTTGGACAGCTTGAAGAACTCGATACAAAAAATGTAAAGCCGATGCATCACGTTTTGAATGTGAAAAATGTTTGGAGAGAAGATAAAGCCGGAGCAAAAGATATTTCAAAAACTATTATTGAAAACGGACCTGTAACAGATAATAATTATTTCAAAGTACCCAGAATATTGGAAGACTAAGCATGGAAATATGTGATCATTCAGCCGTAGAACTGGGCAAAAAATTAAGAAGCAAAGAGATCAGCGCAAAAGAAATTGCGGGCTCGGTATTAAAGCGCATTGAAGAAAAAGACAAACAGTACAACGCGTTCATCACTGTAACCAATGAGCTTGCATTAAAACAAGCCGAAGAAGTCGATAAGAAAATATCGAAGAACGAAAAATTATCGCCGCTTGCTGGAATTCCCGTTGCAATAAAAGATAATATCTGTACAAAAGGAATTGCCACAACCTGCGGTTCAAAGATTCTTGAGGGTTACGTCCCTCCTTACAGTTCAACTGCCGTTCAAAATTTAATCGATGATGGCGCTTTGATAATCGGCAAAACGAATCTCGATCAGTTTGGAATGGGCTCTTCTACGGAGAATAGTCATTTCGGTCCGACTAAAAATCCCCACAATCCTGAATATGTTCCCGGTGGTTCAAGCGGTGGCTCTGCAACCGCTGTTGCTCTTGGAGAAGCTGTTCTTGCAATCGGAACGGACACCGGCGGTTCTGTTCGTATGCCTGCAGCTTTTTGCGGAGTTGTTGGAATGAAACCGACTTACGGAAGAGTTTCAAGATACGGTGTAGTTGCCTATGCTTCTTCACTCGATCAGGTAGGAGGATTCGGAAGAAATGTTGAAGATACAGCCTTGCTTCTGGATTCTATTTGCAGTTACGATAAAAATGATTCTACTTCTGCTAATCTGCCTAAACCGAATTTTCATGCTTCATTAAAACCTGATCTTAAAAAATTAAAAATAGGATTGCCTAAAGAATATTTTGTTGAAGGAATCGACAAAAGAATTAAAGAGAAAATTTTATCGGCTGTTAAACTGCTTGAAGATAACGGTGCGGAAGTTCACGAAATATTTTTACCTCATACAAAATATGCAATAAGTACTTACTATTTAATTGCTACTGCGGAAGCAAGCAGTAACCTTGCACGATTCGATGGAGTGCGTTTTGGCTACCGTGCAAAAGAAAATGTAAGTGATCTGAATACGATGTATGAAAAAACAAGAACAGAAGGATTCGGCAAGGAAGTAATAAGAAGAATTATGCTTGGTTCGTATGTCCTTTCTGCTGGATATTACGATGCGTATTATTTGAAAGCACAAAAAGTCCGTGCACTTATTCAACACGATCTTGAAAGTGCATTTGAAAAAGTTGATTGCATAATTGCGCCGGTTACTCCAACTCTTCCGTTTAAGATCGGAGAAAAAAATGAAGACCCGCTGCAAATGTATCTCGAAGATATTTTTACTGTTTCATTAAATCTTGCAGGCTTGCCGGGAATAAGTCTGAACTGCGGTTATATAAATGAATTTCCTGTTGGTTTTCAGATAATCGGTAAAGCATTTGATGAGACTACAATTCTGAATACGGCTTATGCTTATGAACTATTACATTCAAACAATAAATAGAAGCTTGGATAAAAAGACTTATGGATTATGATGTAATTATTGGATTTGAAATTCACGCTGAACTTAAAACTGCCACAAAACTTTTTTGCGACTGTGAAGTTACTTACGGCGCACCGCAGAACACTCACATCTGTCCGCTTTGTACGGGTCAGCCGGGTTCGCTTCCGGTACTGAATAAAAAAGCGGTTGAGTTTTGTATAAGAGCAGGACTGGCAATGGACTGTTCGATCAACAAGTATTCACTATTCGCACGTAAAAATTATTTCTATCCCGATCTCCCAAAAGGTTACCAGATATCGCAGTACGAACTTCCTTTATGTGAAAATGGTTATTTAATTATTAACGGTGATGATGGCGAGGCTTATCCTGTTGGTATAAAAAGAATTCATCTTGAGGAAGATGCAGGTAAGCTTGTTCATTCATCAGAATCGATAAGCTCTTCCGAATATAGCCTGGCTGATTACAATCGTTCGGGAATTCCGTTGATAGAAATTGTAAGCGATCATACAACAAATCCAATGCGATCTATAAAAGAAGCAAGAAGTTATCTCGATAAGATCAGGCAGATTTTAAAATACACCGAAGTGAGTGACTGCATAATTGAAAAAGGACAGTTTAGATGCGATGTTAATATTTCGTTGAAGAAAAAAGGTTCGTCCTCTTATGGCAACAGGGCAGAGATTAAAAATATGACATCGTTCAAGTTTATTTCCGAAGCTCTTGAATATGAAATTAAACGGCAATCGAAGTTGTTGAATGAGGGGAAAAAGATAGAGCAGGAAACACGTTTATATAATGAAGAAAAGAAAATTACTCTTCCGATGAGAAGTAAAGAAGATGCCCCGGATTACCGATACTTTCCCGATCCCGATCTGATTGAACTCGATCTTGAAAAAGAATTTATCGATGAAATAAGAAAAACAAATCCGGTTCTTCCCGATGAACTTCTGAACCTGATAACAGAAAAATATAAAGTATCGCAGGAAGATGCTTATCTCTTAACGCGTAATAAAGTCGTCGCAAATTTCTTCACAGAATGCGCACCTCATTCAACTGATAATAAAAAGCTTGCAAGATGGATAATTAACAATTTATTAAAACATCTCGAAGAAAATTCCTTAACGATAGAGTCAGTGAAAATAGAACCGAAAGATTTTGCTCAACTTATCAACCTGATTGTGAAAGGTGAAGTAACAGATCGTGTTGGTAAAACGGTTTTATCCGAAATGATTGCATCAGGTAAATCTCCTGAAGTTATCATCAAAGAAAAAGGATTGAAACCGATTGAAGACACAAAAGAGCTGAACAAATTCGTAGATGATGCTTTTAGTGCTAATCCTGAAGTTGTTGAGCAAATAAAATCCGGGGAAGTGAAAGCAATTAATGTTTTAAT
>Ga0210133_1000213_pt1 | contig 23168 bp, 26 predicted proteins | sample Joice_ThreeSqC_D_2_FD_184874 | JGI IMG/M metagenome (GOLD analysis project Ga0210133, IMG submission 184874) | Wetland microbial communities from San Francisco Bay, California, USA, that impact long-term carbon sequestration - Joice_ThreeSqC_D1... | ecosystem: Environmental > Aquatic > Marine >...
CCTTAATAACATCTTGGGGTTTATTATGGATATCATTTTCAAAACCAAAAAAAACAATGTCCAAAATTGTTATGATTACTGTAAGCTATCAATAATCCGTTCTTTACGTAACCTGCCCTACCTCATAGAGGATTGGAAGGCACTTCCAATCCGCCACTTCCGTTATCTTATCTGCGGTGGTTAAGAGAATGCTGCCTAATTGAGCCCAAACTTTGATCGAATATTCCTGGTTGTAGCATGCTTGGTGAGAAATCTTCTTTCCCAGAGAGTGATAACCGCTAATTTGATATATTGCGCTATATCTATGGAAGGTATAAGTCTTTGCAGGTCGGGCAAGATTCTGAAAGCGAAACCAATTTGAAAAAAGGAGACATCATTTATTAAGAGAAACTTTTGTACACCCGCTCAGATAGGGATAGCTACCTAAGTTTCTCGATGACGGTGCCGGGCTGTCTGAACCTTGATTTTAAAAACTCTCAAGGCCAAGGTCTTTTCTGCATTTCCAGCATTTTTTGTAATATTGCGGATTTTTCTTTCCGCAATTCGGGCAAATCAGCACATCTCTTAAAAATGACTCTTCCGTCTCAAATTCCAGGAGCCTTTCACCAGTTGCCATATCAAACCGGGCTTTGGTTTGAAAGAATCCAAGCTGGTCCAGGCAATCCTGCAAGGCCTTATCAAGTTCTTCAGTTTTTCCCCGGTTGTCTTCGGCAAACCACCCATAGGTGACTTTCAAGTACATGGCACTCCCCTATCGCGGATAAAAACCGCTCCCCCTTGCCATATTGAAATACTAGATAAAGATTAGATATTTTGGTTCTCTTTGCTCCGTTTTACCGTTTGGCGCGCAAGGACGAAAGCCATGGGTAGGGTACTCAATGCGATCCAGCCGATCAGCCGGATGCTGTTGTCCAGACCCAGAATTTCGCTGACCATGCCCGTTATCGGCGGAGCAACGGCTGCGGCTGCGATGACGAAGGTGTAAAAAAGGCCAAAGGCTCGCGCTACCCGATGGGGGCTTACGAAATCGGCAACAGTGCCGTAAAGCACTGATGATGTCCCGTTTAAGGCGGCACCCAGAACCGGCAGAAAGAAATAGATGTAGGGGAACGTCAAAATCGTAAGAAGTAAAATGCCGAAACCGGTGATGCCTTCCGTGATCACGACAGTGGCAATGATTCCAACCCGTTCAGCCAGTGCACCGCACATGAATTTGCCGACCGCACCGCCGATAAAGAGCAGCGAGAGGGCAAACCCCACGGATTCCGCTTGAAGGCCTTTTTGGATGAAAAGAAACGGCCCAAAGGTGATCAGCCCGACGCGGACTGCCGTGTCTACAATTCCAATGACAGACAGGGTTGCAAAAGCGCCTTTGTTGACGATCCCCCAGCCGTTGGTTTTTGAAGCCGCCTTCTGATTTTTCTCGCTTAAGTAAATTTCGCCGATCCGCGCGTGCCTGAGAATTAAAAATAAAGTTACCGTTAACATACATCCGAAAAGCCCCAGTCCCGCGCACACCGGACGCCAGCCGATTTGGGACAACGCCACGGCGGCCAGCGCGGGAAACAGGAATTTACCGATATCGCCTGAAAAGTTGTAAGTGCCCAGTGCCATGCGGCGTCCATTTGCGTTATAAACTTTAGAAACCATGGATGAAGCCAGGGGATGCTGTACAGCGGCGCCCAAGCCACCGACCAATAAAAGGCAGACAAGTGCAGTCAAACCTTCTACAAACCCAAGACACATGAAACTAATGGCTGTAACCAGGGTGCCTAGGACCAGTAAAGCCCGCTCGCCGAAACGTTCTCCAAGAAACCCTGCCGGGATCTGAAAGAAACCCGTAGCGCCTTCAAAGCAGGTGACCAGTAAACCTACGTGGGTTAGCGAAAGGCCAAAGGAGGTCTGCCACAGTGGCAAGAATACGGCCAGCCCATCAGCGATGCCGTCATGAAAGAAGTGAAATGCGCTCCCGGTAAACAGGGTTATCTTTCTTTGGTATTTATTACCTGGAGTGTCAGTCATTATTTCTTTAATTCTTTAATTAAATTATTATTTATTAATATATTACTTTTTCCTTGTAATATCTGAAAAAAAGTAATATGAATATGGTATGGGAAAAAAGAAAACCTTTTCAACGAGTATAGATGAAAACCGCATCAAAGAATTAAAGCATCTGGCGGTGGATCTGGATAAATCTCTGGGAAAACTTCTCGAAGAGGCCATTGAGGATATTTGCAAAAAATACAAAAAGAAACTCTCTGCTTAATCAGGCCCTGCCCTGCTGAGTACCCCTCTTAACTGCTCGACTTCCACCATGCAACAGAATTCTTTAAATTATGATATATATTTTTCTTTAATTCTTTAATTAAATAATTCATTTGGCCATCATTTGTCATCCGTCTTCTTGATGGCCATCTGTCCTCTGTCATCTGACCTCTGCCCTCTGGGATATTCCGTGAGATTCAAAAAAACATGCACTCAGTGTATTAGGTTGTTAATCCACAGCCGACCTTACTTGACAGCGTAATATTCCCTGTACCACTCAATGAAACGCCGGATACCGGTCGCAATAGATGTTTCGGGCTTAAATCCTACATCCTGCATCAGATCATCTACATCCGCATAGGTAGCGACGACATCACCGGGTTGAAGCTCGACGAACTCCTTTTCAGCTTTGCGACCCAGTGCATTTTCGATTTCCTCTATGAATTCGATTAATTCCACCGGATTATTGTTGCCGATATTATAAAGCTTATACGGCGCATAGGAAGTCCCGGGGTCCGGGTTATCACCCCGCCAGGCCGGATTGGGCTCCGGCAGTCTGGCCATGACCCTGACAACGCCCTCGATGATATCGTCAATATAGGTAAAATCCCGCTGCATCTTACCATGATTGAAAACCGTTATTGGCTTACCTTCCGTAATGGCCTTGGTAAATAGAAAAAGCGCCATGTCCGGGCGACCCCAGGGACCGTAGACGGTAAAAAACCGCAATCCGGTGCAACAAAGTCCGTACAAATGGCTGTAAGTGTGCGCCATAAGCTCGTTGGCTTTCTTGGTGGCCGCATACAATGATACCGGATGATCAACATTATGATGGATTGAAAACGGCATATTGGTGTTGGCACCGTATACCGAGCTGGATGATGCGAATACCAGGTGTTTTACCTTATGGTGCCGGCAGCATTCGAGAATGTTGACAAAGCCGACGAGATTGGAATCGACATAGGCATGCGGATGTGTAAGTGAATATCTGACGCCGGCCTGGGCGGCAAGATTAACCACAACATCAAAATCGATGCTGCCAAAAAGATCTTGCAGAGCCTCACGATCGGTCAGATCCAGATTAACAAAAGTAAAATTATCAGCGGATGAAATCTTACCCAGTCGGTCCTCCTTGAGTCGCACGTCGTAATAAGGATTTAAATTGTCGACCCCCGTCACCCGGATACCATCATTTAACAGCCGTCGACTCAGCTGAAATCCAATAAATCCCGCAGCCCCTGTCACAAGAACCTTCTCATATTTGAAAGCCATATTGTCACCTTTGCATTCGTTCACCACGTGAGTTTCCGTAACTTTCCGTGGTAATTTTTTTCGATCTTTTCCCGCAGTCCCTCTGTTATCTATCTTCTGTTATCTATCTTCTGTCATCTGTCTTCTGTCATCTGTCTTCTGACTTCTGCCCGCGATACCATTCAAATGTCACTTCAAGTCCCTGCTCCAGTGAGAAATCAGGTTTGAACTTGAGCTGAGATTTCGTAAAATCCATCCCGGCGTATGAGTGCAGAATATCTCCTGCTCTGGTCGGTTCATATCTTGGCTCCAGCTTTTTTTGTCCGCTCAAAGAAGCAATCAATTCCCACAGCCGGTTGATGCTGACCTGGTTTCCCGTCCCAATGTTAAAATTACGGCCCTGGGGGTGATCCATAGCGGCGGCAAGCAGATTGGCCTTGACCACATCCTTGACATACACAAAATCTCTGCTCTGATTGCCGTCACCGTATATCACCGGTGCCTGTTTTGAGGCCGCCCGGGTCATAAATAGCGATATAACGCCCGAATAGGGAGAGGAAGGATCCTGCCGGGGACCAAAGACATTAAAATACCGTAGGCTGGCGCTATCCAACCCGAAGAGTTCGTAATAAATCCTGGCATAGTGTTCGGCCGAAAGTTTATGAACCGCATAGGGGCTCGTTGGTTTCGGATTCATGGTTTCGGTCTTCGGCAGCAGGGGGTCATCACCATAGACAGCACATGAACTGGAAAAGACAATTCGGCGGACTTTTTGAGAGCGAGCGGCTTCCAATACGTTTAAGGTGCCGATATCATTAATCTCTGCAGACTCCACCGGATTGTCAATCGTTTGCTGAACGGCCACCACGGCCGCCAGGTGAAATATGACGTCACAACCTTCCGCGGCTTTTTCAAGGATATCCCGTTGACGAATATCACCCTGATGAAAAGTAATACGATCGCTCAGCGGCTTCAAATTTAACAGGCTTCCGCTGGCAAGATTATCCAGTACCGCTACCCTGCATTTCCCGGCCACCAGCGCTTCAACCAGATGGGAACCTATAAACCCGGCACCACCCGTAACCAGTGCCTTTTTAAAGCTGATTCTCATGTGCTTTCCTTTTGAACCACTTGACTTTCAAGCCTATTGAGCCTAAAGTTTATCATAATGGCGCAAATTAGCAAGAGAGCTGCTTGTATGATCTTTAGGCAGCACCAACAAAAATATAGCAAACCCAATCAATGATCTATTGGTGGTGGGCGCATGACACGGCACATCCCCAAGAAGTCATTTCAAAAAGAAAATGAAATCGCATATTCAAATCAAACTGTTCGCCTCGCTGCAAGAATTCACGCCACCGTCTTCTGATAAATATCCGCTCGATGCGGGTCTTAGCATCCACAGCCTTCTTGAACAGTTAAATATACCGCAGGAAAAAGCCAAACTCATTTTTATTAACGGAGTTAAAGCAGATTTAACCGCGACGTTGAAAGGCGGCGAACGGGTCGGTATTTTTCCTCCAGTGGGGGGGGGCTGATGGGGTCCAGGGTTCAGATTCCGCCGGATCTTTCTCTTCGTCGGCTGCGCAACAGACTGGCAGATGCTGGTGAAAAAATTAATGCCGACATAAAAATACGCCTACCGAAAAGCTAAGGAGATACAAGTCAATGGTACTCAGCAAACAGTCGGTCCTGAAGGCCCTGGCCATCGTCATTGCAATTTTAGTCAGCGCCTGTGCATCCAAGCCCTTTTTGAAAGTTCAATATCAATTGCCGCCTGCATCGACGGCATTGACAGGAGAAAGGATATCATTGGCGGTCTCCGACCGCAGAAATGATGATTTCTTTCTGAGCAGCAATGCCAAAAAGTCGCTAAAAAATTTCAATGGCATTTATTCTCTGGTCGTCCTGCGCGATGATGGAAGCGGAGATTTAATCGGTGCCTATGATCTTGATTCGCTGTTGAAGGAAATTTTCAAGCACCGTTTAGAAAATGAGGGCTTACAGGTAGTCGCCACTGCTGATAATGCCGATGCCAGCCTCGAAATTCAACTCCAGGAGTTCAAGCTCGATATCGTCGATCACAAATGGGTACTCAATATGAGTTATCAGGCAGGACTATCAAAAAACAGTGGTCTGATTGTCAAAGATTCTGTCAATGGGTCGGCCGAGAGGCTAAAGCTAATGGGCAAAAACGATGCTGAGAAGATTCTGGGGGAACTTGTTAGCGATATGGTTAACAAGCTGGATGTGGCAAAGCTCCTTCAACGGGCACGATGATAGCCGTCATTACTCGGGAAAGGAATAGCGCATGAATGATTTAGATTCGCAAACCGGCCAGTACAAAGTTACCGCGCATCTTTTTAATTTCATAAACCATCTTCCCCGGGACAAGCAGTACATCCTCTACAAACAGCTGGTCAAAGGAAATGTCGTTACGGAATTGTTCAAACTGATTATTGATATGGACGACGATGAAAAAATTCAGCTCTTAGAGCAGCTGGGAGAAATCCCTTACGAGGAAGAACCGATTAGAACGGTAAATTTGGACGAAAATGAATCGTTTATGCGGGAGAACACCAGGAGAGTTTGCCAGATACCGGTTACATGTAAGGTCGAAGACCGTTCCTTTAAAAGTTACATTATCGACATCAGCACCGTGGGGGCACTCATCGAGAGCAATGATCACTTTCCAATCGGTCAGCAAATATTAATGGCTCTCAGGTTGCCGAATCATCCCAATGCATTGGAACTCAAAGGCCGAATTGTAAGAAGTGGTCCCCGGGGCATTGCGGTTAAATACTTTGATCTAAAACGAATTCACGAAGAACTCATCCGTTTGTTTATAAAAAATAATCAATAAGATGCTATTTTTCGCCTGTCCTTTTTACGCCGCCGATCTTTTTTAGTGGAAAGGGTCACAATAACGCCGTCTCTGACACCTTTGCGCCGATCCTGTTTATTTTCACGCCGATCCGCCTTTTTCCTCCTTCTCGAGATGCCGTCCGGATCTTTTTTGCGGGATGCATCCTCATTGACAGATCCTGTGCGACCAATGACAATATCCATGATACGAACCTCCTTGGCAATTAACTATTGATACAACAAATTTTCCACCCAAGGCACTCCCGTATCAGCGAACATCAGCGGTACTTTTCAGGATCGATGACGTTAGCCTGGGTGGAATCAGGCAGCATAAAATTTAAAACCCTGACGATAACCGCCGCATCCATATAATATATCGGCATTGATGGCGACAGGCTTGAGAAAAAACCTTAAAAACTCAATATCTTATTTGCGATAGGGTCGATTAGGTTGAAAGGCGGCATGGCTGCTACAAAACCAGAAAGCACAGCCAGACTATCACAGTGGGAAGGATGGCGCCCGCCAGAATCCCGGCCGGTGACACGCCGTTTTCAAAATATTTTTTTAGAATTGCCTGACCGGCCGGGTTGGGCGCATTGGCTATCACTGTTAACCCCCCGCCGGCCACGGCCCCGGCGACCACTGCATACTTGAGACCGTCGGTAAATCCCGGCACAAGCGTACTCAGATAGGTAATTGCCGCATTATCATTGAAAGCGGTTAACACGGTAGATACCATCATCAGGGGAACTTCTTTAAGGTTCCCCAGAACCGGTGCAATCCACCAGCCTTGCACGCCACCATGGATGACGAGACCGCCCAGAAAAAATCCAACCAGAAGGGCCGGTTTGAGGTTGATGCGGTTTTGAAAAGGCGCCGTCACCTGGGCAAAGCCCAGGAAAAACAGTAAACCGGGGATAAACAGCGCGGGATGGTGGGCGTTGAATATCGTCCAGCCCATAAAAAGTACGTGGACGACAGTTATCCAGGCCGGCACCGGATCGTCACGCTCATCCCACTGGGGGTCACGAAACTCGGCCCGCTTATTCTCCGGCAGAAGTGCCGGCAGGGACCGGCGCATCTGCAAAAGCTTGATTTCCTCAAATCGTTGATCAAAGGCCTCTTTAACCAGATAAGGATCAATGCCTTCCTGGATAATATCCTCCAGGTGCTGATCCTTTAAGCGATCTTCCAGCCGGCGCTTGGTGTTTTCGATCAATTCTCCGATCTGCTGATCGAAGTTGTCGGCCAATTTCATTTCCGCGTTCACCGCGGTGACAATTTTATCAAATTCGGCCTCCAGGGCCCTGTGGCTGAGATATTTTTGCTGAATGTAATCTTTGAGACTCCGCAGGGCAAACGTTTCCTGCAATTGAAAAAGTTCTTTGCGAAATAGCAGATAATAAATCCCGTTGGAGATCAGAATGCCGACCAGTGCCTTCCAGCCAAAGTTGAGAATCATATGGACCATGTCCCAGTTCCAGGGGCCGGCGACCATCAAAACCGGCGGTGCTGCAAAATGACTCATCGTGCCCCCCACCGAGATATTGACAAACAATAAGCCGATGGTGGCATATTTAAATTTTTCACTGGGTGCCAGGTCATACAGTTTATGCCCAAGCAATAACGCAGATATCGTCATGGCAGCCGGTTCGGTGATCAGAGATCCCAGCAACGGCCCGAGGGTGAGAATCGTAAACCACCAGGCGGTCAGGCTGCCGCCCAGCAGGTTGGCAATCTTCCACATGATGGTTTCGGACAATTTTAAAATAGGCCGGGTGGATGCCAGGGTCATAATGACCACGACGAACATCGGTTCTGTGAAATTGACGCGATGGCTGATATAGTTCACCAGCGTCTTCCAATCGTAAAAGAAGAATATAGCGCCTGTCAGCGCAATGGCCCAGATGCCGAATACCGCTTCAACTTCACCTAAAAAATGAAAGACTTCGGCCCCGTGGTGAACCGAGTGTTTGTCCGCCAGTCCCTGCTTCTTCTTTTCTTCGTGATCGTGCTCCCACTTGTGGGCAATGGCCAAAAACTTGCTGGTCAAAAAGGTATGGATAATCGCGCCCAGGAAAATAAGTGTGGCAACCAGATTAAAAGGGACCTGGTGCACACGGTTTTTAAGGATGGCCACAATACTGTGAACATCGGCATCATGGTAGCTTTCCAGGCTGGGAGGAAATGATTGGGCGTCTTTGGGAGGTTCTTCAGCGGCAAAGACGCCTCCCACTAGAACCGTTCCTAAAAAACAGACCACTAAAAGCAGCCAGACTTTCGGGTACCTGTTCATTGCCCGTTTCCTTCCCCTCTGATAACCATTTAAAGTATAAATGATAAAATCGTGAAAAAATTAAACTAATTTGACCCAGTTGACCAGGATATGGTCTTAAATATTCAAGAAATTAATGCAGATATCCGAAAAAGCAAATAAACTTCAGGTTTTTTAGCAGAAGAAAAACTGCCGTGCAAAAAGCGGTTGAAAAAACAGTTGTGATAATTGTATAGATAGGAACCCTTAAATCTCCGGCGATAATGTGAAGCGCCCTGGATCGAGGTCCAATTTCAGGCATCAAAATATATCCTGTTTTTCAATCGGTAGTAAAAATTCCGGTACCTTCGGAGGCCGCTATCCGGGAGAGGTGTTGATAAATGAAAATCGGCGTAATGAACAACCCTTCGAAATCAATCTATGATGAAACCACTGCCTTTGGAAAAGCCGGTTATGATTTTGTTGATCTGACCATCGAAGGCCCGAACGCCCGGGATGTCGATACCGAAAAAATGGGATCCATTCTTAAGCGATACAATCTGGCGCTGACCGGTCACACCGACCCCTGTCTGCCCTGGGCCTACCCGATCCGGAATATCCGGCAGGCCTGTCTCGATGAACTGGAGCGCTGTGCCCGGATATTTTCTGCGCTGGGTGCCGGGATAATGAATATCCATCCCTGCTATTTCTGTCCGCCGGCCATGAAGGCTTTACTGGTTGAACTCAATATCGAAGCCTTAAAGCCCATTGTCGAAATGGCGTCTTCCTATGGGCTCACGATTGCGCTGGAAAATTTTAAACCGCCCTTTGACCGGGTCTCCACCTTTAAAACCCTGTTGAATGAAGTTGCCGGTTTGAGCCTGCATCTAGATTTCGGGCATGCCAATCTGGGCAAAAATAATCACGAGGTCTTCTGCAGGCAATTAGGGGCGGCCATCACCCATGTGCATTTTTCAGATAACCGGGCTACGGCCGACCACCACATGCCCCTGGGGGTGGGTAACATTGATTGGAAAAATGCAGTCCATGCATTAAAGGCTGCCGGTTACGACGGGACGATTACCCTGGAAGTGTTTTGCAATGATTCACAGATGCTTTTCCAGTACCTGGATCTCAGCCGCAGGTATTTGCTTAAGCTTTGGCAATAAAAAACCCGACGCATCGAACTCAGTTTAAAACTAATAAACAAATTTAATACGTCGGGCATTTACTATTTAACCGATTAATTATTTAATTACAGTCCACCTACCGCAACCTCCACCCGCCGGTTTTGGGCCCGGCCCTCATCGGTATCGTTGCTGGCCACCGGGTTGGCTTCGCCGTACCAGTTGACCACTATCTGATCCTGCGTAACGCCGCAGTTGCTCACCAGGTGATCCGCCACACTGTCCGCCCGGCGGTTGGATAAAACCAGGTTGTATTCCTCAGAGCCGATGCTGTCGGTATAACCGACCAACAGTGCATAGGCGTTGGGGTTTTTCTTCAAAAAGTTCCCCAGCGCTTCCATGTCGGCGCCATACTGTGATTGGACATCGGCTTTATTAAAAGCAAAGAGAACATCGCCGACCTTAAGTCCGGTAATTCGGGTTTCGGTGGTCGTTACAATGCGTTCGTTGGCTTTGACCACATACAGCGCACCGGTGACGTAGTTCGGGTTATCGACGAATTGTTTAAAGGGGATCACCCGCGAGCACGCGTTGGCTTTGGCCATATCCGCCAGCCGCTTTTTTGACCGGCTATCGGTGGCATCGCCGATCATGTAAAAGCAAACGTTGTATTTATCGGCCAATGCCTGGGTGTAGTCCTCCGGGTTTTTCGTTCCACCCGGGGAATCGGACGTCCCGTCGGTGAAGATGAAAACCACGGTTTTGCCGGATTGTTTCTGCAATATCGACTCAAGTTTACGCAGCGCCTGGGGCAGAAACGTTGCTCCCTTGGGCTGGGCAGGCAGGCGGTCGATGGCCTGGGCATATTTACCCTTGTCAAAGGGACCCATCGGATAAAGGGCCTTGTCATCGCTGGCAAACGTATACAGGCCGCTATTGTATCCGAGATCCGGCAGCTGCTCTAAGCCCTGCTTCAGGATCTCCCGGGCGGCTTCATATTTGGTTACTTTGGCCCCCTTACCGTAATTCTCGGTCATTGATGAGGACGTATCGAACAGGACCAGAAAGTTGTCCGTCGTTTTGACAAAATTTGCTTCCACAACCACTTTTTTAATAAGATCCTCTTCGGTGATAATCTCGGCGGCCGCAAGTAAACCCGGCAGGACCATCCCCAATACTATATAAAATACGGTCAGTTTAAGTTTCATAGTTTTGCCTCCCTTTTTTAAAGGAATTGGTGGCAGAACAACTTGATTCATTCCAACTTTCCTTTCTGCCGTTGCGGCATAATACTTCTGATCTTGATCCCCGGCGTTCTGCTAACTACAGCGACGCACCCAGACCGGCCGACAGTCGCTCAACCTCTTCTTGCGTGTTGTAGTGCACCAGGCTGACTCTAATAACGCCCTCTTCCGGATCTTTTATGCCCAGGGACTCGATGCAGCGCCGGGCATAGAAATGTCCGTTGCGCACGGCAATGAAATTTTCAGCAAGCCTTTTCACAATTGCGCTGGGTTTCTTTTGCGCCGGGACAAAGGCGATGGTTGCGGCCCGTCGGCCGTCGGCCGCATGCGCCTGACCGATAATCCTCACCCCCGGCAGTTCCTTTAAAGTGCCGAGCAGCTGATTGGCCAAGCGGGATTCATGTTCAGCAAACAGATCAAAGACCTTAACAGCGCGCTCATGCCGGCTGAGGCTTAAATCCGTAAAATGCTTTTCATACAGAGCATCGTAATATTCCCCGATACCTGCCAGAGCCGCTATTTCAGCATGCAGCGGACCGGCCGGATTTAAGCGATAGTGGGGTTTGTCAGCGTTGAAATAATGGCCCTGGCATTCTAATTTTGCCAGAACGTCCTTTCTGCCCCACATCACGCCGATATGGGTTCCAAAGGTTTTGTATGTGCTGAATAGATAAAAATCAACTTCCAGGTCATTTATGTCGATCAGGCGATGGGGGGCGAAAGAAACCCCATCGGCAACAGCCAGTGCACCGGCATCGTGAGCGATTTTGCGGATGGCCCTGACATCATTGATGGTGCCCACAATGTTGGAGCAAAGGGTAAAGCATACCAGGCGCGTGCGGCGGCTGACCAAATCTTTTAAATCTTCAATATTCAGCTCACCGCTTTGCGGGTCGATCCGCCACTCCCTGATGGCGATGCCGAATTCACTCAATCGGCGCCAGCAGCCAATATTGGCCTCATGGTCTTGATTGGTCACAACGATTTCATCACCGGCCTTGAGATCAGGCCGGATGGCCTGGGCCAGAACATAAAAATTCAAGGTTGTCGAAGGACCGAATGTTAACTGGTCCGGGTCGGTATTCAGCAATTCTGCCACGCAGCGGTAGGCCGCCTCCATGGCCTGCCCTGCTGCAACTGATGGAGCAAAGAGCCCGTAGGGCTGGACTTTGGTATATTTAAAAAAATAGTTCAGCCGCTCGATGACCTGGTGCGGCACGTAAGACCCCCCTGCATTCTCAAAAAAGGCCCATTGGGCGGTTTCCGGATTCTGGAAAACCGGGTACTGACTGCGAACAAAACCAAGGTCCAGTGTCATAACTTACTCTCCAGTTCAATGGCGTTCCCGTTGATGTGTCCCCTGTATTACAACGAAGTCGATCAGCTTTCAATATAATATTCCTGCCATAAAATGGTGGATCCCGTTTGCAAAAAATGTTTGACATGCCCATCGATATGGATCAAATTGGTCCAACCAATATCTACTGGTTGGCATGCGTCCTCATTCACATACTGGTTGACTATATGACTGATTTATTTATCGTGAAATGGATTTTGGCTTTTTCCCCGATTCTGACGGTGCTGGTGTTAATGATTTTTAAGAACTGGAGTGGCTCGCGCGCCGGAGCTGCCGGTTGGTTTGTGTCCTTAATCACTGCAACCCTTTTTTTCGGAGCACATCCGGCACTGCTTGCCTATTCCCAGATGAAAGGGGCCCTGCTGTCCCTGAATGTTCTCTATATCATATGGGCCGCTCTTCTTTTGTATAACGTTGTAAATGAAACAGGTGCCATAAAAGTAATCGGCATCGGCATCCAAAGATTTAGCGGGGACAAATCAATACAGATTATCATCTTTGGATGGATATTTGCTTCTTTTCTTCAGGGTGTCGCCGGTTACGGCGTCCCCATAGCCGTCGTTGCACCTCTGCTTGTCGGTCTTGGTTTTTCTCCTGTCGTTGCCGTTGCCGTTCCGGCAATTGGACATTCATGGTCCGTCACATTTGGCTCAATGGGGGCTTCGTTTCAGGCGCTTATGGCCGTATCCGGTCTTGAATCTTCCTATCTGGCGCCCTGGTCCGCAGGCCTTCTTGGCATTTCCGCTTTTCTTTGCGGTATTTTTGCCGTGTATGTGTACGGTGGCTGGAAAATGGTAAAACACAGTCTGATTGCGATTCTTATCGTTGGATCAGCCATGGCCGGCAGCCAATATGCGCTTGCCGTTTCCGGGATGTGGACCCTTGGCGGGTTCGGCGCAAGCCTTGTCGGGCTTGGATGCGGCCTGGCTGTTGCAAAATTGAAAATATACAATCAGACGTCTCCTTCACAAGCCCGCCTGGAAATGGGGCTGTGGTGGGCACTGTCAGCCTACCTTATTCTTATCACCCTTGTTTCTTCCGGGGTTATGATACCTTCGGTCAAAGCATTTCTCGGGCAGGTCAACCTTACCGTTAGATTCCCGGAAATAGTATCTTTAAAAGGATGGGTCACCAAAGCAGGCGAAGGCAAAGGCATCAATCTTTTCGGCCATGGTGGTGCTTTGCTGTTATACTCATCCGTTATAAGTTTTTTCGTTTACCGTTCAAAGGGCTTTTATAAACCCCGAGCATTAACAGCCATCCTGCAAAAAACCGTCAAGAGCGGGGTTCCAACAAGTCTGGGCATTGTCAGCATGGTTTGTTTTGCCATGATAATGGATCACTGCCAGATGATATACATTCTGGCTGAAGGAATCAGCCGGATTTTCGGCTCTCTTTATCCCTTGATTTCGCCCTGGATCGGACTTCTGGGTGCTTTTATGACAGGCAGCAATACAAACTCTAATGTTGTATTTGGAGTCCTTCAGCAGGAAACCGCACAAATGGCCGGGCTCAGCACGGCCCTGATACTGGCTGCCCAGACAACCGGTGGCGCCCTTGGAAGCATGATTGCTCCGGCAAAAATATTGGTGGGTTGTTCCACTGTCGGCCTGTCAGGCCAGGAAGGGCCGGTTTTAAAGACCACTCTACGCTACGGGCTCGTTATTACCGCTATTATAGGCATTATTACCCTGCTGGCATCTTTATTCGGTTAGAGGCAAATAACAGATATGGATAATTTTTTTAAAAGACACAGCGCCCGGCTGAAAACCACGGCATTGCTATTAATGCTGGTGATCCCTTTTTTGCTCCATGCAGCTGCATTGCATAACTCGATCTTTCAGGTAAAACTGTTGCTGGCGCTTATGATCGGCAATATGCTGTACGTCATGATCTGGGGATAGAAGACAGAGGACAGAAAAGGTAGATGGTAAAAAAATCAAGCAATAGTCTGACCGGCAACTTGCAGGCTGTATCCAAAACCAAATTTCACGAGCAGATAGTCGACCAGGTTCAGGCTCTAATTGCAAAAGGACGGTTGAAGCATGGCGATCGGCTTCCACCGGAAAGAGAACTTGCAGGTATTTTTAAGGTTTCCCGACATTCTGTGCGGGAAGCAATTCGAGTGCTGGAACAGAAAAAGGTTTTAAAAAGCAGGCCCGGTAGCGGAACCTTCGTTATTTTAGAAGACGAATCGTCTGTGGTTGAATCTCTGGCCAACGCCATGCTCCGGGAAAAAAACACCCTTTCTGAAATCTTTCAATTCAGAGAATTGCTTGAACCCCAGATCGCCGGGCTCGCGGCCCGCAATGCCGCAAAAAAAGATATTGTGGTTTTCGAAAACCTGCTTGAGCAGCAGCAAAAGGCACCGCATAACAGCATTCAATCAAAAGAGCTCGATGAGAAATTTCATCTTGCCCTTGCCAAGGCTACCGGCAACTCTGTTCTTTTGCAGGTTGTGGAGCTTTTTAACCACATTTTGCTGAAAAGTCGACATGAGGATTACCAGAGTCCCCATCGAAATAAACTTTCTATAAAAGGACATATAAAAATAGTAAATGCAATTAAATGTGGAGATTCAAGGGCTGCCAGCAAATTGATGGCCGGCCATCTGCAGGCCATTCGGGAACTGGTGATATCGTCAAATAATCATAAAAAAGACTAGGCGCATTTAATATGACCACCAAAATCAAGACGGACATGAAATCAGCGGTCGCAAACACCCCCGTGGTTATCGGGGCTCAAAGCAATGATCATTCAGCCCGTCTGGCAGATGTCTCCCCCGCACGTTTCTTCACCGATGCCCTCACTTTTGCACGTGTACAGCTCCTGGTCACCGAATACTACCGGGTCGACGCCCTAATTAATTTCTGGGATGTCTATAATATAGAAGCCGAAGCCCTGGGGCAAAAGGTCGACTATGATCCGGAAGGGATACCCGATGCCGACCGCACCAGGCCTTTGATCAGCAGGCCCTCGGATCTGGATCGTGTCACCCCTCCCGATCCATATAAATCAGGCCGGATGCCCTGGGTCCTGCAGGTCAATAAGGCTTTTCTGGAGATGACGGGCAAACTGGAACGCGCCTATTTTACGGCCCCCTTTAGTCTGGCGGTTAACATCCGGGGGTATGAAAATCTCGTTGATGATATGTTCGAGAGGCCGGGTTTTGTGCATCGTCTTTTTAAATTCCTTTGCGACGAAGTTCTCTGCCCCTATATCGAAGTCATGCGAAGTGAAATCGGTATACCGGACCTGCTCATGGACGGGCGCGATGCCTGGGCCTCTCCTCCCATGATCACCCTTGATATGGTGGATGAATATGTGGTCGCCTACACCCAGAGGCTGCGGGAAAATCTGGGGGACCGGGTGGTGACGCGGGGAAACTGGGGGGACGCCAAAAGCCGCGATCCGGAACGGTTCTTTTCGCAAAAACTCAAATGCAGCCCCGGTATCTTGAGTGTGCTGGATCCGGACCTTTATGAGGTCGGACCTCAGCGAGTGAAGACGTTTGCAGATAAACACAACGCCCTGGTAACCGCAGGTGTCGATGCAACCCTCCTGAAGGAGGGACCGGTGGAAGCAATTGTGGAACGGATCAAGCTCTATATCGATAAGATGGCCAGAGACGGCCGCTTTATGATCCACCTCAACCAGATTCCGGCTGAAACCCCGCCTGAACATATTCACGCAGCGGTGGCGGCATGCCATATCTACGGTCGACACCCGATACCCGGGGATTTAGACGACCTTCCATTCGAAATACCAAAAAGAGAGAGCTTTGCTGAATTCATGCGCGAAAAAGGGGAACCGATCAGCACCTGACAGAAAACCGCCCCTAAGGAACCCGCCTAATATATCCGGATAATCCGTTAGCGTTTTTCCTTACAGCACCTTGGAGGACGTATCCCCTTCCTCCTGCAGTCCAAGCAGGGCATCGATTATCCCGGCACTGTCCCTGGCATTCATGGCTGTGCCTTCCCACACTGCCCTTCCCGATTCCAGCACACAGACGCGGTCGGCAACTTCCAGCGCACGTTGGGTGCTCTGTTCGACCAAAAGAATGGTCAACCCGTTATTTTTTAGCTCTGCGATGGCCTCATAGCAAATATCTATGATCTTCGGCATCAAGCCTAATGAGAGTTCATCGATAAGGAGCAGTTCCGGTTGCGACATCATGGCACGGCCGATGGACAGCATTTGCTGTTCGCCTCCGGAAAGTGATCCTGCCAGCTGTCCCAGCCTTTCGCCCAGCCGGGGAAACAGGTTCAGAACGCGACCGATGCCCTCCCGGTTTTTTACCCTGGGTTGGCTGTAGCCGCCAACAATCAAATTTTCCCTGACAGTCAGGCCGGCAAACAGCCGTCGACCCTCGGGCACCACGGCAATACCTGCCTCAACTCTCGCCATAGGAGTGGCGCCGGTAATATCTTTTTCCTTGTAAATGAGCCTTCCTTTCGTTACTGCCACATGCCCCGCAATGCACATGATCGTTGAAGATTTGCCCGAACCGTTTGCACCCAACAGGGCCGTAATCTCACCATTTGGGATGGTCAGCGTCAGCCCCTGTACAGCCGTCATGTCACCGTATCCGCAACTCAAAGATTCAAGCCGCAGCATTCTGATATTCCTTTCCCACGTAGGCGGCGCGTACCGTCCGGTTCCGCATCACATCCGCCGGTGATCCATCGGCGATTTTACGACCGTTGTCCAACACCACCAGTCGCTGGCTGACCCGCATTACTTCACCCAGGTTGTGCTCGATCATTACTACGGTGGTGAGACCCTCCCGGTTGATGTCGGCCACTGTATCTGCCAATCGAGCGGCTTCAACACTGTTCAATCCGGCCAGGGGCTCATCCAGCAGCAGGACCTTCGGTTCAAGGGCTAATGCCCGGGCGACCTCAAGCCTTTTGGTGACGCCCAGAGGCTGCCCAACCACGCTTTTTTGAGAAACGTCTTCGATTCCCACCAGCCTCAAGTATTTACGTGCTTGCCTCCGCTCGGTTGAACGATCCAGCGAGACCATGGATCTAAAAATTCGGCCGATCAGGCGGTGGCCGGCTGTCAGGGCTACATTGTCCAGGACGGTCATTGAGCGGAAGGGTCGCACGATCTGGTGGGTCAAGGCCAGACCCAGACGCGCTCTTTTGTGTATCGGCAGGCTCGATATATCTCTGCCGGCGAGCAGAACCTGAGCCGACTGGGGCTTAACGACCCCGGTAACGGCTCGCATCATGGTGGTCTTGCCGGCACCATTGGGCCCGATCAGGCACAGGAATTCGCCCTTATTCACCTGAAACGAAACATTGTCCAGAGCAACGACGCCGCCGAAGCGGACAGTGACATTTCTAATGTCAAGGATCACTCCCATCAGGCAACCTCTTTTTCAGCGCTAACTTCAGGCCTGATGCGGTCTATCAGGCTGCGCGCCAGTCCGGCCAGTCCCTCGGGCGCAAACCGCATAACCGCAAAAAGCAGGGTACCGTAAACCAGCAGCTTGTAGTCGCTGATAAAACGAAAAAACTCAGGCATCAGGGTCAGAATGATAGTGGCCACGATCACGCCGAATACCGATCCAATGCCGCCGACCGCCACCATCGAAAGCACGGAGATGGATGCGATGAATCCAAAATCATCCGGCATAAGAAAGCGGGCAAAATATGTATACAACCCTCCGGCCACACCGGCCATGGCAGTACCCATGGCAAAAGCAACCAGTTTGTAAGCCCCCACATCCACGCTCATCACCCGTGCGGTGTCTTCATCATCGGCCACCGCATCAAAGGCAAAACCCATCCAGGATCGTTTGATCCACAAACTGAAAGCGGTAAACAGCGCGACAAGAAAGAAAACCAGGACCAGGTAGGCGATCTTGCTCATCCCCGAAGAGGGGATCCCGGAAATGCCAAGCTCACCACCCAGAATTTCCTGCTGACGAACGATTCCCAGAAACAAAAACCCTACACCCATGGTGGTAATCGCCAGAAAGTCGTGACGCACACGCAGGCTGGCAAGCCCCACGACCAGACCCACAGCCCCAGCTGAAATCATTCCGGCCGCAATGGCTAACGGCAGGGGTGTGCCGGCCTTGGCCAGCAGGGCGCATGTGTAGGCGCCGACACCGTAGAAGGCGGCGTGCCCCAGGCTGATCTGCCCGCAAAACCCGGTGATCATGTTAAGCCCGAGAGCCAGGATAATATTTATTCCCACTACAGTGGCCAGGCTGATTTCATAAATTCCCATAAACTATCTTCCTGTAAAGAGGCCCTGCGGCCTAATCATCAAAACCAGGATCAGAAATGCAAATGCAATGGCATCCCGGTCCAGAATGGAGCCGATATATATGGTTCCGAAGGCTTCGATTACGCCCAACAACAGGGAGGCAATGAGGGTGCCTTTGACGTTGCCAAGACCCCCCAGCACGATAATCGCCAGGGCTTTGTAAGCAGGAACACCGCCCATGGTCGGCTCTACCAGGTTGCTGAGCAGCGAAACAAAAATCCCGGCTACCGCTGCCAGGCCTGATCCAATGAAAAAGTTTAGGTACCGTACTTTGATGGTGTCGATACCGAAAGATTTCGCTATTTCAGGATCGTCCACGGTGGCGCGCCAGGCGATTCCGGTCCGGGTGTTTTGGGATAGATAGGATAAAGCGCCCAGAAGCACGACTGCGGCGATGACCATCCCGAGTTCGGCGGCCCGCAGTTGGATACCCAAGAAAGAAATCTGTGACTGGAGCGGTGGGTTTTTGTATGTCAGACCGTAGGGTCCAAAAACCAGGCGGAATATTTCCTCCATGGCGACAAACAGGCCAATAGAGGCGATCAGGGCAACATAGGGCGGCCGATCCAAGATGGGCTGGTAGCAGAGACGATACATCAGCATGCCCGCGACGCCGACAATAACGGCTGACGCGAGCATGCCGAGAGCCAGGCTTCCGGTGGCATTGGTAATCAACAGGCCAAGGTAGCCGCCAAGGGTAAAAAGGCCGGCATGGGCTACATGCAGGATGCGCAGTAGACCGTAAACCAGTGTCAGTCCAACCGCAATAACAGCGTACATGCTGCCGTGTATCAATCCCTGAATGAGCAGTTCCAGGTACAGCACTAAAACGATCCCCTAGCTCGTTGTCTTGAATTTAATGGAAATTGGATATTGTATTTTGAAAATCCAACCACCCGTCCGCATCAAGTAAAGCATATCGTTTTTCCACCGAGCCTGCCGGTTTGTTCTCTTCCGGTTGGTTTATTTGTCCGGAGGAGCCAGCAGTGCCGGGTCATCGATGACCGAATGCCTGTGCCAGTTGCCGTCTTTAACTACCTGGTTCTGGACGGCCTTCATAACTTCACCCAGGCTGTTGAAGGATATCGTGCCGGTCGAGACCTTTAGATTGGTCGCCGCAATTGCTTTGCGCAATGCTTCCGGATCGTTGGTGCCGGCGCGTTTTAAAGCATCGGCTGCAACCAGAATCGCCGTGTGGGCCGAAGCGGCCACCATATCAGCTTTAAATCCGGCTTTTTTCTCGAAGGCGCTGATAAAATTCTTCGTTTCCGGCACATCCGAGTCGCGATCCAGGCTGGTGGTGATGATGACCCCTTCAGCGGCGGGACCGGCGATCTCGATGAATTTCTGGGAATCATAGCCTTCCTGTCCGATGATGGGAACGGTCACGCCTGCGGCCCGCAGTTGACTGACCAGAGGCCCGGCGGTGAAATAGTATCCGGAGGCATAGATGGCATCCGGGTTGTCCGCTTTGACCTTGGCCACGATCGAACCGAACTGGCGGTCCTTCATGGAATATTCATATTCGTTGACAACCTTGATGCCGTAATCAGCCGCCTTGCTCTTGAAACCGGCTGCCAGGGATTGGCCGAAATCATTCTGCAAGGTGATGATAACCACCTGCTTTTTGCCAAGGATGTCTCCGATCAGCTTGGCACCACCGCGTCCCTGGACCTCACCCAGAAAAGAAGTCCGAAAAACATAATTTCCGGCGCGGGTGATGTCCGGATGGATGGCATAGGCCGAGATGTAAGGGATTCCGGCTTCCTGAAAAACGGTGGCCGCAGATCGTGTCGGGCCGGAATAGCTTCCGGACACACCGATGACCACCTTGTCCTGTCCAATAAGCTTGTTGGCGATGGGAATGGCCTGGGCCGGCTTGGCCTGATCATCATAGATTATCAGCTCAAGCATTTTGCCATTGACGCCACCGGCGGCGTTGACCTGTTCGACCGCCAGTTCGGCGCCTTCGGTCGCGGATTTTCCGTCTGAGGCGGCAAAACCCGTCAAGGGCGCATTGAAGCCGATCTTGATCGTGTCGGCGGCATGGACACTGCCAAGCCCGACCGTGGATGCAAAAACAACTGCCAACGTGATCAATGCTAATTTCTTCATCATTTTTAACCTCCTTTTTGCAATCATGGTTTGGCGGATCTGACCACTTCTTAAACATTTTCGGAATTAAAAGTCAACGCAAGTTCAGGAAATAAAAATGGCCGCCAGATGTGCCGGCGACCGTTTAATCTAAATGACGTCCCCAAAGCTACTCCCCATTTACCCCAGTTGTCGGCATAGTGACCGGCGCAGAAAAGCGCCAGCTCAAATATCCTTGCCATCAGCAGCCAATAATATGATTGGCCGGAAGTGCCTGAACCTTCCAACATGTTCAGCAATCCTTCACGGCTGGCTCACTGATTTAATGAGGTAGTCTGAGATCCTCGAGTTCTTCATTCAATAGCAGCAGTGGGTCTGATTCAAAATATGACTCTCTTTGTGTCCGGGGCAAATCACAATTTAAATCATTTTGAAATTGCTGATTGCTGATAGCGAGTTCCATGAATTTACTTTCTGTGAATGTACAATTCAGATTGAAAGCTAATTGGCCTTTTCACTCCCACAGGACCAATTCGCTTGGACAAATTAATATCAACTATGGTATCAAAATAGGTTTGTAATTTTAAAAACCAAGTAAGCCCCAGTACCCTGGAGATTAAATCGTGAAAGAAAAAGCAGCATTTGCGATCCGATCAAAGATCTGGATCGAAGACATGGAGGGCAACGTCGTGTTTGGGCTCGGCCGCTATCGGATGTTGGACATGATTGGTCGTTTGGGTTCGATGCAGGCGGCTGCCAAACAGTTACAGATGAGCTACCGAGCGGTTTGGATGCGCATACGGACATCCGAAGAAAGAATCGGAAAGCCTTTGGTGGTACGGGAGGGCAAAGGCTCAAGGTTAACGCCGTTTGCCGAAAACCTCATGAAACAGTTTAAAAGACTGCATGCCATCGTCGAGGCAGAATCGGATGACGTCTATAACAGTCTGATGTCGGATCATTTAACTTAGCTCGGTATCCGGATTGAGTCTCTCCACCTGGATCTGACGGAGATGTAGGACAATCTCGGACATAATAAAGCCCTCCAGTCTTACATAAAAATCAGTTGGGCGCTGATACCGGACTGGAATTTGCAACCTTATATTTTTTTAAACGGCAGAGAAAAACGTTGCCAAATCTTCAGCATTAATCACAAGGAGGGCACTAAAATGAAAAAACTAATTCTATGCGGACTAGCGGGCGCTTTGGCCATGCTGATAGCACAAAGTCCTCTTGAAGCACAAGCGATGGATAACGGCATGATGGACTCCGGTAGCTATCACGGTTACGATATGGGACCGGGAATGATGGGCTACGGTGGCTCCCAGGATTCGGTAATGGGACCGGGCATGATGGGTCCGGGCTATGAAAATGAGCCGCATTACTATCAGCATCAAAAATATTTGGATCGAAACGGTGCCGAAAGGATTTTCGAAGATAATTTAAAATCCAGACACAATCCGAATTTAAAGCTGGGAAAAATCAAAGATGAAGGATCATTTTTCGAGGCCGACCTGCTAACCAAAGATAATTCTCTGGTTGACATGCTAATCGTGGATAAAGATACCGGCCGCATGCGCTCGGCCTATTAACCTGTCCAATTCCCTGGAAGTCAAAAGGACTTCCAGGGAGTTTTTTGTCTCTGGCGCAGAGTGATCGGACGTTTTGGCGCCTTATCACCGTGAATTCATGAATTAATTTTGATCGCGTGTGATCATCACTCGGGCTGGGGTCCTTCGGTTACCCGAACCAGGTCCCCCGGCCGCAGCCGTTTAGCAAAGGCCGCTCTGATTTGGCCCGCGGTAAGCGCCAGGTAGTGTCGTGCTGCCAGCGATGGCTCCTGAAGCGGCAGGTCGAGTTCCGTGCGGGAAATAAGCCCGTCGGCAATACTTGCCAGGCTCGACTCGGACAGCGGTATGTCACGCAGGGCCATGGCTTTGGCCACATTCAATTCCTCCGGTGTCACGGGAGCTGTCTGCATGGCATCCAGATTTCGCTGAATGATCGCCTGGGCCCGGGACACGTTGCGCGGATCACAGGCATAGCGCACGATGTAGCGCGCCCTCGTTTTGTCGACATCAAAGGAAGTATCGATTTGGTAAACCAAACCCGTCTTTTCGCGCAGGTCCCGATAGAGCCGGGTGGCATAGAAGCCGCCGCCCAAAACATGGTTGCCCAGTTCCAAAGCATAGTAGTCCGGGTCCGATCGGCTCAACTGCATCGTTTCAGCCAAAATGACACGGTCCTGCACGCGGGTCTCATTGGGCACGGCGACGACGACCGGGCTGTTGTCCGGCACCGCCGGCAGCAGGACATCGGGTTGCGGCCCACGAGCTTCCCAGTGTCCGAAATATTTCAGCACCACAGCCCTGGCAGTCTCGACCGTCACGTTGCCGATGACAACGATGGTCGTCAAGTCGGGCCGG
>Ga0210133_1000215_pt1 | contig 23040 bp, 15 predicted proteins | sample Joice_ThreeSqC_D_2_FD_184874 | JGI IMG/M metagenome (GOLD analysis project Ga0210133, IMG submission 184874) | Wetland microbial communities from San Francisco Bay, California, USA, that impact long-term carbon sequestration - Joice_ThreeSqC_D1... | ecosystem: Environmental > Aquatic > Marine >...
GAAGGTCATCGCTTCAATCCCGCCAAGCTGCTCCTGGATCCCTACGCCAAGGGCATCGGCCGCACCATTCGCTGGGGCGATGAGCTGTTCGGCTACCAGATCGGACATCCCGACCAGGATCTTTCCCGCGACGAGCGCGACAGCGCGGCGCTGGCGCCTCTGGCCGCCGTGACCGACAGCGCATTCACCTGGGGCGACGACCATCCGCCGCGCACGCCCTGGCACAAGACCATCATCTACGAGGCGCACGTCAAGGGGCTCACGAAACTGCACCCCGACATCCCGGAGCATCTGCGTGGGACCTATTCGGCGATGGCCAGCGAGCCCATCTTGCGCCACCTTCTCGACCTGGGCGTCACAGCCGTGGAGCTGATGCCCGTCCACCATCACGCCTACGATCGCCACCTGGTCGACAAGGGCCTTTCCAACTACTGGGGCTACAACACGCTGGCCTATTTCGCTCCCGATCTGCGCTACAGCGTCTCACAATCGCCGCTCAAGGCTCTGCGCGAGTTCAAGCACATGGTGCGTGGTCTGCACGCGGCCGGCATCGAGGTCATCCTCGACGTGGTGTACAACCACAGCGCCGAAGGCAGCGAGCTGGGTCCGACGCTTTGCCTGCGCGGCATCGACAACACGGCCTACTACCGACTGGCCGATGACCGGCGCTACTACATGGACTTCACGGGCTGCGGCAACACGCTCAACATGCTGCACCCGCGCGTCCTGCAGCTCATCATGGATAGCCTGCGCTACTGGGTCCTGGAGATGCACGTGGACGGTTTTCGCTTCGATCTCGCCAGCACCCTGGCGCGTGAGCTGTTCGAGGTCGACAAGCTGGGCGCGTTCTTCGACATCATTCATCAGGATCCGGTGCTGTCGCAGGTCAAGCTGATCGCCGAGCCCTGGGATCTGGGCCAGGGCGGCTATCAGGTGGGAAACTTCCCGGTCTTGTGGGCGGAGTGGAACGGCAAGTACCGCGACTGCGTGCGACGGTACTGGAAGGGAGATGGCGGCATGCTGCCCGAGCTGGCCACGCGCATCTGCGGATCGAGCGATCTGTACGCGGCCAGCGGTCGGCGGCCTCATGCCAGCATCAACTTCGTCACCTGCCACGACGGATTCACCTTGCACGATCTCGTCAGCTACAATCACAAGCACAACGAGGCCAACCTGGAAGACAACCGGGACGGCGAAGACAACAACAACAGCTGGAACTGCGGGGCGGAGGGGACCACGGACAATCCGGCCATCAAGGCCCTCCGGCAGAAGCAGAAGCGCAACTTCCTTACCACGCTGATCCTTTCGCAAGGCGTGCCCATGCTGTGCACCGGCGCCGAGATGGGGCGCACCCAGCGGGGCAACAACAACGCCTACTGCCAGGACAACGAATTGAGCTGGGTCGACTGGAATCTCGACGATCTCGGCAAGTCCTTGCTCGCCTTCACCCGCCGACTCATCGCACTGCGGAAGCAGCATCCCGTGCTGCACCGGCGGGAGTTCTTCCAGGGGCAACCCCTCGAGGCTGGCGGTACCAAGGACATTCGATGGCTCGATCCCGGCGGTCATGAAATGACCGACGAGGGATGGTGGAATGGCTTTGCCCGGTGCCTCGGAGCCGAATTGCGCGGCGACGTGATCCATGAGACGGACGAGAACGGTGAGCGCATCGTGGACGACACGATCCTGATCCTTCTCAACGCGAGCCATACCGCCGTTCCGTTCGTGCTGCCGCCACCGCCCGAGCGCGAGGAATGGCAGGTTGTGCTCGACACGGCCAACGACGGGGGAAAGCCGAGCACCCGGCGCAAGGCCGGCACCTATCGCATGACCTCGCGCTCGGTCGTTTTGCTACGCTCGGCCGCACCCAGGGTTGAGCGTCGGGGAGCGAAATGATGGCCGCGCCAAACGAGCGCCTGCTTCATCATCGGCTGGGCGCCGTCGTCGGCGACCGCGGGGTGGACTTCCGCGTGTGGTCTCCCGGCACGCGACGCATGGAGCTGCTGCTGGAGAGCGGATCCGCTCGCACCATCGCGCTCGACGCGGGCGAGGACGGCTATTTTCATCGCCGCCTGGACGACGTCGCCGCGGGCACAAGGTATCGCTACCTCCTCGATGGCCGCGGGCCGTTCCCCGACCCGGCCTCGCGCCACCAGCCCGAAGGCGTGCACGGGCCGTCGGCCGTCGTCGACCCACGCGGATTCGCCTGGACTGACCAGGCCTGGCCGGGCATCGAGCTGACCGACGTGGTTCTCTACGAGCTGCATGTGGGCACCTTCACGCCCGCGGGAACCTTTGCGGGGGCGCGTGAGCGATTGCCGGCGCTGCGCGAGCTGGGCGTCACCGCCATCGAGCTGATGCCGGTCGCCGACTTTCCCGGCGAGCGCAATTGGGGCTACGACGGCGTATCGCTCTTCGCGCCCGCGCGCTGCTACGGCGACCCCGAAGATCTGCGTGCCCTGGTCGACGCCGCCCATGGCCTGGGGCTGGCGGTGGTGCAGGACGTGGTCTACAACCACCTCGGTCCCGATGGGAATTACCTCGGCGCCTTCAGCCCGTACTACTTCACGGATCGCCACCAGACGCCCTGGGGCCAGGCCGTGAATCTGGACGGACCTCACAACGGCCCGGTGCGAGCCTTCCTCGTGGGAAATGCCCTGCATTGGCTGCACGAGTACCATTTCGACGGCCTCAGACTCGATGCCACGCATGCATTGCACGACGATAGCGCGCGCCACTTGCTGGCGGAAATAGCCGACGAGGCCCATGCCCTGCCGGGACCACGCAGGCTGATCATCGCCGAGGACGAACGCAATCTGGCCGCCTTGGTTCGCCGAACGGATAAGGGCGGTTTGGGGCTCGACGCCGTCTGGGCCGACGACTTTCACCATCAGATCCGGCGCCGGTTGGCCGGAGACAGCGACGGCTACTTTGCCGACTTCAGCGGAAGCAGCGACGACATCGCGGAAACCATGGCGCGCGGGTTCTTCTACCGAGGCCAGATGGTGGCGCGCTTGTGCCGTCCGCGCGGCAGCGACACAGCGGGCATCGCGCCCGAGCGGTTCGTCTTCTGCATTCAGAACCACGACCAGGTCGGCAACCGGGCCCTGGGCGACCGTCTGCACCACCAGATCGAGCCGGCCGGCTACCGAGCCGCCCTCGCCCTTTTGCTGCTTGCGCCCGAGACGCCGCTGCTCTTCATGGGCCAAGAATGGGCGGCCAGCACACCCTTCCTGTATTTCACCGACCACAACCCCGAGCTGGGCAAGCTGGTCACCGAGGGCCGCCGCGAGGAATTCAAAGGCTTTGCGGCATTCTCCTCGCCGGAGGGGCGCGAGCGTATCCCCGATCCGCAGGCAGCGTCGACCTTTGCGCGCAGCCACCTGCGCTGGCAAGAACGTGAGCGCGAGCCACACGCTTCGGTGCTACGACTTGCCCGCGCGCTCCTGCGACTGCGCGGCTCCATGGTGGCGCGCGGCCAGCGGGACGCGCAAGCGGATGCGGCAGATCCTTCCACGGTCGTGTTGCGCTATCCTGACTGCATGATCGTCACCCGACTCGAAGGCACGGGGCGCACCGACCTTTCCCGGTGGGCGGGTTCGCGAACGTGGACGGTGGCGCTCGACACGGAAGACCCGGCGTTCGCCCCGGATTCCCAACCGGCACGCGTCGATGGCAGGGACCAACGCCTTGCCGTCGATTTTCGTCGGTCCGGGGCGGTCGTGCTCCAAGCCTTGCCGCTCGGGCCAAATCCATGAATCCGTCAAGTCGTCGGCGAGCCACCTCCCTTCTGCGCGTCCCGGTCAGTACCTACCGGCTGCAACTCCACGCCGGCATGACCTTCAACCAGGCCGCCGGCCTGCTGGAGTATCTGCACCGGTTGGGAGCAACCGACCTCTATGCGTCGCCATCGTTCAAGGCCGCTCCAGGCAGTCCCCACGGTTACGACATCTGCGACCACACCCAACTGAATCCGGAGCTTGGCGGCGACAAGGGCTTCGCGACGTTGACCGCCGGGTTGCACAAGCGCGACATGGGGTTGGTTCTCGATTTCGTTCCGAATCACATGGGGGCCGATCCGGTGGCCAACCCCTGGTGGCGGGACGTTCTGGAGAATGGACCTTCCTCGCCCTACGCGCGCTTCTTCGACATCGACTGGCGCCCGCTCAAGCACGAATTGTTCAACAAGGTGTTGCTGCCGGTGCTCGGCGACCAGTACGGCCGCGTGCTCGAGCGCGGCGAGCTGCGCGTGCACTACCAGGACGGAGCCTTCGGCCTTGGCTACTACGAGCACCGCTTTCCCCTCAATCCCCGTCAAATGGCCCCGGTGCTCACTCTCGAGCTCGATGCCCTGCGAGCCAGCTTGGCCCCTGACAATCCACATCTACGCGAGTTCCTCAGCATCCTCACGTCGCTGCAGAACCTGCCGGCCTATACCGAAACGGACGCAAGTCGCATCGAGGAGCGGCAGCGGGAAAAAGAGGTGGCGCGCGAACGGCTGGCGCGGCTGACCAAGGAGTCCAAGACCATTCGGGCCCACGTCGAGCGGACCCTCGAACTGGTCAACGGCAACACCGGCGAGCCTACCAGCTTCGACCTCCTGCACAGACTGCTCGAGGCCCAAGCCTATCGGCTGGCCTACTGGCGCACGGCCTTGCACGAGGTGAACTACCGGCGCTTCTTCGACATCAACAGTCTGGTCGGCGTACGTGTCGAGGACGAGGAAGTCTTCCAGCATTGCCATCAGGGCTTGTTCAGGCTGGTACGCGAGGGAGCCGTGACTGGCGTCCGACTCGACCACATCGATGGCCTGCTCGACCCCGGAACTTACCTACAACGACTCGATGAAAGACTACGCGAGATTCGCGGCACGTCCCTGTACGTGGTCGCCGAAAAAATCTTGTCGGCAGGCGAACAACTTCCCGACAATTTCCGACTGGACGGGACGACCGGATACGACTTCCTCAACGAGGTGAACGGCCTTTTCGTCGACGGCAAGGGCGCCTTGCCCCTCAAGGGGCTGCACGAGCGATTCACCGGGCGCACACTGCCCTTCGGCGAGGTGGTGTATCGCGCCAAGGTGCTCATCGCGGCAAGCTCGCTCGCCGGCGAACTTGCGGTGCTGGCACACGCCCTCGATCAACTATCCGAGCTCGACTGGCGCTCCCGTGATTTTACCCGCATCAGCCTGCACGAGGTCTTGCGCGAGATCGTCGCGTGCTTCCCGGTCTATCGAACCTACATCGAGGACACGGGCGCCACCCCCACCGATGCCGCGGTCATCGAGGCTGCCATCGCGCAGGCCGAACGGCGCAACCCCGTGGTGGACAGCAGCATCTTCCATTTCCTCCGCGACATCCTGCTTCAGCGGCCGTCCACCACCAGCCCGGCGCGAAGCACCAGCGACGCGCGCGCCTTCGCGCAGAAGCTGCAGCAGTACACGGGCCCCCTTCAGGCCAAAGGTCTGGAGGACACGGTGTTCTACCGCTACAACGTGCTGGCCTCGTTGAACGAGGTGGGCGGCGATCCGCAACGGTTCGGCATGTCGCCACGTGCCTTCCACGCCGCCAACCAGCACCGCTGCCAGCACACGCCCATCGGCATGCTGGCGACATCGACCCACGACACCAAGCGCGGCGAAGATGCGCGCTGCCGGCTCGACGTGCTCTCCGAGATCCCGGGCGATTGGGGACAGCACGTGGCGATCTGGAGTCGGATCAACGCCTCCGCGCGAACCAACGTCGACGGGGAACCCGCGCCAGATCGTGGCGACGAGTACCTCTTCTACCAGTCGCTGCTCGGCGCGTGGCCGGCCAACCAGACAGCCTCGCTGGCGCCCCCGGATCTGGTCGCCCGCATGGGGGCCTACATGCTCAAGGCGCTGCGTGAGGCCAAGCTGCATACCAGCTGGGTGAATCACCACGAAGCCTACGAGCACGCCACGCAGCGATTCGTGGAACAGGTGCTGGACCGTGTGTCAGGCCGGGAATTTCTGGCCAGCTTCGCGCCCTTCGCCGCGCAAGTCGCCTTCCAGGGCATGGTCAATTCGCTGTCGCAGCTCGTGCTGAAGTTGGCGTCGCCCGGCGTCCCCGATTTCTACCAGGGTTGCGAAACCTGGAATCTCAGTCTGGCCGATCCCGACAACCGACGCGCCGTGGACTTTTCCGCATTGTCACGCGCACTCGCCAAGATGGAGCGCTATCTCGACGAGCATCATCCCAGCGCAAAGAGACGCGCTTTCGCTTCGGAGCTGCTGCTCAGCTGGCAAGATGGGCGAATCAAGCACTTTCTCACCGCCGGTGGGCTACGGCTACGCCGGCAGCGCAGCCGTGTCTTTCTCGACGGCGACTACCTGCCGCTCGATGTCGACGGCAGCCGTCAGAGTCACGTGGTTGCGCTGGCCCGGCAGCATGACAGCGGGGTGGTGGTGGCCGTGGCGCCCCGGCTTTGCGGCGCCTTGGGCACCGGCAGCAAGCGACTTCCCCTGGGCCCCCGGACCTGGCGAGACACGCGCGTGCGCTTGCCCGAATCCGTGACCGAGTCACGCTTCATCGACGCTTTCACGGGTCTGACTGTCGACGCCGAGGTGAGAGCCAATCGCCGCTCGCTGCTCGTGGCCGATCTCCTCGGGACGCTCCCGGTTGCCCTTCTCGTCGCGAGATCTCAATCGTCGCACGATCGCTAGTTCGCGCGCCTGGCCATCGCCTCGCGGCCAATCTCGGTAAGCAAGAGGAGATCGAACGGCTTGTCCAGCACGGCCACCGCGCCAGCGCGTTCGGCGCGCTGGTGCAGTTCCTCGCTGCCGAACGCGGTGATGACGACCACCGGAGGCATGAGCGGGCTTCGACACAGATCCTCCAACGCCGGTAAGCCGCTCCAGCCGGGCATCCTCACGTCGGAGACCACCAAATTGAAGGGTTCGATGACCGAGTCGGGCAGAAGCGATGTGGCCAGGACCTCGAGCAACTTGGGTCCCGAACCAACGGTGACAACTTCGTAACCTTCTCGCTCGAACGCCCAGATGAGCAGCGCACGAAAGGTCCACTCGTCCTCCGCGATGATCACGCGTGGATGCCTGCCCAGCGCGGTTCGCAGGTTCGCATGCTGCCTCGCGACCAGCAGCTCCGTTGCATTTCCAATTGCGTTCACGACCGGTACTCCCTTCGACCCGAGCTTCTGCATTGCAGATGCCAACTACCTGATCGGTGTTGAACGGCTCGTATGCACGAGGTTCCGGGCCAGGCCTTCCGTGTCCCATCGCGAGGCAACTTGCCGCGCGCGACAGATTGTCACGCGATCTTCCCTCCACCATGTCCGCGAAACCTGGAATTCGTTCCGGGTTCCTTGGCATCGCGGATGCAACCTGTTGAGGACGCGCGAAAGCAGGTGGCTGGCAACGCGCCTGCAACTAGAGGAAAGTGAGAGGTGTGTCATGAAGATATTCGCCATGACTCTTTTGCTGGGGATCGGGATGCCGGCAACAGCGTTCGCGGCGGGAACGCAGAACAGCGACACCCAGGCCAACGGCGCACCCTCGACCAAGTACTACGACTTCGAGGACGACCAGGTCGAAGGCGATCTGCAGCGTCCCGACGGCGAGTTGGTGAGTGCCATCCGCAAGGCCGAGCACAAGAGCCTCATCGAGATACGTCACAACTTCATTCCAGAACTTGTCAAGAGCTTCGAGGATCTCTGATCAGGCGCCTCACGGTATAGTCGCTGCATGAAATCGAACATCCTCGACTTGACGATGCTGCGTGAGTGGCAGTGGTTCATCATTCCGGCGCTTGCCGTCGTGCTTGCATTCGTCGCACTGCTCTTGGGACGCGCGACACGCGCGATTCTCGCCCGGTTGGTGGCGAAAACCGCAGTCGAGTGGGATGACGTGTTGGTAGCGAGGGTGAGAGGCCCGCTCTCCCTCGGCTGGTTCCTGCTTCTGTGCTACGTGGCACTGCCCTGGTTGGGCCTTTCCGAGCGGGCTCGCGAGATGGGCCAACGCCTGATGCACGGTCTGCTATTCCTCGCGGTCTTCTGGGCGCTCTACCGCGCGGTGGACGTCGCCGCGCAGGCACTGATCAGCTCGCGCTGGTCGAAGGAAAACTCGTCATCCCGCTCCCTGGTTTCGCTTGGCGCCAGGGTGGCAAAGGTGGGCGTGGTCGCCGCTGGCGCGGTGGCCATGCTCTCGGAGCTGGGCTATCCGGTGGCCAGCATACTTGCGGGTCTAGGCATCGGAGGCTTGGCCGTGGCGCTCGCCGCGAGGAGCACTTTGGAGAATCTCTTCGGAGCTTTCTCCATTGGCGCGGACCAACCCTTCCACGAGGGGGACTTCGTTCGCATCGAGGACTTCGTGGGCACCGTCGAGGCCATCGGCCTGCGCTCCACCAAAATTCGAACTCTCGATCGCACGTTGATCAGCATGCCCAACGGCAAACTGGCCGATATGCGCGTGGAATCCTTCACCGCCCGCGATCGCATCCGGCTGGCGTGCACCGTGGGACTGCTCTACAGCACGACCGCGACCCAGATGCGCGAGGTGCTGGCGGGACTGGAACGCGTGCTGCGCAGCCATCCCAAGATCTGGCCAGACGCCGTCGTCGTGCGCTTCAAGGAGCTGGCTGCCTCGTCGCTCGACATCGAGGTCATGGCGTGGTTCACGACCCGCGATTGGGGAGAGTTCCAGTTGATCCGCCAAGGCATCCTGGTCGACTTCATGGAAGTCGTGACCAAGGCGGGCACGTCCTTCGCGTTCCCGACCCGAACCGTTCACGTCGCCACCGAGGGGAGCCCGACCCCACCGGTTCCCGGCGCGCGCGGCTAGCCTACCTCCACCTCGCCAACTTCGGCCGGTTTGCTCGCCGGCGCAGTGTCCTCGCAGGGCGCCCACCCGTTGGACGACAACCAGGCGCGAGTCTCCGCCGCGCGTTCGCTCGCCACCACGAACCAGATCTCGTCGCGCAGGCGCGGCGACCACCGCTCGTCCACCACGAACCCTCGACGGGATCGCAGCACGACGAGCGGGAGGAATAGATTCATGGTCTTGTCCCCGGCGTCGCCCTCGCCGCGTGGATCCCCGACCAGGCCGCGTATGGTTCTCTTCCACCGTTCGACGTGAACGTCCCCGCGCTCACACAGCCCGATCCAGGTGCGCAGGTCGCGATGCGTCCCAAAAAGCGTTCGCACCCCAGCCTCGGAGACGGCATTCGCGCTAACCCCGATGCGCCGGCGATCCGCGCCCGCGTAGACCCTGCGTACACGAAAGTCCTCGATCGCCTTGCGGGCGCACAAGAGATTCACGCCTTCGTTCTTGGTGATGGCCACCAGAGAGTGCGCGCTATCGATGCCGGCCCTGCGCAAGGTTCGCTCTTCGAGGGCGCTGCCGTACACGACCCGCAGGCCCTCCCGTTCCGCCAACTGGCACACGTCGGGATCTGCGTCGATGAGCAGCGTTGCCACGCCGGAGGACCCCAGGTGTCGCGCGAGCATCCGCGCCAGCGCGTTCGCACCCACGATGAGACACCCAGCGGTGCCTTGCTGACGAAGACCAAGCAAACGGACGATGAGACCGGCGGGCAATCCCTGCACCACGACGGTGGTCACGATGACGAGAAAGACCATCGCGCGCAGGGGGGCACCACCAGGCATCCCCGCCTCGTCGAGCGTCTGCGCAAACATCGCAGCCACCGCGGCGGCCACGATGCCGCGTGGCGCGAGCCAGGCCAAGAACATCCTCTCCCGCCAGCCGAACTCGGTTCCCCGCGAGCACACGAGGATGACCACCGGTCTGACGATCGCCATGAGCGCCGCCACGGTGGCCAAGCCACCCCAGCCAACGCCGAGTATGTCGGCCCAGCGCAGGTTCGCGGATAACAGAATGAAGAGCATACCGATGAACATCATCGTCAGTTGCTCCTTGAATTCGCGCAGCTCGCGTAGCGCATGCGTGCGCACGTTGCCCACCACGATGCCAGCGGCGATGGCGGCGACGAGACCGCTCTCGGAAATGAGGGTGTTGCTGGTCTGGAAGATGGCCAGGGCCATGGCGAGGGAGAAGATGTTGCCCATTCGCTGGGGCACGATGCGTTCCCGCCGCAGCAGAAGCGCGATGATGCCGCCGCCCGCCAGCCCCATGGCCAATCCGACACCGACACGCATGGCAAGGATGGCAAGGCCCACGGCAAGAGATCGCCCGCTCGGATTGAGAACGATCTCGAGCGTCACCACTGCGATGAGCGCGCCCATCGCATCGACGATGACGCCCTCTGCTTCGAGGACGGTCCGCACACTCTGCGACACTTGAATCCTTCGAAGAAGTGGTGTGATGACCGTCGGTCCCGTGACGATGACCAGGGTACCAAAGAGAATCGAGGTACGAAGATCCCAGCGCAGAAACACCAGCGCCGAGGCCGCCCCACCAACCGCGGTCACCAGACCTCCCCAGGTGACCAGGCGACGGATGAGGACTTGCTCGCGCCGCAGCCGGGACCAGTTGAGGTTCATGCCGCCCTCGAAGAGGATGACGGCCACGGCGAATCCGACCAAGGTCATGAGGCTCGAGCCCAGGGTCTCCGGTCGGATCAGCCCCACGAATTCGGGCCCGAGCAAGAATCCCACGCCGAGCAGAAGCACGATGCTCGGAATTCGCATATGAAAGGCAACTGCTTGCGTGACGACGCCCGAGGCAAGGGCCAGCGCGATGGTCAGAGCAGCGGTGTGATGCATGGACGCTCGTACCTTTGTACCTTGTCCGGCGGCGAATTCCAGCACGATGGAGGCTCGTCCTGGGTGCCGCCAGCGCCGGCGCACGAGCGTCGCCCAGAGGGAATTTGAAGCATCGCGGCGGAAAGGCCGCGTGGGCGCACGACGAGGGACCCGATCGAGCAGGTCCTTCATCTCGGATGCGGCACGCTCTTCATCCACGAGGTAGAACCAGGTATGCGTCGCCCCTCGGGACGACCCATCGCTTTTCCGGAGTCTCCATGAAACGCCCCATCCCCAACGGTTCGCGCCTCCTCGTCATCGGCGTCGCCCTTGCCTGGGCCACCACCTCGCTCGGCGGGCGACTGCCCACACCCTCCGACGAGGCGCGCCTCACCGAGCGCAACCTGACCCGCGTCACCACCAACCTGCTCGAGCAGTCCCAGTTCTCGCATCACCCACTCGACAAGGATCTCGCCCAGAAGTGGCTCGATCGATACCTCGATGGGCTCGACCCACGCCACTCCCTCTTCTTGCAATCCGACGTCGAGGAATTCGCCCACTCCCCGCACGGTCTGGTCCAATCCATTCGTGGTGAAGGTGACGCCAGCTTGGCCCACAAGTTCTTCGCTCGCTATCTCGAACGGCTCGAACAGCAGGTCGACGCCATGACCGCGATGTTGAAGACCACAAAGTTCGAGTTCACGGGCCACGACACCTATTCCCTGGATTGGGAGCACGCACCCCGACCGCGCAGCCTCGCCGCGGCTCGCGGGCTCTGGCGACAGCAACTGCGCGTGGAGTACCTGCAGGAGAAACTGGGTGACAAACAGCCCGCGCAGATCGCCAAGGTGCTCACGCGCCGTCACACGCAGCAACTCAAGACCATGAAGGGCCTCACCGACAACGAGGTCTTGGAAACCTACTTGCGCGCACTGGCCCAGGTTTACGACCCCCATTCGAATTACCTGGGTCACGAAGAGATGGAGAACATGTCGATTTCGATGAACCTCTCGCTCTTCGGCATCGGCGCCAGCCTGCAGACCGTGGATGGATACTGCACGATTCACGAGCTCATCGCTGGCGGCCCGGCGGCACGCAGCGGTCTTTTCAAGCCAGGCGACCGTATCGTTGCCGTCGCGCAGGCGAAGGGCGATCCGGTCGATGTCGTGAATATCCCTCTCACGCGCACCGTCGAGCTGATCCGCGGACCCAAGGGTTCGACGGTGACCTTGACCATTCTGCCGGCGGGCGCAAACGAGGGATCGGCGACCAAGACGGTTACCCTGGTCCGCGACAAGATCAAACTTGAGGATCAAGAGGCCAAGGCGAGCATCGTGGACTTGCCGATCGACAAGAACAGCACGTTCCGACTGGGCGTTATCGACCTTCCCTCCTTCTACGCGGACATCGGTGGCGCCACGGCTGGCGGCCGCCGCAGCGCAACGGCCGATGTCGCCCACCTGCTAACCAAGCTGAAGGCGGAGCACGTGCGCGGCGTCATCTTGGACCTGCGACGCAACGGCGGTGGCTCGCTGGAGGAGGCCATCAGCCTGACCGGGCTGTTCATCCGCAAGGGACCGGTGGTACAGACGCGCGATCCTTCGGGTGGCGTGGACGTGGAATCGGACGACGATGGCGATGTCCTTTACGACGGCCCGCTCGTCCTGCTCACTAGCCGATTCAGCGCATCGGCCTCCGAGATCCTTGCGGGCGCGCTGAAGGACTACGGACGCGCCGTCATCGTGGGTGACACCTCCACCTTCGGCAAAGGCACGGTTCAAAGCATCGTGCCGCTCGGAAGGCTCATGGACCAACGTGGGCTGGAACACGCCTACGATCCAGGCGCGCTGCTGGTCACCATCCGCAAGTTCTATCGACCGAGTGGCGCCTCTACCCAGCTACGTGGGGTCGCGGCGGACATCGTCCTGCCGTCGGTGAGTGATTTCGCCGACGTGAGCGAGTCTTCCCTGCACAATCCCCTGCCGTGGGATACCGTGCCTTCCACGCGCTTCGAACAACTGCATCGGGTGAAGCCCTGGCTCTCCGTCCTGCGTGACAAGTCCTCGAGGCGCGTAGCGGCAGACAAGGGATTCGGACTCCTGGCCGAGAGCATCGCGAGGCTGAAGATGAGCCTCGCCAGCAAGTCGGTATCACTCAACGAGGCGGAGCGCCGCGCCGACATGACCAAGACGAAGGCCCTCGACAAGGATCTCGAGCAAGAGCGACGGCGTCTTCGCGCCAAGGCTCCCACGACGTACGAGATCACCTTGAAGAATGCGTCGTCGCCTGGCTTGCCCACGCCACTCGTGCAGGCCAAAGACCCGCCGCATCCCGCCCCGGCGGCTCCCGGCGAAACCCCTGAAGACTTGGACGCCGGCTCAGCCGACCAGACACCGGCTGACGATATCATCCTCAACGAAGCGGAGCGTGTCCTGGCCGACTACGTGCGGTTGCTCGCACATTAGTTGCGGCCTGGCCTCGTGGCGGATCGCCTCGTGTGGCAGCTCGCCACGGGAACGTGATGGGTCAACGCCCGAGGTTTGGGCGCGGTTCAAGGCACCCGGCTTGCAAGACCGTGCTGCCATGCAAACCGCGGCGGAGAATAAGAGGGACAGCGCGAAATTGGACGACAGTGCACAGACCCGTGCGGCGCTGGGTCGTCAACCAAGGCCCCAGCGCTTGCTACTGGCGGAAGACGACGGGCCGTTTCGCTACCTCCTTGTATCGGCACTGCGTAAGGAGGGATACCACGTTGTTGCCGTGGCCAACGGATTGGATCTGACGGACATTCTCGGTGATTCACTTCGTTCCGATGGGAGCGTGGCACCTTTCGATCTCGTACTTTCGGACATTCGCATGCCCGGCTGGCCAGGGCCGGAGGCTTTGGCCAGGGTCGGGAAGAACGCATCCATGCCTCCGGTCATACTCTTCACGGCATTTGGAGACGAAAAAGCCCACAAGAGCGCTTCCGAGTTGGGAGCCCTGACCCTGCTCGACAAGCCGTTCGACGTCGACCACCTGCTTGACCTGGTCGCGCAAGCTTTGCGCTGATCCCGCCCTGTTTCGGCTAGCTCTTCTCGAAGCGTTCCAGCTTGCGGTACATGGTCCGCCGATCGAATCCGAGGATCTGCGCGGCCGAGGTCTTGTTTCCACCCACCGCATCGAGCACGCGCATGATGTAGCGTTTCTCGACCTCGTGCATGGGTAGGAACTCCGCGGAATCCTCGCCCAGCGGCAGTAGCCGTGCCCGCTTGTAGTTGCGCACGGTTTCGGGCAGGTCCTCGACGACGATTTCCTCGAACCGCGTAAGTGCCACTGCCCGCTCGATGGCGTTCTGCAGTTCGCGAATATTTCCAGGCCATGGGTAGGCAAGGAGCCGCTCGGCCGCAGGTGGCGAAATGCCCGTGACCTTCTTGTCGAGACGCTGGGCCAGCTTCCGGGCAAAGCTCTGCGCCAGGATCAGGGTGTCGCCACCCCGCGCCCGCAGTGCCGGTACCGGGACGCGGATGACATTGATACGAAAGTAGAGATCCTGCCGAAAATGTCCTTCTTCGACTTCGCCCTCGAGATCCCGGTTGGTGGCGGCGACGATACGAGCACGGAAGGGCACCTCGTTGTCGCTGCCGACCGGACGCACCACGCGTGCCTCGAGGGCGCGCAGGAGCTTGGCCTGCATGCCCGAGGGCATATCGCCAATCTCGTCGAGAAATAGCGTACCCGATCCGGCCTTGACGAAGAGCCCCGTGCGAGCGTCCTTCGCGTCGGTGAACGCCCCGCGGGAATGGCCGAAGAGCTCGCTTTCGAGCAGGCTGTCGGTCATGGCCGCGCAATTCATGGCCACGAAGGGCCCGGAGCTGCGCGGTCCGCGTTCATGCAGTGCACGCGCCACCAATTCCTTGCCCGTGCCGCTCTCCCCGGTAATCAAAACCGTTGAATCGGTCTGCGCCGCCGCGTCGATCAGACTGCACATGCGGCGAACCTCGGCGGATTCGCCGAGAATGTCCGCGAACGGCTGGGCGGCCGTGACCACTTCGCGCAACCGACGGACCTCCTCCCGCAGTTGGCGATTCTGGCAAGCCCGGTCGGCGGCCACCACGAGTTGCTCGATGTCGAACGGCTTGGTGACGAAATCATAGGCGCCGGCGCGAATGGCGGAGATGGCGGTTTCCAGACTGCCAAAAGCGGTAATGACAATGATGGGCAGGTCCGGCTGTTGGTCCAGGATGCGCCTACCCAGCTCCAAGCCGTTCATCTGGGGCATGTTGATGTCGACCATGACCGCGTCGAATTCGCCGCCCGCGATGGCGGCAAGGGCCAGTTCGGGCGTGGCTGCGCTGCGCACGTCGAAGCCCTCCCGGCCAAGGCCATCGACCACCAGCCGGCACAGGGCCGCGTCGTCATCCACGATCAGAATGTTCTTGTTCATTGTTGGTCGCTGTCTCTTGCGCCAAAGGCAAATACATGGAGAAACGGCTGCCTCTATCTACCTCGCTGCTTGCCGAGAGCCAACCCCCGTGGTCGCCTACAATGCCGTGCGCGACCGAGAGCCCAAGACCGGTGCCACTGCCCACGTCCTTGGTGGTGAAGAACGGTTCGAAGGCATGGCGCAGCTGCTCGCTCGTCATTCCCACTCCCGTGTCCTCCACATGCAGGCAAGCGTAGCGGCCAGCGGAGGCGGGTACGCCCGCGGGTGGCGAGACCACCTCCTCACACGAAACGATGGTCAAGGTGCCTCCCTTGGGCATCGCCTGGATGGCGTTCACCACCAGGTTGGTCAGTGCTTGCTCGATGAGCGGGAGGTCGATGTCGGCGAAGGGCTCGGGATCGACAAGCCGAGAATGAAAGACCACCGACGACTTTTCCGCCATGGGATGCAGCAATGCCAGCGTGTGTTCCACCACGAGACGCAGGCTCTCCCTGCGATGCTGGGGTTTGCGCCGGCGTGCGAAACCAAGCAATTGCCTGATGATGTTGGTCATACGCTCCGCCTGCTCGATGATGGAATTCGCATTCTCCACCAGCTCGGAACCCGCGACCTGGCCACGTGCGATCATCTTGGCTCTGCCGGAAACCACGTTGAGTGGCGTGCCAAGCTCGTGCGCCACGCCGGAGGCCAGCTTGCCGACCGTCATCAAGCGATCTGCGTGGCGAAGTTGCTCGGACGCGGCCAGCCGCTGGTTGGTTTCCTCTGCCACTCGCGCTTGGGCCTCCGCCAGCCGTTCGCACATCTGGTTGATTTCGACGGCGAGGACACCAAGCTCGTCCCGCTGTCTGAGTTCGAGCGGGCCGGTCAAGTCCCCTCCCCCGATACGCCGTGCCTTGGCCACTAGAAGGCGCATAGGCCGTCCCACGAAGAAGAATCCCGCGACCGCCACGGCAAGAAACGCGGAAAGGGCCGCGAGCGCCGTCCGCGTAATAATCTGAATCATCTCGGCGCGAAACTCGTTGTCACGCTCCGCGAGCGGCCCCGACACCTCGAGGGCACCCACCAATTGCCCCTGCACCGTGACTGCCAGGTAAGTGAGCAGGATCTCGCTGCCGCCGATGGTCGCCTCGAAGGTCCGTTCTTCGGCACCATAAAGGCCGGTGAGATTCTCGACGGCTTCGAGGGGCTGCTCGCCCGGTCCGGAGGAACCGGGCAACTTGACGAAATGCAGATCCAGCTGCTGGGTTCGTCGCACCCGATCCGCTGCGTACGAGAGCATCTTCAAGGCCAATTCGGGCCCCTCCTGGTTCCAGATCTCGACCATGGCCGGACGCAGAGCACGCGCCAACATGAGAGACTTGTCGCGTGCCCGATCCTCCGCGATCACCATCTGGCGTCGTGCGGATTGGTAGCCCCGGACGGAGAAGACCACGAGGATTGCTGCCAGGATGAAGACCGTCAGTTTGACCGCGAGTCTCATGACTTCGCCATACTACTCCTGTCCCGCTCGCGGCCGCTGACCGACGGGGCCTGGGAAAGAGGCCACGATGGATGGGGTGATCCGAAGATGGAGGAAAGAACACCTTCTTCATCCATCGTGGCCAAGACTATTGGAGCACCAGATCGTCGCGCCCATGGAGAGCGCATCGACTCCTCCTGCTTGGGAGGGAGCAAGCCATGTGCCACGTCACTTGCATACAACGTCGGCAAGAATGAGCGGCGCAATCCACGTGACAACATGTCACGCGTGGCAGTTCGCCTCGCCCATGGCGTGTTCCATCGAGGTAGGGCATGGGCGCTGACGCCGCTATCGGAGCACGCTACTTCCGTTGAGAGGCCGACCTGCGGCGTGAAAGGCTGAGCTTCAGCGCGAGGGGGGTGATCAAGGTCGTCAAGATGACCATCATCACGAGAGCCGAGAAGAGATTGCGGTCGATGACCGGTTGGCCCGCCACGCTCAGGCCAAGTCCGATGTTGGCGAAGATGAGCCCAACCTCCCCGCGCGGGATCATGCCGATGCCGACGGTCAACCGGTCCACGCCGGGACGCCATACACCGAACGAGCAAGCTTGTTTGCCGATCACCGCCGCGACGGTCAGAAGCAAGGCTAGCCCCACCACGCCGGGAGCGGCGAAGGCGCGCAGATCGGTGCGCAACCCCATGAGCACGAAGAACACCGGCGCGAGAAACGCCGAAATGGGCTGGATGAGATGCTCCAGTGTGTGCTCGCCGCGGTCCACGAATCCACGGTAGTGCACATCCTCGAGGATGAGACCGGCGGCGAACGCGCCGACGATGGGCGCGAGCCCGATGAAGTTGGACAACCACGACAGGAGAAAGCACCACGCCAAGCCCAACGCCAGAAGCACGCCACGCGCCTGCAGCCGAGAGGCCAACCGGAAGAGTCGTGGGGAGAGATAGACCCCGATGACCAACGAAGCGGCCAGGAACACGACCGCCTTGGCGACGATGCGCACGAGGTTGCCATAAGAGAAGCCAACGCCTTGATCGGCGGCCGCGATGGTGCCACTGACCACTGCCAGCACGACCAGCCCCATCACGTCATCGATCACCGCCGCCCCAAGGATGATGCGCGCCTCCTGGGTTTGCAGTCGGCCCAGATCCTGGAACACGCGGGCGGTGATTCCAACGCTGGTGGCGCAAAGGGTAGCACCGACGAAGGCGTGCACGTAGATGCCCTGTCCGGGAAGTAGCCATGCGCTCGCTCCCCATCCCAGAGCGAACGGGGTGATGACACCCAAGGTGGCTACGAGCAAGGATGGCCAGCCCACCTTCAGCATTTGCCCAACCGTCGATTCCAGCCCGACCTCGAAGAGGAGAACGAGGACCCCCAGGCGTGCCAACATATCCACCGACGGGCTCTGCCAAAGGTGATCGAGCCCCGAGTAGCCAAACAGCGAAAGGTTTCCCATGACCACGCCCGCCACGAGCTCCCCGAGAACCGCCGGCTGCCCAAGTCGTACGGCCAGCTCACCGCCCAGCTTGGCGGAAAGAAGGATGAGGACCAGCGCCATGGCGACGGGTGCGACCGGATCGGCGTGGTCGCCTCCCTGCGACGCCACAACCACCGATGGCAGCAGAGTCGCAGCGATGAAGAGAAGCTTGGGCACGAGAATCGTCAGCATACCCGAGTGCCGGAGCTTCGGGATTCTTTGGGCGAGCATCTGCACGTTCGGCATGCAAGAGCCTTGCCCGTCGCGTCGACACGAACTGGCGCAAAATCGCCGATTCATCGCAACCCTCGTCAATGAACTTGGGTGCTGGGGCGGTCGTGCGCTATGAACGGGACCGAGGGATCTCAGTGAGTGCTCAATCGGATCGCAGCCTCCTTGAATATCGTAGCCACTTCGTCAACTTCGGCACCCTGTTGATCATCTGCGCCGCGGTCGGTGTCATCGCTGGACTGGGCGCAGCGGGCTTTCACTACCTCCTGGCCTTAGCCAAGCACCTCTTTCTCGACGGCATGGCCGGGTATCATCCGTCCGGTCCTGCGGGTGAAGTTCCGCTATTCGTCGAATCGAGCCGACCGCTCTCGCGCTGGGTGCTCTTCGGTCTTCCCGCGCTGGGAGGTCTGGTGAGCGGAGCCGTGGTTTACCTGTTGGCGCCGGAGGCGGAGGGGCACGGCACGGATGCGGCCATCGACGCCTACCATTTCCACGACGGGAAGATCCGCGCCCGCGTGCCGTTCGTGAAATCGCTCGCCTCCGCCATCACCATGGGAACAGGCGGATCCGCGGGCCGCGAAGGTCCGATTGCACAGATTGGTGCGGGTCTTGGATCCAACATCGCGGGCTGGCTCGGGTTGTCCGCCCGACAGCGGCGAACCCTCATGGTGGCCGGCATGGGAGCCGGCATCGGCGCCATCTTTCGCGCCCCCCTGGCGGGTGCTCTCTTCGCGGCCGAAGTCCTCTATCGTGAAATGGACATGGAGCCCGAGGTCGTTGCACCGGCCATTCTCTCGTCGATTGTCGCGTACAGCACGTTTGGGGCGATCTTTGGCTGGCGCGCCCTGTTCGATACGCCCGCCTTCCGCTTTCGCACCCCGCTGGAGCTCGGGCCCTACCTGGTGCTCGGGCTGGTGGTCGCACTGGGAGGTCGCACCTACCCGCAGGTGTTCTACGGGATCCGCAACTGGTTTCACACGCTGGCCATGCCGAACTGGCTCAAGCCTGCCCTGGGCGGGCTCATCGTGGGCGTGATCGGTCTTGCCGTGCCCGATTCGCTTTCGACTGGATTTGGCGTGGTCCAACACGCCTTCCAGGGGCAAGGCACGGTCATCGGATTGCTGGTCATTGCCGCCGCGAAGATGGTGACCACCTCGTTTACGGTGGGCTCCGGCGGCAGCGGTGGCGTGTTCGGACCTGCTGTCGTGATCGGCGGCGCGCTAGGCGGCGCTGTCGGTCTGGTCTTCCACGCGTGGCAACCCGCGCTCGTGCCCGAACCAGGTGCGTTCGCCATGGTCGGAATGGCCGGCTTCTTCTCCGCAGCGGCCCACGTGCCCATCTCGACGGTCATCATGGTCAGCGAGATGACCGGGAACTACCATCTTCTCGTTCCCACCATGTTCGTGTGCATGCTCGGCATGCTTCTCGTCCGTCGGCACACCATCTACGAGAAGCAGCTCCCATCGCGAACGTCCTCCCCCGCACAGCAGCGCCAAATCATTCGCACACTCCTCGAACGAACCACGGTTGGGGATATCCTGGAGCTACGCCCCAGCGCGCCGCCCGAACCAGTGAGCGAGCGAACAAAGCTGCCCGTGGTCATCGAGCGTTTTGCCTCCACCGGACTGACCTGTTTGCCCGTCGTCGGAGACGACGGCACCTTGTCGGGAGTGGTTTCTTTCCAGGCGGTGCAACAAGCGTTCAGCAGCCGCGCGGCGCTGGCGAACCTCATCGTGGCTCAAGATCTCGCCACCCCTGCTGTTACGGTCACGGCGGACCAGAGCCTATATTCCGCCCTGTCCAAGATGTCCACCTCGGACAGCAAGGAGCTGCTCGTGGTCGAGGAGCAGGACTCGAAATCGAAGGTCGTCGCCATTCTCACCAGCGGCGACATCAACGCTATCTACGATGAGCAGATCCTCAATCCGCCCAAACAGGAACCTACGGCAGGCCCTTCCGTCCTTCACGCGATCAAACGGTGGTTTCCCAAGGGTCGGTCGCGAGATGGCTAGCCCGTCTGCCTGGGGCCCTTGCTCGCCAAGACCTTGTTGACGAAGGCGAGCAGTTCATCCAAATCGATGGGTTTGTCAAGGACCGCCAGGGCGCCCATGAGGCGCGCTTCCTCGTGGACCTCATCGTCGCCGAAGGCGGTCATGAAGACCACGGGCGGTATGTTTGGCCCACGACCCAGTTTGGAAAAGGCGCGCAGTCCCGTCATTCCTGGCATTCGGATGTCTGCAACCGCCAGATCGAACTTGCGGGTTCCCTCATCCCCACGCCTCAAAGCCTCCAGGGTGTCGAGTAGGTCGGGGCCATTGGTCACCACGACCACTTCATGCCCGTCGGCCCTGAAGAGTGCCAGCAACATCTCGCGCAGCGCCCTGTCGTCCTCGGCGACAAGCAGTCGATATCCGGAAGAAGGTGTCGCCTCCAATTGTGCTGCCTGGGATGAGCTCACATGTGGCTCGACTGCATGGACAGTGCCAGAGGCACCCACGTGTTGTGGCCCTCCTGCACCTGCATTTCGCGTGGCGGCTTGCCTCGTGTGGCATCCTGCCACTTGGCTCGAACTCATCGAATCCGGCTGAAAGGTTTGCAGAGCAGCGAGAGCGGCAGCTTACCCTAGGGCGAGGACGAACACCCCAGGACAGCCTTCTTGCCCTCTGGCACTTGCACCTCCTCAATGGTATGTGTGGGGGTGCACGAGAAAGAAATCCGTCCGAGTCCCACCGGACGAAACAATGGCACGCCCCTTGCGTCAGGCAGGCCCATGATGATCCGTCTTCCTTCGAACTCCAAGCGTACGTTTGGACCGACAGCTACCGCACTCGCCCTGGCGGCCCTGGTGTGCTCTTGCGCCTCGGCTCCTGCCAAGCCCGCCGCCACACAATCGGCAACGAGCAAGCCGTCCGTCGCAAAAGCCCCGCCAGCTCCCGCCGAGGCCGCCCCAGATCCGGTAGCGATGATTCCCAAGAAGCTCGCATCTGGCCACTGCGAAGAGAGTTTTGACTGTGTCGACACGGTTGGCTTCCCACCGCCCGGACACAGATGGTCCTGCGAAAGCGGCAAGTGTGTTCGCGCCAAACTGCCGAGTCTTGGAGCGGATGGGACGCCTTCCACGGGGGCGACCGCCGCAGCCACTCAGGAGCAACCCAAGACGGCAACCAAGAAGGCAAAGAAGAGGAAGCGACGGCACCGCTAGCCCCGTAAGAGCGTGGCGGTCTGCCACGTGAGACGAATTGCCTCGCTTGCAACACGCAGGGCAGCAGAAGTGCGTTGCGTTGTCTGAGCGAAAGATCGTCTTCTCTCCTCCATCCCCAAAGGCAATCAGCGGAAGACCCAATTTTCTGGCAGCGCCGTTCGTTGGCCTTGGCGTGGCAGCACAGGTCACGGTCGGCTTCAGGAGCGGCTCGCGTGCTGAAAGCATTGGAACCAGTCGTGCGCAAGTGCCTGGGTATCCGGCACACACGGTTCACCATGATCAGCGGCCGACGGTCGGCGAACCACGGAAATCATCCGCACGCAAGTCCAGTGAAACACTTTCCTCGCTCCAGCGGTTTGCTTCCCGGCTCGTATCGATCGCATGTGTTGAGAGCAAAGGTACCTGTCCGAGATCAATGTGTATCGCATTGAACATCAAGTCCCTTAGTTCCGGCTCGATGCATGGCCGAATGCAGATCTGCGGCACTCAATCGATGCCATTGGTAATCGAGCGAACCAACCCCCCCGGACAGGAGAATACAGTGTTGTGGTTGCCATTTGGTTGAGCACCGCCTACCATAGCTGCACGGAAATCACCCAGGAGAACCCATGCCGAACGAGAACATCACAGCCCTCATCGAGAATTTCGCACGCCAGCTTGTGGCCGCCACTGAAGCTGCTGCCGCCCAACGAATTCAGTCTGCCCTTGCCGGCGCCTTTGGCGCTCCACAGAAGCGCGGGCCAGGCAGGCCAAAGCACGCTGTGGCGGCTGTGGCGAAGCCTGCAAAGAAATCACGCCCCAAGCAACTGTGCCCGGTTCCCGGCTGCAAGAATCCCGCGGCACCGGTGTTCGGCATGGTGTGCTCCAAGCACAAGGATTTGCCCAAGGCCAAGATCAAGAAATTCCGGGAGGACCGAAAGGCCAAGGCTGGCAAGGTCGCGGTGGTCAGGACAGCGCCCGCAAGGAAGGCCGCAAAGGCCAGCCCGAAGCTCGCAAGAGCACGCAAACTACAGGGCCAATACCTCGGCGCGCTGAAGAGTCTCTCCGAGGCGGACAAGGCAAAGGTCAAGGCGGTCGCGAAGGACAAGGGCGTTGCTGATGCGTTGAAGCTCGCGTCCTCGCTCAAGCGGCCAAGGAAGTAGCCAACCCGGGCAATCCAAAGTAGCCACCTCTACGCGGACACGCTGGAGGTGGCTTTGTCTTGCCTTCGTTCGTGTGTCTACCCCGTGAGCGCGCCTTGCATCGATTTTTCGATCATCGTGCCGACGTACAATCGTCAGCAGCAACTTGAGGTCTGCTTGAACGCCCTGGCGGCGCTCCGCTACGCGCCCGACCAATTCGAGGTCATCGTGGTTGACGACGGTAGCACGGAGTCGATCGCCCAGCGGGTGGCGAGCGCGGCCGACCGCCTGAGCTTGACGGTTGTCCGGCAAGACAATGCGGGCCCGGCGGCGGCGCGAAACCGTGGCGTGGAGCAAGCCCGGGGAGCTTGGCTGGCCTTCACGGACGATGATTGCCTTGCCGACCCC
>Ga0210133_1000216_pt1 | contig 22913 bp, 10 predicted proteins | sample Joice_ThreeSqC_D_2_FD_184874 | JGI IMG/M metagenome (GOLD analysis project Ga0210133, IMG submission 184874) | Wetland microbial communities from San Francisco Bay, California, USA, that impact long-term carbon sequestration - Joice_ThreeSqC_D1... | ecosystem: Environmental > Aquatic > Marine >...
GCACTGGCCCCAGTGGAGGCGCGGGCAGCGGCGGCGCTGGGGGCACAGGGGGTAGCGGCGGCGCGGCCGGAGCTACCGGAGGTAGCGGCTCGGGCGGCCTCACCGGGGGCACGACTTCGTCCGGCGGAACCGCTGCCGGGGGCACGAACACCCAGGTCGGCACGGGCGGCGGCGGCGGCGGCCAAACCGGGACCGGCGGGTCGACACAAGTGACGTGCACGGAACCCGCCCCAACGAGCAGCTCGGTGAGCGTCGATGCGGCGGGTGTCGCCTTCACCGTGGGCAACGGCAAGATGAAGGTGTACGTCTGCAGGGACGACATCATCCGGGTTCAGTACACGAGCACGTCGACCCTGCCCAAGAAGGACTCCCTATCTATTTCAAACAAGTGGACGACCCCGACCCCGTTCTGCGCGAGTGAATCCGCGGGCGTCGTGACTATCACCACGGCGCGCATGAAGGCCAAGGTCAACATCAGCAGCGGCTTGGTCAGCTACACCGACCTCGACGACAAGGCCATCGTCGCCGAAACCAGCAAGTCCACCACCGCCGCCACCGTCGAGGGCACGAGCACTTTCAAGATCGCAACCGCGTTCAGCTCGACCGCCGACGAGGGGATCTTCGGCCTCGGTCAACGCCAGGACGGCAACATGAACATGAAGGGAAAGTCGTCGCGCCTCTACAATGACAACTCGTGGATCCACATCTCGGTCATGGTCTCCAGCAAGGGCTACGGCCTCTTCTGGGACAACTACTCGACGTCGAACTTCAGCAGCACGGGCACCGCGACCAACTTCACGTCCGACGCCGGAGAAGGCGTGGACTACTACTTCTTCTACGGCCCCACCCTGGATCAGGTCATTGCTGCCTACCGCGTCGCCACCGGCGGTGCTCCTCTCTTTCCCAAGTGGGCCTACGGCCTTTTCCACTCGAAGGACAAATACGCCAGCCAGTCCGAGATTCTGGCGGTAAAGGACGGCTACCGTAACGGCAAGATCCCCATCGACTGCATCGTTCAGGACTGGGACTACTGGTCGCCGGCAGCCTGGGGTTCGCACGTCATGGACCCGGCACGCTATCCCGATCCCAAGGCGCTGCTGGACCAATTCCACACGGCCCACGTCCACGGGATGATCTCCATCTGGCCGGTCTTCCAGGACAAGAACAATCCCAACTTCAATGAGCTGAACGCCGCCGGTTTTCTGTTGGACAAGGGCGGGAGCAGCGGACACCAGTTCTTCGACACCTACGACCCCGAGGCGCAAAAGATGTTTTGGCGTCAGCAGAACGAGCAATTGGTCTCCAAGTATGGCTGGGATGGGATCTGGGCCGACAACACCGAGCCGCAGGACTATCCCGCGGGCACCATCAACAGGGCTACCGCCAACACGGCGCTCGGCAAGATGGCTCTGGTCGTCAACGCCTTCCCCATCGGACACGCCAAGGCACTCTACGAGGGCTGGCGTTCAACCGGTCCCGAAGGCAAGCGCATCTATGTCCTTACTCGCAGCGCCACGGCCGGGCAGCAGCGTTATGGAACCACCATGTGGTCCGGGGATATCAACTGCGATTTCGCGACCTACGCCAAACAGATCCCTGCGGGTCTCAACTTCATGGCCAGTGGCTTCCCGTACTGGACCACCGACATCGGCGGTTACTGGGGGCATCCCGGTCGTGTGGACTGGACCACGGCCGCGAGCAACGAGATGTTCACTCGCTGGTTCCAGTACGGCGCCTTCAGCCCGATCTTCCGTATCCACGGCGGCGGGTCGCGCGAGCTGTACGGCAGCCAATGGAGCGCAACCACCAAGGCCAACCTGCTCAAGACCGATAACCTTCGCTACCGGTTGATGCCGTACATTTACTCGCTGGCCTGGAAGGTCACCAGCGAGGGCTACACCATCATGCGTCCCATGGTCTTCGACTACCAGACCGATAGCAAAGTGTTCGACATCAAGGACCAGTTCCTCTTTGGTCCGGCGCTCCTGGTCAACCCGGTCACCGCCGCCGGGGTCACCAGCCGTCAGGTCTACCTGCCCGCGGGCACCTGGTACGACTTCTGGACCGGTGCAACCAAGCAGGGCGGCGCCAGCAGCAGCATGGCCGCCCCGCTCGACTCGATCCCGATCCTGGTGAAGGCCGGCTCAATCGTGCCAATGGGTCCGATGGTTCAATATGCGACCGAAAGCATCGACCCGTTGGAGATCCGGGTCTACAAGGGCCAGAACGCGACCTTCACCCTGTATGAAGATGAGGGTGATACCTACAACTACGAGACCGGTAAGTACTCCGAGATTCGCTTCACCTGGGACGACACCGCCGGGCAGTTGACGATAGGCGCCAGGACGGGCAGCTACACCGGAATGCCCGCGAGCCGGACGTTCAACGTCGTGTGGGTAGGAGCCAACCATGGCAGCGGCGTGGATGTCACGGCCGACCCGGACCAGGTCGTCAAGTACGACGGCTCGGAGGTGACAGTGAGCGCGAACTAGCTTTGCTTGACGGCGGCCGCGTTGCGCATCGAAGGGTGACCCGAAGCACGCTGACGAAACGGAAACACAAGGTTTGCGCCACTGCGCTGGAGAGGCGGCATCTCGCAACTTCGGCCAACCTCGGATTGGAGATCCCATGCATCGCTCCCCGACTTCTTTTCGCTCGGCGCTCCTTTCGGCTTGCGCATGCGTGTTCGTCGCGTCGTGCGGCTCTTCATCCAATCCGTCCCCGACCGTTGGCAGCGGAGGCGCGAGCGCCACGGGCGGAACGACCGGCTCGGGTGGCCGGCCCGGGACGGGTGGAACGACTGGTAGCGGGGGAAGCAGCGGCTCAGGTGGCGCAATCGGGTCGGGCGGGGCGACGGCGTCTGGCGGTCGTGCGGGCACGGGCGGCGCCACCGGTTCCGCAGGAGCCACGGCGACCGGCGGGAGCACGGGCGAAGGCGGCACCACGGGGTCGGGCGGAGCGACGGCGTCCGGTGGTCGATCCGGCACGGGCGGGAGCACCGGCCCGCGCGACGCTGGTACGGCGGGAACTACCGGTGGTGGCGGCGCTGGGACCGGCGGGAGCACGTCGACAGCGAATGGGGGCGCAGGAGGAGGAACCGTCATCAACCCGACGGCCTGCAGTAGCGGAAGCGCGCAAACCGGCGACGTGACCGTGAACCTCGCGGGCCTTCAGCAGAAGATCACCGGCTTTGGCGTGTCCTCGGCCTGGGCGGGGAGCTTCCGAAACACGTCGGATGCGGACTATCTCTGGTCCACCACGACGGGCGCTGGTCTGACGCTGTTGCGCATCCGCTACGGCGACGGTTTGACCATCGCCAAGGCTGCGGCCAAGGCCGGCGTCACGGTGTGGATGGCGCCATGGGGAACGGGGACGAACGGTTCTCCCGGTGGCTCGTTTACCACCAGCCAGAACGACCCCAACGGGTGTACCGGCAAAGGCAGCATGCCCGTGCTCACGGACCTTCCGGGCTTTGCGAACGCCCTCGTCACATGGGTGCAGAACGCGAAGAGCAATGGGGTGCCGATTTACGCCGTGTCCGCCGGGAACGAGCCGGACAGCTGCGGCATCAACCAGACCACCTCGTACTCGGCTGCGCAACTGGCGGCGTGGATCAACGTCCTTGGCCCGGCGATGGCCGCCATCGATGTGAAGGTCATGGCGCCCGAGACGATGAATGCCTGCGGATTCACCGGTTACTTCAATGCCATCAAGAACGACTCGGCCGCTTGGAACGCCGTCAGCATCTTCGCGAGCCACGAATACGGGTGCGGCACGCTTCCTTCCCAACCGTCGATTGCAGATGCAGGCAAGGAATACTGGGAGACGGAGGTCGACACGGGAACCGGGTCGGGCGACTCGAGCGGCGATGGTATCGCCAGCGCTCTCAAGATGGCCACGACGATTCACAACGACCTCACCAAAGCCAACCTCAACGCGTGGCACCTCTGGTGGCTGTACAACGCCAGCGGCAACGGTGGCTGCCTCTACGACACGACCAACAACGTGTGGACCAAGCGCCTGTGGGTCCTCGGCAACTATTCGCGCTTCGTGCGGCCTGGCTTCATGCGGGTTTCCACCTCCGGCACCGTACCTTCGGGGGTCTATGTAAGTGCCTACCAGAACCCGGCGGATGGAACCGTGGTCGTGGTGGCCATCAACACGAACAGCTCCGCCACCCCGCTCTCGCTCTACGTTTCCGGCGTCGTCCCCTGCAGCATCACGCCGTGGGTGACGTCGGCCAGTGATAGCCTGGCCTCCAAGGGCGCCATCACGGTCAGCAACGCTCGTTTCAGCGCAACGCTGGACGCCCAGAGCGTCACGAGCTTCGTGGGAACGCCCTAGCATTGTCTTCCCGGGTTTCGAGGACGAAAGCAGTCAACGGAAGCCCCATCCCGGACAGTAATACGTAGCGGCGGCGTGCCCTCTGCGTCGCCGCCCACCCATTTTCGGTTTCCATCCGCCGACGACATCACTGCCGTGTCCGGCGAAAAGGAGATGGCTCATGCACCGTTCGCAATTCTCGTCTCGGCTCGCGCTCCTCGGAATCGCGCTGTCAATCTCGGTTGGAGCATGTTCGAAATCCTCTTCTTCCGGGGGCGGGGCGACCGGCGGAAGCGCTGGCGATGGCGGAAGCTCGAATGCGAGTGGCGGAGCGCCGGGGAATGGCGGAGCCGGTGGGGGGAGCCAAGCGACTGGTGCGGGCGGGGGCCCATCCTGCCCTGGCATGACACCTTGCGGGGGCGATGTGGTCGGGACCTGGACCGTGACGTCGTCATGTCTGAACGTGACCGGTGAGGTGGATCTGTCGCTATACGGCGCGGGTTGCGCTTCCGCGCCGGGCACGGGATCCCTCCAGGTAACCGGAACCTGGACCGCCAAGGCCAACGGCACGTACTACGACGACACCACGACCTCGGGCGACGAACAGTTCACGTTGGCACCCTCGTGCCTGGTCATCTCGTCGACCCCAGTCGACTGTTCTGGCGCGGCCAGTCTGCTCACCGGCCTGAGCTACTCCTCGCTCAGTTGCCCGTCTACTGCGGACGGCGGCTGCACCTGCTCAGGTACCGTCAAGCAGCTTGGCGGGATCGGCTGGGTCTCCCCTTCACCGTCAACGGACGGCGACTACACGACCTCGGGCAACGTCATCACGACATCGTACGGCATGAAGTACTCGTACTGTGTCTCGGGAGACAAGCTGACCATGACCCCGCAAAGCACGAATCCGACCGTGACGGGCACCGTCGTGTTCCAGAGGAGCAGCAGCGCGGGATCGGGCGGCATGACGGGAACCGGCGGACAGGCCGGCACAGGCGGCACGAGCGGTTCCGGCGGCGCAAGTGGCTCGGGCGGTACAAGTGGCTCCGGCGGCGCAAGTGGACGGGGCGGCGCAAGTGGACAGGGTGGCTCTGGCGGCAGGACGGGCAGCGGTGGGCAGGCCGGCTCGGCAGGCACGGGGGGATCAGGCGGAGTCAGCGGCTCCGGCGGAGCCAGCACGACTTCGTCGACGGGCGGAAGCTCCGGCCCCAAGGGACCGTGCGACCTCTACGCGGCCGCCGGCACGCCATGCGTTGCCGCGCACAGCATGGTGCGGGCGCTCTACGGATCCTACGCCGACAAGCTGTATCAGGTCAGGCGCGCGGACAACACCACCAAGGACATCTTGGCCTTGTCGGCCGGTGGCATCGCCGACACTGCGCCGCAAGACACGTTCTGCTCCGGCTCGACCTGCGTCGTCACCGTGCTCTACGACCAGTCCGGCAAGGGGAACGACATGTGGTACCAGGGATCGGCGCAAGTCCCCGCCTCCACGTCGAGCAGCGCCGCGAAGGCGACCACCGAGTCGCTGAACGTCGGCGGCCACAAGGTCTACTCGCTCTACATCAATGCCGGCAACTGCTACTGGCGCGACGGCTCCAAGTCGGGCTTGGCAATCGGCGCCGAACCCGAGGGGATGTACATGGTCACGAGCGGCAAGCACTACAACAGCGGCTGCTGCTTCGACTACGGCAACAGCGAAACCACCCGGAGCGCGGACGGATCCGGCACCATGGACGCCCTCAACTTCAGCTCGATTACCGCCTGGGGAACCGGGGCAGGATCCGGCCCGTGGGTGTTGGCGGACCTCGAGTGGGGACTCTTCTCGCAAGGCAGCTCGGGCAAGAATCAGAACGATCCGAGCCAGACCGCCCCCTACGTCACCGCGGTACTGAAGAACAACGGAACGACCGAGTATGCCTTGCGGGGCGCCGACGCGACCTCCGGTAGCTTGAGCACGTACTACAAGGGCGCGCTCCCCGGAGGCTGGAGCCCGATGAAGAAGCAAGGCGCCATCACCCTCGGCTGCGGCGGCGACTGTTGCAAGCCGGGAGGTGGCGCCAACCTCAGCGCGGGGACGTTCTACGAAGGTGCCATCGTCTCCGGCTATCCCACCGACGCGGCGGAGGACGCGGTGCAGGCGAACATCGTGGCGGCCGGCTACGGTAAGTGACGAACGAACCGCCGGTCGGGTGGCGTGCTGGGGGCGCCATCGGTGAGGCGGTCCGCGGCCTCATCGTGCCCGGGAGCGCCCGGCCCAACAACGGTTGCCGAGGAACAACCTACGGCGAACGCGCGCAACGGAACCCGAAGCTGTAGAAGCGGTTGTCCGGGTAGAAGCCGTTGTTGTGGTAGGCGGCCAGCAGCAGCGTTTCGTCCTTGTCGGCGAAGTTGCCATCCCGGGGCTCCCGACCAGAACCGCTGGCGAGGTTCGCACAGTCCGTGCAGGGGTTGGCGTACGACTCGGAGAAGTAGTCGAGGAGCCATTTCTGCACATTGCCGACGAGATCGAGGTGGGCCCACTTCCCGGCTCCCAGCTGCGCGGTCCCCACCGGGGCGATATGGGCTGTGTCGATACAACTACCGTCCCCCACCCCATCCGGATAGTAGCAACCATAGATCGCGTACTGATTGTCCGTCCCCGGCGCGTCCGAGCCCCACGGATACTGCCGCTGCTCGCTGCCGCCCGCCGCCGCATAGAGGTGCTCCGCCTCGCTGGGAAGGAACCCGCCATCCCAAATACAGAATGCGTAGGCCTCGAACCAGTTCACGCAGTTCATCGGGAGCTTCTCGTGGTCGCCCGGCGCGCTCGTCCAGGTGGCCACGTTCGTTTGACAGTCCAGGCTGTCGTTCAGCATGTTGAGCTTCTTGCCGTACTCTTCGAGCCAGCCGGCCTCGTAGGTACCTGCTGCCCCGCTGTCCGCGAGGCCCTTGCCGCCGTTGAGGTGCGTGTGCTTGCCCGATCCCACGTCCGGCATGTAGCCATCACCTTGGTCCCAGGCTGCCACGTACCTGCGAAACCGGCCCACCGTCACCAGGTACTTGTCCAAGCGAAAATCGCTGATGGTTGCTTCGTCCGCGGTGTTCGTGGCGCCGCTGCCGTCCTGCGTGTACGTGCGAAAGAAGGTGCCCCCTGGCACCTTGAGGCTGGTGCAGCAGCTCTCGCCATCTTCCCCGCAGTCCGAAATCCCCGGACCGTCTGCTTGGCAGCTCGCTGGCTCGACGGCCGAGCCCCCCGCGTCGCTTCCGCCCGACGAAGAAGTGTCGCCTCCGGCGCCAGTGATTCCCCCGGCGGCCGTCCCTCCGGTCCCGATCGTCGCCCCCGTGCCCTGGCTGCCGCCCATGCCGGATCCGCTGCCATTGCCGCCGCAGGCCGCAGCCAACCAAAGGATGGCCAAGCACAGGAGCTCGGTCGCGCGGCTCTTCATCGCGTCGCCAGCATCTCAGTACACCCCGAGCTCCGCAATTGCAGGCGCGTCCCTTGCCGAATCGATGACCAGCCGCACGGCCTCGATGGACGTTCCACTGAGCTGCCAGAGCTGGCGGTTGCCGATCACGGTACCCTGAATCTTCGTGCCCGATTTGTCCGTCGGCGACGTGGTCCAGGTGCCGTTCTGCTGAAGCTCGACGTGATACTTGGTCACTCGTTCGCCCAGCTCGATGGCCTCGCGGATACTGAGCAAGTTGGCGGTGATCGGGGAGGCCGGCGTCACGGTGAGGGTCGCCGAGGTCTTGCCGCTGGCCGCCGCCCAATAGGTGCAGATGTCCTCGTCCACGGCCTTGCTCGCCTCGAACCCCGCGCTTGCCCATGTCGAGTCCGCCGTGGCCGGCTGCCCCTTGACGAGGTTGGTCTGGTAGAGAGCCGAGTACCAGGTCCCGAAAGACTGCAGCAGGCTGATGTCCTTCGGATCGAACTCCCCGGTGTCCGATGGCGGAACGTTGAAGTTGAACGTGCAGTTCATGCCCACCGTCTGGAAGTAGTTCTTCTGCATGTCCGACAGGGCGATGGGGTCCTGTCCGGGATGCCAGAACCAATTGGGCCGGTGGCTGGACGTATTGCATTCGTATGGGCAGTAGGTATTTCCCTTGCCGCAGTTCGAGGTGTCGAGGCTGGATGTGGAGCGGCTCCCCGCCCCATTCTCGTTGCCAATCCACTGCAGGTCCGGGGTCGCGCCGGTGTTGACGATCTCGGGACCCGCCCAGACGAGGGTGTTGGGCTGCGCTTGCTTGATGAAGCTGAACACGTTCTTCCAGTTCACGTTCCCGCCGATCGGCGCATTGAATCCGTCGAACTCGAACTCGTAGGACGTGCCGTAGGCCATGAGCTCGGTGAGCTGGTTTCTCAAGTAGGTCTCGTAATCGGACTTCGAGCTCGGGTAGTGCTGGTCCCACGGACTGTAGTAGATGGCGACTCTCATGTCGTTCGCCCTCATGGCGTCCGTCCAGAGTTGGACGACGTCTCCCTTCCACGCCGAGTTCTTGGTGGAGTAGTCGGTGTACTGCGACGGCCAGAGGACAAACCCGCAGCTGTGCTTTGTGACCAGCATGGCCTGCCGGAAGCCCGCGCCCCGAAGCGACGTCACCCACTGGCCCACCGAGGTCGCGTCGAGCTTGCTCGGAGCGAACGTGGATACCGGGTCGCTCGGGTTGCATTGCTCCGTGCCATCGAACGTGGCCATGCCGAAGTGGATGAACGCCGTCATCTCGGTGCGCTGATAGGCGAGCTGAGCGGCGCTGGGAAGCGGCGGCGTGCCACTCGGTGCGCCGGGGAGACTTGGGCAGACTTGCATTCCCGTGCCCCCACCCGTACCCGAAGCGCCGCCGGTACCCGTGGCGCCGCCGGTACCCGTGGTACCGCCGGTGCCCGAAGCCCCGCCGCTCGGCGGAGCCCCGCCGGTGCCAATCGCACCGCCGCTAGCCGTACTGCCACCGGTGTTTGTTGCGCCGCCGTTCCCCGCAACACCGCCGGTGCCCGTGGCGCCACCTCTGTCCGTGGCTCCGCCATTGCCCGTGGCACCCCCGGTGCGCGATCCGCTGTCGCCGCCGGAAGCGCCGCTGCCGCCCGCACCGGAATCGCCGCCGTCCGATCCGCCCGCGCCACCACCGGCGATGCCCCCCGAGCCGGTGCCACCGTTTCCACTGCTCGACACGCCTCCCGAGCCGGAAGCCCCTGCCGAGCTCAGGGGCACCGTCCCACCGGTCGAGCCCCCCTTCCCTTGCGTCGATCCACCTTGGCCGCCACCAGGCGAGCTGGACGAACATGAGATGGCCAGAACTGTGAGTGTCACAACGGTAAGCGTGTCGGGATAGCGTGCCGGCATCCTTCGTCCCTCCCTGATTCAACGGCGGAAAATCGAGAATGAGGTACCGCGGGCGCAGTGGTCGCTGCCAGGCGTTTCCATCAATTCGGACTGGCAAGTCCAAAATGACGGAAATGGACACATGCGGCCACTGCACAGCGCAAGATGGGTCGCTGTTACTTCCCTCACAAACTTCCGGTCTCCTCGACAGCAGTTGCAGTATCGCCGAGACGGGGCCACCACATCACGGAGACGAGCATGAATACGCGAAAGACCCGCAGCACCCTCACGGCACGACTTGCACCCTGGCTTGCTCTTGCAGTGGCTCTCCCAGGTTGCGACCCTGGCTCGGGGACAGCAGCCGGGGCGCTTTCCGGCGGCAGCAATGGCTCGGGAGGCGCCAATGGAGGAGGCGTCGGTGGCGGAGGGCCAACCAGCCAGGGCGGTGGCGGCGCTGGCCAGGGCGGTGCAGGCGGTGTCGGCCAAGGTGGCGCAGGCGGCGTGGGCCAGGGGGGATCCGGGGGCGCGGGCCAAGGCGGCTCGGGCCAAGGCGGCGCCGGCGGCGTCGGCCAAGGTGGCTCAGGGGGTGTCAGCCAGGGCGGTGCAGGCGGTGTCGGCCAAGGTGGCGCAGGCGGCGTGGGCCAAGGTGGCTCTGGGGGTATCATTCAGGGCGGTGCAGGCGGTGTCGGCCAGGGCGGCGCGGGCGGGACGAGCGTGTCGACCGGTCCGACCTACCGATCTCCATACGCGGTCGCCTACTCCAGCGATGGAGCGACCCTCGCCGTGTCCGACCCGACCGCGGGCGAGCTCGTTCTCCTCGACCCCAAGGCGGGCACCTCGCTCCGGTCGGTCAAATTGGGGGGCGAGCCCAAAGGCCTTGCCTGGTCGGGAGCAGGGAAGGTGTTGGTGGCCGAGTACGGCGCCGGATCCATCGCCGAGGTGGACACCGCGGCTGGCTCGATTCTCCGGCGTCTGGACGTGGGGCCGAAGCCGACCGATGTCGCGGTAACTGCCGATGGGGCGCGGCTGGTGGTTCCCGACTTCGCCCTGAATCAAGTGAGGATCTTGGAGAGCGCCACCGGAAACACGCAAGCCACCGTCCCGGTCGCCCCCTACCCCTTCGCGGTCGCTCTCGCTCCCAGCGGGAGCACGGCGGTAGTGACCCACCTCGTGGCCGCGGGTGATGCCACCAAGCCCGATGCCGCGGCCACGGTCAGCGTGCTGGACATTGCGGGCGGGAAGGTCATCGCCAATATCAAGCTCCCGTTCGGCTCCTCATCGGCACGCGGAGTTCGCTGTTCGCCGGACGGCAAATGGGCCTACGTGGTCCACACCCTTGGGCGTGTCACCATCCCGACGACTCACCTGTTCCGCGGCTGGATCAACACCGACGCACTATCGATCATCGATCTTGCTAGCAATAGCGTCTACGCGACCGTGCTGCTCGACCGCATCACCGAGGGGGCAGCCGATCCCTGGGGCGTGGCCGTGAGCGCGGACGGCAAGAGCCTCTGGGTCTCGGCCTCGGGAGTGCACCAGGTGCTCCGTGTGGATCTCGCCATGCTCCACAAGCTGCTGGCCGGCCCGATCCCCTCCGAGCTGGTCAAGGCGGGCGGCAGGGCACCGACCGCTACGGCCCGCAGCAAGAGCGGGTACAACAAGCCACTGTCCGATGTGTGGTTCGACATTGCCGCCGACCCGACCAAGCGAGCGCTGCTAGCCGACGACCTCGGCGCACTTTGGGGCGCCGGCTTGCTCCAGATTGTCCGGTTGGCCCCGGCCCAGGGACCGCGCGGGATCGCGCTCTCCCCCGACGGGAAACAGCTCGCGGTCGCCATCTACTTCGCCGGCCAGGTGGGGCTGGTGAATGCCGCCACTCCCCAGGTCGACCGATTCGTCGACGTGGGCACCCAGCCGGAAGAAACCTGGGCTCGCCAAGGACAGCGCCTCTTCCACGACGCCTCCACCACCATCCAAAGTTGGTTGTCCTGCGCGACCTGCCATCCCGACGGTCGGGCCGACGGGCTCAACTGGGATCTCCTGAACGACGGCGCGGGCAACGTCAAGAACGCCAAGTCCATGGTCTACGCGCCGAACACGCCTCCCGCGATGGCTCACGGAGTACGCGCAACTGCCGGCGTCGCCGTCACCGCGGGGTTCAAGTACATCAAGTTCGTGATGCCGCAGCCCGAACAGGAGCTCGCCGTGGCGACCTTCGTCAACACCCTCGCTGGTGAGCCTTACGGCCGGGCAGGGGCGGCGCGCTCCGAAGCCGCGCAGCGTGGCGAGGCGGTGTTCACGAAAGCGGAGTGCGGTAAGTGCCACTCCGGCAGGTATACGACCGACATGAAGATGTACGACGTGGGCACCCAGAACAGCAAGGACTCCAGCGCCGAGTTCGACACGCCTACTCTGGCGGACCTGTGGCGGTCTGCGCCCTATTTGCACGATGGCTCGGCGGCGACCCTCAAAGACGTCCTGACCACCAAGAACGCCGGCGACCGGCACGGCAAGACCTCCACGCTGACGCCCGATGAAATCAACGATCTCGCCCAGTACCTCCTCGAGTTGGAACCGCCCGCGCCGGAGCAGGTGGAGCTGTTCCCCGCCCAGGGGGCGTCCCCGCCCAAGGTGGCCTTCCGGGGCGAGAATCCGACGGCGAGCAAAGGCGGCCTCGATCTCACGGATCCCAAGCTCGCCAATCTGGACAAGATCCTATTCATCAAGCGCGCCTACCTGCCCACCAACGTCCACGACAACGGGGGCCACATGTGCGATGAGTACCATGGCTTCAACGCGCAGAAGGGAGGTGGGCTTTTCGTCATTGAAAATGTCCTTTCCGGCACCCCCACGGAGAGGAACGTGCTGGCGAGCTCGACCTGCGCCAACGGCCCGCACCAGGGCAAGAAGCTTGAAGGTGGAGGGTTCCTGTCCCCGGATCTCAGTTACGACGGCAAGCAGATCCTCTTCGCCTATACCGACATCGGTACGTTCAAGACTTGGACGGAGACTTCCGTATTCCACGTCTTCAAGGTCAATGTGGACGGCACCGGGCTCACCCAGCTTACGCAGGGAGCGCACAACGACTTCGATCCTACGTGGCTACCGGACGGACGCATCGTCTTCATTTCGGACCGGCGTGGAGGGTACGGCCGCTGCCATCCGCGAACGGTGCCGGTCTACACGTTGTTCGTCATGAACGCCGACGGCACTGGCGTCGAGCCGCTCAGCTACCACGAGACCAACGAGTGGCATCCTAGCGTGGACAACAACGGGCAGATCGTCTACACGCGATGGGACTACGTGGATCGTGGCTCCAATCAGGTGCACCACCCTTGGATCACGACGCCCGATGGGCTCGATCCACGTGCCACCGTGGGCAACTACGCCTACCACGGCAATATCGTCCCCCGCGCCGTGATGAACATCCGGGCCATCCCGGGGTCGAACAAGATCGTGGGCACCGCTGCGGCCCACCACCAGCAGGCCTACGGGTCGATCGTCATGATGGACAACGACATCGAGGACGACGACGAGATGGGCCAGTACACCGTGATCACGAAGGACGCGGGTTTCCCCGAGGCCACGGTTGGCAGCGATGCCGACCACAAATACGCGACGGCCTGGCCCATCGACGAGCACCGCTTCCTCGTCGTGCACGATCCGGATAGCAATGCGCACGGGCTCACCAACAAACGGTTCGGCATCTACCTCATCGATGACCAGGGCGGAAAGAAGCTCCTCTACCAGGACACCTCCACCTCGTGCCTCGACCCCATCCCGCTTGCCCCGCGCCCAACTCCTCCGGTGATGACCCCAAGCCGGACCGGAACCAAGACCGCTCCGGCCGAGGTGAACCTGCTCAACGTCTACGACAGCATGTTGCCCATGCCCGCCGGGGTAGAGATCAAGGCGCTCCGGGTGGTGCAGGTCTATCCCAAGTCCACGCCCAACACGATCGACCCGCGCTTGGGCCACGGCGCGGTCCTCTACAACGATCAGAACGGGCGCGGCTCGCTGGGCACGGTGCCGGTGGAGACGGACGGCAGCGCCCACTTCCTCCTGCCTCCAGGCAAGTCGGTGTTCTTCCAGGCGCTCGATGCGGATGGCACCGCGGTGCAGTCCATGATGTCGGTTGCCTATTCTGTTCCGGGCGGGACCCGGATCACCTGTCAGGGCTGCCATGAAAGGCGCTATCGGGCGCCGCGGCCGCGCGCCGAAATGCCCATTGCCTTCGGAAGAGCGGCATCGACGTTGCAGCCCGACCCTGACGGCAGTGCGCCGCTGTCCTTTGCGCGGCTGATCCAGCCCATCCTGGACAAATACTGCGTGAGTTGCCATGGCAGCGCCAAGCCGGGCGACCTCAGCAAGGGCAACTACCAGAGCGATCCCGACCGGTTCTATGCGTCGTACAAGAACCTGCAGCCCTATCTCTCGTACTACAACTTCGACTACTCCTGGGGCCCCGTGGTGACCACGCCAGGCAAGTTCGGCGCGCGCATCTCCAAGCTCTACCCGCTGCTCAAGGCCGGTCACCAGGGGGTGACGCTCTCGGACGCGGAGCTCCGGACCATCGCCCTGTGGCTCGATCTGAACTCCGACATGTACTCGGACGACATCAAGCGAGACGCGCAGGCAAACGGAGATGCCGTGACCCCGAGTGTCGAGTAGACGAGACGAGGCGCTCAGGAGCGAGGAACACACGATGGAGGTGCCCTCAGCGACGTGCCGGGGGCGGATGGCAGTCCGCCGAATCGGATCAAGCCCGATGTCGACACTCGTGACCGGCGATCGTCACACGCGCTCTTCGACTTTTTCGGTCGCCGGTGGCAGTGACGAGTCGTTCGTCAGCATCGCAACGCCGGAGGGCTTGACCTTTGCCGAAGCGCTCGCGGAGTTGACGGTCAGGTATTCGTCATCCCTCGAGCGCATTGGGCTTTCCGATTCGACGGCGGTCTTCTGCCGTATCTTCTTGAGTGACATCCTGAACCAAGGGTCGGCGTTCTTGCAGTCCTGCCTCTGTCACCGGTTGCGTGGGTCGTGCGCGCTGTCCGTCATCGAGCAAAAGCCGGTCGGCTGCGGCCCGCTCTCGCTGCTCTCGTATCACGTTCGCGATCCGAACAAGGAGCTCGCCAAGCAGCTGTCGCATCCCACCTCCGACGGCTGGCGCAACGACCTCGTCGTCAAGGGCAGGAACTATTCGCTCCTTTTCACCGCGAACCAGACCGGCGGCGATGACTTCAACGCCCATGCCCAGACCAGGACAATCTTCGATTCGCTCAATTCGGTCATCGAACAGAACGGCATGACCCTTCTTGACAACGGCATCCGCACCTGGGTGTACGTGCGAGATCTCGACAATCACTACAAGGACATGGTTTGTGCCCGCCGGGAGTGCTTCGCCGAGCACGGCCTTACCGACAAGACCCGCTACCTCGCGAGCACCGGCATACTGGGAATGACCTACTCACCCGAGAAGATCGTTTCAGTCGACTCGTTGTCGATAGGCGGACTTGCGGCTGGGCAGGTCGTTCGGATGGAGGCTCTCTCGCACCTTGGGCCCACCGTCCACTACGGAGTGACCTTCGAACGGGGACTGCGGGTTCGCTTCGGCGACCGCTCGCACCTGTACGTCTCCGGGACTGCAAGCATCAATACCCAAGGCGAGGTGTTGCACGAGGGCGACGCCGAGCTGCAGACACGTCGCGCAGTGGAAAACATTCGCGCGCTCCTCGCGGCACAATCGGCGACCCTCGGCGACATGGCCTACGCCATCGCGTACGTGCGTAACATGCACGACCGACGACACGTGCGCAGGGTGCTCGACGCAGAGCTCGGCGCAGGAACACCGCTGGTGGTTACCGAGGCGGCGGTCTGTCGACCGACGTGGCTGGTGGAGCTCGAAGGGCTGGCGATCGTCCCGGACCATAGCGAGTTTCCGCCGTTTCTCTGAGGAGAGCATGCCGTGAATCGAAAGGCATTCGGTTGCGCAAGTTGTTTCGCGGTCGCGATGGTTGTCCTGTCGTGCGCATGCAGTTCCAACCAGGGCTCCTCCACTGCGGCGAGCGGGGGTGGCGGCGGACAGACTGCAGCAGGGGTGGGAGGCAACTCCGGGCAGGGCGGCCGAATCACCGGCACCGGGGGAAGCCCTGTCGGCTCGGGTGGCCAGCTCGGTCAGGGCGGGCAGAGCACCGCCGCAGGAGGAACCGCCGGCGGCGACGGCGGCCAGTCCGGCCAGGGTGGGAAGAGCACCGCCGCAGGAGGAACCCTCGGCAATACCACCGGCAGCGGCGGCGCTTCCGGCCAAGGCGGCAGCGAGCCGCCGACCGACGCGGCGGCCGGTGCTGGCGGCAGCGGTGGTCAGGGTGGCGACACGATCCGGCCCGGAGCCGATGCTGCCGACCTGGCCGCCGGCGGCACGGGCGGGAGCCCCGGCAGCGACGCAACTGGGGATGGCGCAATCGACGCGGCCGAGGCTGATGCCACCGCGATCAGCCATCCCAGCCGCGTGCTTCTGTGCGATGAAGGCAACCGGCGCATCCTTCTGGTCGACCTGGCGAGCCCCGCCAGTGCGATCTGGAGCACGCCGGTCAACGACCCGACCAAGCACGGGGACGGCCTGCGCGATATCCAGCTCGTTGGGGGCGATCGTGTCGCGGCCTCGACCGCAAAAGGCTACGTCGAGATCGACATCAAGACCGGCGAGATCAAGAAGGAAGTCAGCGAGTTCACCGGTGTGGAGAGCATGCGCCGTCTTCCCGGCGGCAACACCATCCTCGGCGCGAACGCCGAAGGTGGGGTCACGTTGCAGGAGTTGGACAGCCAGGACACGCCAGTAGCCGGGCGCAAAGTGACCTTCACGAACTACAGCCAGTTCCGCATGCTGCGACGAACTCCCCAGGGCACCTTTCTGATTGGAGCGGGAAACAAGCTGGCCGAGGTCAACTGGGACAAGCAGACCGTTTGGGAAATGGTGATCCCCGACGGCGACTATGTCTATCAGGGCTTGCGCCTGCCGGATGAAAACATCGCGGTCACTTCCGGCTATGGGGCCGCGATTGTGGTCATCGACCCCACGACGAAGAAGGTGTTGACGACCATCGGCGGCAAGGGACAGCCGGACGCGGCGACCATCGTGCCGAACTTCTACGCCGGCTATCAGATCCTGGCGAATGGTCACTACGTGGTCACCAACTGGGAAGGACATGGCGGCGGGAATGGCGGCACGGGCGTCCAGCTCCTGGAGTACGATCCGTCAGGGCTGGTGGTATGGAAGTGGCAGCAAGATTCCAAGCTGGTGTCCTCCCTCCACCACGTCATCGTCCTCGACGGACTCGACACCACGAAGCTCCACGACGACGTCAACGGCGTGCTCGCGCCCGTCGAATAGTCGGTACGAGGCCGCGCTCGCCGAAGACGCCATGAGCGGCACCGGGCTTGCGAGAAGCAGGGCGGGACACATCGGCAGGCGACACCCGGCAAGAAGCTCGATCGCGTGCCCGGCGGCGGCAGCGGTCCTGCGTTTGCCTTTCACCACACCAACCGCGGATCCATTGGCCGTGTCCTGCATCCCCATGATGTCTGCTACCTTCCTTGAGAAGGCACAGGCAGAAAATCCAGGTTGGTGCCACTGCAGGGCAGAGCACCCGGTTCCACGCGCGTTCCCGGTCCCGAGGGGGACGGATTCGAACCATCGATTGCAAGCGCGCTCTTCGATCGTCGCGCCTTTACAAACGGAGCTGACAAGACGAAATGCGAATCATGAGCCTTCGTAGGTCCCATCTCGATTTCCTGTCCCTGGCCACGGCGGCCCTCTGTCTCGCCGCCTCTTGCGGCAGCACCGGCACTGCCGAAGGCTCCGGCGGCGCGAATGGGCAGGGCGGAAGCGGCGCTCCCACGGGTGGCAGCGTAGGCGCCTCGTCGGAAGGCGGCGGCGCTGGTGGTGCCGGCGGGTCCGGCGGTATCACTTCCGATCATGGCGGCACTGGGGGCGGCGATACATCGGGCGCCGCCGACGCATCGGGCACGGGTGGCGGCTCGGCCACGGGTGGGGCGGGAGGCGCCGGCCAGGGCGGCACCGGCGGGGCAAGCCCGGGTGGCACGGGAGGTGTGGCGGGAGGCGCGGGTGGCACTGGCATGGCCGCGACCGGCGGCAGCCGGGCCGCCGGCGGCACCGCCTCTTCGGGTGGAACGAGGCAATCGGGCGGTGCGACGGGCGGGGGAGGCACGGTAAGCACGTCGAGAACGGGCGGAAGCACATCGACGGGGGGCACGATCGAATCGAGCGGAGGCACGACCTCGTCAACGAGTGGAACCGCGGGGGGAACCGGCGGGACGAACACGGCAGGGACCTCGACCAGCAGCACCGAACCTACCATCGGCGCCATCAAGAACCCTGTCATCAAGGGCTACTGGGCCGATCCACAGATCGCGTTCTTCGACGGGAAGTTCTACATATACCCGACCACCGACGGCATCGCGAACTGGGGCGCGACGGTGTTCCATGCCTTTTCTTCGACCGACCTCGCAAGCTGGAAGGACGAAGGGATCATCCTCGACCTGGCAACCATCGACTGGGGAAAGACAAATGCATGGGCTCCGGGGATCACCGTGAAGAACGGGACCTACTATTACTACTTCTGCGCCGCCCAGCAGATAGGGGTGGCGACGTCGACTTCTCCCACCGGCCCGTTCGAGGACGCGTTGGGGAAACCGTTGGTGACCGCCGGGCAGTATGGCGGGCAGTCCATCGACCCCTACGTCTTCGACGACGACGACGGTCGCTCGTATCTCTTCTTTGGCAACGGCAACGCCAACGGTGCCGAGCTGAATGCCGACATGACTTCCTTCAAAACCACGCCAGTGACCATAGCGCTGAACGGTTTTCGCGAGGGTAGTGTCGTCTTCAAACGCAACGGCAAGTACTACTTCATGTATTCGGTAAGCGGCACCGACCATCCGGATTATCGCGTTTCCTATGCCAGCTCGAGCTCGCCGCTCGGACCCTATGCCGCCGGCTCCACGGTCCTGCAGTCGAATGCCAGCCTGGGGATTCTGTCCACTGGCCACAATTCGGTGCTGGCGCTGCCCAACGGCGAGTACTACATCGTCTATCATCGCTGGGCGATTCCGGGCGGGGACGGAAACCATCGGGAGATCTGCATCGACAAGATGACCTTCAACGCCGATGGCACCATCGCCCCGGTCGTGCCGACGCTTTGAGCTGGCCGCGCGTGTCGATGCTGCGATGACGACTCGTCCATGTCCAGCCCCGACGGCGGTGCTGGGGGAGCGACGGGCGCAGGAGGCATGAGCGGACAGCTCGGACAGGGCGGGACAACATCCACCGGTGGCTCCGATACAAGCCTGCCATGGAGAGTTGGAGGCATCGCCGAGCGGTTCTCCCTGCCGGACCTGCCCGCTCTGCCGGACGCCGTACTCGGCGTCGTTCCAGCCTGCGGAGCGTCAGAGCGGCAAGGTGCTTCCTGGGTGGCTTGTGCCACCCTGATACTGCTGGCGCGGCCCGGCCGCCCCGCGGATGTTCGTCTCGTTGCGCACGGACTGTGGCCCCTTCATGTCGCCTACATCGAGTCCAAGCGAATCGAGGCGGGACGGGTCCCAAGGGAAATGGAAGCGCAAGCCTGGTGCCACTGCGCAAGAGAACACCCGGTGCCGTGCGCGTTCCAGGTCCCGAGAGGGACGAATTCGAACCATCGATTGCAAGCGCGCACTTCGATCGTCGCGCCTTGACAAACGGAGCTGACAAGCCGAAATGCCCATCATGAGCCTTCGTAGGTCCCATCTCGGTTTCCTGTCCCTGGCCACGGCGGCCCTCTGTCTCGCCACCTCTTGCGGCAGCACCGGCACTGCCGAAGGCTCCGGCGGTACGAATGGGCAGGGCGGAAGCGGCGCTCCCACTGGCGGCGGCGCAGGCACTTCGGCGGGAGGCAGCGGCGCTGGTGGTGCCGGCGGGTCCGGCGGCATCACTTCCGGCCGTGGCGGCACCGGGGGCGGTGGCACGTCGAGCGGCCCCGACGCCGCGGTCACGGGTGGCGCCGGCGGCGGATCCTCGGCCACGGGGGGCTCAAGCAGCGGCGGTGTCGGGGGTGGCGGGGGCGGCATGAGCGGATCGGGCGGCATGAGCGGATCGGGCGGCACTTCGGGCGGCAGCGGCTCCGGCTCGGGCGGCGCCTCCGCTTTGGGCGGCAGCGCGGGCTCTGGCGGCATGACCGCTGCCGGGGGTGCAAGCAGCGGCTCGGGTGGCATCGGCGGCTCCGGCGGGACGGTTCCCGTCGTCCTGTGCGGTCCCGGCACTGGCACCGGCACCGCGACCAACATTTCCCTCGACGGCAACGACGTCGAGGCCGCCAACGTCAACGGTCTCACCTTCAAGGGATTCGGCGTCCTGTCCGCCAACGGCACCAGCGCGCTGCTCATGGACTACAAGGCCGCGCATCCCGAGAAATACGCGGAGCTTCTCGGGATCCTGTTCGGCGGGACGAACCCCATCATGACCCAGGTCAAGATCGAGATGGGCAACGACCGGAACAACTCGACCGGTCCCGACCCAGCCACCATGCGCCTGTCGAGCGAAGCGGCCAACGTCAAGCGGGCGCCCGGCTTCCAGCTCGCGGCCGACGCCAGGAAGCTCAACCCCAACCTCAAGGTGAGCATCCTGCGCTGGAACGCCCCAGGTTGGGTAAAGAACAACGACAACGTCTATACCTGGTTCAAGAACACCATCCTGGCCGCCTATCGCGCCTACGGCTACATGGTCGACTACGTGAACCCGGGAGTGAACGAGCAAAGCCCCGATTTCACCTGGACCAAACAGTATGCGAGCCGGGTCAAAAGCGATAGCGCCGGATTCAATTCCACGACCGAGCAAAGCCTCTACAACAGCATCAAGGTGGTGATCTCCGACGAGGCCGGGCTCGGTTCCTTCGGCGACGACATGGTGAGCGACGCCAGTCTCCGGGACGCCGTCGCCGTCGCCGGCTACCACTACAACACCGACGACGATGCCGCCGGAGACTTCAAGAAGCTCGCCGAGCAATTCGACAAGGAGATCTGGAACAGCGAGGCCCAGGCCACGTTCAGCAACAGCGCCTTCCGCCCCACCTCGGGAACCGGCATCGGCGGCACCAACGGACCGCTGGAGATGGGCAATACCATCATCAAGGGGTTCGTCAACTCCCGCCGCACGCACTTCATCTACCAGCCTGCCATCGGATCGTTCTACGAGGGGGGACAGTACTCGTTCAAGGAAGTGGTCAGCGCGCGCGACCCATGGTCGGGCTGGATTCATTACGACGCCGGCCTTCAGGTGCTTCGGCACTTCAGCTGGTTCGCGAAGACCGGCTGGGAGGACCAGGGAAATGCCGCGGGAATCTGGCGGGCGGTGCCGCAGGCCAGCTACACGGGCGCGACGGGCACGAATCCGGTCAGTGGACGCAATGGCACCCCCAGCTATATGACCCTCGCCGCACCCGACAAGTCGGATTTCTCGACGATCCTCATGAACGACAGCGACCGCACGCAAATCTACAAGCTCACGACCGCGAACATGGCCTTGCCCGGCACGCCTTCGCTAGAGCTGTGGGAAACTCGCGCCGCCGATTCGGGAGCCGCCTTCAACAGCCGGTACATGAAGTACTTGTGCACCATGCCCGCGGATGCAAGCGGCAGCTACACCCTCACGGTCAGCCCCAACTCGGTGGTCACCGCAACGACGCTGGTCCTCCATGACAACGCCGAATACCAGGTACCGCTGCCGGTGGAAGGGCCGCGCACCGTCCTCGATACCGACGCGACTGGAGCCGTGCAGAACACGGCCGACAAGATTCTCTATGCCGATTCCTTCGACTACGCAGCGCAGACCGTTCCGGTCATCGGGCCGGGCGGCGAAATCACGAGCACCGAGAGCTACGTCGCGTCCCGAGGAGGCGCCCAGAGCGCGATCCCTCGCTACACCAGCGACCGCAACGGCGCATTCGAGGCGTATCTGCCGAGCGGCTCCGACGACTATGTGCTGCGCCAACAGGTGGATCAGGCCGCCATGGGTCTTGGCGGGACATGGAACAACGGCAACCCCATCACGGGCATCGGCGACTTTCGGTGGCTCGACTACAAGGCCAGCGTGGACGTCTCGTTCGAAAACAACAGCACCCAGAGCGGCAACAACTACGCCGGGATCGGCGCGCGACAGCAGGGCGGCGGCAACTCCCACTACATGAATGGCACGCCCTACTTTCTCAAGTTCACCTTCGACGGCGGCTGGCAGTTGCTGGTCGACGGCACCGCCGTGTCGAGCGGCAACGTCGTCAGCGGCACGGGCGGCGTGACGATTGCGGGATTCAAGGCGGCGTACTCCGAGTGGCACAACCTCGCGCTCCAGGTCGTGGAGAACAAGGTGACCGCCTACCTGGACGGCACCCAGCTCGCCAGCTACACCGACGCGAGCCCCAGATTGTCCGGCCGCGTGGATCTGGCGAGCGGCTACTACTACACCCGCTTCGACAATCTGTTGGTGGAGACGGTGGACGGATCCCCTCCGTACTATTCCGAGCTGCTCGACGATCTGGAAACCGCCGATCTAGCCTCCCCGCCGACCGCCAAGTTGGTCTACGGCGGATCGTGGTCGCACAAGAACGGCCAAAGCATGTACAACTACCAGCGCTCCCTGTCCTCCGGCGGGACCGGCGCCACGCTGAAGTACACGTTCACGGGCACCGGCCTCGACATCCTGGGTCCGAACGACGGCTCGGCCAAACTGGAGGTCACGGTGGACGGGCAGGTCACGGCTGCCTCGGCCAGCACTGCCGCCGCGAAGGAGCTCTACCAGACCTTCAGCCTGCGCGGCCTCAGCAATGGCTCCCACACGGTCCAGGTCAAGGTGCTGAGCGGCACCCTGGTGGTCGATGCCGTGGCGGTGGTCGCGGCCCCGATCTAGGCCACGGACGGGCAGGACGGAAACGCCGAGCTGCTGCCACTGCCCAGGGCATGATGTGTGTACGCTCGCTTGGCGGTGCTGTATTTGCAGGTTCGTCCGTGAGAAAGCGCGTGATTTCCGTGGGTGTGGTCGGCTTCTTGGCGCTCGCGGCATGCGAGACGAAGAGCGCGGGAGGATTAACGCAGACCGGCGGGGCCACGGCCAGCGGGGGCCAGGGCCCGGGCGGAAGCGGGGGAACCGGCACGGTCGGCTCGGGTGGCACGCGAGGCAGTGGCGGCTCTGGCGGAGGTGGTAGCTCGACCGGCGCCGGCGGGGCTGGTGGAAGTGGCGGATCGACGAAC
>Ga0210133_1000217_pt1 | contig 22794 bp, 19 predicted proteins | sample Joice_ThreeSqC_D_2_FD_184874 | JGI IMG/M metagenome (GOLD analysis project Ga0210133, IMG submission 184874) | Wetland microbial communities from San Francisco Bay, California, USA, that impact long-term carbon sequestration - Joice_ThreeSqC_D1... | ecosystem: Environmental > Aquatic > Marine >...
CTAGTTCCTTAATTATTCACCTAAGTTTACCAAGTGATATAAAATTTCCTCTACCGTCTTTCAATCAACTTTGTAATAGACTTGTTTCGCAAGAAACATTTGCAAAAGTACTTTTGTTATTAGTTGAAGGACATAACTTAAGTATTGAATTACGAGCTGCTGTTTATTCTATTGCATTGGAGGCTATTTCTGATATTATTTACAAAGAAAATAAGTGGAAATATCGTCCCATTCCCAGTAAATCAATAGCAAGAAAAGTTCGCAATGCACTGAAATCAACATTAGATACATTCAGTACTGAAATTTCCTCGCCGGGCTTCATCCTACTTAAAAACAAAATCAGTGGACTTAATTCATCTCCATCAACGGAAAAACTTCTTAAGCCTTTCGAACTTATGCAAATTGTCCTTGATACAGAAGAAATTGATTGCATTAAAAAGCGAAATCAGTTTTTGCACGGTCAATTTCCCTTTAGAATTGCCAATCCAAATGACAAATTCCAAATAGAACAAATCGCGTTAACTCTTTTCTATTGCGTCTCTGTTCTAATATTAAAATACATTGATTATTCTGGTTATGTTACATATTATCCAGCATTGAACCAATACAAGAGAGGCCGACAAATCACCACACATTTTGTAAAGAAAATTTGAATCAAATAGCTTGATTTCTGAAATTGTACTTACCTATTAAAAAACTCTTCTCCGAATATAGTGATTTAGTTTTGTGCTTATTTACAATTCAAACTCAAAGAGGTAATTACTGCGGCGCATCTGCCGTATATTTCTGCTTGATTTTTTCTTCTGTTTGTATTTCATCCACACCGGAAATTCTTTGTGCTAAAGATTTTCCATCGAGCTTATGATATTCAAGAACTTCGAGAGGTGTTCCGCATTCGGGATAATCTTTTAATCCGAGATTTGTATATTCTTTGCCGCTTATCTCACTAATTTCAACTAATGTGTTTATCAATCTGTCTCCCAATCCACCGACAGCAGAGTGGTCTTCCAGCACAAAAATTTTCTTTTGGTTTGATACAACTTTCTTCAACCATTCATTATCTATCTTATTCAGCCACGGCATATTAACTACTTTTAATCCGAATCCAATTTTCTTCAGGTAATCTGCAGCAACAAGCGCTTCGTGAAGCATTACAGGTCCGTAACCGAAAAGTATTGCATCCGTTCCTTCGGTTAATTCTGTGCCTGCACCGACTTTGAAATTATAATCCTTCGGAAGTTCAATCTTTTCCGGTGAAGGTCCAATTACCAATCTCAGCACACAATTTTCTTTTGCTTCATTTACACAATATTCCGTTGCCCATTTAGTTTCTTCACCGTTGCACGGCTGAATGATCGTAACATTAGGCAAAGTTCCGAATAAAGAAATATCTCTAACACTTTGATGAGATTTCCCTGGTCCGGCAGGAATCATTCCTGAAAAATGACATGTGTAAATTACTTTTGTTTTCTCACCTGCGTTGTTGTAAATCTGTTCGTTGGCTCTTGCTGCAAGAAAGCTAGCAAATGTGTTTACAACCGGAATCAATCCCATTCTTGCAAGTCCCCCAGCCATTGAAACCATATCCTGTTCGGCAATTCCGTTTTCAATAAACCGATCAGGATACATTTTTTCAAACTTGCGCAATTTACAATCCGCAGAAAGATCACCATCTAAAAGAACAAGCTTATCATTTGTTTTTGCAATTTCGCAAAGCGCATCGCCATAAACTTCTGTTACAAATTCTTTAACAGATTTCGTTGCGATTTTTCCTTCTGTTTTGTTTTCAGGAATTTCAATTTTCAACTTTAACAAATCAGTAAGCTTATTAATCGTATCAGATAATTCAGCCAAACCTTTTTTATAGCTTTCATCATCAGGTGCACCGGAGTGCCATTTGTAAAGAGTCTTACCGGCAAATGTTTCTACTTCAGGTTTCTCCATAAAAGATACTCCCCTTCCCTTAATGGTATCGGCAACAATCATTTTGGGTTTATTCGTAACTTTTTTCAGATCAGAAAAAGTTTGCTTTAAAACATTAAAATCGTGTCCATTAATTCTTACAACGTGCCATCCGAAAGCAGATATCTTTTCAACAGTATCTTCGATATTATTTACATCTGCAACAAGCATATCGGTCTGGTATTTATTGTGATCCATTATTGCCGTAATGTTATTCACCTTTTGGTGTGCTGTAACCTGCAGCGATTCGTAAATTTGTCCTTCCTGGAACTCACCATCGCCGGTTAAAACATAAACGTGTCCTTTTTTCTTTTGATAGGTTTTAGCCCAAGCCATTCCCTTCCCCTTTGAAATTCCCATTCCAAGCGAACCGGTGCTTGCTTCAATTCCCGGCTGACGAACCTCAGGATGACCATCGAGTCCGTGCAATCTTCTTAACATTAAAAGTTTTTCCTCAGGAATAATTCCAAGCGCATAGAAAAGCGAATACAAACCTGGTACATCATGACCCTTGGAGGAAAAGTAAATGTCCCTGTCTTCAGAATCTAATCCTACCTCAAGAATATTAAGTTCATTTAAATAAAGATAGGTAGTAATATCCATCGCACTTAGTGAAGAACCGAGATGACCTGAACCAGCTTTTTTTACAACAACAAGCGTGTTGTAACGACACATATCTGCATAAAGCTGCATCTTCACTGCCCAATCGCCATTATCTGATTTTACTTTATCAAATTCTGATTTTTTTATGAGGTTGAAAGTCATTTAAAACTCCGGTAAGAAACAAAGTTTAGATAATTATTAATTCATAAATGGACTATGTAAAAATATCATAATTGACTATTAAAATGTAATTATTAACTCACCTTACGCAAGGTTACAAATAAGCAGTCATTCTGGCTTGTCCAGAATCTGAATACGTTCAAGAAATGCAGATTCCGGACTCGTTTCACTCGCCGGAATGACATCTATGCGTAATGTGAGTTATTAAATTATTACCGCATCGTTCTAACTCGCTTCCAAGTTAACAAAACACTAAATTTGCACACAAACAATTGACTTATTTCGATTTTACACAACCGGGAAAACTCAGTCAAACAGGATAAAAATTTGAATTTAACTGACCAGGAACAGAGCGGGCAGGAAAAAAGTAAATTAGCAAAGTTATCCATAGCTGCTTTAGGTATTGTTTTTGGTGATATAGGTACCAGCCCTTTATACGCTATCCGGGAATGCTTCCATGGAGAATTCGCAATTGATGTAAATCCTCTGAACATTTTTGGTGTATTATCGTTAATGTTCTGGGCTTTGATTCTTATCGTAAGCATCAAATACCTCTCATTTATATTAAGAGCAGATAACAACGGTGAAGGCGGAGTGCTTGCGCTTACTGCTCTCATAAGACCTTTCTATTCAAAAAAATTCAGCAAGTCGGGATGGTTATTAATTGCACTTGGAATTTTTGCCGGTGCACTTTTATACGGCGATGGAATGATAACACCGGCAATTTCGGTATTAAGTGCAGTTGAAGGAATAAAAGAAATAACAAATTTCTTCGATCCTTATGTTATTCCAATTACGATTGGAATACTTGCCGGATTGTTTCTTATACAGCGTAAAGGAACCGCCAGTGTCGGGTCGTTGTTTGGTCCGATAATTTTGTTATGGTTTGCAGTTTTAGCTGTTCTTGGTGTTTCGCAGATTATAAATAATCCTGATGTTCTTTCAGCAGTTAATCCTGTTTATGCAATTGAATTTTTGATTCATAATAAACTGCATGGTTTTTTAGTTTTAGGTGCAGTGTTCCTTGTTGTAACAGGTGCGGAAGCTCTTTATGCCGACCTTGGGCATTTCGGAAGTAAACCGATTCGTCTTACATGGATTGCTGTTGTGTTACCGGCTTTGTTCCTAAATTATTTCGGGCAGGGTGCGCTTCTTTTATCAAAACCACAGCAAGCCTATCATCCTTTCTATGGGATGATACCATCCTGGGCTATTATCCCGATGGTATTACTTGCAACAACCGCAACTATCATAGCATCACAGGCAGTAATAACCGGTGCGTTTTCGCTCACACGCCAGGCAATTCAACTTGGTTACCTTCCGCGTATGCGAATTATTCACACCTCTGCTGAACAGATTGGTCAGATTTACGTTCCGCAGGTAAACTGGATGCTGATGATTGCAACAATTTTCCTGGTGCTGGAATTCAAAACTTCTGATAAGCTTGCTGCAGCATACGGTGTAGCTGTTACATCAACAATGCTGATAACTACTTTACTTTTCTATGTTGTTGCAAGGAGAAAATGGGGATGGAGTAAATTAACTGTGGGTACCCTATTTATAATCTTCATTATCACCGACCTGGCATTCTTCGGTGCAAACATGAGTAAAATAATGCATGGCGCATGGTTTCCTCTTGTAATTGCCGGCGGTATTTTCACTTTGATGATTACATGGCAGCGCGGCAGACAGCTTCTTTATGAACAATTAAGTAAAGAGGCTTTAACCATCGAGGATTTTATTAAATCACTATCTCTGCAATCTGTTGAGAGAGTGCGTGGTCAGGCGATATTTCTGAGCGGTAATCCCGGCATTATTCCTAGGGCACTTCTTCATAATTTAAAGCATAATAAAATTCTGCATTCGGAAATAATTTTTCTTAACATCTCAACGCTGGAAGTACCAAGAATTCCATTAGATGAAAAGATAAATTTTGAAAAGCTCGGCAGCGGTTTTTATAAAATTATGGTAAAGTATGGATTTATGGAAGAACCGAACATCGTAAATATTCTTACCCTCATAAGAGAGAAAGGTGTGGATTTCAAACCCGCGCAGGTGAGTTACTTTTTAGGAAGAGAAATGGTTCTGCCAAAAGAAAAATCGAAGATGAGCCGGTGGAGAACAAAGTTGTTTGCTCTCATGTCTCATAACGCTTTCGGATTCACAGCTTACTATAACATTCCCCCAAACCAGGTAGTAGAGCTTGGCTCGCAGATCAGATTATGATTTTAGATTAATAATCCATCTTATGGATAGATCGTCAAAACTCCGAAATTATAAACACATTTTAATCGAATAAAATTATGAAAAAGAACGAATCTTTCACGCTTGAATTACATCGCTGCCAGATTTGCGGCAAAACGAAAAAAGATGTACATCTCTTTCCCGCTGCCATTTTAAGATCGGCAATTGAAAATAAAATTCTTGATAAATATCCCAACTGGAATAAGGAAGGATTTATTTGTTCAGATGATTTCAATAAATTCCGTTTTGATTATGTTAAATCGCTGATGGAAACTGAACACGGCGAGCTATCCGCATTGGAAAAGGATGTTCTTGATAGCATAAAGAATGAAGAGCTTGTTTCCACGAATGTAGATAAACAGTTCGATGCAAAGCTTTCCTTCGGACAAAAACTTTCTGATAAGATTGCTGAATTTGGTGGTAGCTGGAAATTTATAATCATCTTCTTATTCATTATAGTTACATGGATGTTCATTAATGTTTATGTACTTTTATCAAAACCTTTTGACCCGTTCCCTTTCATTCTTTTGAATTTGGTTCTTTCCTGTATAGCTGCAATTCAGGCACCTGTAATAATGATGAGCCAGAACCGGCAGGAAGTTAAAGACAGACTACGAGGTGAATATGATTATAAAATAAATTTGAAAGCCGAACTTGAGATCAGACAGCTTCATCAAAAATTAGATCATCTCCTGATGCATCAATGGGAAAGGCTTTTAGAAATTCAGGAAATACAGCTTGAACTTATGAACGAGATAAGAGACAAAAAGAAATCTTAATTTATGCAAGCGAGTTTTACATTAATCAAATCATTATATGACTGAAAAAACATTAGACGATAAAAGTCTATATAAAGCCACACGTCATCTTGCATCTATCGATAAAGATTTAGCAAAACTTTTTTCTGCTGAAGGAACTCCACCACTCTGGAGCAGAAAACCCGGCTTCACAACTTTGATAAGAATAATACTGGAACAGCAGGTTTCACTTGCATCGGGTAAAGCAATGTTTATCAGACTGCAGAAGAATATTATGCCCTTCACACCACAACAGTTTAATAATTTAGGGATCGAGTACTTAAAATCTCTCGGTGTTACGAGACAAAAATCCGCTTACATCCTGAATATTGCAAATGCAATACTCGATAACAGCTTGAACTTCAGAAAGTTAAACTCAATGAACGATGCTGAAGCAAAAGCAATGTTAATGAAAATAAAAGGTGTTGGCTCGTGGACGGCAGATATTTATTTGTTGATGGCTATGAGACGACCGGATATTTTTCCCTCCGGCGACATTGCCATCGTTAACACGATCAAAATAATTAAGAGATTGAAATCGAAACCTTCCGAAGAAAAAATTATTAAAATTGCAGGGAAATGGAAACCATATCGCTCTGTTGCTGCAAGAATGCTCTGGCAGCACTATTTATCAGGAAATCTTAAAAAATGATTTTTATCGAATTATTTAAATTATTATTTGGACTCTTTATCGATTACGTTTAAATTGAAATAAAAAATAATAGAAGGAAACCCATTGGAAAACCGCACAAAATTTAAACCCGTTTTCTGGATCGCAAACTCCATAGAAGTACTTGAAAGATTTGCTTATTACGGCATTTATATGGGATTTGGAATTTACCTGCAACAACTTGGTTATTCCAAAGGAGATCTGGGAATAGTTCAAAGTATTTTCCTTGCATTATCTTATCTCATTCCATTATTTTCCGGTACTTTTGCAGACAAGTACGGCTTCAAAAAAATGTTGATCATTTCCTATCTCGCCTACCTGCCTGCTATTCTCTTATTGATCTTCACCAAATCGTTTTCCGGTATAGCACTAACAATGTTGAGTATCGGGTTTGCAGCAGGAATTTTCAAACCGCTTATATCGAGCACAGTAAGAGTTGTAACAGATCAGACAAATAAGACACTGGGCTTCGGAATTTTTTATGCGATGGTAAATCTCGGTGCTTCGTTTGGTCCCATAATAATGGGAAAACTAAGAGCGATGTCGTGGGATTATGTTTTCATTACAGCTGCTGTCGCTGTTGGTATTATGTTCCTGATAACTTTATTCTTTTATAAGGAACCACCGCGGGAAATTGAAGGTGTTACACTTAAGAAAAAATTCCGTGATATGGGAGAAGTCTTATCCGACATAAAATTTCTTGTGTTTATAATTTTATTAGGCGTTTTCTTCTGGCTTCCGTTCTGGGCGTTCTTTAATGTACTTGCTGTTTATATCAACGATTATTTAAATACAGCCGCATTATACGAGGGCGTAAAATCAGTTCTCGGTACCGGAATCACCAATATAATTTCTCATCAGGATGGAAATGTATGGAAGATCAATCCCGAAGCAATTTCTCATACAGGTTACATAATTATACTTTTCCAGATTTTTATTTCCAGGACTTTCGAAAAACGAAGTGCTATACCATCCTTCTTGTTTGGTCTTTTTATGGCAGCTCTGGGTTTTGTTGTGCTTGGTTTCTCAGCAACTGTGGCAAATGGTTTGGTTTTCGTGGGAATATTTCTTTTTGCGGTTGGTGAAATGATTTCTTCACCAAGAATTCAGGAGTACATTACATGGATTGCACCAAAAGAAAAAGCCGGACTTTATATGGGCACAAACTTCTTAGCTACTTTCATAGGTGCAATATTAAGTGGAATTTACACCGCTGTTATGGGAAGCTTTGAGGAGGCTGGTCACCCCGAATACATTATGTACACACTTGCCGTGCATACGATTTTAGGAATAATTGCAATCTATATTTTCACTAAAACCGCCGGTGAGTTTAAAGAACTCGATGCATAATGATAAGTAAAGTTCTTTTTATAATCTGTTGTTTTACTTTTTCTTCAGCCATTTCGTTTGCCCAAATGACGCAGGAAAATTACCATAAAGAATTCAGTTCACTCACAGAAAAAAAAGAACAATTAAATACAGAAATTAAAAGTTTAAAATCGGAAATTGACAGCATGAATTTATTATTGCCTGAGCTCGAGCAAAAATTGTTAACTGGATACAGTGAACTTTATGTAATGAAGTACAGCAAAGAGATAGGACAAAGAGTGGCGAATAAACAGATCTGGCTGGGAATGAAAGATGAAATGGTTAAAGATGGCTGGGGGGAACCCGATAAAATTAATAAAAATGTAGAGCCGTGGGGAACATTTACTCAATGGTTTTACGGCGATATAACTTTCTTCTTCAAAAATAGCTTACTTATCGACTGGCAGGAGGGACCGGGAAATAAATAATAAAACCTCTACGAGGTAAGAAAAATGATAATCATTTCATACAGTTCCGTTATGCAGAAAGGAACATCGTAGATTTCAAATTATTCTAAAAAAAACCTGGTCTCAGAATTCTTTATTAAACCTCTACGAGATTTGATTATTTTGATGAAAATAGTTATACAATAATTCTACCTCTACGAGGTAAGAAAAATGATAATCATTTTTCACAGTTCCTGTATGCAGAAAGGAACTTCGTAGATGTTCGATTATTGTAGATAAGATATGTTCTACAGAAAACCCGATCCTCGTAGAGGATCCATTAATTGATTGTCTAACTCTCTCAACCTATAATTGGTATGAGAGACTAAATATGACTCAGTTGTTTAAGCGTTTTGTGTTAATACACACAATGAATTTTATTATTCTTTTATAAAATTGAAATACTATCTCATTATCAATCTATTAATTATTTATGCCCTTTAAAATAAAATCTCCATCTGTTATCGAATCTGCAGGCAACAAGCCGAAGATCATCGAAGAATATATCGGAAGAGTAAATTCCAAAAACGATTCCGTAAGCATCGCAAAAATGAAAAGCCCCGGCGGATGGATCGAACCGGGACAAACTCCTGAATTCGATGAATATACTATTGTGCTAAAAGGATTACTTAAAGTTGAAACAAAGAACGAAACAATTGAAGTTAAAGCAGAAGAAGCTATCATAACAAAAAAAGGTGAATGGATAAGATATTCCACTCCCCTGCCAGAAGGGGCTGAATATATTGCAGTATGTTTACCTGCCTTTTCGCCTGATACGGTTCACAGAGATGAATAAAAAAGATTTAGCAGATCTCTATCGAATTGTTGAAGATGCCTGCAAAGCTGAAACAAATGCGTTCGGCTATGGAATATGGACCGATCATATTTTATTAGTGATAAAGTTTGCCGGGGAATTTGCTGCGATCTTCAAAGCTGATCCTGAGATTGTTGAGCTTGCGGCTTTGCTTCACGATTATGCGGGCATCAAAGATGAATCACTTCATAAAAAACATCACATATTTGGTGCGGAAGAAGCTGAGAAACTATTAACGAAATACAATTATCCGAGAGAGAAGATTGAGCAAGTTAAGGATTGTATTATAAATCATCGAGGCAGTTTTCCTGGCAAAATAGCAACACCGGAAACGGAATGCTTAGTTAATGCGGATGCGGCAGCCCACCTTTTCGGACTAACATCATTACTACATTTAACCTATGTAAAATTCGGAATGACAAAAGATGAAGGTAACGAATGGGTAAAAAAGAAACTCGGAAGAAGCTGGAAGAAAATGAGTCCTCAAATCCGTGAATTGTTATCACCGCAATATGAATGTATTAATAAACTTCTGGATAATTTATCGTACTCATCCGTCATTAAATAAGAATCATTTTTGATTAAAGAAATTATAATAAGTGTGCTGTCTTAGTACTTTTTGGGTAACCTGATAAATTCCTGACTTTTTTCCAAGGCGGGCAAAAATAATATTTGTAACAAGTTTGATAGATTTTAAAAATCTCCTCCCAAATCTGGTCACTCCTGTCTTGTGCAGAAGCCTCCTATAAGTGATCAGGTTAGGTAGTCGGGTGAAATTGGCAGTATTCCAAGAATCCTCTCAATAAATTCTAATTGCTTTTTAACCCGGCTGCCTTTTTATAAAAATTTTCCCCAAAAAAGATTATTTCTTATTATCCTTTTTTTCATCAAACAAGCTGTCGGGAAGACCCTGGTTTACTTTGTAATTTTTATAGGAAAGAAAAACCATACCGGTAAGAGATTTGGATTTATTTGAATCTTCATCATCCCCGGATTCTAATTGCCCATCCATACCTTTGGGAAATTTCGTTCTGTCAACTGTAAATGTAAAAGTCATGGTTGCTGGCAGAATATATTCATCACCAACCTTTCCATAAGTGAATTCAAGCTGGAAAGTTCCCATTGGCTTTTTTGATGATTCAACTTTCATAATAACGTTTCTTTTTTGATCGATCCAGAAAGTTGTAAGTATAACATCATTATCATTACCTATTGGTATAACCTTAACTACAGAAACCCGGATATTGTTAATCGTATCTTCTCTTTCATAAAGTGCTGTATATTTTTCATCAAGAAAATCGAACGGTGAAAAATTCAATCCCTCTTTGGGCAGCATCGCAAATCTATTGGATTCTATATGTAACTTATCCGGCTGCTTAAAATAAACCTTTGAATCCGATTCCGGCATTTTCAGGAATGAAATATCGAGCTTAACATGAACATCTACTACATAATCATTTATTTTGGTGAATTCTTCCTTAACTTTTTCTAATATTTGATCGGGATCCTTACTTTGCGCATTACCAATGCCGTCAAACAAAAAGGTTAAAGTAAACAGGAGAAGTGCGGACTTTTTAAATTCAAGTTTTCTTATATCAAATGCTTTCACGATAAAATATCCTTCCGTTTGAAAATTATTGCTGTTACAACAAATAACACTACAACATGTCCGAATAAAATTGACACCGCTTTTATAATTTCAGCCACATCAAAAGGATCATCAAAAAACAACCGCCAGGAGAGTATATAATTAGTGAACAAATACGGCTTGATAACTCTGAATGCCTCTATGTTGATTGCGGAAATCACAAAGAAAACGATGATAACAGCCATTGTAACGATAATTGGTCCGATTGCATTTTCTACGAGCGAAGAAAAGAAAAATGCAAGAGTTGAAACAACACACATACTCAAGGCTGCAAATCCAAATGCGAGTAAAAATCTCCACAAAACATCCGTACGATCCAGAATTACTATTGCGTTTGTTTTAACAACAATCAACTCGCCATAGCCAAACAAAATGGCTCCAATTCCAAGACTGACAATTGCCATCCAGAAAATCAATAAAATGGTGTAGACGTTGCCTGCTATAAATTTTGAGGTAACCACCTGCATTCTTGAAACAGGTCTGGTTAAAAGAATACGGTAAGTACCTGCTGTAGATTCTCCGGCAAGCAGATCACCTGAAACGAGTGTTATAAGAAACGGGATGTGAACAGCCAGCATATTGAATATCAGATATGTAACAAAAAATGTATTCAATAAATTGCCGACAAAAACGAAAGATTCGCTCAGATTACGGGTCATAAAATCGATGGAATGCTGACCTTCGAAATACATTGCAGTTTCCACTAATGCAACCAGTAGAGTAATTGCAATAAATCCGATGTAAGTTCTCCATTTCTTAAAAATTTTGAAGAGTTCTATGCGGATAAGCTGTATCATCAGGCTGCCTCTTCGGTAATTTTCAGAAAATATTCTTCCAGCGATCTGGTAGGAATGACAGCATTCACGGATATGTTATTATTCACCAAAAATTTGTTCAATTCGGCAATTTCTTCCGATGATATTTTGAAGTACATTTGATTATTACTGAAAGAATCAAGCTTACCCGACCAACCGGAATTGTTGATCAGATTTTTAGCAGCGTCTATTTCATTTACTTCTATTGTTACTCTCAATTCAGACGATTTCAACAGTTCTTTTACACTGCCTTCAACAATCGTTTTACCTTTATTGATTATTATCATTCTGTTTGCGATGTGTTCAACTTCAGATAAAATGTGTGACGAAAGAAAGATGGTTTTATTTTCTTCTTTACACAAGCGCATTATAAGATCTCGTATCTCTTTCATTCCCTGCGGATCCAATCCTGTAGAAGGTTCATCGAGGATAATTAAATCGGGATCGTGTAACAGTGTTTGTGCTAATCCAAGCCGCTGTTTCATTCCATGTGAGTATGTTTTAACTTTACTGTCTTTCCTTGCAGCCAATCCAACTATCTCTAATATTTCCAATATTCTTTTTTTAGTAATTTCTTTTGTATAAAGACGGCTTAGAATTTCCAGGTTTTTGTAGGCTGATAAGTAATTATAAAAATCCGGTTTTTCAACAAGAGCCCCAATACAGCTTAAAATAGATTTTCTTTCGTTTTTAAGCGATTTTCCAAACAAATTGATTGTGCCGGATTCCGGTTTTATCAATGTTAAAAGCATTCTTATAGTAGTGCTTTTACCGGCGCCATTCGGACCCAAAAATCCAAAAATATCTCCACGGTAAACATTCAACGCAAGCGAGTCTACAGCTAAAAGATTTTTATAAGATTTTGTAAGACTCTTAACTTCAATTATTTTTTCTTCACTCTGCATTTTTAAGCAACCGGATTTTCTGATTAGATTTTTTCAAAGTGTAAAATTTTTTTCCACTAAAATTACAATACAAAATTAAAATAAATCGGACTAAATACGAACCAAATAATTTTGGGAGAGATGATTAAAAATTTTTTATTTTTTTTCTTTTGATTTTACTCTTGTAATCAAGTGTTACTCAATTCATGCAAAATTTAATTTGGATATTTCTTAAAATATAACAAAGTTAGTCTCAGTCATACCGGAGTCGAATAAATTTTTTTTGTGTTTTGTTTCATGCTATTTCATGTTAAGATTTTTTTTTATAGCTTCTAACTGACTCAAGTTCTTAACCATACTTTAATAAATTTTTTGAGTTAAAAAAGACAGGCAATTTCGATCCACAAAAATTATATTAAAACATAACTAAATAATCGTACTAAACTATAATCTCTAGCCAGGAGAGAGGCTGATGCAGGTTAAAAGACTATTTACTAAAACAGAAGATGCTTCACTCACATCTCTGAAATTTGTAAAACGTACTTCGGAAATTAAAAATCCGGACGGTTCCATCGTTTTTCGCATGGAAGATGTCGTTGTCCCGGAACAATGGTCGCAGGTAGCTGTTGATATTTTAGCACAAAAGTATTTCCGAAAAGCCGGAGTTCCAAAATTACTCAAAAAGATAGACGAGGAAGGGGTACCTGAATGGTTACAGCCTTCCGAGCCGGACACTGAAAAATTAAGTCAGTTGCCGGAAGGAGACCGTTCTACTTCTGAGAAAGATTCAAGACAGGTATTCCACCGTTTAGCGGGCTGCTGGACGTACTGGGGCTGGAAAGGTAATTACTTCGACTCCGAGGAAAGTGCAAAAATATTTTATGATGAAATCACCTATACGCTTGCTCACCAGATGGCAGCACCTAACAGTCCCCAATGGTTTAATACCGGGTTAAACTGGGCGTATGGTATCTCAGGTCCGTCACAGGGACATTATTATGTAGATCACGAAACCGGTAAACTCGTTCAATCAGCCGATGCGTATACACATCCCCAGCCGCATGCTTGCTTTATCCAATCCATAAATGATGACCTGGTTAATGAAGGCGGAATTATGGATTTATGGGTTCGGGAAGCAAGACTTTTCAAATATGGTTCAGGAACAGGTTCAAATTTTTCGAATATCAGGGGAATTGATGAGCCTCTAAGCGGTGGCGGAAAGTCATCCGGCTTAATGTCCTTTTTAAAGATAGGCGATCGTGCAGCAGGTGCAATAAAATCCGGCGGTACTACGAGAAGAGCCGCAAAAATGGTAACATTGGATCTCGATCATCCCGACATCGAAGAATTTATTAACTGGAAAGTTGTAGAGGAACAAAAAGTAGCTGCATTAGTAATGGGTTCCAAGCTTGCCAACCATCATCTTAATGCCATAATGAAAGCTTGTTACGATGAACATCCGGAAAATGACAGATTCAACAAAAATGAAAACAAAAAATTAAAAGCCGCGATCATTCAAGCCCGTAATGCTATGATTCCCAATAATTATATAGACCGGGTTATTCATCTGGCTAAATTGGGCTTTAAATCAATCGAAGTTCCGGTTTATGATACAGACTGGAATTCCGAAGCATATTCAACAGTTTCAGGTCAGAATTCAAACAACTCTATAAGAGTTACTAATAAGTATATGAATGCCGTTGTGGAGGACGGCAACTGGGATCTTTTCTGGCGTGTTGAAAAAGCAAAAGCAGCAAAAGAAGGCAGGGAACCAAAACCCTGCAAAACTTTAACTGCAAATGAGCTCTGGGATCAGATTTCTTATTCGGCATGGTCTTGTGCCGATCCGGGTATGCAATACCATACTACTATTAATGAATGGCACACCTGCCCCAAAGATGGTGAAATAAAGGCTTCAAACCCTTGCAGCGAATATATGTTTTTGGATGATACTGCCTGCAACCTTGCATCGCTTAACCTTGTTAAGTTTTACGACACAAAAAAACACAAGTTTAAAATAGATGAATACAGACATGCTTCAAGGTTATGGACTACCATTCTTGAAATAAGCGTATTGATGGCTCAGTTCCCGAGTAAAGAAATCGCTTTAAAGAGCTACGAATTCCGAACGCTTGGATTAGGATATGCAAATCTTGGTTCATTATTGATGCTGCAGGGAATTCCTTATGACAGCCGTGAAGCCTTTTCTATTTGCGGTGCTCTTACCGCAATTATGCACATGAGCGCTTACACTGCCTCCGCAGAAATGGCTGGTGAGTTGGGCACATTCACCCACTATGATAAGAACAAGAAACACATGCTTAAAGTGATCAGGAATCACCGTAGAGCGGCATACAACGTGCCTAATGAGGAGTATGAAGGATTGTCTATTCATCCTATCGGAATTAATCCACAGCATTGCCCTTCCGACCTGTTGAAGGCTGCACGTGAAGATTCCGACAAAGCATTGGAACTTGGGGAAAAATATGGTTTCCGAAATGCCCAGGTAACTGTTATAGCGCCTACCGGTACAATCGGTTTGTTAATGGATTGCGATACAACCGGTGTTGAACCTGATTTTGCATTAGTAAAGTTTAAAAAACTTGCAGGCGGCGGATATTTCAAAATAATCAATCAATCCATTCCTCCGGCATTAGAAAGAATGGGTTATAATAAAGATCAAATAACTGAGATTGTAAAGTATGCAAAGGGACAAGGAACGCTTAACGGATGTCCGTATATCAATCCTGAATCGCTCAAATCAAAGGGCTTTACAGAAGATGCTCTTGCCAAAATTGAAAAAGCTTTACCGAGCGTATTTGAGCTTGGATTTGCTTTCAACAAATTTACATTGAGCACGGATTTTCTTGTAAAACGACTTGGAATCTCAGAAGAAAAAATCAATTCATTTGAATTCGATCTTTTAACCGAACTCGGTTTTTCCAAACAGGAAATTTCTTCTGCCAACGATTATGTGTGCGGAACAATGACAATTGAAGGAGCTCCGTTCCTTAAACATGAAGATTACCCTGTATTTGATTGCGCTAACAAGTGCGGTAAAAAAGGAACAAGATTTATTCGTCCTGTTGCACATATTAAAATGATGGCGTCGGCACAGCCGTTTATATCGGGTGCTATTTCTAAAACGATAAATTTCCCTAACTCGGCTTCCATCGATGATGTTAAAGACGCTTTTATGCAATCGTGGAAAATGGGTGTAAAAGCGAATGCGCTTTACAGGGATGGTTCAAAATTATCACAACCATTGAATTCGATTAGCGACGATGAAATCGAAACGTTATTTGAGGATAAAGACAAGAATGATATGGTTAAGGTTGCAGAAAGAATTATTCACAGGTATATCGCAAAAAGAAGAAGATTACCGGACCGCAGAACAGGCTATACACAGAAAGCAAAAATCAACGGTCAATCGGTTTATATAAGAACAGGGGAATACGACAACGGACAGATTGGTGAAATATTCATCGATATGCATCGCGAAGGTGCTGCATTTAGAAGTTTATTGAACTGCTTTGCAATTTCGATATCTCTTGGCTTACAGCACGGCGTACCGTTGGAGGAATTCGTTGATGCATTTGTCTTTACCCGGTTTGAACCAAGCGGTATAGTAACCGGCAACGAAAAAATTAAGATGGCAACTTCAGTTATCGATTATATTTTCAGAGAGCTTGCAGTAACTTATCTCGGAAGAGGCGATCTCGCACACGTTGAACCGGAAGAAGTTAAAACAAAAGTCTCTGCGGGAATAGTAAAAAAATTAACCGAAACAGAACCGGAATACGTAGATGAAGAAGTAGTAAGTGAAAGATTAGTTGAACTGGACAAAGGAAATGTTCCGTCTTACAACTACAATCTTGCCACAAATACGGGCACGGTTGTAGCAACTGAAAAGAAAATTATGCACAGCAAGATTAAGAGTGCAAGACAAAGAGGTTATACCGGAGATATCTGCACCGAATGCCAGAGCCTAACGATGGTAAGAAATGGAACGTGTCTTAAATGTATGACTTGTGGTTCGACATCGGGCTGTAGCTAATATTAAAACAGATAGATTGTTTGAAAGCCGCTCGTACGAGCGGTTTTTTATTTTAAACTGTATGAGACTTCTGAAAAAACTCAGATTGTCTCTCCTGTGAAAACGGGAATCTTTTAAAAGACATTGGATTCTCCCTTTTCCCAAAGGGATTCCTTTGGAACGTGGGAATGACAGATAGCATAAAAATAATTTTCAGAAGTTTCCAGCAAATGATTATTGACCTTCAATCAAGATAATGTATTATTGAAATTTTATTTGGTAGGGTTCCATTTTTAAACAAAAGAGAAATTCGAATTTAAAAAGTCCCCTCGTGCTTTATTCTTCTTCCGCCCATAAACCTGTTGTTATAGTAGGAATGATTAAGAGATGAAATCGTAACGCCTTTTTTTGAACTTGCGTGTGCAAATAGATTATCTCCAATATAAATACCCACGTGTCCCGGTTTTACACCTCTCCTTGTATTAAAAAATACAAGATCGCCAAATTGCAGTTCGTCCCGGTAATCGATCTCTTCTCCCTGAGTGTACTGCTCTTTTGCCGAACGGAGTAATTCTATTGAAAGCGTATTTTTATAAACTGTTTGAGTAAAAGCTGAACAATCAATTCCATTTTTTGAATTGCCCCCCCATTTGTAAGGTGTGTTTAAGTACCGGATTATCTCCATCAATATTTTTTCTTTGGGCGTTCCATAATCGTTTTTCAGCACATTATTTTCTTCACTCGAGCTGTATTTTTCCATTACGCGCGAAATATCCACTTCGTCATCTTCAGGAAGGTCTTCGGTATCTTCATAATCATCATAAAGCGATACTTCAACGGAATCCTGACCTATAACTATATAATCGTTGTCATCGTCTTCGGAAGAAAATCTTGCGGAAGTTTTGTGGTTATCGTTACCGGAAGTATTATTATTCCCGTACCGATCTGTACCGGAAGAAGCAGCACATCCAAAGTAGAATGTTATGTAAGATAATATTGAAAGAGAGAAGATTATCCTGTAAATAATTTTCACAAATCAGCCTAAATATGTTTTCAGATTTTTACTCCTCGAAGCATGGCGAAGTCTTCTTATTGCTTTTTCCTTTATTTGTCTTACTCTTTCACGCGTAAGGTTAAATTTATCTCCAATCTCTTCGAGTGTGAGAGAATGCTCTTTATTCAAGCCGTAGTATAATTTAACTACTTCCGCTTCCCTTTCCGACAGTGTTGAAAGAACTCTTTCGATTTCAGCTTTTAATGATTCGGAAATAAGAGTATTATCCGGCGCAGGCATTTCATCGTTTTCAATAACATCAAGCAGACTATTTTCTTCACCATGTGCAAAAGGTGCATCCATGGAAATATGCCTTCCGGAAATCTTCAGCGCATCGGTTATTTCAGTTTCATCCATTTTTAATTCTGTTGCAATTTCATTCGCACTCGGTTCGCGTTCATATTCCTGTTCAAGATTGCTGTACGCTTTTCCAATTTTATTCAATGCACCAACCCTGTTCAACGGTAATCGAACAATCCTGGATTGTTCGGCTAATGCTTGCAGTATCGATTGCCTAATCCACCAGACTGCATACGAGATAAATTTGAATCCGCGTGTTTGATCAAATCTTTTTGCCGCTTTAATCAAACCGAGATTCCCCTCGTTTATTAAATCGCCAAGTGAAAGCCCCTGGTTCTGATACTGCTTTGCAACACTAACAACGAAGCGCAGATTAGCCTTCGTAAGCTTTTCCAGAGCGGTGTGGTCGCCTTTTTTTATAAGAATTGCTAACCTGATTTCATCATCGGGTGTAAGAAGATCTACCTTACCTATCTCCTGCAGGTATTTATCTAAGGATTGGCTTTCCCGGTTCGTAAATTGTTTAGTGATCTTCACAAAATAAACCTGATATTAATTCTCAGTATGGATTGAATCTACAATTCCTACTATCGAAGCATCGACCGGTGCAAAATCAACCGGCAGCGGAATAACGGCTTCAGAAGCTGTAATGTAAAAGATGATTTCTCCCGGACCTGCTCCAACAGTATCAACGGCAACAATCGGGTCGTCGACCGATTCAAAATCCGCATTTACAGGCTGCACAAACATTAGTTTCATATTCTGCAGCGGCGGATATTTTTTTGTTGCCCAAACATTGCCTATAACTTTACCAAGAAACAAGTCTTATTCCATATTAGTTTACATTTGAAAATATTCTATTTCTGCATTGCAAAGATTTTTAATACAATCTTTTCAAGGCTCTCCAATTTAATTCTGTAAAAAAAGGTAAAATTTACAAACTGGATTTTTCTTCCAACAATTCTTTAATCGAGATATCGAGCTTATCGACTATTGCCATAATTACTGCATCTACAGGCTTATCCTGTGTAAGATGTGTCTGCCTCGACGAGCTGCCTGTAGCCACTAAAACTACTTCGCCTTCTCCGGCACCAACGCTGTCGACCGCAACCACAAAATCATTTTTTTCATTTAGATCTAAATCCACTTTTTTCACGATCATAAATTTTGCACCGACAAGCTTTTCATCTTTTTTTGTAGACCATACGGTTCCAATCACTTTACCAAGAAACACTTTAACCTCTTAATTGTTTTGGATCAATTATCTTCAATTTCGTTCTTTTAAAGTTACCGGTATTATTAGTTATAATCGGCAACTTATTATAATCTGCCAGAACACAAATTAATGCATCCCGTACCGTATTTACAAGTGAAGAATATTTATTAATCAGCAGCGAATACCTTGAATGCATCCCGAGAACTTTTAACCCGGTCAATACTTTTTGAACCGAATACTTTTCAATTTCACTCTTAGCTGCAAAAAACAATTCAGATGCATTGATAACACTTGTAAAGCAAATGCTGTTTTGCATTATTTTTAACAGTATTGAATCACCGCTATTCTTATCCATCAAATAATCAGCGAGAATATCGCTTTCCAGAAAAACTTTCTCAGGAAATTTCATAAGCTTTTGTTACTCTTTTCCTGAAATCCTTATTCTTTACAGTTCCTTTAGACTTTATAAAATCAAGGATTACATAATCGGGAAGATCCTGTATCTTTTTTATTTTATTAAAAACAGTTTCATCGATGCCTGTTAATCTAACTTCATCAAGGACACTTTTATATACTAAAATATTTATCTTCCCGTAACCCTTTGTTCGAAGTGATTTCAATTCCTGTATCAGCTTTTCAAAATTATCGTCGTCTTTAAGATCGACAGCGATTGATTTTAATAGTACACTCTTGTCTTTATTCATTTAAAAAACTTGTTCCTTTTAGATCATTCTTAACATTGAAATACTCTGCAGCCGTTTTACCAGCATCAGAAAATGTTTGCCTGGTTCCAAGATTTTTCCCGGGTTTATTCTTCGCATAAAACAAAAGGGGCACATATTCCCTGCTGTGGTCTGTGCTCGGAGTTGTCGGATCATTTCCGTGATCTGCTGTAATTAAGACTCTGTCTGTTTCATCTAAGTTACTTAGAAATTCAGGTAAAAATGAATCGAATTCCTCTAATTTTTTTGCAAATCCTTCAGGATCATTTCTATGCCCGAAATAGACATCAAAATCAACTAAGTTTATGAAAATGAATTTGTTATTGGCTTTCCTAGAATATTCAAGAAGCTTTAGACATCCTTCAGAATTATTGTGACTTTTTTCCTGAATCTTGATTCCATTATAATTGAACAGGTCATTAATCTTCCCGATCGCTACCGTATCAATACCGGCTTCACTAAGAAAATTAAGAATTGTTCTTGATGGCGGGTCAAGTGAGTAGTCCTTTCGGTTTGTCGTCCTGTTGAAATTCCCCGGCTCACCAATAAATGGGCGGGCAATTATTCTTCCCATCATTAATGGTGGAACGAAAACCTCATTACGCGTTATTGAACAAATTTCATACTGCCGTTCTAAAGGAATAACTTCTTCGTGTGCCGCAATTTGAAAAACAGAATCTGCCGATGTATAAACAATCGGGAACCCGGTTTTAACATGTTCTTCACCCAATTCTTTAATTATCTCGGTACCCGACACGGCTTTATTGCCAAGATAACCTTTGCAGCCGGTTTTTTCTAAAAAATCATCCATTATTTTTTTAGTAAAACCATCGGGGAAATAAGAAAAATCCGTTTCAACGTAAAGTCCGGAGATTTCCCAATGCCCGGTTGTAGAATCTTTTCCTTTGGAAATTTCTTTCATTTTACCGAAAGAAGCGAGAGGCAGATTCTGTTTTTTAATTCCCTTTATACTTTTAATATTTCCAAGTCCCAGCTTTTCTAAATTAGGAAGATTTAGTCCCCCGACTTTATTAGCAATGTTTACTAATGTATCGCTGCCTTCATCTCCATAATTACCGGCATCAGGCAGTTTCCCAATACCGACACCGTCTAATATGATAATAATAAAATTATTCATAGTTGAACAATGAAAAATTTATTTACGGGATTAGAATTAATTTATGTTTTGAACAGAGTTACCGCCCTTTTCCACAGCTTTTTGAAGAGCCAGATCAGCTTTGCCGATCACCTCATCAACATCGGTTAATTTTGTTGTCGAAGCAATTCCGATGGAAACAGTAAATGTAGTTTGTTTGGATACAACGGCGACAGGTTTTCTTGCAACTTTCACTCTCAGTTTTTCCGCCCAAACAAAAACCTTTTTTGTATCGGTATTAAAAAAGTAAACGGCAAAAAGTTTGTTATCCCATCTGCCAAACAAATTCATCGGTGTCATTTCTGCCGCAATTGTTTCAGCAACAGAAAGCAGTACTTTGGGCAGCGGATCGCCATCGAATAAAGAATCCTGTTCCAAAAAATCATCTATCTTTATCAGGGCTACAGAACCAGGCACCTGAAGTTCTTTACTTTTTATAAGATCGGTATTCAATCTTTCCCGGAATGCGCCTACATTCAAAGCATGTGTTTCCATATCGTAAGCTGCAAGTCCTTCTAATAATTTCCTGGTACTAAACGAATGAATAATAAAAGCAAAAATATTTAGTGAATTCTTAAGAAATTGTACATCCTGGTTTGTATATGCATCCTTCTTTATATTTTCAAAACAAATAACACCATAGATTTGATTACTATAAATAATAGGTATCGCTAAAAATGAGCCGTCAAAACTGTGGTTTTCAGCTTTCGAATATCTAATATATTTATTGGAAGATGTGTCATCTATTTTAACCGGCAATCCTGTTTTAATCGATTTGCCGACAACAGTGCCTCTTAACTCAATTTCCAGGGTTTCCCCTATATACTTAAGCGAGGTATTATTAACTACTTTTTTTGTAGTGAATATTTTTTTGATCGGATCATAATAGACAAAAACAAATGCGTCCCAGCTAATCAGGTTTTCTACCGTGTTTTGAATTGTTTTCAGCAAATCGGTTTCATCTTCAAAATTGTTATCCGGACTAATCAATTTCATTATGCCTTTAAGCCGCTGCTGAGAGATCGTATCCGAATACTTCTCTTCAAAAATCGTAATTATCATCGTTATTACACGGACAAATCTGCCAAGTGAAAAGATTGTTTCGATGCCGAATGCGTCACCTACTTTCGAATCGACGGCAATAATTGCTATCAAATTTTTATCATAAAATAACGGGACACCTACAAAACTTCTTATCCCCTGAACCGAAGAGTAATAACGAATAACATCCGATTCCGCTGCCGGTGGTATGTCCGTTAATAATTCCGGCTCACCGCTTTGAACAATCTTACTCAGGATGTCATCTTCAATGTCGAACTTTCTTTTGACAATGTTCTCCGAATTTGAAATAAATTTCTCAACTGTTAATTTTTCATTTTTCTTGTTGTACCAGAAAAACACTGCTGTATGAACATCGAAAGCTTCTTTGATTACCGTAAGCATTTTTTCCAGTACGAAAGCAAACTGCTCATCATGCCCAACCCCTTTTGGCAATTCTTCATAAGCGATTTCTTCAAATTTTTCTTTCAGGTCGGCAGGTTTTATAGATACTTTTGTGCGGGATAGATCGGGCTTGTAATTTTCATCCGTAATAACCTCCACATCCTTGTGCTTCGATACGATTTTGAACGACTCTTCGATACCGGTTGAAGCAGATGAGAATTTATCCAGATCAGCATTTTCATCTTCACTTATTGAATAGCCACCCTGAAAGCGCACCGAATCGCGAAGAAAAATTATGAATGCTACGTAAACAATAAGAAGAATTATCGTGATAACCCTGATCAGCAGATCATCGGTAACGAACAGAATTATAGCAAGTACCGGAACAATTAGAAAAATCAGTAATCGCTTTCTTTGTCTGCGGTCCATAATAAGC
>Ga0210133_1000218_pt1 | contig 22776 bp, 18 predicted proteins | sample Joice_ThreeSqC_D_2_FD_184874 | JGI IMG/M metagenome (GOLD analysis project Ga0210133, IMG submission 184874) | Wetland microbial communities from San Francisco Bay, California, USA, that impact long-term carbon sequestration - Joice_ThreeSqC_D1... | ecosystem: Environmental > Aquatic > Marine >...
GAGGTCACGCCCTTCGTTCTCGTTCCGCAAGGCGGTTTGGCGGCCATCGGCGAGGGAGAACGCGGCGAGATCGCCGCCGACGATCCCGACGTTGGCGTGGTCTACGACGAGGACGACGAGGAAGAAGACTTCGAGGTCGGCCCGGACGGGAAGGTCAAGCGCAAGCGCCGACGCGGTGCCATTCGCCTGCTGTACTGGACCAAAAGCGCTTTCGCCCGCAAGCTCTTTCGCTATGCGTGGGTGCCCGTCGCCGTCGTGTTGGTCGTGGGCGGCGTGGAGGGATACTACTTCCACCAAAGCTGGCGCATCGCTCGCGAACAGAGCATGTTGCGCGAGGCAGCGGCGGCCGCCGAGCGGGCGCGGCTGGAGGCCGCCAAGCCCAAGCTCGTCGCGGTCCCCGCGATTCCCAAGGGCAACCTGGCGATCAAGGTCAGCCCGCAGGGAGCCGCGGTGTGGCTCGATGGGAGAGAGGTGGGGACCTCGCCCGCAACCATGATCACGGAGCCGGGGGCACACCGCCTGGTGATCACGGCGTCCGGGTACCGCATGTTGCGCGACGTGGTCGACACCACGAACGGCGCGGTCTTCGAGCGTGAGATGGTGCCGGCAATCTTCCCTCTTACCGGGAGCGTAGGTCTCAATGTTGGCTGCGCGACCGAGGGCAAGTACCCGGTTCTCGTCGACGGCAAGGAAATCGGCTCGCTCTGCCCGATCGCTGGCGTGCGCCTCGACCCCGGCAAACACATGGTGGGTATTTTCGTGATTCCGGAAAACCGCATCTTCACCCAGGAACGCCAAATCGTCGCCGACAGGCCCCACCGGGTTCAATTCACGTACTGACAGCCGGCTGGTGGGACCGCTGCGGTCTCCCTGACCGCGCTTCGACCACCGCGTGCTTTCCGGTCATGGCTTCCTGGCCTTCGCGGCTTCGAGTGCACGTTCCTTGCCCTTGCGTGCGACAGGGTTGTTGGGGTCGATGGCCAGCGCGCGCTCGAACGCGCGATCTGCCTCAGCGAACCGCTCCGAAGCGAGCTCCACCTTTCCCATGATGATTTGCGCCCGCACCTTGAGAACGTCCGATGCGCTCCTCGCTTCGAGGACCGCCTGGGTAGCGGATATTCTTGCCGAGGCCATGTGTCCGCCGCTGAAGGCAGCCTCCGCCTTGGCGATCGCCGCACTCGCGGCAGCATCGCCGGAGGGACTTTCCTCCGGTTCCGTTTTCGCCCGGCGGGTTCGGGCTGGGCCGGGGGTGTGCTTGTCATCTTCCGTCTTCGCTTCGGCGGGATGTCGGGAGGTGGCGGTTGCTACCGCTGTCGTTGGCTGCATCGATCCACCGGCGGCCGACGGATCGGTTCCACGCCGAGGTGTCTTGGCCAATCCGGCCGGTGCGCCTTCCCGGAGAGCATGTCGCGTCTTGGTGTCTGTGTCGTTCGCAAAGGAGGGTTGCGGACCAGCCGTCACGGGCGCGGCGTTGGTCTTCTGCCTCTGGGCGGGGACGTTCATGCCTGAGGTCGCCGGGGCCACCGGAGCCGGTTCAGGGGAAGGAGCCGGCGGTTGCATCATCGCCGGCGATTGCATCATCGCCGGCGGTTGCATCATCGCCGGCGGTTGCTGTCGCGCTGGCGGGGGAACCGCGGGCACGGGTGGTGCTGGGGAAGAAGGAGGAAGGGCGCTGGTTGGCGGCCCGGGCTGGCGGCGCGGCGACAACGGAGAGCGAATGAGGAGAATCCCGGTCACGGCAATCACCGCGGCAGTGAGCGCGCCGAGCGCGATGCCAACCCGAGCCCGGCGCCGGCGCGCAGTCTCGCCGAGGATCTCCGTCTGAGACGGCGACTTCATGCCCTGGATGCTGTCGCTCATGGCTCGCGTCGCTTCGAGGTGAGCGACCAGCTGTTGCTTGAGCGCCTGTGCCGATTCCGGTCGTTCGCGCTGCTCGCGCGCCAGACAGCAAAGGACCAACTCCTCGAGGTCGCCGGGCAAATCGGATCGATACTCGTGCAGTGGATAGGGGGCGCGGGTCAGCTTGCGCTGCCAGAGCTCGTCGACAGTCGCACCCTCGATAGGAAGCCTGCCGCCCGAGAGCATGGTGTAGAGGATGGCTCCGAGGGCGTAGATGTCGGCGCGGAAATCGACCTTGCCTCCGCCCCTGATCTGTTCCGGCGCCATGTATTTCGGCGTGCCCACGCTGGCGTCGGTCAAGGTGAGGTTGACGCCATCGCCCGTTTCATGCAGGAACTTGGCCACGCCGAAGTCGAGGACCTTCACCACCTCATCCTGATCCTGCGAGCGCACGAGCATCACGTTCGATGGCTTGAGGTCGCGGTGGATGATGCCCGCACGGTGGGCGGCCTCGAGGGCTCGGCAGATCTGCACCGCGATGGTGAGGCTGCGTTCGATGGTCAGCTGTCCGTCCCGCTTGACGATCACGTCGAGGCTCACGCCGTCGATGAACTCCATCACGAAGAAGAATTCCCCGGTGGGCGTGGTGCCGCAGTCGGTGACATCGGCTACGTTGGGATGGCCGATCTGTGCCGGAGCCAGGGCCTCGCGCTGGAAGCGCTTGGCGACCTCTGTCTGCCGCCGCTCGACCTTGTGGGCGATCTTGATCGCAACGCGCTTGCCGATGCCGGTGTGGTGGCCCTCGTAAACGCGGCCCATGGCGCCTTCTCCCACGAGGCGGCGAATGAAGTAGCGGTCGCTGAGGGTCTTGCCGAGCAGGCCGTCCGGATCGGGGTCCGGCGTGGTCTCGCCGTCCCCCAGCGCTTCGCTGACGATGGGAGCGTTGAGGGACTCGCCCGGCCCGTGATCGTCGATGCGGCCGGCGCGTTCCACCAGATCGCGCTGTTCGGCCGCTTCGTCGCGGATCTCGGCCTCGAAGAGCCGGCCGATGAACTTGGCCGCTGGAAGCTTTCCTCCCGCCTCTTTCGGCATTTCCGCCAGCAGCGCCGCGCACATCTCCTCGCCGGTCTGGAATCGCTCGGTCGGTTCGATGGCCAGGGCCCGCATCACCGCTCCATCGAGCCCCGCTGTCACGTCACGGGTGTACTTGGAGGGCGGGGGAACGGCTGCGTTGGGAAGACGCGGCTCGGTGGGCGGAAACATCTGTCGGCCGGTGAGCAGCTCCCACAGGATGACCCCGGCCGAGAAGAGATCGCTTCGGTGATCGACTGGCTTGCCGATGTACTGCTCGGGCGACATGTAGCTGGTCTTGCCCCATTGCACGCCCGCGGCGGTCTGCACGACCTTCGCATTCCATTTGGCCAGGCCGAAATCGATGAGCTTGACGCCGCCGGTATATGTCAGCATCACGTTGGACGGCGAGATGTCACGGTGGACGAGACCGAGTCCCTCCACGTTGGCCGCGTACCACAGGGCCGAGACCAGTTCGGCGATGTAATAGATCGAAAGCCCGATGGGGAATCCGTCGCGCCGGGCGGCGCAGCGATTCCATGTCTCGGTGACCGATTTGCCCTGGACGTACTCCATGGCCAGGTAGCCACGCCGGTCGTGGATGCCGAAGTCGAAGACGTAGACCAGATTCTCGTGCGAGAGCTTCGTGACGACCTTGGCCTCGTCGAGGAACCGCTGAGTCAGCTCCTCCGCGTCGCGACCGGCGCGGACCTCCTTCAGGATCTTGAGCGCGCAGACTCGCTCCACTCCGGCCTGGCCGGTGAGCGCCATGAAGACGTGGCCCATGCCGCCCTTGCCGAGTTCCTTGAGAAGCGTGAAGCGGGGGCCGAACCGGCGCGGATAGCTGGACTTGGAAGCTGGTGGTTCCTGGGTAGGCAAGTGTAACCGCGCGAATACTACAACGAAGTGGGGTGACAGAGCGCGACAGCGAAGGAAAAAGTTTCACCGTCGAGCGCGAGTGGCCGGTTGCGGAAACTGGAAAGTCCGGTCTTGCGGGCGCAGGCTTTCCGCCAGCCCATGGACTTCGTTCGCCAGCACCGTCCGGTGACCCTCGCGCTGATCGCGGGCAAGGGGCACTACGAGGCCGTGGTCAAGGCCGCGATGAACGCGGAGCGCAGTCTGTGGATCGCCACCGCGAACCTGAAAGAGCTGATGGTCGAGGACGAGCGTGCGCGGCCGGGCCGACGGCGGACGGCGCGTGGTAGGAGTGAGTTCCGTTCGGTCCTCGAAGTGCTGGCCGACCCCGTGGAGCGCGGGCTCGAAGTTCGCATTCTGCACGCCTCGCCACCGTCGCGGCCGTTTCGCGAGGATTTGCGCCGTCTGTCGAGCCTGCGCCGCCCCGGGCGTGGCGCCTTCGAGATGCGTCTGTGCCCCCGCGTTCATTTCAAGGCCGTGATTGTCGACGGCACCATGCTCTACCTCGGCAGTGCGAACTGGACCGGCGCTGGTCTGGGCGCGCGGGGCGAGGGCCGACGCAACTTCGAGATCGGACTCACGAGCCGCGACGATTTACTGCTCGATGAGGTGCAGGCCTACTACGACCGGGTTTGGAGCGGGGCGGAGTGTGGCGCGTGCAAGCTGCGCGACCGCTGTCCCAAGCCGCTGGACATCTAGACAGCCGCGTGTCGAGCGTGCCGGCGTTGCCGCCAGCGGAGCAGCGCGGGAGGGGATGGGAACCCCTTCAGGGTCACCATCACGACCGGCCAGGAATCGAGCGCCGTTTGGCTGAGTGGTCTACAATCACTGGCCGTGCTTCCGTCGCTGCGCATGGGCAGGTACGTCATCGAGGGCTTGCTCGGCCCCGGCGGCGTCACCGAGACATATCTGGCCCAATTGCCCGAGGAGCCTGGAAAATCGAAGGGAGAGCCTGGGCAGCTATACGCGCTGAAGCTGCTGCGTCGGGATCGGGTTCCCGAAGGGATCTTCGTCGAAGCCGCGCGACGGTTCGTGGCGGCTGCAAGGCAACTGCTTGGCTTTCATCGCCCGGGGCTGGGTAGGGTCGTCGATGTGTCCGACGACCCGGCCGCGACCTTCGTCGTCACGGAGCACGTGGCCGGCTACGATTTGGCGCGCTTGTTGGAGATGAGTCAGGCCGAGACGCAGGCCCGGTCCGGGATGGATCCTGCGCTCGTCGGGCTTCTTGGCGCGGAGATCGCGCGGTTTCTCCACGTTGGGCACATGGCAAAACCCAGCTTGCCCCATCTCGGTCTTGCCCCGCAGAACGTGACGGTCACGGAGGAAGGTGAGGTCGTGCTTCTCGACGCCGGCATCTCGGCTGCGCTGCGGGCGATCACCGAGCAGCCACCCGAGCGCTGGTGGTTCGTTGCGCCCGAGCTACACGGCGTGGACACGGGTGCTTCGGCTGTGGGCGAGCGGCAAGGCGTGGCCGCGGATCTCTGGTCGCTGGGTGGGCTCCTGGGATTCCTCGTCACGGGCCAGTCTCCTTCCCAGACGGCGCAATCTGCGGGGCAGGTCGGTGCCTGGTGGGCGCCACGATCTGATCTTCCCGGCGCCTCGTCGAAGCTCAACGCCGCCGTGCGCAGCTTGCTCGCACCTGCGGCGGAGGACCGGCCCGAATCCGCGGCCGTTCTGGTGGAATGGCTGTCGGGTGGGGTCGACAGCGCTCGCGAGCGGCAGCGCCTCATCGCCGAGGGTCTACGCCGGGCGGAGACCGAAGCGCGGAAGGCTGCCGCCGCAGCCGCACGACAAGCGGGGCGGGGAACCCCCGTGCCGCCAACCAAGAAAGTCTTCTTCACCCTGGTTCCAGCCACGAGTCAGGCGCCCTTCCTGGCGGGCGCGGAAGACGCGGACACGAGCCGGGGGGTGTTGTCTCTCGCGCGCACGCGAAGACGCGTCCTGGTGTTGCTTGTGGCGTTGGTGGCCGTTGCGGGGGCCGCTGCTCTTGCTCTGCTCGGTGGGACCGGTGGTCGTTCTCCGGCCACGCCGCGCGTTCTCGCTTCGATCGACGGGGCAAAGGCGGGGGCGAAAACCAGAAGTTTCTCGTCCGAAGAAGGCCCGGCGGAGGGCCAATCTTCCAACGTCGAACGGTCAGCACGGGCCCGGATCCTGTCGCACATCGCCGGACATCTCATTGCCGAGACCGTCCCTCCGGGCGCAACGGTCTGGGTGGACGGGGTGGCGAAGGGCAAGACCTTCGCGGACGTGGTGGTTGGCAAAGGCCGTCACCGCATTGTACTGACCGCGCCCGGTTACCGCATGTTTCGTGACGATGTGGATACCGACCGGGGTGCCATCATCCGGCGCAACTTGGTTCCCGCGCCGCCACCCGCTCACGGCAGCGGGCTCATCCGTGTGGAGTGCCAATCGGTCGGCCATTACCCCATCTTGCTCGACGACGAAGAGACCGGGCTTTTGTGTCCGTCGCTTCAGGTCCCGGCGGCGATAGGTAGACACACGGTTGGCATTTACCTGCCAGCCACCGGGCGCGTGGTCTCGGTGGGGGTCACGGTCGAGCCTGGCCCCAGGCCCGCAGTCGCCAGGTTCGCTGAATAGGCAAGTTGCAGAATAATCGGCAGCATCCCGGTGGAGGTTATTCTGCAATCCCGGCGTCAGTGAGCCACCGACGTGGGCGCTGGGTTGGAAATGTGGCAGTTTCCAGTTCCGGGTGGCTGGCCTGTGCCTTGCAGCCGTGTCAAGCATCACCCGGCCATCGGTTCGGCCATCCAAGGAGCAAGATCATGAAGTCCATCCTCACCGCACTGTCCATCGCAGGTCTTCTTTCTGCCGTCGCGCCCTCGGTGCAGGCAAAGCCCGCGGCTGAAGCCAAGGCCCAAGCCAAGACCCAAGCCAAGGCCGGCGCGCCCACAGTGTTCACCTCCGCACAGAAGGAAGGCACCAAGGCGACCTGTCCGATCACAGGTGAAGAGTTCACCATCGCCAAGAATACGGCGCACGCCGAGTACAAGGGCAAGTACGTGTACTTCTGCTGTCCCGGTTGCAGGAAGGCATTCGACAAGGATCCGGCAAAGTACACCAAGTAGCGGCGGAGATTGGTGCTACGGATCGGGTCCAAGCCAAGCCGAGCATGAATGCCTCTGCTGTGCGATGATTCGTGCCGGTGCACGCGAAGGATGAGAGTGAGTCCCACATGACACAAAGGGCACGTAGGTCGGGAAAGAAAGGTTCGGATTTGCAAGACCCGTCCCTATCCGATTCGGCGCTGTGTCCTCCGTGGTGATTGCCCCGGGGACGTTGACATGGCGATAGGGCTGTCTGAGCAGCAACGCATCCTCCTGGTCGACGACGACGAGAGTTTCCTCGAGGTCATGGCTTTCCTTCTCGAGGAGGATGGCTATGAGGTCGTGCGTGCCACGAGCGGCCCCGAGGGGTTCGCGCGACTGCAGGCCGGGGTGTTTGCCCTGATGGTGACCGACCTGAAGATGCCTGGTTTCGATGGGCTGAGCCTGCTCAAGAAGGCGCACGGCATCGACCCGGGCTTGCTCGTGGTTGTGACCACGGCCTTCGGCGACATGGCCACCGCGGTCGCGGCGATGAAGGCTGGTGCCTTCGATTTTCTGCCCAAGCCGTGCGACCGCGACCACTTCAAGCTGACGGTCCGGCGTGCGCTTGAGCACGCTCGCCTGCGCCGCGAGGTGAGCGAGCTGCGTGGTAGCGGCAGTAGCGAGGGCAAGACGCTGATTTACGCTTCGCAACGCATGGCCGAATTGGTGGCCAAGGCCGAGCGTGTGGCCGCGGCCGACGCCACCATCTTGATCCAGGGGGAGAGCGGTACCGGCAAAGAATTGCTGGCGCGTCGGATCCACATGGCCAGCCCGCGCAAGGACGCGGCATTCGTCGCCGTCAACTGCGGGGCGATTCCACGGGACTTGCTCGAATCCGAGCTTTTCGGTCACAGCAAGGGGGCGTTCACCGGCGCCACCAGCGATCGCAAGGGGCGCTTCGTCCAGGCCGACATGGGGACGCTCTTTCTTGACGAGATCGCCGAGTTGCCGCTCGATCTGCAATCCCGCCTCCTGCGCGTTTTGCAGGAGAGGGTTCTCGAACCAGTGGGCAGCGAGCGGACCGTCCAGGTCAACGTGCGTATCCTCGCCGCCACCAACCAGACGTTGGAGGCGCGCGTGCAGGCGGGGCAGTTCCGGCAAGACCTGTTCTACCGCTTGAACGTCGTGCCTCTGGTCATTCCCCCGTTGCGCGAGCGCAAGGAGGACATCCTGCCGCTGGCCCGGCACTTTCTCGCCAAGCACAGCGGGGGTCGTGAATGGCAGATCCCGCTTGCCACCGCCGAGCGCCTGGTGCGGATGCCTTGGGTAGGAAACGTTCGCGAGCTCGAAAATCTGTGTCAGCGCGTGGCCTTGCTCGCCGAGGAACCCGTGCTATCGGATGAGTTCCTGGCTACCAGCCCGGCCGCGGCCGAGCAGCCGCGCCTCGCCATCGACGGCATCGAGCTTCCCGCCGGTGGGGTTTCCCTGGTGGATCTTGAGCGCGCCGTCTTGGTGCGCGCGCTCGAAATGAACGACTACAACCAGAGCTCCACGGCCAGATTTCTGCGCATCCCCCGCCACATCCTGCTGTACCGGTTGGAGAAGTACGAGATCCCCGTCAAGGGCAAGGCATGAAGGAACGGCGCGCGGGCATGTGGGCGATCTCCGTTCGCGCGTTCGTGTTCCTGTGGCTCCCCGTGGTGGCCGTGACCATCGCGCACTTTGGCACACCGGCGGAGTACGAGTGGTTGCACGACGTGTTTCGGCGCCTTTACTACATTCCCATCATTGTGGGCGCGTTTCTCTTCGGCCTGCGTGGCGGGCTGTTGACGTCGTTCGTTGTGACGGTGCTATACCTGCCGCACGCCTTCTGGCTGGTGGGCCCGCACGCGCACCACCACGGCATGATCCACGCCGATCCGACCGGCACCGCCAACAAGCTCCTGGAACTGCTGCTGTACAATGTGGTGGCGCTGGTGACCGGCCTGCTCGTCGAGAGGGAGCAGCGCGCGCGGCGCGACGTCGAACAGAAGATGGTGGAAATGCAGGCCATGGAGCAGCAGCTGATTCGCGCCGGGCGATTGCAGTCGCTCGGCGAGTTGACGGCTGGCCTGGCCCACGAGATCAAGAACCCGCTGGCCTCGCTCAAGGCCGCGTCGGCCATCGTGGCCGACGAGATTCCCGAAACCTCGCCCAGGCGAAAAATGGTGGTGATCCTGGACAAGGAGATCGATCGAATGGCGGCGCTGCTCGAGCGCTTTCTCTCCTTCGCGCGGCCGGGTCACCTGACTTTCGCCGACATCAGGCCCGGCCACGCTGTCGAGCAGGCGATCGCGTTGGTCAAACCGCAGGCGGACGTGCGGCGGGTGGTGTTGCAGGTGGAGGCGCCGGCCGCCGCGTCGGTCATCCGGGGCGACCCCGACAAGCTCACTCAGATTCTCCTCAACGTGCTGCTGAACGCGGTGCAGTTCTCTCCCGAGGGGGGACGGGTGGATGTGCGCTGCCAGGAGCAGAGTCTGCCCCACGGCCGCTTTGTCGTTGTGAGCATCACCGATCAGGGCCGCGGCATCCGTCCGGAGGATCGCGAGCGCATCTTCGATCCCTTCTTCTCCACCCGCGAGAATGGTACGGGCTTGGGACTGGCCATTGCCAGCCGCCTGATGGACGAGCACCAAGGCTACATCGAGGTAGCCAATTCACCCGGTCAGGGTACCGAATTCCGCCTGCGCTTCCCCTTGTCGAAGCAGGCGTGAAACCTTCCGGCTCCTCGGGATTCTAAAGAGTCAGGAGACCTGAAGCATGGCACCCATAGCATTGACGGAGGCGTCATTTGTTGGCGCGATTCAAAAGGGGATTGTGTTGGTCGACTTTTGGGCACCGTGGTGCGGACCCTGTCGGGCCTTCGGTCCCATATTCGAGAAGTCGGCTGGTGAAAACCCAGACGTGACGTTCTGCAAGGTCAACACCGAGGACGAGACGGATCTGGCCATCGAGCATGGAATCCAAGCTATTCCGACCCTGATGGCCTTTCGCGATGGAATCCTGGTATTTGAGCAGGCCGGGGCTCTGCCTGGGCATGCCCTGCAGAAGCTCATCGACCAGATCAAGTCGCTCGACATGAACAAGGTGCGTAGCGAGTCGCACGCGCACGCAGCAGCTTCCTAGAATCCAGCCGGTCATTGCCGGGCAGGTCCGAAGCGGGAACTGGCCGAGGACCGGCTACTTGCGGTATGAATTGGGGGTCCGGGTTCGTCGCACCGGCAAACCATGACCGATACCGAAGGTGAGAGCCGCGAGCTGGTCGGTGCCGCCGTCGAGCGAGCCCGGGTTGCGCAAGCTTCGTGGGGGAGCTTGCCCTATCGCGAACGTGCTTCCGCCTTGCGCCGGTTGGCGTCACGGGCGAGGTCGGACGCGGTGCTGGCCCGCCTCATCACCAAGGAGACGGGCAAGCCCCCATTCGAGGCGGTTGGTTTCGAGATTGGCTACCTGTGCGAGCTGACGCGGTTCTTGAGCGGTCGCTCGGGGCGGCGAGCCTTGCGCGAGCAGAAACGTTCGTCGCTAATCTTTCCCCACAAGCGGGCGCGGGTGGCGTGGCGTCCGCGCGGGGTGGTGGCGATCATCGGTCCGTGGAACTTTCCCCTGCTCAACAACTTCGGTGATGCCGTGGCCCCCCTTTTGGCGGGCAACAGTGTCGTGCTCAAGCCCTCGCCGCAGACGCCGGCCACTTCACGGCGCATGCAGGCACTGTGGAAGGAGGAGGGGCTGCCGGCCTCGGTGTTTCAGGTGGTCGAAGGCGGCGCGGATACCGGGCGCGCCCTGGTGGACGCATGCGACATGGTCTTCTTCACGGGAAGCGTGGCAGCCGGGCGGGAGGTTGCGGCTCGGGCCGGCAGTCGCCCCATCCCTTGCGTGGCCGAGTTGGGTGGCAAGTCGGCGATGATCGTGCTGGCCGACGCGGATCTGCAGGCGGCGGCGCGGGCCGCGGTGTGGGGCGCCTTCGCAGGGGCAGGCCAGGTGTGTATCCGGGTCGAGCGCGTGTTCGTCGAAGCCTCGGCGGCCGATGAATTCGTTCGCCTGGTCGTCGCCGAGACGGCGCGCGTGCGCGTCGGCACGTTGGATGATTTCGACGTGGGGCCGGTCCCGCTGGCCTCCCAGCGCGAGCGCTGTCAGACGCTCATCGACGATGCCGTCGCAAGAGGTGCGCAACTCGTCGCCGGCAAGGACAAGGCATCGGAGCCGTTCTTCTCACCCACCGTGCTCGACAGGGTGCCTTCCAACGCCAGGATTGCCGTCGAGGAAACCTTCGGGCCGGTCCTGCCCATCCTGCGTGTGAAGGATGCGCAGGAGGCCGTGAGGATGACCAACGATTCGCCGTTCGGCCTCTCGGGAAGCGTTTGGTCGCAGGACGAGGTGCGTGCGCGGGAGATCGGCCGGCGCTTGCACTGTGGAAGCCTGTGCACCAACGATGTGCTGGTGAACTACTTCTTTGTCTCCGCGCCTCTCGGGGGCACCAAGTCGAGTGGCCTCGGCTTTCGCCATGGTGCAGAGGCATTGCGCCAGTTCTGCTATCCCCAGAGCATCGTCGAGGACCGCCCCTTCGCGGCGCCGCTCGCGACATGGGTGCGTGGCCAACTGGGCTTTCCTTACCGTGAGCGTGTGCTCAAGGTCCTGCGCTGGCTGATGGAGATGATCTACCGATGAGCGAGGATGGGATCGGCGCGGAGAACCGCTACGACTTCGTGGTCATCGGTTCCGGCTTCGGCGGCAGCGTGTCGGCCCTTCGCCTGGCCGAGAAGGGCTACAGCGTGCTCGTCGTCGAAGAGGGGAAGCGCTGGCGATCCGAGGATTTTCCGCGGAGCAACTGGAACCTGCGCAAGTTCCTCTGGCTGCCGCGTCTCGGCTGTCACGGCATCCAACGGCTCGACTGGCTGGGCGACGTCCTGGTGCTGGGGGGGGCCGGCGTGGGTGGGGGCTCGCTGGTCTACGCCAACACCCTCATCGTCCCGCCCGACGAGGTCTTCGAGCGGGGCTGGCCAGACGTGGACATGCGCAAGACGCTCGCCCCACACTACGAGACCGCGAGACGGATGCTGGGGGCCACCGCACCGCCAGCCCAATGGCCCGCCGAAGACTACCTGGCCGAATTCGGGCGCTCCCTCGGAGGCGAGGCGCGCTTCTCGCAGCCCGAAGTCGGAATTCTCTTCGGGGCCAAGGGCGGAACCTCCGTTGCCGATCCCTATTTCGACGGCCGCGGGCCTGGCCGGTCGACGTGCCGGTTGTGTGGAGGCTGCATGGTGGGCTGCCGCCACGACGCCAAAAACACCCTCGACAAGAACTATCTATTTCTCGCCGAGAAGCTCGGCGCGCGAATCCTGCCGGAAACCCGCGTCGTGGGCATCGAACCGGACGGCGCGGGCGGCTACTTGGTGCGGGCTTGCCGCGCGCTCGGTTGGTTGCCGAAATCTCTGCAGCCGGTGCTCGCCCGCAACGTCATCGTCGCCGGCGGTGCCCTCGGCACCGTCGAGCTGCTGCTCTCCTGCAAGGGGACTGGCGCCCTGCCGAATCTGTCACCGGCGCTCGGGCAGTTCACGCGCACCAACAGCGAGATCATCTGTGGTGCGCGCAGCCGCGGGTCGGCCGTGGATCATTCGCAGGGCATCGCCATCGCGAGCGACCTGCAGGCGGACCGCGACACGCACATCCAGATCGTGCGCTATCCCGGTGGCTCGGACGTGATGGGCCTGCTCGGTACGCTCGCCGTGGACGCCGGAGGCGGCGTGCCACGCGTGCTTCGTTGGGTCGTCCATTGTGTGCGCCACCCGCTCGATTTCCTGCGCAATCTCTGGCCGTTCGGCTGGGCCAAACGAACGGTCGTGGTGCTGGTGATGCAGACCCTGGACAACGCGCTGACGCTCGTGCGGCCGAAATGGCGCTGGCTGGGCCGAAAGGTGCGCAGTCGGCGCTCCCAAGGCACACGCGCCATCCCTACCTACCTGCCCATCGCCAACCACGCTGCCCGTCACGTGGCGGATCGCATGGGCGGATTCGCCCTCAACGCGATCAACGAGGTCGCGCTCGGCGTGCCCATCACCGCGCACATCCTGGGCGGTGCGCGCATGGCGGAAACCCCGGGCCAGGGCGTGGTGGATGCGGGGTGTCGCGTGTTCGGCTACCCGGGTCTATGGGTGATCGACGGCGCTGCCATTCCGGTGAATCTCGGCGCGAATCCCAGCCTGACCATCACGGCGCTGGCCGAGCACGCCATGTCTCTGATTCCCGCGAAGAAGTCGGCTTAGGCGAGTGTGCTTGGTTCTCAAGGAAGCAAGCTTCCGAGCACGTCGTACCAGGCCTGGCCCATCAGGGCATAACCGGCGGAATTCGGGTGCCATGTGTCCGCCAGCAGGGTGGTCTTGTAGGTCGCGGTATTGGCGAGGACTGGGTACATGTCGACCAGCAGGATGTGCCTTCCGGCGTCGGCACGTGTCTTGACCACTGCGGGAATCGCGGCGTTGTAGGTTTGGATTCGCCCATTGAGAGCGTCGTCCTGCGACGGAACGATTTGGGCAACCACCAGCAAGACATCGGGCAGTTGCGCGAAGATGCTGTCGATCAATGTCCCTAGGCGCGTCGGAGCCGCCGACATCTGGTAGTTATCGATGGCGTCGTTCGTCCCGATCATCAGGGTGATGATGTGGGGAGTGTTTTGCGGCATGACCGTAGCCACCAGAGGGGAGATGCCGCTTCGGCTGGGGGTCGGATCGATGGTGTAGCCGCTGTGTCCCTCGTGGTGTTGGGGAAAGGCAACCCCATCCACCGTCGCTGGGCCATTGGTGCTGCTGCCCACGAAGGTGATGTTCTTGCCCGCCTGATGGGCGAGGGTGAACAGCTCGATGCGATAGCCGCCGGGTACCCCGTAACCATCGGTGATCGAGTCACCGAACGGCATGATCTTGCAAGCTGAGCCGTTCGTCGGACACGGGCTGTACCCGGAGGAGCCGCCTGTGGAGACTCCGCCGGTCCCGGTGGTCGCTGTGGTCAATCCACCGGTTCCACCGCTCGCGCTGCTGCTTCCGCCGGTGGCGGTGCCACCGCTCCCCGTACCCCCGGTACCAGGCAACCCACCCGAGCCAACCGCGACACTGCCTCCCGTGCCCATCCTCCCTGCTGTGCCGGTCAGGCCGCCCGTCGAGGTGGCTCCACCCGCAGCGGTGGTGCCGCCGGCGCCGGTCAGGCCGCCCGTCGCGGTGGCTCCACCCGCGGCGGTGGTGCCCCCGGTGCCGGTCTGGCCGCCGGACGAGGTGGTTCCACCCGAGCCGGTGCGCCCGCCCGTCGTGGTGACTCCACCGGAGGCGGCACTTCCGCCCGTGCCGATCATTCCCCCTCTGCCGGTGGAGCCCCCCGTGGACGTGTTGCCGCCCGTGACGCTGGTTCCACCCGTGGCCGACTGGCCTCCGGATCCGGTGGCAGCATCCTGTCTCGAATTATCGGCGGAATTGGCACCGCCGGTAGAGCAAGCGAAGAGGAAAGAGACCGAAACCAACCACAGCGGAGTTACGACGCGGACCAAGGAAGACGGCATGAGGACCTCACGGCAGTTTATGAGGCACATTCTTCCCTAGGGAGTCCCGAAAAGCCATCTGCTCAGTAGGCCGGTACCGAAGCTGGCGCCATTGGCCAGGGCTGACCAGACGAGGACGTGTCGTCGACGAAACACGAAGGCGAAATAGGCGGCCTCCACCAGGAAGGCAAAGCCTTCGCCGACGATGACAAGCCAGAAGCGAGGCAGCGGCAGGTAGGGAAAGATCGCGAACCACAGGATTGGATGGGTGACGGCGCTAGCGCCAAAGGCGGGCAGCAAGCCCACGCGCAGCCCGACCGAATAGATGGGCACCTCCACCATTTGGGTGAACGCGAATGCAATCAGCCAGGCGTAGAGGTAAGCCATGAATCACGGTGGCCGGCTAGGGCTTTCTTCGCCGCCAGCCGAAGAGGAAGAGAAGCGAAAAGGCGCCGGCCATCAGCCACGGCGCGATCCGTCTGGCAGCGGATGTCTTCCCGATCGAACAAAACCCGTCATCCTGGGACGTCTGGGTGTCGGTACTGGTGATGGTTGTGGTCGTGGTGTTGGTCGTCGTCGGCGAGGAGGTGGCCGTGTTGGTCGTGGTGTTGGTTGCGTTGCTCGTGATGCATTGTAAGCACACGTAGGTTGTCGAGGGTGGCGACGTCGATGCATCCCGATCCCAGTTGGCATAATCGAGCTTGATACACGTCTGGTACTGGCAGGTTCCGGCAGCGCCCAAGGTGCACGCATCGCCGGCCTGCTTGCCCACGCAGGGCTGGGTCTCGGGCGGGGTGACGTCGGCGCGGGCCGGCAGGGCAAGAAGCAGGATGGCGGAGCAAGCGAGAGCGGATCTGGTCGAGGATTTCATGGGCTACCTCCACAAAGCGGTGACACGGAAGGAAAGTTGGCGGACACGGAAGACGAACCGGACCGACGCTGGCCCCGAGGGAGCAGGGGGCGCAGCGCGAGGAACAGAACTGCGGCGGATCCGAGAACGAGGAGCAAGAGCGGGACTCCCCTGGGACGCCATCCGCCTGGCAGGTAGGCGGGCAAGGTTCCCGCCACCAGGGCCAAACACAGCAGGCCGAAGCCGAACGCCGGTCGGCCAGGCATGAGGCGAAGTGTGGCGGAAAGAGTCACGGGCATGGTCATCTGCAGCAGAACCACGCCAGGCAGCACCAGCCAGAGGTCCCCACCACCGAAGGCAAGCAGAGGCCCCGAGGCCAGCAGCGCGATCATGGCAAGCTCGATCCATCCGAACCGATCGGCCAGGAATCCGCCCACGAGCTTGCCGGCGAAAGCGGCGATGGGCAGGCTCGTGGCGAGCAAGAGAGTCCGCGGGCAGGCGTCGCAGCCAACCGTTCCGACCAGCGAGCGGACGGCCACTGACAGGCAGAGCAGCGAGACGAGGAAGAGGATTTCTCGCCGGTGGAAGGGAAGGGCTGCGGGGATGGGGCTGGCCCCGGCGGCCGTTTCCGTTCGAATCGAGACCAGCAGCACGACGAGGCAGGCGGCGGCGAGGGCAAAGAGCCACGGCCACACAGGCACGGTGAGAAACTTGCGCCCGAGAAGCAGACCGAGGCCCAGGCCGAGCGCCCCAGGGGCCACGAAGACACCGGCCGGGGCCGCCCGCTCCCTCGAGCCGGCAAGCACCATGGCACCCGCTCCCACGTGAAACAGCGCATTCCCCGCGCCAGCCAGAAGCAAGACCGTGATGCCCGCGCGGGCTCCAGCCAGCAGCGCCAACGTGGTGAGCAAGAGGCCGAACAAGGCCGATCCCCGTCGGAGGTCGAATCGATCGATGAGCCACCCGAAAGGCGTCTGCCCAGCAAAAGCCAAGACGTCGTATCCGAGCACGAAGGCCAACGCACTCGCCGCCAAGGAATCGCTGGGCGGGGAGGCGCGCAGCACCGCGGTCACGCAAACCGCGTCCACCACCAGATGCGCGGCGCCCAGCCAGGCAGCGCCAGATAGGGTGGCGGTGTGCTTCGCGGGAAAGCCTTCATCCGAGGTCACGGTGGCATGTTCCAGCAAACCCTCCTGCAAGTCGAATCCCTTGTGTTGCTTGTCCTATACTCTGTGGTGATCGCACGCACCGATGTGGGTGCGGGGAAGACAGAAGATTTCCCAAGCCAATCTGATGTCGAACAAGCCAGCACGCCATGGGCCTCCGGGGTCGCGCCAGCTGCTGACCCGCATACTCGACGAGCCGAATCTGGTCGCGGCGATCGAGGCCCTCCCGGCGCCGGCGCTCGGCAAGCTCATCGGCCACATCGGGCTGGAAGACGCGGGCGAAATCGTGGCGCTGGCGACCACCGATCAACTGAAACGGATTTTCGAGGACGATCTGTGGCGCAGCGAGGGTCCCGGGAAGGACGAGTCCTTCGACGAGGACAGGTTTGCACTGTGGTTGCAGGTCATGCTGGAGGCAGGCGAGGAGTTCGCCGCGAACAAGCTCGCCGAGCTGCCCGAGGATCTGGTGACGCTCGCCCTGCACAAGCAGGTGCTGGTCATCAACATCGAGGAGATGGCGCTGGCGATGTCGGCCCGTCGATCCGACGACGATGCTTTGTTGGAGAAGGCGCTGGAAAGCTGCCTGTGCGAGGAGATTGGCGAGTACCGCATCATCTCGCGTCGCCACGAAGGTTGGGATGCGATTCTCTCGGTGTTGCTCGCACTGGACCGCGATCATCACGACTTGCTCGCGCGGGTTCTCGATCGGGCGGCCTATGCCGCGGCGGAGTACATCGAGGACAATGGCGGCTTGTTCGACGTTCTCACCTCCGCGGAGATGCTCGAATCCGACGTCGCTTCCGAACGCGAGGACCGTCGCGCCGAGGAAGGGTTCATCACGCCGGCGAGCGCCGCCGGCTTTCTCGCCTTGATCCGCGTCACCGAGCTTTCCGCCATCGTCGGCTCGAAGGACCGCGACGCCATCACCCGGGCATACTTCCGAGGCTTGCGCGCACACGGTGGCGGGGGCGCCGCGCGCGTGGGGGGCGCTGGGAAATCAGCGGCAGCCGACGTCGCCTGCGTACCCGAGGCGAGCAGGCTCGTGGATCTGTTGCGTGAGGCAGAGGTGCTGGCCCCGTCGAACCAGATTCGCCTGCTTGGCGACGGCGCTGGCGCGCCAGATGCGGAAACGGAAGGGCTCTTCAATGCATCGATGCGTGACCTGCGTGAACGCTCCGCGGGGGAGCACGCCCGGCGAATGCAGGAGTTGGGGTACCTGACCAACGTCCTTCTCGCCGGTTGCAGTATCGAAGGTCGGACGTTGCGTCCCGGGGAAGCCGCTCGCGTCGCACTGGCGGCATGCAACCTCGGACTGGAATATCTCCTCGAATCCGAGGGGGGCGAGGGCAAAGCCGGCAATCCGCTCACGGTCGATGGCGCGGACTGGTTGTTCCGCATGGGATGGCGGCTGCTCTTTCAAGAGATCGTGCTTCCCGCCGCGCGAAGCTTCGAACACGTGCTCGCGCGGCTGCTCGCACGCGAGGGCGGGCCGGTCTTCGATCGAACGACCGCCGGCGAGCTGAAGCGTGCGAACGCCGCCTTGCGTTCGGCGATCGGGGCGGGCAAGCCCTGGGTTGCCAGGAGCAAGCTGGCCGCGCTGCGGGATCTCGTCGGAACGGACACCCTGATCACCCTGCTGGCCGCCATGGACGAGTGCCCCCACCTGGACGGGAAGTTGAGCCGAGCCGGGGGAGCGAAAGAGCATCCTGCCACCCGGGAGATCGAATTCATCTCGTGCCAGCGGCAGATCCGGGCAGCGAGGGTGTTTCTCGTCGAGACAGCAGGTTGCTAGCGGCGGCGAATGCAAGATAACGATGCTATCTTCTCCTGGGCAGGAGCCGCCGATGGGAATCTCGATGAAGGACCTGGACGAAACCACCTCCGCGCTGCTGGCGCGCTTTCGCTTTGATGAAGTCGTTTGGGAAAGGCTGCGCGCCTCGCTCGCGGCATCGTCCGGTGCGGCCATCACTGGGCGGCTGACGGGTGACGTCGGCGTGCCCGTTCCCGAGGAGTTGGTGGAGCTTCCATCGCTAGAATCCCAAGAGGGCGAGCGGCTGGACTCGCTGGGGCGCGCCGCCATCGCGGCGGGGCAGGTTGGTGTCATCGTGCTCGCGGGCGGGATGGCCACGCGCTTCGGTGGCGTAGTCAAGGCCGTCGTCGAGGTGGTGCCGGGGCAATCCTTCCTGCGCCTCAAACTAGCCGACATCGCGCAGGCGGCCTCGGCCGCGGCGGGGACCGTTCCCACCTATCTTCTCGCCAGCTTCGCCACCAGCGACGTGCTTCGGCGGGCGGTGGCCGATTTGGGGACTCCCAAGACGCCGATCGAAATCCTGGAGCAATCCGTGACCCTGCGGCTCACCGCAGCCGGCGAGGTGTTCCGCGACGGCTCGGGCAGGCCATCGCCATGCGCGACCGGACACGGTGATCTGCTGCCGACGCTACGCGCTTCGAAGGGTCTGGATCGCTTTCGGCAGGCCGGCGGACGCATGCTTCTCGTGTCCAACGTGGACAACTTGGCCGCAACCCTCGATCCGCGCGTGATCGGTGCACACCTGCGTGGCGGCAAGCCGGTCACCGTCGAGATCGTGGGCAAGGACCCAGGAGATCGGGGTGGCATTCCCGCTCGCGTTGACGGGCACCTGCAGATCGTCGAGGAGTTTCGCCTTCCCGCCGGATTCGACAGCAGCCGCGTGCCCTTCTTCAACACCAACACCTTCGTGTTCGACGCCGAGGCCATCGACCGGGAGTTCGACCTCGATTGGTTCCTGGTTCGTCGCAAGGTGGACGGCCTCGAGTGCGTTCAGCCCGAGCGCCTGCTCGGGCAAGTGACCGATCACCTGGAAACCCAGTTTCTCATCGTCCCTCGCCATGGTCGCCAAGGTCGTTTCTTGCCGGTCAAGGACCGCGACGAACTGGCCAGGCGCATGCCGGAGATCGCTGGTCTTCTCGCCGCACTCGGCATCTCGCCGGCCTCGGCGACGTAGCTTGGTTAGTAGTGGGGTGGAGGCTCGTTCGCCGGACTGTCCTTGGCGCCAATCACGGAGGTGCGCAACGCCACCAGTTCCTTGCTGAGACGATCGATGAGGCCGCGCTGCTCGAAGACGACACGACTGAGATCATCAACCTGACGTTCGAGATGCGTGTAGCGAACCTCCAGTTCGATGAGGCGAGTTTCCATCGTATTTGCATACCACCGATCCTCGACCTGCGAAGACGTGGCGTGGATTGGCGTGCAGCCCAGGCAGCCTTCATTGGCTCGCTGGTGCCGGGTTACTGGATCTCGCGCACGAAAAGAGCAGCACGAGAGCCAAGGGGACCAGCTCGACGATCCCGGCCAAACGGAAGGCCGCGCTGGCGCCTCCGGTGGCGTCGTAGAGCGGCCCCGCGACGAGCAGCCCGGTCATGCTGCCCAGGCCGATGACGGTGGTGAACAGCACCTGGCCGGAGGCACGCAGCTTGGGCGGTACACATTCCGCGATCCAGGCCATCGCGGTCGCCCAGAATGCGCCGAAGGTGAACGCGTGGGTGATCTGCAGCGCCACGATCAGGAACGCCGAGTGGGTATAGGCGAAGAGCCACCAGCGCAGAGCCGATACGGCGAAGGACGCCACCATGAGCTGCGAGAGCGTGAAGCGGGCACGCACGCGAGAGAAGACCCAGAAGACCGCGATCTCGGCGGTGGAGCCCACGATGAACGCGTAGCTGGTGATGCGGGACGGGAAACCAAGGTCCTGCAGCAGCACGCCGAAGAAGCCGTGGTAGGGAACCAGCGCCGACCAGTGCAGCCCGGCGACCGCGAGCAACAGCAGGAAGCGGCGATCACCCAGCAGACGCCGGACGTCGCGCAGGTGTGGACGCTCGCTCGTGCCATCGCCCTTGATCCCCAAGGAGGTCAGGAAGCTCAAACCGAAGCCCGTGCTGACCACGACGGGCACCAGCGCATCGCCGGTGTGCACGCCGCGGAAGTCGAGCCACCATCCGGCGACGAGACAGACGGCGACGAAGCTGGCGGAACCGCGCGCGCGGATGCGACCGTAGTGGCCACCTCGGCGGGTGCTCTCGACGGCCAGCGAATCCGCCAGCGACACGATGGAGACGGCGAATAGCTGCTGCACGAAGTAGATGCCCAGCAGGGCGGGCATGGTGCGCACGAAAATGACGGGCAGGCTGGCGAGAAAGGCGCCCAGGCACAACCCACGTAGGACGACGTGCGGCCGGCGCGTGCGGTCGGCAAGCCAGCCACACCCAAGCGGGATCACCAGCTGCAAGGCCGGAGCGAGTGCCAGGAGCGTGGAGACTTGCCGTCCCGACAGTCCGAGCTGGCGCAGATAGGCCGGGAAGAACGGAACGGAGACGCCCAGGGTGATGAAGTAGCAGGCGTAGAACAGCTTGAGCATGAAGGTCGAGCCCGAGCTGGCAGTGGCTAGGGCACCCCATGGCGACACGAGACGCGACGAGCGCCGCGGTTCGAGCACGGCCGCGCCTTGCCAACGGCGATGCGCACCTGCCCTCCTAGTGCGGCGACGTGCGGTTCGCCGCCTCGACCCGCGCCGCAGCCCAGGCCCTGCGGTCCCGCATCGGCGCGAGGTCGGCCATGGTTTCGGCCTTGCTTTTCGCCAGCTCGGCGTCGGCGGTGGCCAGCTCTCTTGCCGCAGCCTCGCGATCGACATCCTTGCCGTGCTCACCCCGGTTGACCAGCACTTCGACCTTATCGCTGTCGCCGGAACGGGCCACCTGCAAGATCCCGTCGCCCACGGCCAGGTACTTCACGCCATCTTTGACCCGATAGCTGAGCACGCCCGGCTTCAACACCGACATGAAGGGGATGTGGCTGGGCAGCACGCCGAATTCGCCGAGCACGCCCGGCGCGGCGATTTCATCGACGTCGAGCTGGACCAGGTATCCGCGCGGGGTGGTGACCGTCAGGTGCATGGGGGTTCGGGAATCCTCGTGGTGACTTGCCTACTCTCCGATGACGCTTCTCACTCGTTGGCCATCTTGGCGGCGCGCTCGCGCACGCCATCGATCCCGCCCATCATGAAGAAGGCCTGTTCGGGGATATCGTCGCACTTGCCATCGATGATCTCCTTGAAGCCGCGCACGGTCTCCTTGATCTCGACGTACTGCCCTTGCTGGCCGGTGAAGGTCTCGGCCACGTGGAAGGGCTGTGAGAGGAAGCGCTGAATCTTGCGTGCGCGCGAAACCGTCAGCTTGTCGTCCTCGGAAAGCTCGTCCATGCCGAGGATGGCGATGATGTCGACCAGCTCTTTGTTGCGTTGAAGGATCTTCTGCACCTGGCGCGCGACCTGGTAGTGCTCCATGCCGACCACGTCGGGCGAGAGAATGGTCGAGGTGGAATCAAGCGGGTCGACGGCAGGGTAGATACCGATGGCCGCGATGTCGCGCGAAAGAACCGTGGTCGCGTCGAGGTGGGCAAACGCGGTGGCCGGCGCCGGATCGGTGAGATCGTCGGCTGGCACGTAGATGGCCTGCACCGAGGTGATGGATCCCTTGTTGGTCGAGGTGATGCGTTCTTGCAGAATGCCCATCTCGGTCGACAGGGTGGGCTGGTAGCCGACGGCCGAAGGAATGCGGCCGAGCAGGGCGGAGACTTCGGAGCCGGCCTGGGTGAAGCGGAAGATGTTGTCGATGAAGAGCATCACATCTTGGCCCTCCTCGTCGCGGAAGTACTCGGCCACGGTCAAGGCCGACAGGCCCACGCGCATGCGGGCCCCGGGCGGCTCGTTCATCTGCCCGTAGATGAGCGCTGCTTTCGAGATGACCGGCTCGCCGGTTGACAGCTTGGCGTGGGTCATCTCGTCGTAGAGGTCGCGGCCCTCGCGGGTGCGCTCGCCGACACCGGCGAACACCGAGTACCCGCCGTGCTTCTTGGCCACGTTGTTGATGAGCTCGAGGATGACGACGGTCTTGCCCACGCCGGCGCCCCCGAACAGGCCAATCTTGCCGCCGCGGCGGTAGGGGGCCAGCAGGTCGACGACCTTGATGCCGGTTTCGAACATTTCGATCTTGACCGACTGGTCGACGAACTTGGGCGCCTGGCGATGGATGGGCCGGAACTGGGTGGCTCCCACCGGTCCGCGCTCGTCGACGGGCTTGCCCACCACGTTGACGATGCGGCCGAGAACTTCCTTGCCCACCGGCATACGGATGGGCGCGCCGGTGTTGGTAACCGGCATGCCGCGCACGAGCCCGTCGGTGGAATCCATGGATACGCAGCGCGTGGTGCGTTCGCCTAGGTGTTGCGCCACCTCGATGATGAGGTTGTCGGGCTGATCGTCGATGGCCGGGTTGCTCAGCGCGAGCGCGGTG
>Ga0210133_1000219_pt1 | contig 22711 bp, 22 predicted proteins | sample Joice_ThreeSqC_D_2_FD_184874 | JGI IMG/M metagenome (GOLD analysis project Ga0210133, IMG submission 184874) | Wetland microbial communities from San Francisco Bay, California, USA, that impact long-term carbon sequestration - Joice_ThreeSqC_D1... | ecosystem: Environmental > Aquatic > Marine >...
TTTAATATTTTTAGTTTTCCTTCATTCAATCGGAATTCTTGATAAAATTATTAACTTGTTTTAGTAAAACAAAAATCATCTTCCATTATTTTTAAGAGAAGCTAATGAAAAAAAGTACAGCTGGAATTATTGCATTCGGCATAATAATTATCGTATTGATTATTGGCGGTATAACTTTCTTCGAATCCGTTTGGTCATTCCCCGGAAATTTTGATTTCTTTTCAACTTTTCCCAGCGTAGATCTTCCATTGGGATTAATTCCGTTGATGGTTGTTGTATTGGTAGGCACCGGTATTTTTGTGTCTGTCAAACTTGGATTCCCTCAAATCCGTTATTTCTGGCATGGTATTAAAGTAACTTTTGGCAGATATGATAATCCCGCGGATGAAGGCGATTTAAAACATTTCAGTGCCCTGGCAACAGCTTTATCAGCTACTGTTGGCATTGGAAATATTGCAGGTGTTGCAACCGCAATTTATTATGGTGGACCCGGCGCTATTTTTTGGATGTGGGTAACGGCATTTTTTGGAACAACACTTAAATATGCCGAATCTTCATTAGCCGTTCATTACAGAGATATAGATGAAAACGGAAACACTGAAGGCGGACCAATGTACACAATAGAAAAAGGTCTCGGGAAAAACTGGCGCTGGTTAGCAGTTACATTTGCCTGCTTTGCCGTAATCTGTTCATTTGCAACGGGTAATGCAATTCAATCATTTACTGTTTCCGATCAGATATATTCCGAAACCGTCCAGCTTTTAGGTACGGGCAGCTTCTTAACTATAAAGCATCAAATTTGGTCAGGATTCGATTTATCGGTGCAACAGGTTCTAAACGGAATTATCTTAGCTGCAATTGTTGGGGTAGTTATTATCGGTGGTATTAAAAGAATTGGAAGAGTGACAAGCTTCCTTGCACCATTTATGGCAGTATTATATGTATTTGCTGCTTTACTTATACTTCTGGCAAACATTTCCGGAATAGGAGAATCTTTTGGATTAATAATTAGTTATGCCTTTAATCCTCCTGCGGAAATTGCAGGAGTAGGCAGCGGAGCTTTTCTAATCTTTTTAAATACCATGTTATGGGGAGTAAAAAGAGGATTATATTCTAATGAAGCCGGACAAGGTAGCGCTGCAATTGCTCACTCAACTGCAAAAACAAAGTATGCTATTCGTGAAGGAAGTGTTGCTATGTTGGGACCATTTATTGATACAATTATTATTTGCAGCTTAACCGGATTGGTAATTATCATTACAGGTGCATGGCATCATACGGAATTTTTTGTAAACAGAATTGACCCGGGATTCAGCGGAGAAATGCTTAACAGCAGCTTGTTAACATCCTTTGCTTTTAAAGAAGGACTAAGCTGGCTGACTTCGTACGGTGATAAACTTGTAACGATATCGGTATTACTTTTTGCAATTTCAACAGCCATTAGCTGGTCTTTTTACGGAGACAGGGCAACTAATTATTTGTTTGGAAGGAAAGCAATTTTACCATATAAATGGATTTATCTATTATTTGTATTTATAGGTGCTATTGCTCAACTCGAGGCAGTGTGGTCATTTGGAGATGCTGCTTTAGGCTTTATGACATTCCCCAATCTACTCGCAATTATTCTATTATCGACACAGTTAAAAAAGATGACGAAAAATTATTTCTCTATAGAACATAGGGAGTATAAATAAAAAAAGAACTATCCTTTATTCAATTAAGAATGCGGATAGTTCATTTATCAAATTAGCAATTTATTAACTCACATTACGCATAGTCTGTTTTTGACTTGCCACGATTTAAAAGTCGTAGCAATTGATAATTCATTTTAAGTAAGATGAGTTATTAATATACCAAATATCTATGCAGGATCGACTTGTTGAGAAATATCATCTGAATCATTGTTGGACTTGCTTTCCTGGCGTGCAAAAGCAATGTTTTTCTCTTCACTCGTCAACATCACTTTTCCATTCTTTACAAATTTATACATCAAATCGTTTTCTATAATGTAATAGAATTGCTTTTTAAAGTTATCGATAGAAAGTCCTGCAGTAGCTGCAAGTTTCGCAAGTTCATGAGGATCATCAAAATCTGTCTGGTTTAATCTCAACATATACTTTCTTGCAATATAAAATGATTCGGAACTTGGATCTACCATTCTTACTTTTGTTCTGTTTGTTTCAGGATCGATAATATCTGCAAAATACAGTGGAACAAATCTGCCGGCTTGAATTGAAACCATTGCCCCGCTTCCGCCATCAAGAATAAATTGAGCAGCCGAAAATCCGAGATCCCGTGTATATTCCATATCATAAGGAATCGGATCGGCACATCTTAATTCGTAACCAATATTTTTTGCAACTATCGAGACTTTAAGCCCAAATTCTTTAAGTCTTTGCTGCACTTTCATTTTAAGAATTTCACCAAAATTAATTTCAGCAATCCTGATATTATCATGAGCGTCTCTTTCAATATCAACTAATTGTTCGAGATCATTTGGATTAAGATGTTCGACTAAACCTTCAGCTAAAAGTACTACACCATCTGATCTTCCGTAGCTCAATCTTTTTATGATTGCTCCAACCAGAATATCGGCAATATGCTGCAACTTGATTTCTTTATCAGGAAATTCCTCGGGAATTAATGAAAGCGTAGCTCCTGTCGCTTTACCGATACCAAGAGCAAGATGACCGGCTTTTCTTCCCATAGTTACAACAAAATACCAGCGGGAAGTAGTCTGTGCATCCACCATAAGATTTTTTACAACCTCTACACCGATGTGTCTTGCTGTCTGAAATCCAAATGTAGGAATGCCGTGCGGAAGATCGAGATCGTTATCGATTGTTTTTGGTACATGAACAACTTTTATTCTGCCGGCAGCCATTTTATTTACACAAAGAGCACTGTAAGCTGTATCATCGCCGCCAATGGTAATAAGCTTGTCAACGTTTAATCTCAATAATGAAGTAACGGTATTCTCAAGATGCTTGTCATCTTTTGTGGGATTTGCTCTGGATATTCCGATATAAGATCCACCACGGAAATGTATTCTGCTAACATTTGCAATAGTAAGCTCTTTTACCTGAGAAATATCCCCTTCCATTATCCATTTGAAACCATCCTTAATACCGACTACTTCCACTCCCTCGACAGCGGCACGGATAGTAACGGCACCAATTACACTGTTAATTCCCGGCGCTGGACCACCGCCAACCAGTATAGCTAATTTTTTAGGCGCAATAGACATTTTTTCAACTCCTTAAAATAAACGGATAAAATTGTAGTTAAGTGTTTTAATTAAGAATTTTTAATTTTGCAAATTTCAACATCAATTGCTTAACGTTATTTCCCTCAAAATGAACTTCTGCTTTCAGCATATCGCCTGAACCGGTAACATCAGTTACTTTTCCTAAACCAAATTTCTCGTGCATTACCCTGCTGCCGGGTCTTACGTCCTTATTATCCTGATCAAAATCATCATAATCAACAGAATCAAAATATTCGTAAAAGATTTCTTTCCTGGTTTTCCTGTTAGATTTTCTCCCTATCCCACCGTTTACCTCATAAATAGTTTCAGGATCCAGTTCATCAATAAATCTCGATCGGTTCTGATAGGCAACTTCACCGAAACGATAACGCGATCTGGCATGTGAAATAAAAACCTTCTGTTCCGCACGCGTTAAGCCAACATAAAAGAGTCTTCTTTCTTCTTCAACAGATGTATCGGAGCTGAACTTATTTGAAAGAGGAAATATATCTTCTTCGCAGCCCGATATAAAAACAACCGGGAATTCTAATCCTTTGGCGTTGTGTAAAGTCATTAAAGTAACTGCGTTTTTTGATTCTTCATACATGTCAACTCCACTAATCAAAGAGACTTCTTCTAAGAAGTTTTCGAGTTTTACATTCTTACCCTCTTCAGAAAATTCGCTAAGTGCAACAAGAAGCTGATTGATATTTTCCATTCTTTGCATTGCTTCCTGAGTATTCTCAGCTTTAAATAATCTTATCAATCCCAATTCATCAACAAGCGCTCTTGAAAGTTCACCGACAGAAAGCTTCTCCTTCAAATCTATATATTTTTCAAGAAGGAGTCGAAATCCTTTAACATTCTTCTGTATTCTTTCCTTAATTTCAATTACTTCAAAAACTCTTGCCATAGTTTGGAAAAGACTTAATTCATGCTTTCTTGCAAATTCAATCATCCTGTTTACAGTTGTATTCCCGATTCCTCTTTGCGGAAAGTTCATGATTCTGAGTAAACTTTCTTCATCATTCTGATTGACAATTACTCTTAAGTATGCAATAATATCTTTAACTTCTTTCCTTCGATAGAATTCAATCCCGCCGAGAATAACATAAGGTAATTTTTCTTTTCTGAAAATATCCTCAAGTACCCGCGACTGAGCGTTGGTACGATATAAAACAGTAAAATCATTAAGACTCAATTTCTTCTTTGCAATCTCTTTCTTGATAGATCTTGCTATCTGGTGTGCTTCATCTTTTTCATCGGCACATTTAACAATCATTACCTTTTCACCATCGTTATTTTCTGTCCATAAAGTTTTAACGAGCTGTTTCTTATTATTCTTAATTACGGAATCTGCCGCCGATAAAATTGTTTTAGTGGATCTGTAATTCTGTTCGAGCCTGAAAATTTTATGCTTTGGAAAATCCTTTTCAAAGTTCAACATATTATCCAGGTTTGCACCCCTCCAGCTATAAATACTTTGAGCATCATCGCCAACGACTGAAATTTTACAGCTTCTCGAAACGAGAAGCTTTAATAATTCGTATTGAGCTTTGTTTGTATCCTGAAATTCATCAACAAGTATATAACTAAACTTGGATTTATACTTCTGGAGAATATTCGGTTTCGAGTTGAATAATTCGATGGGCTTTAACAGCAGATCATCGAAATCCATTGCGTTATTAGCCAGTAATCTTTTTTGATACTCATCGAATATATTTGCAATTTTTTCATCTACAAAAGAATGAACGTGATGCTTTCTGAATTCTGCCGGCATAACCATATGATTTTTCATAAAACTGATTCTGTGTCTTATAGAATTACCTGTGACACCTTCAATATCTATATCAAAATTGCTTATAATATTATTGACAAGAGAAAGTGAATCTTCCGTATCGTAGATTGAATAGTTGCTTCTAAACTGGGTATACTTTGCCTCAATCCGTAGAATCTTTGAAAAGATTGAATGAAATGTTCCCATCCATAAACTATCGGATTTTTTTCCAATCAGTTCACGAATTCTGTTCTTCATCTCACTTGCAGCTTTATTAGTAAATGTAAGCGCAAGAATCGAATCCGGTTTAATTTTTTCTTTGGAAATTAAATATGCAATCTTGTAGGTTAAAACGCGTGTTTTGCCTGATCCGGCGCCTGCAATTATCATCTCTGGAGATGTCGTGTACTCTACAGCTGCACGTTGATTTTCATTTAAATTATTTAATTCTAACATTTTACCTGTCTTTGTTAAATCTGTTAAGAAAAGAGTTCGCAAATATATGGAATTGATTTTCGAATATAAAGTGGATAAACCGGTATAAGCAGGCTATTTCTATTTGATATAAGCTAAAACACTAATAATTGATAAATGTTACTTTTAATTCCGAAGTAGGACAAATGATATTAGTTACGGCGGTTTGTACGGAGATTTAGTGAAAAGGTATTAAAATATAAGATATTTAGAGAGAAATACTATTTGAAAAGTACTGAATAAAAAAACCTCCGAATCGATGACCCGGAGGTTAAGGAGAGAACATATGATGCTTGATTACTCTGATCCGCATATTATTCAGATCAGGTAATTTTTGTACAGGAGAATCGCACTCAGGTTAATAGCTCAATTCTTATGCCAGCAACAAATATTAACTTTCGATCTCTTTTTCTTTATTGAAAATATGACTTCTCATCATAATGCACTATTGTGAGATAAGTGCCTCAAATGAAGGTAGATTAAGATTGTTCAAAAAGTGGTGTTTTTTCATAAAAGTTCGGTAAGATTTAACTTTTCTGCTTAATCCATATTATTGTTGATTAATTCACATAATTTCTATTTATTAACATTTGAAATTTGATTTACTGCTAAATATTTAAATATATACTATCGTCATTATTTTACAAGGGGATGTTAAACGAAGTGTTCGCAGAAGAATTAAGTGAGTTTGAGGATTATTTAAAAGAATTTGAATCGACGGTTTATTTCGACTCAGAAGTATGTCCTACCTGTGGTATAAATCTATCCGACACAATTACTCCGCTTTCAGCAGCACTTGCACATATCCAATTTAATTCTGCAATTGAAAAAGAAAGGGCTCTGAATAAAATTAAAGGTTCAGGAATTATGGTAAGAGAAAGGGAAAATTCTGATGAAAAGAAGGATGGTCTTACACTTCTGATCCCTGAAAATAAAATAAATGATGTTAGAAAATTACTTGAGAACAATGAGGTTGAGAAAAACAATTAATCCCTTGGGTGAGACTGAATCCAATCTTTTATATAGCTTGCAATTGTTACGGTAGAAGCACCTGGTGTAAATAGTTCCCCCACTCCAATTTTTTTTAGTTCAGCAAGATCTTCTTTTGGAATAATTCCGCCGCCAGTTAGTAGAACATCATTAAGTCCTTTGTCATCCATCATTTTTTTTATTTTTGGAAAGATCGTCATATGTGCGCCTGATAAAATGCTGATGCCTATAACATCAACATCTTCCTGAAGAGCTGCTTCTACAATCATTTCAGGAGTTTGCCTTAAACCCGTATAGATGACTTCCATTCCTGCATCGCGAAGCGCTGCAGCAATAACTTTAGCTCCCCTGTCGTGTCCGTCCAATCCGGCTTTAGCCACCAATACCCTTATCTTTTTATCCATTGAGGACGTCTTTATATTTTTCAACTACCGAACGAATTTTGTCTGCATATTCTTTCATACTGCCGGTTCCATAATTTTTAAATCTCGGTTTGAAATTAAAATCATCACTAAAACGTGGAATAATATGAAAGTGAAAATGATAAACCGTTTGCCCTGCAGAGTTACCATTATTGGTTATAACATTAAATCCATCGGCACCTACACTTCTCTTAACTGCTCCTGCAATAAATTGTGTTGAATTAATTAGGTGTGTTAATTCTTCTGAGGGAACAGTTAAAAAATTATCATAATGCTTTTTTGTAACAACAAGCGCATGTCCATAGTTGATTGGCTGGATATCGAGGAATGAAATAATATTGTCATCCTCAAAGATTACCTCGGCTTCCGATTTTCCTTCAACGATGTTACAGAAGATACATTCCATATAGTTAAAAATAAGAGTAAATATTCATTTTGGCAAAGTAATTCATACAAAGATTTTACCTCCGTATACAAGATGAATTACAAAGAATCAAGATATTTCTTGCGTTTAGAAAATGCTCCGATCATTCCACCGGTATGTAAAAATATAATTTGATCGCTTTTATTCTTTTTGATGAAATAATCGTTATACGCTGCGAAAGCTTTTCCTGTGTATGCAGGATCTAACAACATACCCGTTTCTTGGGAAAGATCTGTTATGAGATCTAATTTTTCTTTGCCGATATTTTTATATCCTTCGTTCGAATAGCCATCGATTATCTCGAGATCGGATTCACTAATTTTACAGTTTAATTTATAATCTAGGATAACGCCTTCAGTAAGATGAAGAATTTTGTCTTTAATTTCTTTCTCATCATATAAAACATTGACGGCAAATATTTTCAACTTCATTTTGAATAATGCTGCACCAACCAGCATCCCGGCAGTGGTTCCTCCCGTACCCGCGGCTGATATTATTCCCTTAACTTTATTTGAGCCTAACTGTTTCTTCAATTCATTAATAAATGAAATGTAACCCCAAATTCCCAAAGTTGTAGATCCGCCTTCGGGAATTACATAAACTTTTCTTCCTGTTTTATCCAGACTTTCCTCCTCTTCGAACATTATTTCATTAACGTCTGCATAGTTTTGTTTGTTAAGAAAAGAAATATCTGCTCCATACATTTTACTCAAGAAAAGATTACCGTCAGCAGAATCCGAATCTTTACCCCATAAAAAGAGTTTGGTTTTTAATCCAACTCTTGCAGCTGCAGAAGCTGTAGCTCTGCAATGGTTCGATTGTTCGCCGCCGCATGTAAAAATAGTATCAGCTTTTTTCTTCTTAGCATCGTAAAGAAGATGTTCAAGCTTTCTTATTTTATTTCCTGAGAAGTCTGTGCCGGTATAGTCATCTCTTTTTACGAGAAATTTCTTACCTTTGAAACTCAACAGCTCAATAAGTGTAGGAAGATTAGCTAATTTAATCTTGTTCGGTATCTTCATTGCTTTTCCTTCTTTGCAGCCAGCTGTAGTAAGTTCTTGCTCTATTCAGATCTTCAGGCGTATCAACGCTCATCGTATCGAATTCTGTAACTACGATTTTAATCTTCATCCCGTTCTCGAGCATCCTTAACTGTTCTAGCTTTTCAGCTCTTTCAAGATCGGTAGGCTTCAGCTTTGTAAACTTTAAAAGCGATTCTTTACGATAAACGTATAAGCCAATGTGTTTGTAGATTTCATTTTTCTCAAGGGCTACTTCCGCTGAAATCACATCTCTAACAAACGGAATTGGCGAGCGTGAAAAATAAAGTGCGTTATTATTGTAATCGATTACGACTTTAACAACATCGGGTGATTGTAATTCCGCAGCACTTTCAATTCTTTTTGCAAGTGTAGAAATATTAACTTCGTTGTCAAACAATAATGGTTCTATTGCTTCATCAATCATTTGTCCGGATATAAAAGGTTCATCTCCCTGAATATTAACTATGATTTCCGCATCACTTAATTTTTTGGCAACGTGAGCAATTCTATCAGATCCTGTAGAAATATTTTTTGGTGTATTGATTACTTCTGCACCGAAATCCCGGCAAACCTGTGCTACCTTTTTATCATCTACTGCAATAATTATTTTCTTTAGAAGCCTGGATTGCGATGCACTTTCATAAGTATGCTGAATAAGAGGCTTGTCCCCTATCTCCGCGAGAGGTTTACCCATCAACCTTGTTGAAGCAAAACGAGCAGGGATAATTCCAACAATCATAATCTTAATTGATAAACTGTTTAATTGTTATATGATCTAATATCTTTTTTTATAGAGTATTCATTAAACTAGAAAAGTTAACTCAACCATTAAGCAATTTAACAATTTAGCCATTAAACAATTCTCATTTATAATTTTGTACTACAACTTCTCTTACATGATTCATCAAATTAATTTCGTCTTGTCTCGATGAAATACCTTCTGTAGAAATAGGAGAACCATAGTGAACGTGAATTTCTCCCGATCTTAATTTGAATGTTCCTTTCGGCATAATTTTATTCGATCCACTGATTGAAACAGGAATAATCGGGTAACCAACGCCCGAAGCCATTCGGAATGCGCCTCTTTTAAATGGTTGAATCTCACCGGATAAACTCCGCGTTCCTTCTGCAAAAACAAGTATCGAAACTTTCTTATCTTTCATCATCTGCTTAGCTACTTCAATACTGTTAAGTGCACTTTTATTTTTTTTTCTGTCGATCATAATATAAGGTCCCATAACCAGTTGCCATCCGAATAAAGGAATTTTAGCAAGCTCTCTCTTAAAAACTATTGCCATTCTATTTGGAACCGATTTTTGCATAGTAACAATATCATATTGACTTGCATGATTAGATACATAAACATACGTTCCTTTGGGATCAAAATTTTCAAGACCGGTTACTTTAAGTTTAATGCCGCTTAGAAATAATATCCCGCCGGAAAAATATCTTGAGAGTTTGAAGTACAAATTGAAGCTTCTATCTATCAAAGAAAAAATAATAGCAAGGATAGAACAAATTATTGTATGGACTGCTAGTAGAAATAACTTGAGAATCGTAATCATTTACAAAGTTTCCACTCCAGCAGTAATATTTTTTTCATCTGGTATTAACAGATCACCTGCCTTTTCCTTTATTGCTTTTATACGATTTTTGATTGAGGGATGACTGTAAAAGAACCATTCTACAAACGGATGTGGTTCTTTATCTCCAAGATTTTGTTCGGTTAGTTTTTCAAGAGTGTTGATAAATTCCTTCGGCATTTTAGTAGAATCGATTGCATATTCATCAGCCTCGTACTCAAATTTTCTGGACAGAATATTTCCCAGCGGCGATTGGATCAAACCGATTAACATCGACCACAAGCCAAGCAATGGCAATGCAGAAATCTGCGTTATTGAAGAAAACTCAAACCAGCCAAGTGAATTTTTATATAAAACAGAAATTAGAAACAGAGTAAGAAAACTTAAAACAGTTCCGATTATGATATTTTTTACAATATGCTTTCTTTTATAATGTCCAAGTTCGTGAGCAATAACAGTTTCTATTTCTTCATTTGTATAATTATCAATTAAAGTATCGCCGAGAATAATTCTCTTTGTTTTTCCTAATCCCGTAAATGCTGCATTTGCCTTTTTTGTATTCTTGCTCATATTGAATTTATATATGTTCTCTATTTTAATTCCCGCATCTTTAGCTAATGACTGAACTTTGGTTTTTAACTCTTCATTATCTAATGGAGTTAATTTATAAAAAATAGGAAGAATCAAAACTGGAAAAATTTGAGCAAGAACAACAGAAACAAAAAACATAACTATTGCAAAAGGAAGCCACCAGAGATCTTCGAACTGATTCATTGTGAAATAAAAAATAAGAAGAATCGGAATCCCGATAACAAGAGAAACTAAAGTACTTTTTAGGTTCTCCAGCATCCATTTACCAAATGTTTGATTAGATAATTCGTATTTATGCTCAAGATAAAATCCGGTATAAAAATTAACCGGAGCAAAGAGAATGGATGAAACAACTCCAATTGTAAAAACAAAAGCAAGAAACTGTAAGTAGTTATTAATGATAAATGAGGAAATGTATTCTTCGAGCTTATTACTATAACCCATCCAAACAAATAAAAGAATCAGGATGAAGCCAACTATTGCTTTAGTTATTCCTATACCAAGCTTTGTATTGTTATATTTTTTGGCATCCATAAAAACAAAAATAGAGAAAGGTAGTTAGGTAAGCAATTGAGAAGTGTGCTAAGTATTTATTAATACATCAAAAAAATCATACCATGCAGATTCAGTTAGATACTTCTACTCCCTCCTGTCTCACTATAGCAATAAGGGGAGAATACTCATCAGTCTGGAATCTTTTTTCACCAACGGCAATTGGTTCAATCCGATAACTAACCCTGCTTGCTGAAAGCCATATTGCAGGGGCATACTTATCAGTATTTTTTATATCAAACAATGGGGATATCAGCATCAAATCAATGTCACTTTCTTCAGTTGCAGTACCATGAATCTGGCTACCATAAATAAAAGCTTTAGAAATATAGATTCCCTTTGATGAAAGTTCACGTAAATATTCTTTAACTTTATTTATAACTTCTGAGTTAACCATTTCAATAATTCTTTTGTTTGATTCAGATAATTTTCTGCTTCCACTTTAGCCGGTATGCTTATTTTGTACTCGGGATATCTTCCTTCTAATTGATATTTCATCATTGAAGCTAAGTATAACTGATATTTTTCATCCATTTGTATATTGGCATTTATCGAAAGATATATTAAATCGTGAGTTTTGGGAGCTAATTTTTTATTAGTTTTTACGTAATGGGCTTTTAATGCTTTTTCTATCGTTAGGTGACAAAAGAAAAGTCCATGCAGGAGTTTGTCCTTCTCAATCAGAATCTCAGCTGTTTCAATATCCGATTCTGCGGTGCTTATCCAGTATTCTATTTGCTTTTCCAGATTGATCGCATTCATAATCTTTGTATTCTTTTATTAAAATATAAATAGCTGAAATGAAATACACCAATAAGATATACAATTTCCCCAAATCAATCAGTTAATTAAGCAGATTAAATCTCTCTAACCAGATTATTCTCCACCCAACCGACTTTACCATCGGTTAATCTTATTTTTACCCAGGTATCGAGGTTATCTTCAAGATTTACTTTCAATCCCTCGTGAACGATAAAAGCATCTGTGCTGGTTTCTTCAGGCGCTGATTTAACTGTCACAATCTGTTCTACAATCACACCGCTCTTAAGCGTTTCTTCACGATTAACTTTTACGATAAGAAGTGAAATGCAAATTGCTAATACAAATACGAAAGCTATCCCGGAAAAGAAAATAATCTTTTGCTGTACGACTGAACCAGCAAAGAAATACAACCCTATCAATAGAAGTAATAATAAATAGACAACAAAAACAATATATGCCCAGCCGTTTTCAGAGAATGAGCTAAGTAACGATTCCCACCATTCGAAAAGAAAAAATCTCGGTAATGGTTGAATTCTGTCCACGGTACTTAATCGTGCAAAATTAAGATTATGTTGAACATCTTCATCAGATGGTGAAATCTTCAACGCTTTCTCGTAATACAAAATTGCATACCCGATCTTACCGATCCTGTAATAGCAATTACCAAGATTGTAAAATAGAGAAGTTCCTTCGTAACCTTCATTGATTAATTGCTGATATTCGTCAATCGCTTTTTCGTACGAACTTTGTTTATATAATGCATTCCCCTTTTCCATTGTTTCATCCACCTGCGCTGCACATATATAGATAGAAAAGACAAAAAAGGATACTATCGAAACGATTATAAAAATTAGAAATCTTTTATTTGACATTGGCATCTGCAATATTTTTTTCAACTTCGATAATGGCTGTGGCAAGCTGATCGTACATTACCTGCATCGTACCGCTTTTTTCTGCACCAGGTGCAAAACGGACAAACTCACAATCGTTAGCTGTTTTGTAAACTACCTCAATCAGTTCATCTTTAACATCTAATCTTTTTAGTTGATCGATTGCACGATCAATTGTAAACTCCGATTTTGAGATATGTAATTTGTCTTCTAAATATCCGAACAATGCCAGGAATGCTTCAGTATAAAATTCTTTATGATTATTGCTTAACATAAGTTTCTTGGCTGTCTTCAAACGGTTTCTTGCAACTTTTTGCGCTTTACGGTATTTCAACAAAGAAAGATTTCCTGAGAGTTTGTCATGTCTTCTTTTCAAACCAACAACAACAATTAGCAACAGCGCCGGAATGATGCCTCCTGCCCAGAAGAAAGCCGTGAACAGAACACTTTCTTCATTCTTATGTAAATCATAACCTGATGTTTTTATAAACCGGATATCTTCGCCAAGCTGTCTTACATCTTCTTTACCGGAATATTCAACTTCCGGCAGACTTTCACCCTGTGTAATGTTCAATGTATAATATTTCGATTTGAGCGTGAAATATTTTTTCTTACCGGGATTAAAATAGCTGAATTCAACAGGAGGAATTTCCCTGTTACCCACCACTCTCGGAATTAATAAATATTCAAATATTTTCTTCCCGGATATTACATTTTGTTTACTAATCTGATCGGAAGTTTTTGGTTCGTACTGTTCAAATCCGCTTGGAAGATTTAGTTTAGGAACTTCAAGAAGCTCCATATTACCTTGCCCGCTTATCGTAAGTTTTAACGTTACCGGTTCGTTTGTTTTGGCTGTGGTTTTATCAATATCTGTATTTAATGAAAAATCACCTACTGCTCCGTGAAATGTTTCGGGCTTTCCTTCTTCAGGCAATGGAAGCACATCAATTGAAACCTTGTTGGAAACAGCATTGTATTCAACGGTTTGTCCTGTTCCGAAAGGATCGTTAAAAAAATCGTCGAAGAAATTATTGCGGTTCCTGTTTTTTCTTACCTGGATAGGAACTGTCAATTCGAAAGGAGTAATTTCGAGCTTTCCGGTTTGAGAAGGAAACAGAGCGGCTTTTTTCAGCACACCAACTCTAAACTGTTTCCCGTCTACAACCTGTGTATTAAAAATGATGTTTGTCGATGTCTCTAACTCTTCAGCCCAAAAACCCTTGTATTGCGGAAGTTTGTTAATGGACATTTGCGCTGCAATATTTAACCGCGTAAATAATTTATACGTAACCGTAACTTGTTCACCCTGGTAGATTTTTCGCTTATCAACTTCTGCACGTATAAATAAGTTTTTTGCAATCTCCTCATTTGATACCCCTGCATCCTGATCTTGTTGACGCTGCTGCTGCTGAGGTTTTGGAGAACCTTTCACAACCGTAATTTCTAATGGATCGGTCTCAAAAATTTTTCCATTATAACTAATCGTGGCTTTGCCTAAAGTAAATTTCCCAATTTCTCTTGGCTGCAAAATGTAGGTATAGCTGATCGATGAAGATTGTACACCATTTATAAATTGAATGCTGGAGGATTGATTTGGACCTGAAAGAGTTAGAAAATTACTAAAAGAAGGAGGTTTGAAATTATCTAATCCGTTAAAATCCTTACCCGAAAAAGTAAATGAAACCTGGAATTGCTGGTTATCTGCAATTGGATTAGCATCCACCGAAGCGGTAAAACTTTGAGCCTCAAGCGTGAAGGGAAGATAAAGAAAAACAATGAATAATAATTTTTTCATAATTACCAGTCTTTGTCGGTCTTAACTCTGCGTCCTTTAATCTTTCTTAATTTTTTCTGAAGATCTTTCTCGTTGTCTTTCAAGGCGTTAAGAATTCTTTGCGCTTCTTCTTTTGATATTTTCGGCTGCTGTTGCTGCTGCTGTTTTGTGTTATCCTGTTTTGCTTCCTGATCTTTTTGCTGCTGCTGCTGCTGATTTTGTTGATCTTTTTTCTGATCCTTATTTTGCTGCTGATCTTTTTGGTCTTTGTTTTGATCTTTATTCTGATCCTTATTCTTATCGTCCTTCTTGTCTTTATCGTTTTTCTTTTGTTGATTCTGTTGATTCTTCAACTGTGATAAAGCATACGAAAGATTATATTTCGTTTCCTGATCATCGGGATTAAGTTTTAATGATTTTTTGTATTCCTCAATACTTTCTTTAAACTTATTAGATTTCAACAAAGAGTTTCCAACATTATAATGGACCTTCGCTTTGTCATAATCGTTATTGGCTAATGGAAAAGCAGACTCATAAGATTTAATTGCGTCATCATATCTTTCCTGTTTAAATTGTGCATCACCAAGATTAAACTTTGCCGCAAAATTTTCAGGTTCTTTTTCAACACCTTTTTTAAAATTTACTTCAGCATCTGAAAAATTACCTTTGTGATATTTATCGACACCATCGTTAACGAGCCCTCTAAGAGATTGGGAAAACGAATATTGCGAACCGATAATTAAAAAATTTATCGTGAAAATCATCGACATAAATTTCAAATTCTTCATATCAAATTACTCCAGTCCTAATTTCTTGTTAATCATCTTGTAAAATGGCGATTTCTTCTCCGAAATAAACAATTCTAAAATCAATAATAGAATTGCCGGAATCAAAAAATAATAAAAACGGTCTTCGTAGTCAGTAACTTTTTTAACACCAAACTCAGATTTTTTCAGTTCCGAAAGATCACCATAAATTCTATCTAAATAATCTTCATAATTATTTCCCCTGAAGTAAGTGCCATTACCAGCGGCAGCAATTTGCTTTAATGATTCTTCGTTCAATTTTGTTAAAACTGTATTCCCGGCATTATCTTTTTTGAACCCAATCATATTACCACGGCTATCATAAACCGGTATCGGAACACCGCCGGTAGAACCCAGACCAATGGTATAAATTTTTATCCCCTGGCTTACGGCATCATTTACGGCATCCATCACATCGCCCTCGTGATCTTCGCCATCAGTTATAGTAATTATAACTTTTTCCGTTGAGGAAGAATCGAATGAATCATCTGCTAATTTTATTGCAGAAGCAATTGCAGTTCCGGGAGTTGGAATGGAATTTACATCCACCGCATTGAGAAACAAATTTGCAGCCGAGTAGTCAGTCGTTAAAGGAAATTGAACATAAGCCTGCCCGGAAAAAATAATTAAACCGATTCTATCCCCGTGAAGTTTTTGAATCAGATTCGAAATCTGATATTTTGCTTTTTCCAACCTGTTAGGTTTGATATCTTCCGCTGTCATGCTCAGGGAAACATCGAGAAGAATAAAAACATCTATACCGGATTGCTTAACCTCCTGCAGTTTCGTTCCAACCTGCGGATTAGCTGCAGCGAATATCAAACAAACGAACACAAGTAATATTACACCAAATTTAAAATAGTTTTTAAAATTACTATATGAAGATACTATTACTTTGTGAAGATCTTTCTCCGCAAATTTTTCGAGTAATCTTTTCTTATTCCGATTCAATAACCAAACAAGCAGGATAAGTATGGGCAGAAGATAGAGCGCATTCAAATATTCAGGATGAGCGAATTTAATCATGATTTTAAGGTATTTTTCTAAAAATTGTTCTTGATAAACCAAGCTCCAACAATAAAATTATTAAACCGCCGCCAAGCCAGCTGTAGTATAATTCTTTGGCATTTCTAAAAGACGTTATTTCGATTTTAGTTTTTTCAAGCTTGTCTATTGTCTCGTAAATTTGCTGAAGTGCCCTGTTGTTTGTTGCTCTGAAATACTCTCCGCCCGTAATGCTCGAAATTTGATTAAGCACATTTTCATCGATCTCTACAGGAACCATCTGGTAGCGAGTGCCAAACGGAGTTTTAACCGGGTACGGCGCTTCACCTCTCGAACCGACACCAATCGTATAGATTCTTATTCCGAAAGTCTTAGCAATCTCCGCAGCGGAAATAGGATCGACTTCACCGCTGTTGTTTACTCCATCTGTAAGTAGAATTATTATTCTGCTCTTCGCATCACTTTCTTTAAGCCTGTTAACACCGTTAGCAATTGCATTACCAATTGCGGTACCGTCTTCAACCATTCCGCTGTGAATATCCAGTAATAAATTTCGCAGCACACCGTAATCGATTGTAAGCGGGCACTGAGTAAAGGCTTCGCGGGCAAACACAACAAGACCTATTCGGTCTGAGGTTCTTCCTTCAATAAAATTATCAATCACATTTTTTGCTGCATCCAACCGGTTTGGTTTTAAATCTTCAGCAAGCATACTGCCGGAAATATCGAGAACCATTGCAATATCAATTCCCTCGGCATTTATATTTTCGCCGGAAGTGAAATTTTGTGGTCGGGCTAAAGCAATAATTAATAATCCGAGAGCTATCATTCTTAATAAATATGGAAAATGTCTTAACCGTTCTCTTAATGTTTTAGGAGAATTGCTGAGTATTTTAATGGAGGAATATTTTACCGAAGCATAATTTTTTCTCCCAATAAAAAAATACCATGCGAGTAATACCGGGATCATGAGAAGAAAATATAAAATCCAGGGATAAGCAAATGTTATGTCCTTAAACATTTATTTCCTCTTCTTCCTGCTCAACAACAATAGGTTCCTTAGGAATCGTTTCGGTTACTATTTCGTTCGCTTGTTTCATCATTTCTTCATTCACAGATTCCAATGGCTGGAACTTTGCAAACTTTACAAGGTCTGCATTCGAAAGGAAGTCGTAAGTGATTCCCCGAATATTTTCAGCCTCTTTAATTTGTCCCAGTTTCTGCATCGATTCCGAAGTTGTCAATTCCAATGCAGGCAGTTCAAATCTTTCTTCAAAATAAGTACGAATTATCTCCGTAATTTTTGAATGATAATCTTTGATACGTCCTTTTTGCCAGAGTTGTTCATTAGCAAGATTTTCAAGAGCAGTCAGTGCTTTAACATGAGCCGGAATCCTGATGATTTTCTTTTCAATTGGTAAGCCCGCTTTCTTTGCCTGGTATCTCTTATAAAAATACCTGCCGACCAATATTGCTATGATAGCTATTACTATCCAGAATAAAATCCATTTCCAGTCGAGTGGAATTGAAAGCGGAGATTTTACATCTTTAATTTCTTCTGCTGTTGAAACAGGTACGGTGTGAACATTAACTATTAAAGGATCGGTTTCAATTTTACGAAGGATCGTATCTTTTGTTGTACGATATACTACATCTACCGAGGGAATTACAGCCGTAACCGAATCATACCCGGCAAGGATAAAAGGATAAATGATAGTCTGCGATTTTTCATCTTCGGTTCTAACCGGTGTTTCTGTTGAAATCAATTCGACCTGTTTTAAAGTATCGGGAAGAAACGGCTGAATAAGTTTGATATCTTTTTTTGCTACAACTTTAATCTGGTAATGAATATAATCTCCAACGAGATAATCCGTAGTATCGGTCGACACGCCAACGGAAATAGTTTGTGCGTAAAGATTTGTGCAAATAAAAAGAGATAATCCGAATAAGAATTTTACCATCTTCTCTCGCGCAGTCTGAAAAATTGTACTAATGGTTTTATGTAGTCTTCCCCCGTTTGAACAAAAATCTTATCGAGTCTTGATGCAACAAACAAGGAATTTCTTTTTGCGATATCTTCTTTACGAGCTTTCGTCATCGCTTCTCTTACGCGCCTGCTACTTGTATCAATCCATCTTTCATTTCCTGTTTCAGCATCTGTAAATTTCATCAAACCGATCGAAGGGAATTCATTTTCTCTCCTGTCATCTAATACAACGCCGATTAAATCGTGCTTTCTGCCTATCACTTTCAAAATCTTTTCATACCCTTCATCTAAAAAATCGGAAAGAAGAAAAACAATTGAACGTTTTTTGATCGCATTGTTCATATATTCAAGAGCAGCTTTGATGTCTGTGGAATTACCTTCAGGCTCGAATGAAAGAACTTCCCTGATTATCCTTAGAACGTGCTTGTTGCCTTTTCTCGGCGGAACGAATTTTTCAATCTTATCGGTAAACAAAATCAATCCGACTTTATCGTTATTCTTCAAAGCCGAAAAAGCAAGGATAGCACTCAGTTCGGCAGCAACCCGCTGTTTGGTTTTTGAAAGCGAACCGAACATTAATGAACCGCTAAGATCGACCATCAGAAGAACTGTTAATTCCCTTTCCTCTTCGAACACTTTTATAAAAGGATGACCGAATCGTGCGGTTACATTCCAATCTATATTTCGTATATCGTCTCCAAACTGATATTCGCGAACTTCGGAAAATTCCATTCCACGTCCTTTAAAAACAGAATGATATTCTCCGGAGAAGACCTGGTTTACAAGTCCTTTCGTTCTGATCTCAATTTGTCTAACCTGTTTTAATAATTCTTTTGTTAACAAAAAGCCCACTCCCTGCCCTCTCCCCAAAGGAGAGGGAACCTATTTAAATTTATTTTAATATTTATCATTCTAACTTTCATAATCAAAACCCCCCTTCCCTTTGGGAAGGGGCCGGGGGATGGGCTTTACGGAACTTCTACTTTATTTAAGATTTCATTAATAATGTATTCCGGTGTAATGTCTTCAGCTTCTGCTTCATAAGTAACAGCTAAGCGATGACGAAGAACATCGTGACAAATCCCTCTTACATCTTCCGGAATTACATAACCGCGTCTTTTTATGAAAGCCATGGCTTTCGCACCAAGAGCAAGATTTATCGTTGCGCGAGGCGAACCGCCATAACTGATCATCTCCGCAAGATTAGAAAGTCCAAACTCAGCTGGTTTACGTGTAGCAAAAACAATATCGAGAATATATTTTTCTATTTTCTCATCAATGTAAATTTCATGCAACAGTTCGCGTCCTCTGAGGATATCTTTTGGAGTTATCACAGGATTTACGGTTAGTGCGTCCTTATTAATATTCCTTCGCATAATATCCAGTTCTTCATTCCGGGCTGGATAAGTTATCTTCACCTTAAGCATAAATCGATCAACCTGCGCTTCGGGTAACGGATAAGTTCCCTCTTGCTCAATCGGGTTTTGTGTTGCAAGAACCAGGAACGGCTCTTCAAGCTTAAAGGTTTGTTCTCCGATAGTAATTTGCCTTTCCTGCATTGCCTCGAGCAAAGCACTTTGCACTTTAGCAGGAGCACGGTTAATTTCATCAGCAAGAATAAAATTTGAAAAGATAGGTCCTTTCCTTATGAAAAAATTTCCATCTTTCTGATTATAGATTTGAGTTCCGATCAAATCCGCAGGCAAAAGATCGGGTGTGAATTGTATTCTCTGGAATTTAGCTTTCATAGCTGAAGAAAGAGTAGTAATCGCAAGAGTTTTGGCAAGACCGGGCACACCTTCCAATAGTATATGTCCGTTACCGAGAAGACCAACGACCAGACGTTCAATCATCTCTTTTTGCCCGACAATAACCTTTCCTATTTCGCTAAAAAGCAGATCGATAAAAGCGCTTTCGTTTTTTATCTTCTCATTTAATTCTGCAATATCCAAAATGAAACCTCGTATTTAATTAAATAAATTGGAATATCATTACGATTAGACGGCTCGAAACATATAAATGTTGTATTTCTTAATCAAGAAAATTTGACTGCCCTGTTTTCAATCTAAGATGAACGGTCGATAATCAAATTGAAATACAAATTAGAAACATCGAACAAGAATAATTTCTAATTTAATGTTAATTTGCCTTATAAAATAAGTAGAAATTATTATGCATTTTATCAGGTTGATTACATTTTTGATATTCATCAATCTCAATAATGTATTTCCACAGGGTGCACAATTAAAACTCGATCGGGCAGCGGTTGATTCTTTAATCGTTCCCGAACAAACAGATTCGCTGAAAGTTAGAAGTCTGGTTCCGTCCGTACAGATAACAAATGAAATGGATTTGGGTGATTCCACAACTTCCCAATTTCTTGCTTTGAAAAATAATATCTACATCGCAACGATGAATGGAATTGTTTATTGTATGAATCAAGAAGGCAAAATTAATTGGGAATATCATACCGATGGAAAAATAAACAACTCAATTATCGGCTCCGGCGACTTAGTTGTTGTGATGACCGATGCCGGCGATCTTTTTACTGTAAACGCTAATAACGGCGACCTTGTACAGGCAATTGGAATTGGTGAACATGTTAACTCAAACATTCTATTCACAGACATAGAGTATAATGATTTAAAAACCAAAGGTATTGTTTTCGGAACTGCTGATGGAAATGTATATTGTTATGAATTGTATTCGCTTGAGATGGTTTGGGAAAATAATCTGATTAACGCTGATGAAATTTCCGGGATATTTTTAGTAAAAGATAAAATTATTGTGCAGACATCGGGTGATGGTTATTATTGTTTAGATTCTGAAACAGGAGTGTTGATCTGGAACTGGAAATCTAAAAAGAAATCGGATAACAAGAATTTACAAAGAGATGTTGTTAGCCAGGGCAATTCGATTTTTATTACAGATGCCGAAGGTAATTTATATTCTATAGACCTGCTTCTCGGTACGGAAAACTGGACTAAGAAAAGGATGTATGTAACAGGAAAAATGTTTTTAATTAATGATGAATTGATTCTACACAGTTCAAAGAATAAAATATTATTGGTCGATCCGAAAAACGGAATGACTAAAAATGAAATAAATCTTCTGGATGATTTTTCAAATATAGTTCCGACTCTTGTTTTGGAAGAAGGGAAAAAAATCTTGATTGGATTTAGTAACGGTTATATATGTGAATTAAATGAAAAGAAAATTATTGAGTCAATACTTTTTACAGGATTTTCACCTGTCAAGTCTTTAATCAAACAAAATAATAGTTCATACATTTCTGTAAACCGAAGCGGGAAATTAATCGAGTTCAACATTAATTAATTAATTCACGCTATACTGTATATAATAATGTAGTAATTCCGGCTTGTCTGGAATCCACCCCAGGTGATTCCGGACTCATTTCATTCGCCGGAATGACAATTAGCAAAAGATAAATTTAATTTTCTATTACTTAATAAGGGAATAAATGTTCAAGGGAATAATTTTCGATATAGATGGAACACTGACATCAACTAATCAACTTATTTTTGATTCGTTCAATCACATAGCAAAAAAATATTTACATAAGACTTTCTCAGATCAGGAAATCATCGCTTTATTCGGTCCGCCTGAAGAAGTAATATTAAGACAATGGTGCGGCGATAATTATGACGAGGCAAGCAAAGATTACTTTGATTATTATCGATCACATCACGAAATAGCTAAACTTTATCCTGGTATAAATGAATTGCTTGAGATACTTAAAGACAGAGATGTTCACTTATCAGTTTTTACCGGAAAAGGAAGAATGTCTTCAATTATTACATTGGAAGAACTGGGTGTTATAGATTATTTCGATATGATCGTTACAGGCGATGAGGTTGCTAATCACAAGCCAGCACCGGACGGAATAATTTCAATTATAGAAAAATATAATTTTAAGAAAGATGAAGTATTAATGATCGGCGATTCCGTCGGAGATTTTAAAGCTTCAAGAGATGCCGGGGTAAAAATCGCATCGGCTTTGTGGGATAGTTATGCTGCAGATAAAGTAAAACAACTTGGAAGTGATTACTACTTCAATACGGTCGATGAACTAAAAGAATTTTTGATCCAAAATATTTGATTCTCTGTGCTCTCTGTTTCTACTCCGTTAACTCTGTGGATTAAATTCTTTACCACAGAGGAAACAGAGGATACACAGAGGAAACTGAGTGGTAATTATTCGTGAATTAGTGTCTGAAAAAACAATTTAGAATAGTTTTTAACGATCAAACCAAAAATATTTCTTTAAGATTTTCCCCGGTTTCTAATTCCTGTGGTGTTCCTTTAAAAACAATTTTACCAAGTTTGAGAGCATATACTTTATCTGCTATTTTCAGAACGT
>Ga0210133_1000221_pt1 | contig 22484 bp, 16 predicted proteins | sample Joice_ThreeSqC_D_2_FD_184874 | JGI IMG/M metagenome (GOLD analysis project Ga0210133, IMG submission 184874) | Wetland microbial communities from San Francisco Bay, California, USA, that impact long-term carbon sequestration - Joice_ThreeSqC_D1... | ecosystem: Environmental > Aquatic > Marine >...
CTCTCTTGAATCCATAATATGATGAAGAATCCAACCGCTATCATTTCCACCCGCATGTTGAACAGAATCAACCACTGTTTTTACCGAATCCATTGGTATAGTTAAAGGCATTAAAACTGCGATTTTTTGCTGAAATACAAGTAAATTACTTCGATTATAACGTAAAAAAAGTAAAAAAATAAGAGAGAAAATATAAAGCTTATCTCCTTTATATCCAAGAATTTAAGGCTTATTAAAACCAGAGCAAGCATAATTGTGAGTCGTAATAATAGTCCGCCAAATAATGAAATCAGGAAAATTTTGTTTGATTTATTAATTCCATAAAGGATGCACAACAATCCTAATATAAAATTCAGAAAAGCAATTGCATCACCGAAAAAAATGGATTTATTAATTAAATTATTTACAGAAGTGACGGTAAGAACAAGCAGGACTACCAGACTTACTTTGCCAGTAATAATACCTGTTAATAAAATTTTTTTAGGAATAGTCATTTCCCGGATTTTAAAACGCTTTTAATAAAATTATACATTCCGGCAAATACCCCAAGGAAAGAGAAAACAACAGTTAAGACAGGCTTCAGATCGAATTCATTATCCAACCAGATTCCAATAAAAACCATTAATGTAACCGTTACGGCAAGCTGCATCCCAAGCCCAATGTAGGGACCAATCTCGCGATACATTTTGCCGATGTTCTTGAGATCTTCGGGATCTTTTTTCATTTCAGTTACGTGGTTGTGGATACAGGTTTTGGCGGAGTAAACGCTTCTTTTGTATCACCCATACTGCTTTTACCATCGAATTTAGCACCAGCCTCTACAACGAGAATCTTTGCAATAATATCACCCTTCAATGAAGCTTTTGCTTCAAGTATAAGTTTCTCTTTTGCATTCACGGTACCCACTACCTTACCACCGATAGTTATTGCATTTGCTGTTATCTGCCCGTTAATGTCTCCTTGTTCACCAATAGTAACATTACCCTGCGCATTGAGATCACCCTGGATTTTGCCATCAACACGAATGCTTCCGGAACTACTGACTTTTCCTTCTATTTTAACCCCGTTGCTGATAATTGTAATGTCTTCTGTGTTTCCATTCATAGGCTTTGTCTTCAAACTAAGACCTCCGTTTGTTAATAATTAAGGATTAATTTTTCGGGATCAACCGGTTTACCGTTATCCCAGATTTCAAAATGAAGATGCGGACCGGTAGTTTCCCTGCCGGAATTTCCGCTCATCGCTATTAATTCTCCCTGTTCAACCTTCTCTCTTTGCTTTTTAATTAATGAAGAACAATGTTTATATATGCTTATGTATTCATCGCTATGATCTATTATTATCGTATAACCGTCCTCAACAGTGTAGCCTGAAAAAACAACAAAACCACCGGCAGTTGCATAAACTGGTGTTCCTTCCTTCACAACGTAGTCAAGTCCCATATGTCCTTTCTCAGGATTAAATCTTTTACTTATAAATCCGGTAACCGGTTTTATAAATTGTATTGAATTTGTTTGTTCGGACCGATCGAAAAATAATTTTTCAATTATCATTAAAAGATTTCCACCGAGAGGCAATGGTTCATCTATTTTAACCGAGTCCTGGACCTGTTTTATCGAATCGAACAAGGTTGTATCGCCCAATTCAAGTGCATATTGTAAACGACTATTTGTAGCTTTCAGTTTTTCTAATTCCTTTATCAGGAAAACAAGTTTCGAATTAAGTTCCTCTATTTTTTGTTTATCGGCTTCTTTTAATCCGGTTCTATCCGGAAGCAGAAAATTATTTAACCCGGTAAGTGAAAGAATATAAAATCCGGCAAAGCCGGATAGCAGACTATAAAATAAAATTATTAAAAAAAGATTTTTAACCGATAATCTTCTCGATCTCGCCCGGTGAGATGTATCTTCGGGAATAAAAATAACCGAGAAGTTTTTTATTCTTTTTATTTTCTCCGGTATTAACATTGCTAAAATATAATCAATATATAAGTTAATTGTAAGTTTATAGTAACTTCTTAAATAAATCTACAATTTTAGTGCTACCCTGCCGAAGCAAAACCGGTTTCTTGCCGGTTAAGTCGATAAGTGTGGAAGGTTCATTTTTTTCTTCATTATTAGTAAAAAAAATAGCGTCTACCTCACCGGCAAAGTTATCTATAATAATCCGGGTATCGTTAATCGATGGTTCATTCTTCCTGTTTACACTGGTTGAAACCAACGGTAATTTTATTTCTTCAAGAAGTCTGCGACAAAATTTGTGATCGGGTATTCTAAATGCCGCCGTTTCTGAACCGAGTAATTTCCTTTTATCTTCATTCAATTTGAAAATAATGGAAATTGGAATAGACCAGATTTTACTTAACAATTCTTCTTTATACTTTTCCGATATAATTGTGTAATCAGAAAGTGTGCTTATTGAATCGACCAGTAAAATAAATTGCTTTGGTTGCTCTCTCTGCTTAATGGTATTAATTTTTTTAATAGCTTTTTCATTGAAAGGATCACAGCCAAAACCATAAACGGTATCAGTGGGATAAATAAAAACTTCTCCGGCGTTAAAGCATTTTACAGCTTCACCAACCGCTTTGTTGAACTCAGCATCTATGTTTACCAATCTTGCTTTTTTATTCATATCAATTCAGCATTATTTCTGTTTCTGCAAAGACGGCTTGTACTGATAATTTACCGGCACAGACAAATGTTTTAATCGGACATTTGTTATATCCATGTATTCCACAAGGCTTACAGTCGAGATCGTCATAGCTAATATACCTGCTGTTATTATTGTATGGATAAAATCCGAATGCAGGAACGGTGGAGCAATAGATTGTTAAAACAGGGATATTTGCACACATACCAAAGTGAGTAGGTGCACTGTCATTCGTAATTAATAATTTTGCATTCTTTAAAAGATAAATTGATTCTACTACTCCAAACTCACCTGCAAAATTTTTCACATTATCATCAAAACCTGAAGCAATACCATCGCACAATTTTTTATCGGCTTTACTTCCAATTAATAACACCGTTTCATTTTTATCGGTTAATAATTTTATTAATCCTCTAAAGTTCTCTTCCGGGTAACATTTTGTTTGCCATACGCTACCCGGTGCAATAGCAATAAATTTGCCGATGATCTTTTGAGACGACAATTTTTGATTAACCGTATTTCTTACATTTTCACTAAAAGTAATTTTTGGTTCGATTTTCCAATTATCCCCCCGGATGTTTTCTCCAATCAATTCCAGATTTCTCTGTACTTCGTGATGATGTTGATTATAATGGATTAAATTTCTGAACGCATATTTTAAACTGCTGCTATCAAATCCATACGTTTCATTTACTCCAAGTTTCAATGTTATATATGCACTTCTGAAAGAACGATGCGGCGAATAAATTTTTGTATAATTATATTTTTTTAAATCTTTGATAAATTTCCCAAGAGCACGAATTCCTTTGTGTTTTCCTTTCTTATCCATAACAATTACATTATTCACATATTCTGCTGCAGAAAATATTTCTTCAGTTGGGGGGATTGTCAGCACATCAACTTCAGATTGTGGAAATCGCTGTTTCAATTTTTCAAGCATCGGCAGTGTAAGAATTGCATCTCCAATAAAAGCAGTCTGTATCACTAAAATTCTATCGTTCAATGTTTCCACCTTTTATGCATCCAGAGCCACTGTTCCGGATATTTTCGTATGTATGATTCTAAGTAAGCCATATGTCTCTGACTAATCTCTTTTATTTTTCCTTCCTGTGAGTCAGGTAAATTATCTTTTGAAATTTCTGTCATAATTGTTTCGTATTTAAAATTATTTTGCCTAACGGGAATGCCGTAAAGAATCGGAGCCCCAGTCTTCAATGCAAGTACCGCGGGACCGGTATGTACCGAAACTTCTTTACCAAAAAACATAACTTTTATTGCTTCCTGCGGTCCTCTTTGGTCGGCAACCATAGCAACAATATTCTTATTCTTCAAAGTTTGGTAAGTCTGTCTTATCGAAATACCCAGCGGAACTATTTCATTATTCCATTTTGTTCGTGCTCTGTTTAGCCATTCTGTTACGTATGGATTCCTTTGTACTTTAATAACTACTGAAAACGGTATTCTTAACTGTGCCGCTACCGATGTTGCCACATATTCCCAGTTGCCAAAATGGGCGGACAAAAGGATTACACCTTTTTGTTCATCATATCTTTTTTTTATTATCTCAGAGTTTATGCAGTTAACCTGTTTTTTAATTTCATCTTCGTTCATCCCGGGTATGTACAATATTTCAATCAAGGTTATACAAAAACTATTAAAGCATCTGAAAGCGATCTTCTTAATCTTATTATTACTAAAATCAGGAAATGCGTTTTTCAAATTTTCAATGGTTGTAGATCTACGAATAGGAATGATATAAAAAAATAAACTTGCTAAAACCGGGGAAAGTCCCCTTGAAATATTAATTCCAAGTAACCGGATTAACTTACTTAATGACAAAAAGCAAATATATTCAAGGATGTTCTTCATTAATTCAGAAAAGAAAGATGATTCGAAAAAAAATAAAATCCTTCAGTTAATATAAATTAGCCTATAGTTGATTTAAAATAAAAAAGCCCTGCAAATAGGGCTTTTCAATAAAATTTGTCCTGTAAAAAATTATTGCACGGTTATTCTACTCTGCCAATTATCATCTCTTAATTCACCTCTTTTTGTTGAATGTAATAACAGGTAATCGGAAAACCCTGTTACATCACCGAAAACGAATTCAACACCACCTTCGATATTATCATACCGCCAAATTTCATATGGTTTTGTCTCTATCTGATTAGGATACCTGTTTATCTCCGATGGTTCACCATAGACAATATACACTCTACCACGATCAGTTTTCCACCCTTTTTTTGAAAGAGCTCCAAACTTTGCATTACTTTCTTCAATTCTTTTCATGTATAAAATTAAAGACTGATTCTTCCCATCGTACGTATTATCATCCCTTGCATTCCAGAACTGAGTCAAAAATTCTCTTTTGGCACCTATTTCTGTTAAAGATTCATACTTATCTTTCTCCTGACTGGAAGCAACATATTTAGATTTATTAAAGAAGTCATCCAGTTCTTCATCAGACATAGCACCAAACATGCCGGAAACCACATTCGTATTACTTGTATTAAATGTATCTGCATATTCAACAGACGGATTATATACAAAAAATTTCTTAGAGGATGACACACCAAAATTATTAGTGCTGTCTACTAATGTTAAAATGAGGGAATAAGAATCTGTAGGTAATTTATATGCCATAACACTGCCGGCTTCAACTCTTGAATTTACCGAACCAACTATCGATTTTGATTTTTGATTAACTACCTGACCACGGCTGTTAACTACATTTTGAAACAGGAAGAAATTAGTGTTGTCCTTTTTAATATTATATAATTCGATATAATAGAAAAGCACCGGTTGTAATATTCCAAAAGTAGCTGTCGGTATAGGTACAACCTCATAGGTATTTTTATAAAAAATCGATTCTGTTTTTTCGCTGCCCTGAACCATACTTGAAGCTAACTGTATATCACTCATTGATAATGGGATGGAAATAAATGGATTTATATTAATATACTCTGTTATTGTCCGATTATTTTCAGGTAACAATGCATCGGTACCTGTAAAGGTACACTTATAAGATCCGGAATTGAGAATAAAACCCAAGACGCCTATTAAACTTTGATTGCTCTGAACTGTATCGCTTTGCGCAGAATGAGTTATCATCCAATCTTTATCAACAGCCGTTTTACCTGTCAAAGTATCCTGAATTGTTATATGAAGTTTCCCTTCAACATAGTTCGAACTATCTGTTTGCTTCACACTCAAAGTGTTTAAAGCAAAGGAATAGTAGCATTCCAGATAGTTAGATGATGAATCGTAACCGAACTGCGCATAATCGAATTCAAAACCGAGGTTGGATTGAGAAAAAGATGTGTTAACCACAAACAGAAATAGCAAAGTAAATATTTTTTTCATGTGCATTATACAGGATTTGTTATAACAAAAATAAAAAAGCGTCTATTGAAAAATCAGCAGACGCTTTTTTATCGAAAATTATTTTTTAATCGATACCGAGTTTTACGGTAAAGACATGATTAGCTGTTGGGAAATCTTTAACATCTCTGAAAGCATAATCAAACGTAACACTAACACCACCTGAAGTTTTATACTCTAAACCAGCACCTGCAGTAAAACCGTAGATCGATTCATTAGTATTCTGCATAGTAAGATTATAACCGCCTCTTACAAAGAAATAATTCATGAAATCGTATTCCAAACCAAAGTGGGCAACATCTTCATATGAGTTATTTGCCGTGTAGGTGGAAGCAAGAATCACGCTGTTCTGCTCGTTGAACTGATGGTTATACGAGAGACTCATTTCAAAATAACTTGGTATCTGGAAGGGTTCAGTAACAACTTCATAACTTCCGGAGCTGCTTCCAAGGTTTGACCCGGGTACAGTGGTCGAGGTCTGTAAATCCTGACCCGTAAACTGCATATTTGTACCAATGTTTTTTAATGTAGCTCCCATTGCAAGGAAATCATTAAATCTATACTGAACGCCAACATCAAGTGCAAAACCAACCGCACTTGCGTTTTGAATAGTTTCACTTATCAATTTAAGGTTTGTACCAACAGAAATCCTATCGGTCAATACCTTTGAATAGGTTAATGATGATGTAAGAAAACCCGGAGAATATGTTTGTCCTGTTCCGTCTGGAAAGTTAGTTGTAGTAACAGGTATCTGACCGAAGTCAAAAGTTTTAAAACTTAGAGCAATTGATCCCAGGTCACCAAGACTTGTAGAAATAGCAAAATAAGATATATTGATATCAGCAACATAACTCATAATGCTAAACATAGCTTCGGTTCTTGGGGTCATATCCAATCCGGCAGGATTATAGTAAATTGATTCAAGACCTGTAAGAGAAGCCAGGAAAGATCCTCCTGTTGCAATACCTCTGGCACCAACCGGAATTAATAATTCTTCAGCACCGGTAGTACCTTTTCTTCCAACATCACCAGCATAAATAGAATTACTAATAAGTACTATTATTATTAAAGTAAAAAAATTTTTCATTTGTCTGTACTCCAAAATTTTAAGAATATTAGCCGGGGGACAATCAATTTAATTGTCCCTCTGAATTTTTAATATTTCTGCAATTGTTTTTGAGGCATAATTATAGAGAACTTTAAAATTTTCTGACCATATTTTGGAGAATTAACAATCGCAATATAGAGTCCTGATGCAACTCTTACGCTAGATTCATTCTTCAAATCCCACTGAAGGAATGGGGATGTTGGAGAAGACTTATCGCTTGTTGTTAACGTCTTCAACTTATTACCGGATAAACTATAAATTGTTATAGTAACATCCGTTGGTAAATTGGAGAATGTAACAAATGGATCATCGGAAGCTGAGTTTGTATAACTTGTTGCCGGATTAAATCCATACAAAGGATTTGGAAATACATTAACTTTATCGAATAATACCTTTTCCTCATCAATTGTCAATTCTCCATCTTTGCGTGTCTGGAATTCAAACACATCATTCTGTGTGTATGGATAATTGTTGAGTGAAATCTCAAATTTATCTCCAGTTGAGTAAAACATGGTTGAGTCCAAACGACTTAAAGCCACGGCATAGAGAGTATTGAAAAATGGGGAATTAGCCAGCTTTCTCCGGTCCTGAGTGGCGGAAGCATCATCAGGAATTACATAACCTGCAAGATCAGCCCATACAGTTGTGTTTGCAGGGAAATTACCCTGATACTCAATCTGCCCACCATTAGGATCATATGCCGCATCGAAAATAAAAATATACTCTCCGGATATGTCAACATTTGTTCCCGGATCCCATACACCGTCAGGATTACCACCTTCAGACGTTTTTCTTTCCAGAAATCCTACTGCCAATTGTCTTGTTTCTCCGAAGTTCGGATCTTCAACCCAGGCAGTAAAAGGAACATCAACATAACCTTCACCTAATTTACCAATATCACTTAAAATAGATGGATCAGTTATGTTTGGATTGGAAGCAGTTACACCGCCAGCATAGGTATATGATCTTCTTCTGATTGGAATAGCAGATCCAACATAACCATTCAAATATCTATAAGCTTTACCGGGAGTATCAAATCTAAGCTCTATTCTTCTTAACTTATCTGCCTTAAGGTAATTACCAGTCAAAGTTGTCAGAAGATTACCGCCACCGGGTAAAGTTCTGCTTTGATCTCCCATATCCTGGGAGAGGTAATAATACTTGGCATCGTACCAGTTTTCTGAGGTTATACCTTTGATAGTATCAATCTCAGGAACTTCGTCTGATAACTTTGTAATAAATCCCTCAGTTACATTTCCACTAACATCTTGTGTCCCATAAAGGTACGATTTAGATGAATCCACCAATGTAATACCAGTGTTTTCATTCTCAAGATTCCAGAAAATTGAATACATCGAAGTGGAACTATCTAATGTGAAAGTAATTTTATATTTATCACCGGTTAAGGCTTGTTTATCAACAATATCATATTGCAGTAAACCTTTGCTGCCACCACTTATTTGGGTTCCATCCTGTGCTACAAATGGTGGGTCATAAAGGTTTTCACCCATGGTTACCTGAGTGATTTTAGAAATATTCTCTACCAAACCGACGAATGACTGAGAACTAATATAATAATCACCGGGTGTGCCTAAAGGCTTAGTCGGATCTGCTTTGTAAACCAAAGCATAATAATTAAGAGAATAAGAGGTAATTGAGAAGTAATATGGTTTATCTTTTATTAACGGTCCACCGGTAAAGGGATCCTCAGTAAGTCTTAATCTTATTCTACCTGTTTGCGGATCGCCATAGATTGCTTTGTTAAGCTGATGATCTGAATCAGGAGCAGAATATAATAATTCTATACCACCGGTATTAGCATTCTGATTGTAAACATCTTGAATGAAATCATTAAGGGTATATCTTGCTACCAACACTCTATTATTTTCATTATTTACTGTTGGAGCCGTTGTATTTGAGGCATAAGCGTAAATATTATAACCTTCAAAATGATTATTGTATGCTTCAGTTGAATCTAAAAAAGATACCTGCGAAGATGTATTCCAGGAAAGATCTATAAAGTCTTCACCTGTACTGACTTCCGGGTTAACAGCAGGTGCCGGAGAGGGAGCAACAAAGTTATGGTCAAAAATAAACTGTGCACCATCATCAATACTTTTTGCTACCGTTACTGAATTTAATGGGCTACTACCCTGTCCGACAACATAAGCAACAACTATTTCTTTTTCCTCGTCTTTTTTAAGTTCAAAAGGTCCTGTGTTAGACATTTGTCTTATATCCGCAGGCAGATTATTTATCCACCCAATATTTGAAACAGGATCACCGGAATACCAGAAACGTGGATCGACCAGAGAACAATTAACACCTCCATTAACGTTTCCATATGCCCAGGCACAAGGATCAACAACTTCACCGGTTCTTGATAAACCAAGGATTAAATTTCTTGCCTGAATAGCGTCATCAGGATCATTTAGTACAGCATCACCGTTTATATATTCAACGAAAGAGGATAACGGTTGATTTCTGGCACCAGGAATACTTTGAATACCAAACAATTCTCCTCTAACACTAAAAGCACTGTCCAGAGGCGTATCACCTAAATCATAGATACCATTTGCATTATTATCATCGTATGTAACTCCAGGAATATAAGCAGCGGGTCCTGAAAAGAAGTCTATCATAAAACACGGAGGTTGATTTCCCCAATCCTGGGGGCTTGGAGCGTTAAGATAAGTATACCCGGCATTCCTTAAAGTATCGCTTCCAACAAGGTTATGATTAAATCCATCGACTTCACCAACATCAGGATCAGCCCATACACCAAAATAAACATCGTTCAATGTTTCCGGATCATCGGGAAGATTTAAACCAACATATTTTATTCTGTAACGTATGAAAAGTAAATTACCAATAGCACCTGCAGAGGCAAAACCAAATACGGTTTGTCTTATTTCGATTCCTATCGGACTAATTGTACTCCATCTTCTCTGTCCGGCTTCCAAACCATCATTATAAACACACCAGACACTTTCATCACCTAATAAATCCGGCGCATCTTCACCATCGGCGGCTCCCGGTGAGGATTCCTTATCCCAAGCACCATTCCCATTTTTATCTTCAGGGTCATATTCTCCATCTCCATCTCCATCGTAAAAATCAGCGCCAAGAGCAACTGCATCCTTCCAATCCTGCCAGGATTGTCCGAATGGCTCATCAGTTGCACTTAATACATATAACTGAGCTCGAGGATCAGATTCTCCACCCTCAATTGTACCTGGAACATAATCTTCAACCAATGTTGCAGAGGCAACAGCATTTGCCCAGGCATTTCCATTCCTTTTACCGCTAAGGAAAAATCCTCCGGCAAATAAGAATTCATGATTTCCATAGTAACCATTAGACTTTCCGCCATCGGGCAGGGTAACTTCGGCTATAACTCCCTTATTATTCAGAGGAACATTAAGATTGTTGATGTCCATTCTATAGCCATCACCAACTTTGCCGGATGTTACATTATTCATTTGAACGGTTTTCTTATTTAATTGCCTACCACCGTTTTTATCGTCTCCTTTAAACCCGTAAGAAAACGCGATAAGAAGAACAATAAAAGGAGCAAACTTAGAGTAGTATAAAAACTTTTTAATTCTCATTTCAATTTCCTATTACTTATAAAAATTTACATTTCAGTTATTGAAATTATAAATGTGATATATCAATCCTTAATCCCAATCTGATTAATCTGGGTATTCCATAATTATTCGGGTTCTGCTCTAAAGATTCATAATCCTGAACATAACCTTCGCCCAATGTCTGCGCAGTAGCCTGTGCTTCACTCGTATTCAACCAGCCTGATGTTGAAGCACTACCTGTTGAACGATATACACTTACAACATTATCTGCATCCAATACATTCTGGATCCAGAGATATGGGGATAACTTTATCCCCCCCAGATAAAATGATTTTTCAACTCTTAAATCAAGCCTGAAAGAAGATGGACCAAATGCAGAATTTATGTAACCTAAGGTATTGGATATATTCGTATTGTCACCTACCAGATTTAATCTATCAACAGGTGTGTAAGGAGTACCTGAATTAAATGATGCAAGAATATTTGCATCAAACATTTCAAATACACCTGCTTCTCCTTCAGGAATAAAGAAATCAACATTAACGGTAGCAGTATGTCTCTGGTCGAAATTGAGAGGAGCAATAACCTTCGGGGCTAAGTGATCATTATTTCTGAATACTGAAGTCTGACTTGAACTGGTTGAAGAACCGGTTCCTTCAGCAATTGCAAATGTATAATTAAGCGAAAGCGAGAAATAATTTATTCTGCTAACATCAAGTGAAAACGCAAAACCTTTTGTGGTACCGAAATCGGCATTTTCGGGATAAATAGCTGTGTGAATTTCTCCACCTGGAATTTTCTGCCATAAGTGGTTCTGTACATTCACCAATCCCTTAATATTCTTATAAAATGCAGTTAAGTTGATTGCAGCATTACTTCCAAGCATTTGTCTGAAACCAATTTCATACTGTAAAGTTTCTTCTGGTTCTAATGCACCATTCTGTCCGAATTGAGGATCAAAACTTCCTTGAAACATTTGGGTATATGTATAAGGACCAGCGTATACATCGTTTAATTCGGGTAACTGAATAAAACGACCAAATTGTGCATGGAAAACGGTTGATTCGGTGACAGGGAAACCTAATCCGATTCTGGGTGATAATTGTACCTCAGGATCTCTTAATTTAAAATCACCGGGATCGATATTAGCCGGATCGCTACCACCATATAATGGCAGAGCCGGGTTCTTAAGTACATAAGATTTAATATCAAAATAGTCCATTCTTAGACCCAAATTCAAAACCAGGTCCTCAAGTTCAAATCTGTCTTGTATATAAGCATATGCCATAAGTGGCTGTCTGGGTCTGATAAATTGATCTTCATTACTGCTATTGGTTTCACTTTGACCTGTTACATCAAATCCGTAAACAGTCGGCTGTAATCTTTCAAATTTTTGAGCGAGGGTTAAACCATCCAATTCAGGCGAAGCCAAGCCTGAAGGATAGATGAAGAAACCTCTATAAGTATGATATTCAACACCACCCCCAATTTCAAACAAGTGTTTGTCAATTTGAGATGTTAAATCGAAATCTCCTGTTATAGCATCATCAACCCGATGCTGATATAACCCTGTAGTGTATCCATATGGTCTGAATATTCCATATTCATCAGTAACTGCAGATACAGCTTGTCCTCCATTAAACAAAGGGTTTCCATTTTCATCCAAACGCGCAACTGATTGACCATCTCCGGCAAGGATAATGCCTAACTGATTCGCCCAGATAGCACTATCTCCATAAGCAAGTAAATTATCCCCGAAGAAGGGTAAATCTCTTTTAAGATCAAATGATTTATAACCGATTGTTAAATTCCAAAAGGTATTTGCGCTGATTGTTTGAGATATTCTGCCGCTGTATGAAAAATTATGTTCTTTAAATTCATCATTAAATTTTGAATCCTGTTTAGCTTTACGCATATCCCAGGATTTATAATTTCTTAAATTAATGTTTGTGCTCAAATAGACGGAGAAATTACCAAATGAACTCTTCGTTTTACCTGTAAACCTCCAAACATCTGAAGGATTATCCGGTTTGTAATCAAATGATTTATCAATAGAGGGGAAATTCAATCCAATTGCAGATGGATCACCATCTTTATTCCAGCCTCTTTCTACTGATAAAAAGATTGTATGATCTGCCAAACCAGGAAAAACCGGACCGCTTATATTAGCAGAATATAAGTTGTATCCATAATCATCGAGGAAAGTTGATGTAATCACTTCACCAAAAATTTTATAATAAGGATCTCCGGATTTAGTAGTTATACTAATAATACCGGATTGAGCCTGTCCGTATTTAGCTTCATAACCACCAACCTGGAATGATATCTGGTCCACCGCATTATCACTAACCTGAGAGACATTACCTCTGTTATAGAGATTTGTCTGCGGAACACCATCGACAATATAAAGTACTTCAGATCCTCTGCCACCTCTTACATGAAGAGTAGCATTTCCTGAAACACCACCACTGCCCTCTTGAGTTACAACACCGGCTTGTAACGAAGCTATATTTGTAACCCCCCTAACAGGCAGACGTGAAATCTGGTCGGCATCAAAAACCTTTACAGTGTTTGTTGCCTTTTCCTCGAAAAGTTTATTACTTTGTACCACAATTTCCGGTAAAGTAAAATCCGTAGACAACTCAACATTGAGTTCATATGTAACACCTGCAACAACTCTTACATTCTGAATAATTTTTGGTGCATATCCTACATAACTGAATTTTACTTCGTAAGTACCCGGTGTAATATTTAGAATAAAGTAGTTACCGTTAACATCAGTTGCGGCACCTAATTCGGAGTTGAGCAAAACAATGTTGGCACCGATAAGGGCTTCCTTTGTATCGGCATCGATAATCTTACCACTTAATTTTCCTACTCCTGATTGAGCCAGAATAAGAGCAGGAGAAAATAAGAGGAGTATTAGAATGAAAATTTTAGTAATCGAATTATTCATCTTGTCTCCACTAATATTTTTTTGAGATTAGATTATTTTCATCTCATAAATTTATTTCAAAATAAAAAAAAACGGGTGGACTGTAATATTATTACAGGATGCCACCCGCTTTTCAATATTATAGTATCATATTTACTTCAACAAAATCATTTTCTTTGTTGAAGTATAGTTCTTAGTATTCAAAATATAGAAATAAATGCCACTTGCAACTGATGAAGCATCAAATGTTGATTCATAATTACCGGCAGTTACTTCGCCGTTAAATAACGCTGCAACCTCTTGACCCAATGAGTTGAATACCTTCAACGTAACCAAACCAGCTTCAGGAATACTGAATCTAATTTTTGTTGAAGGGTTGAACGGATTAGGATAATTTTGCCCTAAATCATAGACCGTTGGAATATTACTATTTACTAAATCAACGCCTGTTATAACTGAAATATTGGGAACAATTGTCGGCAAATTAACAGTGTTTCCATCTGCCTGGTAAACAACCCATCTATTGTCTCCCACTTCCCATCCATTATTTACAAATCTTCCATCAGGGTAAGCTTTGAATTTAAATTGTGTTGAATCGCCTTCTCCATTAGGGCAAGCAGGACCTGAAGTAACCGTTAATGTAGTTGTATAGATACCTGGCGTACCGGTACTGACCATTTTCCTGCTTCCAACAACATCCTTCCCAAAATCATCCCAGATTAATCCTTCAACTAGTAAAGAATCCTGAGCGGGATCGAAAGCACTACCATCACCTGTTCCAAGAATACCTGAAATATCAGCAGTAAACACTATTGTATTGGTAACTTCACTAGGGACAACTACATCGAGAACCAAATTATCATATTTCCAGGCACCATTTGCATCCCAGGAATTTTGTCCTGCAACCTGACCATTGAATATTGCTGCACCTGGAACAGCATCTTCATAATAAACATAGTGAGCAACATATTTGTGAGATACCGGATCAACTGCTAACTGACGAGAAAAAAATGGATAAGTTTCCATTACATTAGCATCACCTTTTAAAGTTGCAACTGGTGACCAGCTCGCTCCGCCATCCGTTGAATAAGCATAACGTAAATCTGTGTAGTAAACTGCACCGGTTTCAGATCCACCATCACCAGGATAAATATTATATGCACTTGCACCTATTGTGCCTGTATACTCCATACTTTGCCAGGCAGCTACAATTACTTGCCCATCTTCTGACGCCGCTAATGTTCCGTATGCCTGACCAATACCATTACCAGGGTAAATTCTACTCGTTGAAGTAGAAATCGAATTCCCAAAACCATCATCCCAGCCTTCTGTTGAAGGATCTGATATATACATCCATTGCTGATCACGGCTATTCCAATATGACATTCCATTTATATTTGTTGTATCTGTTTGCCCATTAAGAACACCTTCACCGTATCCGTTTATAACAATGTGAGTAACACCGTCATCTGAAACTATTGAATTCATCTGTCCAAAATTGTTAAAATATGGAGCATAGTCTCTATTAACAATTTGCCCGTAAACTGGGTGGGATCCACGACCAACTCCTATTATTTTTCCTGTCCAGGAACCACCACCATCCGTAGAACCGTACCAGTAAACAATAGCGTTTGTGTCAACATCAGCTGCATTATCCCAAGAACCTACAATAGCAATTGTCTGACCATCAGCAGATGAATATATCGGTATTTCTGAAGGCAAATCGGCGGCAGCCAGGGTATTAAAATCGAAAACATTAGGATCACCATCACTAACATACGATACAGAATCAAATGTGGCACCTTGATCTGTAGAAACCCAAATATAACCATCCGTATTTGTTGCTATAATCGTCCCATCAGGCATATAAACAAAACTTGGAAAATTTCCCGGGTAGTAAGTAGTAGGAAATGGCTGAACCGGAGTTAGGTTTACTAAGTCGATTACAGAATTCATTGATTGACTATTTGAGTGTGACATAATTAATGCATTGCCGTCTAATGGACCTCCTGCACAATATTGCATAGTTCCCCAACCGTACGTAGAACTGCCGCTTGTTGTTGCAGTTTCATCGAAAGCACTAAAGGCATCTATAAAACCAAACGCCTTATAACCAAACATAACTTTTCTTTGTCCTGTAGGAGTTTCTCTTTTCATTGCATTAAAGAATGGATCTAAAACTCCATCTCCATCTATATCTGCTAAACCTACCATAATCGGAGTAGTATTATTGCAAGAATAATCATATCCCGTTGTAATAAAAGTTTCTCCGGGTGTATGTGGTGAAAATTTTGGTTTATTGGGCGCATCGGTAACTATTTTATTATTAGCATCAGGAATTATTTTATATTCCTGTTTTACATTTTTCCATTGGCTATAAGATGTACTAATAATAGCCAATGAAAATAATAATACTGTAAGTTTTTTGATCATAATGATCTCCTTCAATTTATGAGAAATGTGATTATATAAAAAATTAATTACTGTATTACACTTAGGTAATGAAATAATTTACCGGACAAAATAATATAACGAGTTTTGGATGTCAAGTTTTAAAAACTTTAATTTTTGGTTCTGTAATACAGTTTTTTAAAATAAATGTCAACAGTTCAAATTTTCCGTTTAAATTGTATAACAACCTTACAATTAAATATCTCACCATTCATCTGCATAATCTACCAATGCACTTAATATTTTTGCAAAGAACCTGTTTTCTTCGGTTTTTTAATTATTTTCCTATTCAGAAAGGTACCCTATCCTTGATAGTTTTCATCCCCTTGACATGCCAAGTATTCAGTTCGGTCGGATTACACTTGATGAGAATGATTAGAAATATTTGTTGAACTTAGATTACCGTATTAAGTTTGTCAACAATATTTTTTTTAGGAACTGCTCCAATAATAGTCTCTTTAAGCTGACCATCCCTGAAGATGAGAATTGTGGGAATGCTTCTTACACCGAATTTAATAGATGTTTGCTGGTTTGAATCGACATCTAATTTCCCAATTTTTACCTTCCCATCGAATTCTGATGCAAGTTCTTCAACTATCGGGGCAATCATTCTGCAGGGACCACACCATACTGCCCAAAAATCTATAAGTACAGGTTTATCGGATTTGATTACTTCTTTTTCAAAATTATCATCAGTTATTGTTACAAGTTCCATTAGTAATTTCCTTAGGTTTTTCTACAAATATATAATTTCTTATTGCCCCACATAGCTCACAATATCTTCACCGCCATCAGCATTTATTATACCACCGCTAATCCATTCTCCTCCATCTTTACACAGCAACGAAATTACATTCGCCACATCTTCAGGGGTTGTAAGCCTGCCTTGTGGATTTTTTTTCACAGCGCTTTCAATCATTCCTTTATTGCCGGGAATTTTTCTTAATGCGGGTGTATCTGTAACTCCAGCCATAATTGCATTCACTCCGGCATTTATTGGTCCAAGTTCAACTGCCAATTGCCGGCAATGAGATTCTAATGCAGCTTTTGCAGCCGATACGGCACCATAGAACGGTATTGAAGTGTGCCCGCCTGAACTTGTCATTGCGAAAATCCGGCATTTTTCTGCCAGTAAATTATTGGAATAAATATCCTGTACCCAGTACACAAGAGAATGCGCCATTACGTCTAATGTCATTTCCATCTGGGCTTTTGTCATTTGCTCTTTGTCTTTTGATATGAATGGTTTGAGAGTTCCAAATGCAAGCGAATGCATAATTACTTTAATGAACGGCTGGTTATTTAACTTCTCTTTTACCTCTTCAACAACTTCACTTCTTTTTACGGCATCTGCTGCATTTATGTTATAAAACAGAGCTTCGGAACCGCTGTCTTTAATATCATCAGTAATTTTTTGAACCAGCGGCATCGTAGCCTGCCGATCCAGATGTACGCCGATAATATTGTAACCATCCCTGGCTAATCGTACAGCCGTGGCACCGCCAAAGCCGGATGATGCGCCAAGAATTATAGCCCAATATTTTTTGTTCTCTCCTGAACTCATCTATATTGTTATTTTCAAATTTATGTTAAATACGGGCTTCAATAATACAAAATAGGCATTACCGAAACAACTATTGCACTTTAAGTAAGGATCAAATTTGATTTCTATTTGCTGTTCAATAAAATGGATTCGTTTCCAAGAAGTGATTTAATTTCATCGATGAATTTTTCAGAGACTGAAATTCTGTAAGCATCGAGCGAATATAATTTTGCCTTAGAACCGTTATCATTCAGATGAATGAACACAGGAATTTTTCCTTCATTCTTTTTTAGTATACTCTTTATTTTAGAAAGTTGTTCGGTATCATTTTTTTCCTTATCTATCTTTATCGTAACACCTTGAATTAAATCTTTTCTCGCTTCCTCAATCGGTAAAACTTTTGATACGTGAAGTTTAACAGCATCGCCGCTGCTCTCTACATTTCCAACTATCAGGACGGGTTCTTCTTCTTTTACATAATTTCCAAAATCTGCAAAAACTTTTGAAAACATAAGACATTCACAGGAACCGGAGAAATCATCTATAGTGAAAAATGACATGGTTTTACCTGCTTTATCAATTTTTGTGCGGAGACTCGTAATTACACCGCAAACTCTAACATTTTGTATATCGCCAAGATTTTCTGTTTCACCAAGATGAAAGCTGGAAAATGAATTATACTCTGTTTCGTATTTTTGTAACGGATGCCCTGTTACGTAAAAACCGATTACTTCCCTTTCTCTTTTTAATTTTTCTTTTTCAGACCAGGGTTCCGAATTGCTCAAACCGGGTTCGGAAAATTGTATCTCTTCGGTTTCACCAAACAAACTATCGCTCGCAACTAATTTTGAGTTTTGTGCTTTATGCCCGAACTCGAGTGCGATTTCAATTGAATCGAAAAGAACCGATCTTCTTGTATCGATTGAATCAAATGCACCGGCAAGCACCAGACCTTCAAGAGCACGCTTGTTCACAACCCTTGTATCGATCTGCATACAAAAATCGAAAATGCTCTGGAAATCTCTCTCGAGTTTTTCTCTGGCTCTGATTATTTCTTCAACAGCATTTTTACCCACATTTTTTATTGCCGACATTCCAAACCTGACTTTTTTATCCTCAACATCAAAATTTACAGACGGATGATTTACGTCTGGAGGTAAAACTTCTATCTTTAGCTTACGGCAATCTTCTAAAAATTTGGTCACTTTATCAGAGTTTCCAAATTCATTCGTAAGGTTGGCAGCTAAAAATTCTGCAGTATAATAATTTTTTAGATATGCGGTTTGATATGCAATGTAACTGTAAGCAACTGCGTGACTTTTATTAAATCCATAGTTTGCGAACTTATCGATTGCATCATAAATTTTTTCAGCAACTTTTTTACTGATTTTATTTTCACCTGCACCTTCAACAAATTTTACTTTCTGCTGCTTCATTGCCTGCAAGTCTTTTTTACCCATAGCTCTTCTAAGAAGATCTGCCTGTGCAAGACTCATCCCGCCGATTTTATTTGCAATCTGTATAACCTGTTCCTGGTAAACAATTATGCCGTAGGTTTCCTTTAAAATTGTCTCAAGCATGGGATGAAGGTATTCAATTTTTTTCCGCCCGAATTTCCTATCGATAAAATCATTAATAAAATCCATTGGACCGGGACGATACAAAGCATTCATTGCAGCAAGATCGTTTAACGAAGACGGATTTAACTTTTTAAGATATTCACGCATCGGTGCAGATTCAAACTGAAACACACCTGTTGTTTGTCCCTTTGCAAATAATTTGTATGTGTTGGCATCATCGAGAGGAATTTTATCAACGTCTATTTCTACTCCATGATTTTTCTTTATCAGCTCTACAGTATCTCTTATAATAGTTAACGTTCTCAGACCAAGAAAATCCATCTTTAAAAGCCCGGCATTTTCGATTTCCTTCATATTGTACTGGGTAACTATATCCTGCTGCGAAACTGCATTTGCAAGCGGAACATAATCACTAACATCTCCAGGAGTGATAACAACCCCGGCTGCATGTTTCGATGCATTTCTGTTCATTCCTTCTAAAACTTTTGCGTACTTTATCAAATCCCGGATATCTTTGTCCCTGGAATCTTTCACCCATTTAAGTTCCTGAACCTCATTTAAAGCCTGCTCAATCGAATAAACTTTCCCGAATACCGATGGTATAAATTTCGTGATTTTATTTACAGTTGGAATTGGAATTTTCAGCACGCGCGCTACATCTCTTATAACAGCTTTTGAAGATAACCTGTTAAATGTTATTATCTGGCTTACACTCTTTTCACCGTACTTATTTCTTACATAGTCGATAACATCCGCTCTCTGGTCATCGGCAAAATCAACGTCGATATCAGGCATCGATCTTCTGGCAGGATTTAGAAACCGTTCGAAGAGTAAATTGTAGGTAAGTGGATTGATATTTGTAATACCCAAAACAAAAGCAACAAGACTGCCTGCCACACTCCCTCTGCCGGGACCAACAGGAATATTACTTTTCTTTGCCGAGTTAATGAAGTCCTGAACAATTAAAAAATACCCGGCAAAACCCATTTCCTTAATAGTGTTCAATTCAAAGTTAAAACGTTCTTCAACTTCGGGTGTGATTTCAATTCCGCAATTATTCAAGCCTTCTTTGGCAAGCAATTCGAAATAATCATCGAGAGAACCTGCATCTGAATCTTCCGGAATTGGAAACCGGGGAAAATGATGTCCTTCAAAATCAAGTTCTAGATCTATTTTAGAATCGATCTCAAGTGTGTTCTCAATAGCGCCCGTATAATTTTTAAAGAGCTTTATCATCTCTTCAGGAGATTTAAAATAAACCTGGTCTGTTCCATATCTTAATTGAGTGTGATCGGCTCCGTTTTTATCGGAAAGAAGTAAAAGAATGTTATGTGGAATAGCGTGATCTTTTTTTAAGTAATGGCAATCGTTTGTTGCAACCAGCTTGATTCCTAATTCCTTCGAAAATTTAGGCATCCATTCCAAAATAGGTTTATCGATATCCGAACCATGATCCTGGATTTCGAGATAAAAATCGTCTTCAAAAATATCTTTATATGTTTTTGCAACTTCCCTTGCTTTATCTATTTCTCCTTTAACAAGATAAGAAGAAACAACCCCGCCTGCACAGGCAGATGTGCATATTAAGCCGTCCCTGTGTTTTCTTAAGAGTTCAAGATCGATTCTGGGTTTGTAATAAAATCCTTCGGTGTGTCCAAGCGTAGAAAGCTTTGAAAGATTCTTATATCCCTCTTTGTTCTTTGCTAATAAAATAAGATGATTGTAATGTTTGCTTTTTTTTCTACCATTCGACTCTTCATTATTTCCGCGTTCAAACCGGCTTCCTTCCTTTACTATATAAGCTTCCATTCCTACAATCGGTTTTATTCCTTTGGCTTTTGCTTTCCTGTAAAACTCGGCTATGCCGTACATAACACCGTGATCTGTTAGAGCAACGGACTGCATATTGAATTCTAATGCTGCATTAATTAATCCATCGATAGTGCATGCACCGTCCTGCAAACTGTAATGCGAATGGTTATGTAAATGGATGAAGTCTGACATGAAGCCAATCAAAAAAAATATTTTTGATGAGAAAGTGAACTAATAGAATTGAAAAATTCTTATATCAAGTTTAAAGAATTACAAGAGGAAATTGCAAGTTCTCAATATTAAATTTAAAGGTGAGTTTAACTTTTTAATTTGATTTTTGATCGTTATTTTTTTCCAGTGTGACCAAAACCACCTTCTCCCCTTTTACTGCCAGACAAATCCGATTCTTCTTTCATTTCCGCTTTATAGACTTTAGATAAAACTAATTGTGCAATCCTTTCGCCCGGTTGAATTACAAAATCTTCTTTTCCAAAATTTATGAGGATGATTTTTATTTCACCACGGTAATCCGAATCGATTGTTCCGGGAGAGTTTAAAATCCCAATTCCATGTTTTGCAGCAAGCCCGCTTCTTGGTCTTACCTGGATTTCGTAACCTTCAGGAATTTCAACGGAAATATTAGTTGGAATCATTTCAACCTGCATCGACTGAATTATAAGATTTTCTTTAATTGCCGCTCTAATGTCCATCCCCGCACTTCCTTCTGTTGCATAAGAAGGTTTATCGATATGATTAAACTCATTACTTATTCTTTTAAACTTTACTACGACCCTGTTTATCATCATTAATTACTTCTTTTCTCCTTTAGTTTCGTTCTGATTGCAGCTATTTCCTTCTTATCCACAGCGATAAAATAGAGGTAACCAATAAATGCGATCAATAAAATTATTTTCAATATTAATTCTAAGTGATAAGTTTCGAATGAAAAAGCATAATAGATAAAAGCACTCAGAAATACGCCGATCAGAATTTTCGTTATCTTATCCCATTCATACCTGATAAAATAAACCTTCTGGGTAACCACATAATATCCCAACGATAAAACCATATAAGCTGCAAGTGTTGCTAATGCAGCGCCATAAATATTTAAAACGGGAATCAAAAGAATATTAACAACAACATTTACAATTGCACCTAAACCTGCAATGAAGGGAACATAAAAGCTTTTTTCTTCTATATAAATTCCAGCGGAAAAAATTACATAAGCGCCATTAATTAAATAAGCCAATAATATGATCGGAACGATATCCAGACCGCTCCAGTAAGCGGAACCGATTAAAGAAAATCCCGCAATTGAAATATGTGCAAAATCCGAGATAAAGAGAGAAAGACCTACAACAAGCACGCTTCCGACAAGAGTAAAATAAGTAAAAACTTTTGAGAACATTTCTTTTGCGTTTTTCTCTTTTGC
>Ga0210133_1000224_pt1 | contig 22419 bp, 22 predicted proteins | sample Joice_ThreeSqC_D_2_FD_184874 | JGI IMG/M metagenome (GOLD analysis project Ga0210133, IMG submission 184874) | Wetland microbial communities from San Francisco Bay, California, USA, that impact long-term carbon sequestration - Joice_ThreeSqC_D1... | ecosystem: Environmental > Aquatic > Marine >...
CCCATGTCGTGATCCTTCCCGTGGTGTTGCTGATGTGCACGTGGTGGCGCCCAAGGGCCACGCCGGCCTCGGCCGAAGCCTCGTCTGGCGAGCGCGGCGTGCGGGCGAGCAGGCCACGCGTGCTCCAATCTTTGTGGCGGATGTCCGCCTTCTTCGCGGTCGCCCTGGTGCTCGGCTCGGTCACCGTGTGGTTCCAATACCGTCGCGCCATCGGCGAGTATCAGATCCCCATTGGCGGCGTGGCTTCTCGCGTGGCCAACGCCGGCAAGGCGACCTGGTGGTACCTGGGCAAGGCCATCTCGCCGGTGAACCTCTGGTACGAAATGCCGGATCGGCCCGTCGAAAGCGAGCCAGAGGCAGATGCGGTTCTCGCCGGAACGCGGGCGGCGAACCCGGCGCCGTCGTGGCCGGTGGGCAGGCTGACGACGTGGCCGCTCATCACCATCTATCCGCGATGGCGGGTGACGTCTCCCGTCTGGTACGACTTCCTGCCGGGGCTGGCCATGGCCGCGCTCTTCGCCGTGAGCACGCTCCATCGACGGGGGCGGGGTAGGGGGATCTTCTTCGCGTTCTGCAATTTCCTCGTCGCGCTCTCGCCCGTGCTGGGGCTGCTCAAGATGTCGTATATGCGGGCCGCGTGGGTCGCGGATCACTTCCAGTACTTGGCGGACATCGGAGTCATCGCCTTGGCATGCGCCGGCGGCACGCTGCTGTGGCGGCGCTTGTCCCCGCAGCACCGAGGTGCGGTCACCGGGGTCGGGGCCTTCGTGATTGCCGTGCTGGCCACGTGCACCGTCGTGCGGGCGGCCGACTACCGGGACGAGTACACGCTGTGGACGGACACCGTGGCCAAGAACCCGAACGCGTGGCAAGCGCAGAATCGACTGGGGGCGGCTCTCCTGGCTCGGAACGAAGTCAAGGCGGCGGCGGACCACTTCGCCCAATCCGTCCGCCTGAAACCGGACGACCCGGACAGCCGCAACAACCTGGGCATCGCCCTGGTAGCCGTGGGGCAGGCCGCGGAAGGCATCGAGCAATACCGCGCCTCGCTTCTCCTCAACCCAAGGCAGTTCATGGGGCACGCGAATCTGGCCGACGCGTTGGCGAGTCAGAAGCAATACGATGAAGCCGTTGCCGAGTACCGAGCCGCAATCCGTTTCAATCCCACGCTGGCTTCTCTGCATTTCCGCCTGGCGCAGGCGCTCCTCGATATTGGCAAGACCGACGAGGCCATCGCCAGCCTGGAAAGGGCGAACACCCTTGCCCCCAACCTGCCCGAGATCATGGCCGCTCTGGCACAAGCCCGTAGCCGGCGTAATTCGGCCCCGTAGGGGCGAAGAGAAGATCTGGCTGCTTGCTCGTCTTGCATCAGCTTCCTGGTGTGTCACCTGCATGTTGCCGCTGGACAGCTTGAATGCGGGGGAAGCGGAAGCTACCCTTGGTGGACGTGTGGCTTCGCGTGGAGGGTGATCATGGCCAGCTTTCGCGTTCCAGAACCGTTTCGACCCATCTTCGAGAAGGCGGAAACCTACGTCCAGAAGTTGTTCAGCGACGTTACCCGCAAGCCCGAAGCCGGCACCATCCATATTGGCGGCGATCGCTACGTGTGGATTCGCTGCGAGAGCCTGTACCTCAGTTGGTTCGAGCGCATGGCCACCGCGTTCGGCGACGAAGCCGCGCGGGAGTTCATCTACAACACCGCGCGTGAGATTGGATACTCCGACTCCGAAGCCTTCGCCGAACGTATGCACATACAAAAGGGCGTGGAGAGGCTGGCGGCGGGACCCATTCATTTCGCGCATGCCGGTTGGGCCTTCGTCGACATCCTTCCGGACAGCGCGCCGGCCACCGACGATTCCTACTTCTTGCATTACATCCATCCCAACACCTTCGAATCCGAGGTGTCCAAGAAGCGCGGTAACAAGACCGCGAGCTGCGCCTGTCATTTCAGCGCCGGATATTCCTCCGGCTGGTGCTCGGCGGCCTTCGAGGTGGATGTCCACGGTCGGGAGATCCGCTGCACTGCGCGCGGCGACAAAGCCTGCGAGTTCATCATGGCGCCGGCGGACAAGCTCGACGGACACCAGGCAAGACTGCTCGGGTAAACCGTGAGAACGCGGAGAGATTCTTGGCCCTGACCCGATTGACCGGCAACGCACCGGCCGGGCTGTCGCCCTTCTCTCGGGAGGTCTTCGACGTGGTCGCCAAGTACACCATGTTTCCCTGGCCCATCATGACGGCGCAGTGCAAGCGCGGGAACGCGGATCCGATGCAGCTCGATCGAGCAAGCCTGACCAAGGTCCTGCCGTTCATCGTCGAGGGCGTCGGTTCTTTCACCTCGCCGGCGAAGGCGCAGCAGGTCCAAGCGGACCTGACTCGACTCGCCCATTCGCGCTGAGTCTTCCGGGAATCAGAACGCCGAAACGATCATGGCGTTGAACGTGTGGAAGTCCTGTCGGGAGGCGAGATGTTGTGGGTCATTCTCCCTGAAGAACATGGGGTGGGTCCAGTTGGTCTTGAGGATGACGTTGGCACGCAGGTACACGTTCAGACCCACGCCCGGCGCGACGAGCTCATCCCCGGTCCAGACCAGCACGGCACGTTCCAGAACGACGCTGCCCCACGTGACGGTGGCCGCGGGGTTGGGACTGGAAATATTGCCAACCGCCGTCGAGGGGCGCCGGCTAGATCTTCACCTTCCTGAAGGCGCGCCACACCAGCAGGTCGTACGCGGTCTTGATGCCGCCGGCGAGGAAGAAGGGAACGCTGGCCAGTGCCGCCGACGCGTATAGCGGCCCCGCGAAGATCGGCGCGATGGATGCGCCCACGGTGCGCGCAATTCCGGTCACGCCCGCCGCCGCCGAGCGTTCGTCTTCGGCGACCAGGGCCATGGTGTAGGCCTGCCGCGTCGGCACGTCCATCTGGGAAATGCTGAAGCGGAGGAGCAAGACCGTGATGGCCAGCGGCAGGTTGGGCATGAGCGGCACCAGAAAGAGAAGAAGGTTGGATGGGATGTGCGTCGCGACCATGGTCGTGAGCAATCCGATGCGCTTGGCCAACCAAGAGGCACTCAATGAGGACAGGCCGGCCAGAATGTTGGCGCCGAAGAAGATGCTCCCGAGCAAGCTGGGTGAGACGGAGAATCGTTGCTGGAACCAGTACGCGACGAATGCCTGGACTACGAAACCGCCGGCGAAGGCGTCCATGGAGAAGAGGCTGGCCAACTTGAAGACCTGGTGGCGAGATCTGCCGAGACCGAGATGAAACACGGGGATCGGCGGAGGCGTCTCGCCCGAGATGGCGGCTCGCGCCTCTACCGCGGTCGATAAACGGGAAAACAGAACTGCAAGGCCCACACCGCCCACGGCGTAGAGGCAGGCGAGTGTGCGATAGCTGCCGAGAGCGCTGACACCGTTGCCCTGCATCGCCTCGGCCAAGGCGCCACCCGTGAGGCTGCCGAACGCGGTGGCGAAGGAGGCCGACAAGTTGTACCAGGCAAAGACAGCAGTACGCCGGGCAGCAGGCAGGGTCTGCGTGAGCGCGGCCTGCTCGACCGCGAGGAAGGGCCCGACTTCGTTCCCGCTGGGGCTGATCACGCCCAGGGTGGCGGCCAGAAGGAGAAGCCAGAAGGAGCGCGTGAGCGCGAACAGCGCCCCGGCCAGCACCATCAGGAAGGCGCCGATGCGAAGCATGCGCCGGCGGCCCGCGCGATCTGCCCGGGTCGTGATGAGAAGCGAGATGCCGGTATCTCCGAGGAGAGTCAGGGTGAGGAGAAGTCCGATCTGCCCTTCCGAAAGCCCGGCAGCCGCCAGGTGGAGCACCAGCACCACCGAGATGAGCCCGTAGGCGAACATGCGCAGGATGCGCGTCGCAAACAGCCGCCGCACGTCGCGCGTCAGGCCGAATCGCAGGGCTTCATCTTGTACTTTCATCGATGCTTGCAGCCAAGTCTATCGGGAGGATGAACCCCAAAGTACACGGAGGCTGGAGAAGAAGAGCTTCGGAATACCCACTTGATGCACCCACAAGCGCCGGACGCCGACGCTGGTTTGCCGACGAGGATAGAGGATTCTTGTGCACGGCGCATGTGCTAGATTTTGAAGCTCACTCTGTTGTTCGGAGGATGGCCGTGAAAAAAGCGTTAGACCTGACCGTCTTGATCGCATTCGCTTCGCTTGCCGCTTGTGGTCAGGGGTCAAGCGGGAACACGGCCGGGACCAGTGGCAGCGGCGGTGCTTTGGGTGGGAGTGGAGACGGCGGGCGAGGAACGGGTGGCGCGACCGGCAGTGGTGGCTCCCCCGGCAGCGGTGGCGTGCCCGGCAGCGGTGGCGCGACCGGCAGCGGAGGTGCGAGCGGCAGCGGCGGCGCAACTGGCAGCGGAGGTGCGAGCGGCAGCGGCGGCGCAACTGGCAGCGGAGGTGCGAGCGGCAGCGGTGGCGCGACCGGCGGAACCATCGGCAGCGGTGGAACCGCGGTCAGCGGTAGCTCTGGTGGCAGCGGCGGGACGCCGATGGGTGGCACGACCGGAAGCGTCGGCGGGGCCACTGGTACCGGTGGGGCAGGGGGCAGCGCCACGACAACCGGCGGGTCCACTGGTACCGGCGGGTCCAGCGGAACTGGCGGGTCCAGCGGAGCCTGTTCGACATCGGATGACACCTGTCCCGCGCCCAACGGTGGTGTCACCTGGAACTGCAGGAAACGCTTTGCCTACGGTGTGAACTACGCCTGGTCGTACTTCGCCGGCGACTTCGGCGGAATCGCCGCGTGGAGCCAGCAGGGCGTGGCGGGCTCCAAGACGGCGCGCACCACGGATCTGACCGACATGAAGAACAACGGGGTGGACGTGGTGCGCTGGTGGATGTTCCCGGATCTACGCGGCGACGGCATCAAGCTAGATGGCAACAAGTCTCCGTCCGGCCTGGGCACCACGGTGATCGACGACATCAACGCAGCCCTCGACATCGCCCAAAGCCTCGACATCCACATCAAGCTCACCCTCTTCTCGTTCGACAACTTTTGCGCCGAACGGACTGACAGCGGTCTGACCATCGTCGGGCTGCAACCCATCGTGACCGATGCGAGCAAGCGCGCGGCGCTCATCGACAACATCGTGGTGCCCATCGCCAACGCGGTGGAGGCCAGCCCCAACAAGGACCGCATGGTGATGTGGGACGTCATCAACGAGCCGGAATGGGCGATCTCGGGCTCGGATCCTTACGGCGATCAGGCCTTCGATCCCCAATCCCAGTGCGGCGGCGGCGCTGCCATGCAAACCATGACCTTCGCGCAGGCGGAAACCTTCGTGAAGGACGTGGTCACTGCACTGCACGGCGCCAGCTCGGCACCGGTGACCGTGGGTAGCGCCGCGGTCAAGTGGGCCAAGGCGTGGAGCAACGTGGGCATCGACATCAACGATTTCCACTGGTACGGCTGGGTCGATCAGTACTACCCGCACACCCAAACTCCCACCCAGTTCGGTGTCGCGGACAAGCCGGTGGTGGTGGGCGAGTTTCCACTCAACCCATCCAGCGATACCTCGGGCCAGGCGTTCGGTGGCATCTCCTACGGCAAGCTGGTCGACGATTTCTTTGCCGCCGGCTACGCGGGCGTGCAGGGCTGGTCTTTCTCCGACGACAGCGGGGCTTTCAGCTGGTCCACCGCCAAAGCGAACGTGAAGGCGTGGGCCGACGCGCACACCTGCTACACCCATTACTAGTGGCTCGCAGGTGCTGACCACGCGACGTCATTTTGGGATGCCCCTTCTCGCGCGATGGCTGCTGATCGGCCTGTTGGCGGCCGGCTGCGCGAGCACCGGCAAGCATCCAGCCCAGCCGGCCGGGCAGCCGTCTGTCCTCGATGAATCGGCCTTGATGGCGGGGATGCGAGCCGAGGTCAAGACCGAGCCAGCGTCGGCGCTATCCGTCTCCGAGGAAGCAGAGCGCCGCTTCGGGGATTCGGCGTTTGCCGAGGAGCGCCGAGCGCTTGCCATCCAGGCGCTCATCAACCTCGGCCGCATCGGCTCCGCGCGCTCACGCGCCTACGGCTTTCTCGAGCGCTATCCCGATGGACCTTACTCGGCGAACGTCGCGGCCATGACCGGGGTGCACGTGACGCCCAAGGGACCGTGGCAAGGGAAGTAGGACCCGTGCGTCGCGCGCTCAGCATAGGGTTCTTTGCGTGTCTTCTCGCGGGCGCTCTTCTTCTTGTCGCTCGGCTGGGGGAGAAGAAGCCACAGCCTCGTTCTCCCCTGGAGGTCGCTCCCGCATCGACCAAGCCGCTGGTTCGGGCACCGAGGTTGGCCGTACCGCCTCCAGTCCCCCGGGACGCCAGCAAGCACACGAATGAGCCCATCGCGGACGAGCGAGCCTTGATGCGGCAGATTCGAACCATGGTGAAGAGCCAGCCGGTGCGTGCCGAGGCCCTGGCACGTGAGGCGCGACGGCGATTTCCCGAGGGAGCCGAGGCCGACGAACGCGACGCCTTGCTGGTCGACGCCCTCATCAACCAGCAACGCATCGGAGCGGCCCGCGACGAAACCTATTACTACATCGACCATCATCCCGACGGCCGCTTTCGTGAGCACCTCTTCGTCATGACCGGCGTGCACCCGACCCCCAGTCGTCTCGCTCGCTAACCATCGACAGATCAGCCCTTGCCGTCAGCGGCCCGTTGCAGGTACCGTCTGTACCGATCGCAACCACCGTTTCGAGGGATCATGAGGAAGCGACTGATCGTAGGACTGCCCATCCTCTTGCTCGGGGGCGCCAGACCGGCTTTTGCCGCGGATCGCAGCGGAGAGGAGATCTACACCGCAACCTGCGCGAACTGCCATGGTAGCGACGGTCGCGGTGCGTCCGCGAGCGTGACCGGGCTCAGTATCCGAACGCGTGATTTCACCGACTGCGCCAGCACGAACCGCGAACCCGACCAGGATTGGCACGCGGTTATCGCCGAGGGCGGGCCCGCGCGCGGCTTCCACCGCATGATGCCGGCCTTCGGCGAGGTGCTGGCCGAGCGCGAGCAGGAAGCCGTGCTGGGCTACGTGCGTGGCTTCTGCGCGGACCCGGTGTGGCCGCGCGGCAATCTCAACTTTCCCCGTCCCATCGTCACCGAGAAGGCCTTCGTGGAGGACGAGTTCGTGTTGACCGGCGCGGTCGAGACACGCAGCCCGCGCAACATCGACGGCAAGCTGGTCTACGAGCGGCGTTTCCTGCGCCGGCAGCAGTTCGAGATCGGGCTTCCCTTCGGCGTGGCGCGCGTGCCCGATGGCTCGCGCGAGGCCGGCATCGGCGACATCACCCTTGCGGCGAAGTCGCTTCTGGTAGCCAACAACGAAAGCGGAACCGCCTTCAGCATCGGCGGCGAGGTGGCCTTTCCAACCGGCAACCAGGACAAGGGGTTCGGCAAAGGGGTGGTCCTGTTGGAGCCATTCCTGGCCTGTGGGCAGGAGCTGCCTTGGCAGAGTTTCGTGCACGTGCAGGCAGGCGCCGAGATCCCCGCCAAGGAAACCACCGGGGTCGAGAACGAGGGCTTCGTGCGCACCGCCCTCGGGACCACCTTCATCCACCAGAAGTTCGGCCGCAGCTTCACGCCGATGATAGAGGCCATTGCTTTCCGTGAATTGAGCAGCGGGGCCAATACGTCTCTCGATCTGGTGCCGCAATTGCAGATCACGCTGAGCCGACGGCAGCACGTCATGGCGAACGTGGGCGGGAGCTTCCCGACCCTGAACCGTGAGGGGCGGGCTACCCAGGTCATGTTCTACGTCTTGTGGGACTGGGTCGATGGCGGACTCTTCGAGGCCTGGTGACATGAGGGCAAACATGAAGATAGCAATCCATCTCCTCTTCGTAGGGCTCCTGTTCTTCACGCCGACCGTAGACGCGCGCGCCGCCAACCTCTTCCTCACCTCGGACAACTGCATGGCCTGCCACAACAGCCTGTCCACGACGAAGGGCGAGGGCGTCTCCATCGGGGTCGACTGGCGGGCCACCATGATGGCCAACTCGGCGCGAGATCCGTACTGGCAGGCCAGCGTGCGTCGCGAAACCAACGAGCACGCGGTCGCGGCCGCCGCCATCGAGGACGAATGTTCCATCTGCCACATGCCCATGGACAACGTGCAGGCGCGCAGCGAGGGGCGACACGGGCGTGTCTTCGCCAATCTTGGCCGTACGGCGCAAGGTCCGGGCGCGGCTGCCGCGCAGGACGGGGTGAGCTGTTCGGTCTGTCATCAGATAGAGCCCGACAAGCTGGGCAAGCCCGAAAGCTTCAGCGGCGGCTTCGTCATCGACACCAGCGCCAAGTCCCCACGCACCATCATGGGGCCGTTCGAGGTCAAGCCGGCGCTGGCCAGGCTGATGGCCTCGGCCACGAATTTTCAGCCGACGAAGGCGCCGCACATCCGCAGCTCCGAGCTGTGCGCCACCTGCCACACCCTCATCACCAATGCACTCGGCCCGGACGGCAAGACCATCGGCCGATTGCCGGAACAGGTGCCTTACCTGGAATGGCTCGAGAGCGTCTACCACGACAGCATGTCCTGCCAGAGCTGCCACATGCCGGAGGTTGCGGACCCCGCGCCCATCGCCAATCTGCTGTCCGAGCCGCGCTCCGGTGTGGTCCGGCACGAATTCTTGGGCGGCAATTTCATCGTACCGGCCATGCTCAAGCTCCTCGGCGTGGCCATGCCGGCCTTGCCCGAGGAGCTGGATCGCGTGACGGCGAGGGCGAGGCAGCATTTGTCACAGTCCGCCGCTTCCGTCAGCGTGGGCGAGATGGCGGTGAAGGAAGGTGTGCTGGAGGCGCAGATCACCGTGGAGAACCAGGCCGGCCACAAGCTACCCAGCGCATATCCGTCGCGACGGGCCTGGCTGCATGTCACGGTCAAGGACGGCAACGGCGGGTTGGTCTTCGAAAGCGGCGCCATCGGCTCCGACGGCAAGATCGCGGGCAACGACAACGACGAGGATCCGCTGCGCTTCGAGCCTCATCACCAGGTCATCGAAAAGCCCGATCAGGTCCAGATCTACGAGTCGATCCTCGGCGATAGCGAGGGGCGGGTCACCACGGGACTTCTTCGCGCGGTGTCGTATCTCAAGGACAACCGCATGCTCCCGGTCGGCTTCGACAAGAAGAAGGTGGGCGCCGACGTGGCCGTACACGGTGGGGCGTTCGAGGATGGGGACTTCGTCGACGGAAGCGACAAGATCGTGCTGCGCGTCCCGGTAGGCAAGGGCGTGGCGCCCTTCAAGATCGAGGCCGAGTTTCTCTTCCAGCCCATCGGCTACCGCTGGGCCGAGAACCTACGCGGCGTCGAGGGTGCCGAGCCGCGCGCATTCTCGCGCGGATTTGACGCGCTGGCCGCCGTCTCCTACCAGCGCATGGCTCGCGCCGAGCAGGTTTCGACCAGTGAAGACAAACCCTAGTTTCCGAACGCGATCTTGGTCAAACAGAGGTTGCTGACGGTGGCGGCCGCCGCGCTGGACGACACCTGCACGCCCACCTTGTCGATGCTTGGCACATCGGCGTCGGAAAGAGAGGTCCCGCTGTCGTCCCAGCACGCCGAGTTGAAATCCGAGATGGCCACTGCGGTGCCCGGAGTCATGGAAGCACAGTACCCCGTCGTATTCGGATCGCCATTCTTGTGGAGCACGGCACGCAACCCGGTCAGCGGCGAACCGGTCATGCTGAAGGTGATGGTCTTGAAGGTGCCTCCCGCCATTCCTTCGTTGGGGTCCCGAGCGTTCACGCCGATTTGGACGCCCCAGTTCGAGGCGTAGTCCGCGTCCGTCGGCAGCTCGGGCAAGGCGGGAATCGTGCCCGACATGCACAGCGCGTCCGCCTGATTCCAGTTGGTGTTCGCCAAGCAGGGAGCGGCCTCGGTGATTGCCGCCTGGGCGGTATCGCATGTCGGATCCGACAGGGAGTCCGCCGAGCCCAGCGCCACCCAGCCGTAGCCGGTCATCGCGCCGACCGCCAGACCGTTGCAGAAGGTCACCTCGGTGGTGCTGCTGGAAGCGCTGCACGCGCCGGATGAGCCGCCGCCGCCACTCCCGCCGCCGCCGCTGCCGCCCGTGGGATCGTCACCGCCGCTGCCGGAGGAGCCCCCGGAAGGGTCGCTGCCGCCACTACCGGAAGAGCCGCCGGAAGGATCGCTGCCCCCTTCGCCGGTGCTCCCGCCGGATTCCGTCTGACCGCCGGAGCCGGATGCGCCGCCGGTGTCATTCGAGCCGGCCTGTCCCCCTGTCTGGGTTTCTCCGCCGGATCCGGTCGTTCCGCCCTCCGACCTGGTGGGGCTGTCCTCGGGAATGCAGCGGTTCTCGGAGCTGCACCTCAGGCCCGAGTTGCAGGTCCCGTTACCGTAGCATTGCCCCTTCTCGACACCTGCCGGATAGCGCACGGCCTGACTGCAGCCGGCAAAGGCAAGCACTGCCGTGGCGAGCAGGGACAGGAACAGCCCTCTCATGAAAGATCCTCCAAGCGATGGGGTGGTTGCCATGAACGATTTCGGCAGCCTTCCTACCTCAAGCCAGATTCCCGATCCAGCGAATCGCGGCCACACCGGAGTCGGCCCTGTTTGCCTCCGAGGCTGCGGGTGGGCTTTGCGAATCCGGGGAGTTTCGCCACGACGTACTCCATGTGGTCGGCAAACCGATCTACCTGCTGGTGTGGATCTACAGACTCTATCTCGCCTGCACCCCGCTTCTGTTACGTCTCGGGCGCGGGGACGACTGGCGCATGGTCTCCACGCTTCTCGACAAGCTCCCCTGTCGCAGGTTGTGGGTCTCGGGGAGAAGGCGATGCTGGCCGAATACGACATCAACGCCGCGGAGAACCTGCGGGCGCGCAAGGCCTTCACCCAGGTTCACGTCATGAGCAAGACGCTGTATTTCTCCATCCCCCTCTCCACGCTGGCGTCGGTGCTGATGCTGTTCAAGCAGGTGCAGCAGTTCGGGACCAGCATCCTGGTCTCCGCGGGCGTGGTCGGCATCATCTTCGGCTTCGCCGCGCAGAAGACCGTCGCCAATCTGTTCGCCGGGTTCCAGATCGCGACGACCCAACCCATTCGCCTTGACGACGTGGTCATCGTGGAAGGGGAGTGGGGGCGCATCGAGGAGATCACACTGACCTGCGTCGTGGTGCATATCTGGCACGATCGCAGGCTGGTGGTGCCGCTTTTCCACTTCATCGAGAGGCCGTTCCAAAACTGGACGCGCATCTCCGCCGACCTGCTCGGTTCGGTTTTCGTGTGGTCGACTACAGCCGCCGCTCGAACAGGTCCGCGCGGCGTTGAAGGAGATCATCGAAAGCGATCCGCTTTGGAACAAACGCTTCTGGAACATCCAGGTGACCGATGCCTCGGAGCACACGATGCAAATCGGGGTGCTGGCCCCCTCCGCCGATTCGTCGAAGTCGTGGAACCTACGCTGCAATATTCGCGAGAAGCTCATCGCCTACCTGAAGCAGGAACATCCGCAGTGCCTGCCCAAGTTGCGCGCCGAGCTCGGTTCGCCGCCGGCCTCGAAAGAAGGCAACTGCGCGCAGCTTGCGCCGACAAGCCCGCCGCGCGATGCGGGTCCCACCGGCGCGGTCGGCTGAGCGCAGGCGGCCTTGGCTCCAGCCTGGTGGACTCTCCTTCACGTCTGATGACTCTGTGCTCGAACGTCATGGACGGGGCAGGGAAGGGCTCGCGGAGATTGCGGAGACCGCGCAAATCGAAGAGGATTCGCCATGGCTCGTGCATCGATGATCGCATCGCTCCCAAGCGGCAAGTCGGGGGCGGGGTAGACGCGTGAAGGTTTTCCTGCACTCGACCGCGCTCCTGCTCATCATCCTGAACCCGTTGCTGTTGATCATCTATGTCATCGGGCTCGTGCAGGAGCTTTCTTTGCGGGCCTTCGCTGACGTGCTCATTCGGGCCGGGCTGATCGCGACGGGGATCTTTGCCGCGTTCGCCCTGCTCGGCGACCTTGTCTTCGCCACGTTTCTGCAGGCGGAATTTGCCTCGTTCCAGATCTTTGGCGGCCTCATCTTCCTGGTCGTAGGCATCAACTTCATGCTCAAGGGGACCCAGGCCATTGCCGGTCTCAGGGGCCCGCTGCGCAGCGCGGCCGTGTCCGTCGCCATGCCCATCCTCGTCGGCCCGGCTTCCGTGAGTGCCAGCGTCATCATTGGCAAGGCTTTGAGCCCTCTTCTCGCGGTCCTATCGGTCACCCTGGCGGTGGGGGTGTCCATCGCCGTCATGATCGCCCTCAAGCACCTTCACGACTGGGTCAAGCCGAGAGGCGAGCAGCTCGTCGAGCGCTACATCGAGATCGCCGGCCGATTGGTGGCCTTCATCGTCGGCACCTACGCCGTCGAGATGATCATGAAGGGCACGATCGTCTGGGTTGGACGGATCCTCGCAGCCGTGCACACCCCGCCCTCGCTATAGCTGCATCGGCCACGGGAGACCGAGATGGAGTAGAGTGTGCGGCCTGGTGGGAACCGGTCCCTTGCTCTCGTGGATGATACTTTGACCGAATTGCTTACCCCGCTTCACGAGTTCCCCGGTGCAACCCTCATGATTCTGGGCGCCGCCCGCTGCGGAACCTCGTCCTTGCACGAGCTTCTCGGCCTGCATCCCGGCGTGTGCGCCTCGGTGCCCAAGGAACCCTTCTTCTTCGAGGACGAGGCCGAGTACCGCAAGGGAGAAGACTACTACCGGCGCAGCTACTTTCCCCACTGGAGCGGCCAGCGCGTGGTGGTGGAGGCCCGCATCGCCAACATGATGTTGCCCTACGTGGCACCCCGGATCAAAGCGATGTTCCCCGACGCGCGCTTCATCGTGGCGTTGCGCGAGCCGGCGGAACGCGCTTTCTCGCACTGGGCGCTCAAACACAGGCTGAGCCTGGAACCGCTTGGTTTCGACGATGCCATCGCCAGGGCTCGCCGACGGCTGGAGGCGGGCAACCCACTCGAGGGTCCCGATGCGGAACGCCTGTGGCGGGCCGCCATCCGTCGTAACCCGCCCCACGTGGCCTACGACGTGTACGTGGAGGCCGGGCAGTACGCGCACCATTTGAGACGGCTCTTCGCCCTCTTTCCCCGGAATCGCTTCTTCATCCTTGCCCTCGAGGAAATCCGTCGGGATCCCTCGGGCAGCGCGCGACGGTTGTTCGAGTTTGCCGGGCTCGATCCCGCGCTGGGACCGGCGCGCGTCGGCCACAGCAACGCATGGACAATGACCGGTCCGCGTTCGTTGCACCGTATGGACCAGGCCGTGCACCTACACAAGCTTCTGCCCATGGTCTGGCGTTCGCGTCTGCGCCGCTGGACCTCGGTGCTGCAGCGGCGGCGATACGTGCCCGCGGCGGAAACCATGCTCTGGTTGCGTGAGTACTACGCGCCTCGAGACCGCGAGCTGTGCGAATTGTTGGGGTGGCAGGAATGTCCTTGGCAGCGCCCCGCCGATCCTGGTACCGCTGCGAAGGGTGAAGGAGCCTAGGTATGGCCGACGAGCAGTTCGACTTGGCGGTCATTGTGGTGGTGGCCTCTGTGCGCGAGCGAATCGAGCGATTGGTCCATGCGCTGCAGGCGCAGAGCATGGCTTCGCGCATGGAGGTGATCTTCGCGGATATCGCGGCGGACGGTGCGCCCGAGCTGCAACCCGTGGCAGGCGTGGCCACCACGGTGGTGCGCCTGCCCGACTCGCGGGACGTGGGCCACGCGCGCGCCGAAGCCCTGCGTCGAGCGCGCGCGCCCATCGTGGCCTACCTCGAGGACCACACGGTGCCCAGCCCGGGCTGGGCCGCGGCGGTGGTGGCCACCATGCGCGATCCCCAGGCGGGGGCAGCGGCCTACGCCTTCACCAACGGCAGCCCCGATACCTGGTGGTACCGCTCGGTCTTCATGGTCGAGTACGGCAGCATGGCCTATCCACTGCCGCGCACCGCGGACGGCCTGATGGCCGCCAACAACGTCGCGTATCGCCGCGAGCCGCTGCTGGCTCTGGGCGACCGGCTGGACGCATTGCTGGAGCAGGACTTCTTCCTGCAAAGAGCGATGGGGCAAGATCTGCGCGTGGTGCTGGCCCGCGAGGCGGTGCTGGCCCACCAGACCAACGCCATCGTGGGGGAGCTGCTGCGCGGACACTTCGAGTTCGGACGATTCTTTGCGGCCCGCCGGGTGCAACACGAGAAGTGGAGCCTGGCCAAGCGTCTGTGCGCCGCCCCGGCGGTGCCGTTGCTGGTGCCCTTGCTGCGTCTGGGTCGCATGGTGCGCTGCCTGCCGGGCCGCTCGCTGTGGGGGACCTTCCTGAGCGCGCTGCCGGCCTATGCCTTGCTTTACACCTGCGATGCACTGGGCGAGGCGTGCGGTTACCTCGGCGGCGAGAGTGTGTCGCCCGCGTCGCTCATCTGGCTGGAGCTGGTGGCGGAGCGTGCCCGGCGACCATGAGCCAGGATCCGCGCATCTCGGTCATCATTCCGGCGTATGAGTCGGTCGGCACCTTGCCGGCCTGCCTGGATGCGCTGCGCCGCCAGACCCTGCGCGCCAGCGAAGTCATCGTGGTCAACTCGTCGGCAGAGGACCAGACCGCCGCGGTCGTGCGCCGTGACTTTCCCGAGGTGATCTTCGAACAGAGTCCGGCGCGCCTTTTGCCGCATGCCGCACGCAACCGCGGTGTGGAGCTGGCCACGGGGGATCTGCTGGTCTTCACCGATCCCGACTGCGAGGCGGATGAGCACTGGCTGGAGATCTTGAGCATCGCCGTCGACGCCGGTCACGAATGTCTCGTGGGCGCCATGGACGTGAAGCGAGAGGACTGGTGGCAGACGGGCGTGCATCTGTGCAAGTTCCACTGGCTGCTGCCCGGCCTGCCGGCGCGCACGCGGGTTCACGCGCCGACAGCCAACGCGTGCTACGCGCGCTCTTTGTGGAACCGCATCGGTCCCTTCCCAGGTGATGTGTTCGCGGGCGACGGGCTTCTGTCCGTGCGTGCGGCCCTGGCCGGTCATGCGCCGCACTTCGTGCCCGCTGCCGTCGTCAGACACCACCACGAATTTGCGCCCCTGGCCCTGTGCTGGCAGCGCTTCACGCGGGGCCGGGAATACGGTCAGGTGCGTCTGCAGCGGGAGAGTGAGACGGCCCTGCGGACCTGGCTCTCGCTTCTCGCCAGTCCAGCGTCGCTTCCTTGGGTCATGGCACGTGCGGGACGCGACGCTGTCCGGGCGGGATGGGTTCGTGCCTACCTGGCCACCTTGGGTATCCAGGCCGCGGGCCATCTCCTGTGGGCCGTGGGCGAGAGCTGTGCCGCGCTCGGCGTGGTGTCGTCGCCGCCGGCGCCGGGGAAGGGAACGTCGTGAAGGTCGGCCTCATTACCACCTTCTTCGGCGCGGATAGCTTCGGTGGGGACGCGGTCTACGTGGAACGGCTGGGGCACGCCCTGGCCCGACGGGGACACGAGGTGCACGTCATCCACAGCGCGGGCGCCTTTCGTTGCGTGCGCCGAGGATACCAGCCGCGCGTCTACCGGCCACCGCCTGGACTGCACATCCACAAGATTGCCGGACCCAGCAGCGTGGCCGCAGCGATCTGGAGCCACCAGACCGGTGGCCTGGGACCGCTGCGACCTCTGCTCGCGCGCCTGTTGGGAAGCGTGCCCTTCGACGTGATCCACCTGCACAACGTTTCGCTGCTCGGACACACGCGCTTGTTCGATCTCATCCCCGCCGGCCGCCATCCGGTGAAATTGGTCACCGCCCACGATTACTGGTGGATATGTCCGCAGAGCCTGCTGTGGAAGAACGGCGAGCGCGTGTGCGACAGTCGCGCCTGCACCGAGTGTTTGCTGCGCGCGGGGCGGCCGCCCCAGTGGTGGCGCGGAGCCGACTTTGCTTCGCGCGCCCTGGCCAGGGCGGATGCCGTGCTCTTTCCCAGTCGGGCGAGCATGGAGATTCACGCCGCCAACGGGCTGCGCTTGCCGCAGGCGCGGTTGATGCCTTGTTTTCTGCCCGAGGACTGGACAGCGCCCGATTCGGGGCAATCGGCGCGTCCCTACTTCGCCGCCGCCGGCCGCTTGGTGGATGAAAAGGGCTTTCAGCAATTGGTGCCGCTCATGCGGCAGCTTCCCGACTTCGATCTGCGCATTGCGGGCAGCGGCCCCCTTGCTCGCAGCCTGCAGGTCAGCGCACCCACCAATGTGAAGCTGCTCGGGCAACAGATCGGTCACGACGTGGCGGCGATGTTCCGCGGGGCCGAAGCGGTGATCGTGCCCTCGCTCTTCCCGGAGACCTTCGGCTACGTCGCCGCCGAGGCCATGGCTCTGGGCACGCCGGTCATCGCCCGCCGGCGCGGCGCTCTGCCGGAATTGATCGATGCGGCCGGTGGTGGCTTGCTGTTCGATTCTCTAGACGAGTTGCTGGTGCACATGAAGACCCTGGCGTCCGACCGGGCCCTGCGCGACTCGCTGGGGAAAGCCGGCAAAGCGTCCGCCGCGCGCCTGTGGGGCGAGACAGAGCACGTGGATCGGTACCTCGAGCTGGTGGCCAAGCTGCGATGAGCTTGCGGCGTCTGTACTTAGATGCGACGACGCACCTTGCCCCGGGGTGGCGCGGCTGGCTGGAAGCGTTGCCCCTGCCGGTCTTCGGCTGGCTGGAGCGGCGGCGCTTGCGGGCCGCGTTCCTCTCCGGGCCGCCCTATCGGCCTGGACACCACCGCATCGTGGTGGATCTGACCACGGCCTGCGATGTGGGCTGTGTGGACTGCAACCGATCGTGCGGCAGCAACCAGGCTCCGGCGTGGGAGCACCTTCCCGTGGCGCAGATCGAGCATTTCGTCGACGAGAGCGTCGCGCAAGATCGGCGCTGGCAAGTCGTTCAGCTGGAGGGCGGCGAGCCCACGCTGCATCCGCAATTCCGCGAGATCGTCGAGCGCCTGGAGGCGTACCGCCGCCGACATTCGCCCGCGACGGTGATCAAGGTGATCTCCAACGGGCACAGCGAAGCGTGTCGCGAGGCTGTCGCCGCATTGCCGGGAACGGTCGATTGCTACGTGACGGGGAAGAGGGGCCCGCGCGAGGACAGTCACTGCGCGTTCAACCTGGCGCCCGTGGACCTGACCGAGTTTGCCGGGGCTGATTTCTCGTCGGGCTGCTTCCTGCCCGCGCACGAGGGCTTGGGCCTGTCCTGCCGAGGCTACTACCCGCATCCCGTGTGCGCCGGCATCGACCGGGTGTTCGGGTTCGACGTGGGCCGTAAGGCACTGCCCCGTGCGGACGACGATCTGCGCGAACAGTTTGCACGCCTGTGCCCGCTTTGCGGCATGTTCCGATTTTTGGCCGGGGTCGATCGCACGCGCCCCGACTTGATGCCCGATTCGCGGGAACGATCAATGCGCGGGACCATGTCCCCAAGCTGGGTCCGCGCCTACGCCAGGTTCCGTGAGTCGCAGCTGGCCGGCCGGTCCGCCGCCGACGGCGCACGAGAAGGAGATTGCCCTAGGCGATGAGGATGGCGGTGAGAAGAAGACCCTCGGGGAGGAAGAAGAGAGAACCGGCGCCGAGTCCGCAGCAGGGTCGCTGGCGACGTCCCCTGGAATTCTTTGTCGTGCTGTGCCTGTTGGCGGGCAGCTATGGCATCGGCATCGGGGCGATCAAGTTTCATCCCGATGAAAGTCAATGGATCGCGACCAGCTCGGCGCTGGAGGATTTCGCCGGCGGCAGGTTCGATTCCGCCACGTGGGGGGAATCCTACTGGACCCAGACGCAACCGCCTCTCGTGCGCTACGTGATAGGTCTTGGGCGGCGCATGGGTGGATACCGGCCGGACGAGTTGAATCGCGCCTGGAACTGGACACTTCCGGCCAAGATGAACGAGCATCGCGGCGCCGTGCCGATGGCACGTCTTCTCTGGTGGTCGCGGCTGGTCATGGTGGTGCTGGCGATTGCCACTTGCGGGATCGGTTTCCACTTGCTGCGGAAATCTCTGGGACGAATCGCCGCCTACGCGTGGGTCGTGCTGTGGCTGATCAGTCCCTTCTTCCACGTCGCGCTTCGCCGAGCGATGGGGGAAGCTCCGCTGCTCGCGTGCGTCGCGCTGGTCTTGCTCTTGTGCGCACGAGTCCTGAGCCTGACCGCGCGGAAGCCGGAACGCACCTCCCGGTCGCGCTACCTGTGGCTCGCGGGCGTGGGGGTGGCCGCGGGCCTGGCTGGGGAGGCCAAGCTCAATGGACTTTCGACGTTGCTCGCCGGCGTCGCGACGGCGGTATGGGTCGGGCTCGTCGCAACCACGTCCTCGTGGCGAAGACGTCTTGCCGGCGCCTTTGGCGGCGCCGCCATCGTCATGTTTTGCGCCACCGTTACCTTTGTCGGCCTCAACCCGTATCTGTGGCCCAGCCCGTGGAACAGAACGGTCGGCATGGTCGAGTTTCGGTTGCAGGAAATAGACAATCAGAAACGAGCGTTTCCCGACTCGCCCATTCACGATTTCAAGCAGCGGATCGAGATCCTTCCCGATCGCATCCTCAACCGGAATGCCGCGCTCGCGCTCGATACGATCGTTCCAAATTCGTGGCCCGCGCTTCGCGGACTGCCCGGCCTGGCAGTCAACGGGTTGTTTGCGGCGCTGGGGCTGCTGTGTCTGCTGAGGCGGGCATGGCGACATGTCTTGGGGCGGGCACACGAACCGGTCGCGGTGGCCATTGTCATCGTGGGCTTCTCGGCGGCGGCACCGCCCCTGTGGACGCCGCTGGACTGGGACCGCTATTACCTGCTGCCGGTCTTCTCGACGACCCTGCTGATTGCGGTGGGGATCGATTGGGCGGCGCGAACCGTCGCCGCCAAGCTGTCCCGACGACGTGGCGGCGCACCTCGCGCCGTCGAACGACCCTAGCCCATCACTTGACGACGACGGTTGCCGTGGTGAATTCGATGGTTCCGCTGCTGTCCTGCGCCTCGACGAGGATCTTGGCTTCCTCCAGATTTCCCAATTGCAGGCCAAGCGCGGTCCACTTTGTGAAGTGATCGGAAATGGATACGTGTCCACATTGCCGAGCCGTCTGGCGAACGCTGAAGTACTGATCGAAAGTCTTGTTGTCGCCGGTGATAGCGGGCTTGTTTGTCTGCGTGTGTTTCCAGACGTCGTAGCTGTCCCCGTCGACGGTGATCGTGCCCACCTTGGTGCGGGGGGTGCCGTCGGATGCGGTGTCAGCCGGCTTGGTGCTGCCCCAGTCTTCGATGATGTAGTACTCGCGCAATGGGTTGACCGTCCATCCGTAGATCCCGATGTACACCAAGCCGGTGTCGCCCGTCTTGGTCTCCGCGAAGTCGGTTGAAATGGTTCCTATCTGGGCGGGAGTCTTGGTCTGATCGAAGCCTAGGCCGACACGGGCCAGGAAATCCCCAACATTGGTCCAGGTTGCGCCGAAGTTGGCGTCGATACCGTAGACGGTCATGCATCCCGACCCACTTCCACTGGCCCAAAGCTCATACGAGTAGCCGCCGGCCGAGTTGCCTTTGCTGTTCGAGCAGTACTGCTTGCCGCCGGTCAGGGGCGTGCCCGGTGGGCAAATGTTCGATGTGCCACCCGTGCCGGTACTGGCGGTACCGCCAGCGCCGCCAACTCCTGTTGAGCCGCCGGTGCTGGGGAAGCCGCCCGAGCCGGTGACCCCACCCGAGCCCGTCATGCCCCCATCGCTAGCAGAGCCACCCGCGCCGGTCGGGCCGCCGCTGCCGATGCTTCCGCCGGTGCTCGCAGTGCCGCCGGTCCCGGGGTTGCCACCCGAGCCCATGACACCGCCCGTGCCCATGACACCGCCCGTGCCCAGGACACCACCCGTACCCCTGACACCGCCCGAGCCCGCGGCGCCGCCCGAGCCCGTGGTGCCGCCCGTGCCCGGGGCGCCGCCCGTGCCTATGACACCGCCCGTGCCCGTGGCACCGCCCGCGCCAACGACACCACCGATGCTCGCGGCGCCGCCAGTACCCGGGGTCCCACCGGTGCCCGGGGTCCCGCCGGTGCCAGGGGATCGCCCCGGCGAGCTCGTCGAGCAGGCCCCTACCAAGACCCATGCAAGCAACGGGAATCGGAGATTCGACCGGGCCATGTCTGTCATGAGGATAGCACCATCCGGTTTGCCTCATCCTTGGATCGGACGGAGTGCCCGTACCCCGCAGGAAATCTATCTCCCTCCAACCGGGCCTCGGGTGGCAACACGATCTCGGGCGGGATCTCCGCCACGGCCGGCGGCCAGATTGCGGGTGGAAGGCAAGGAGTCCCCCCGAAGAGCCGGTCCACCGGCGTACGGCTCGTGGTGAATCGCGTCAACAACGCGATTGCGCGTGACGAAAAAGTCGGGCCGCGCGCCCAAACCAACCAACCAGTGCAGCAAACCATCGATCTTGGCCCGAGGCGCCTGTGCGGTGGCGCCTCTCGTCGAGAATCTCAAGTTCGGAAAGGAAAGACGCAATGAAGACACGACTGTTTGTTGTACTCTGCGCCGTCGGTGCGGTGTTCATGGTTTCGCCGATGCTGGGCTGCAATTCGGACGGCGATTCATCTGGCACCGGGGGCTCATCGGGCACGGGCGGCTACGTGGGGGTAGGGGGTGCTGTCGGTGCGGGCGGCATCCGCGGCACCGGGGGCGCTGTCGGTGCGGGCGGCATGCGAGGCACCGGCGGCATGATGGGAGCGGGTGGGTCGACGACGACCATGCCAGTGTTCCCTGATGGCGGATTCGTACGGCCCGACGGATCGACCTACACCCCGCCGGATGGCGGGTTCACTCGGCCCGAAGGCGGGACCACGCGAGGCGACGGCGGGTTCACCCGGCCCGAGGGTGGCGGCTTCGCGGGACGAGACTAAGAGTCGCGAGGTACCGCCTACCTTGCTTCCGACTACCCGAACCATGGTGACGGGATCTTCTCGGTCGGCATCTCGGGCTGCGGGGAACGAAAGGCATCCGACAACGAAGGTTCGCCACGCCAGCGCGAAGCCTGACGGCAGCGGCTGGGCCTGATCGGACGGCCAGAAATGGGGGCTCGTCCCGTCGCCCACTGTGCTTGCGCCTCAGATTCCTGAAGCCGGGTGGGAAGCAATCCTTGCATTCAGCAGTGTTATCGGGCCCTCGCCAGGACAGGTCGACCGGGAACGAAGATTGCGAACGCGCGCAGGTATGTGCAAGCAAGCATCTGCGCGTCGCGCGACATTCATCTTCGCAAGACTGCTCGCCTGCGGCGCAGTCGTGGCTTGTAGCACCAACGGGATGGGGCTGGGTGTTCGCGATGCCCAAGTCGATTCGCCTTCGCAAAGCTCCGGCGGAAATTTGGGCTTGGGTGGCAACTTGGGAGCGGGCGGCGGCACGAGCACGGACGGCAGCGGCGGCAGATCCGGCACCGGAGGGGCTACGGGGCTTGGCGGCGCCATGAACAGCGGCGGCGTCACTGGCACCGGCGGCGGCGTGGGCGTCGGGGGCAACCTTGGCACGGGCGGCATCGCAGTGGGCGGCACGACCGGGAACAACTGTTACGATTCTTCGGGGCAGATCGTCGCGTCGGCCAAGACTTGCACCAGCGCGAGCGACTGCCGGATGCAGACCATCTACACCTGCTGCGGCAGTGACCTGGCGATCGGTCTCGCACGCACCGCGAGCTGCTCTTTCGCGATTCCGGTTTGCGGGGATCTGGGCTGCGCGAAGAACGTGTATCCGCAAGCAGAGGATGGTCGGACCCCGGAGCTCGGCGGCAGCCTAGCGGTCGCCTGCGAGCAGAACCAGTGCACCACGTATGTGACAAGCCCCGCGGGCACGGGCGGCGCAGGTGCCGTCGGTGGCGGTGGCGCCGGTGGGGCAGGCGGCAGCGGTGGAACATCCGCGGGTGGCTCCACGGGTGGTAGAGACGGCTCTGCCGGCGACGCAAGCACGGGCGCGTGTGAAACCGACAACGATTGTGTCTTCCGCTCCGAAGCCGGTTGTTGTGGCATGTGTCTAGCGGTCAGCGATCCCGTGCCACCCATGATCCCTTGTGGCCGCATGTGCTTTGGCGAGCTCAACTGCGCCTGCGTGGATCATCACTGCACGGAGGGAACTCTGCCGCTCAATTCCCCCTGCGAGCCCGAGCACGATCTCTGCCAGGGAGGCACCAAGTGCTGCGCTGCCTGTGGACCCCATCCACTCGACGGTAGCAGTGGCTGTGAGGCTCCCGCGTGTGCCTCCGCCACGTACGGTAGTGACGGCGTCGCGCAATGTCCGGAGACGGCGTAGCTTCCTTGCAGCTACTGCCAACGGCCCTGGCCACCTCTGCATACGACGCCGTTCGGCTGGCGGCGACGCCCGACCGGGCGCAAGTCGCTACCTGACGCGGAATTCCTCCAGGATCAGGCCGGGGAAGCTTCGTTCCCGTCGCAGGACCATTCCCGTATCTCGCAAGATCTGATGGTGGGC